>JAEEGL012412661.1_pt1 | contig 18325 bp, 19 predicted proteins | sample 9134231 | NCBI WGS metagenome assembly JAEEGL01 (sample SAMN16246548, study PRJNA631951) | gut metagenome | biome: gut microbiome; feature: rumen; material: fiber-attached | host: Bos | place: Iran: Karaj | collected 2018-10 | reverse complement strand
GCAGCGCGTACCGGACGCAGAGGATCCGTCGGAGGCGATCCGCCGTTCTTTCCCCGGCTCGGTGCAGATCAGAGATCGAGGATGGTTTTCTCTCCGTAAACGCTCTTCCAGTCGCTGTCGAATCCGGCGACCGCGGCGTCGGTCATCGGGTGGGAGATGACGGCTTTTAGGATATCGGCGGACAGCGTCACGCAGTGACAGCCCGCCGCGGCGCAGCGCGCGACCTGTTCGACGTTTTTGAAGCTCGCCGCCAGGACCTTGCAGGGCAGTCCGTAGAGGGCGAACGTCTCCACGATCTCCGCGACGACCTCGGCGCCGCTGCCGGAAATGTTGTCCAGACGGTTGACGTACGGCGCGACGTAGTCGGCGCCCGCCCTGGCGGCGACGAGCGCCTGCGCAGGGGTGAAGATGGCGGTCATCAGCACCTTGATACCCAGCTTTTTCAGCGCCATCGTCGCTTTCAGTCCTTCTTCGCCGATGGGGATCTTGACGCCGAACTCTCCGCCTGCCCGTTCGTTCAGAAGCTTTGCCTCTTCCACGATGCCGTCGGCGGTCTTCCGGATCGTCTGGGCGAACAGGATCTTGTCCGGTCCGATGACGTCCCGGATATCCTTCAGGATCGCCCAGAAATCACGGTTCTCCTTCGCGATGATGGAGGGGTTGGTCGTAACGCCGGAGATGGGATAAAACTCATTGCAGTGTCTGATATCCGCGATGCACGCGGTGTCCAGAATGTATTCCAAGGTTTCCCCTCCTCAGATGATCTCTACATTCAGTATGGCGCAAAGGTCCCTCAGGATCTCCCGGTTGTCGCCGTAGGAAATGATGTAGTGCTGGCACATGACGTTCTGCGCGAAGGACTCGACGTCGTCCAGGAAGATCTGAAGCCCGGGCAGCTGAGGCGCGGGCTGGGTCCAGCCGGCTTCCTCCCACTTGGGCGGCGTTTTGCCCTCGCCCACGACGAGGTGCATCTTGTACTTTCCGTTGTCGCAGAACAGGCGGCACATGGTGACCGTTCCCGTTTTGACCTTGGAGACGTTGAGGATCCCTTCCGACAGTTCGCCGAACGCAGCGGGCATCACCGTCGTATCCCCTTCCGTGACCTCGGCCGGGACATAGTCGGGGACGCCGGCGAGGACGCTGTCCTCGAAGAACTCATAAAACTCAAGATAGGCGCCGCACTGTCCCGTCAGGGAATTCACCATCAGCTGGGTCACGTTGCCGAGGCAGTCGTTTTCCGGGATGGTGGAAACGCCCTCGCAGTCAGCGAGCAGCATAAAGATGGGCGCGGGCGGGAAGCCGAGCAGCTTTTTCATGCCGTCGACGTCCTTGAGGGAGATCGCCTTGTATCCCCGCTCGTCGATCAGCGACTTGACCGCGAGATAATATCCCGCTGCCATTTCCATTCCCTCGCGCTTGGCGGGCTTGAGGAAGTTCCATTTCGACATGACGTCCTCAATGACTTTCTCTTTCTGCTCGGGAGCGATCGCGTCATACCGCTGCTTGATCTCCAGCATCTCGAAGGTTTCGATCTCGGGGCCGATCTCCCGCTTGAGTGAGGCGCCGTCATAGAGCGTGCCGTACAGATTCATATCACGGTATCCCGCCATGCCGACGCGGGCAAAACGAAGCGCCTTCGCCGCCGACGCCGCTTTGGCAAATCTCGCGACCCTGTCCGCGCCGGAGGGTTTTCCGATGATGTCATACACGTACTTGAAGGTATATCCCAGATCGGCGAAGGTCTTGCGGAGCGCGCTGGTGCCCGCCTGGTCGGCGGTGGTGACGATACGGTCGCCCTCCCGCCAGCCGCAAAGGCCCCAGAGCACCATCGGAAGATGACGGTACTTCTCGGCGACCTTGACGACGGCGTGGGTGGGGATCCACCCCGCGATGCAGAGCACGAGGCAGTCGAACTCTTTGCCGTCCAGCGCGGCGTACGCCTTCGCGATGTCTTTTTCCTCGTAATCGTCGGCTACGGGATAGACCGAGATAAGGTCCAGCCCCTCCCTTTCCAGCGACGCCTCCGCCTCTCTGCACTTTCTGACGATGATGTCAACCGGAGTATTGACCTCTCCGAAACCGACAAACGCTGTTTTTCCCATAGTTCTCTCCTCCTTACGAATACCGTTTTTCGGCAGCCGTGAAATTGTTGAAACACTCGGTGTAGTCCGCGCCGGACGGCGTATAGATCTTTTTGATCCTTACAAGTTTCTTGCTCGTTTCCTTCACGTCGCCGAAAACGCCGACGCCGGCGCCAGCGAGGATCGCCGCGCCGAGACAGGCGGTCTCGGGGTTCTCCGGAACGGCGATGCTTTTGCCCGTCAGATCCGCCTTGATCTGACACCAGAGCGGGCTGGCCGCTCCGCCGCCCATCGAGCGGATCTGATCGCAGTCGACTCCCAGATAATCGAGGTTTTCCTTCAGCATGCAGGCGACCGCCTCCAGAATGCTTCTGACGGCGTGCGCGCGGGTGTGCTCCAGGGTCAGCCCCGTGAACGCGCCCTTGGCGTCGGGATCGTAGCGCGGCATCGTGGAGCCGCAGAGATACGGCAGAAAGGTCAGTCCCGCGCTGCCGGGCGGAACGTCTTTCGCCATTTCGTCGAGCTCCCGGAAAGAAAAGCTTTCACAGAAATTGTTCCTGAACCATTTGAGCGCCATTCCCGCCGTGGGGGTCCAGGACAGCAGACAGAACCTGTTGTCAAAATTCTTGTGGCAGGGGACGATGCTCGAAGGATCATAGGGCGGCATGACGTCGGCGGTAGCGAACACCACCATCGTCGTCCCCGTCATCTCGCTGACCGCGGTGCCGTCCACCACGCCCGCGCCGACGGCGCCCGCGATCTGATCGATCGCGCCGGTGACGACGGCGGCGCCTCTGTATGCGCCGACCGCTTCTCCGCTGTTCCGGAGCTCGGGCAGCTGCTCTTTCCGGACGCCGATGAAGTCGAGCATTTCCTCCCACCAGCACTCGTTTTGGATATCGAAATAGATGGTGGAGGACTGCAGCGTCTTTTCGGTGACGAACGCGCCGGTGAGCTTATAGAGCAGATAATCCTCCAGAAGAAAGATCCTTCGGATCCTCCGGAAGACGTCCGGCTCGTTTTCCCGGACCCAGAGCAGCTTCGCCGCCGGCCAGGTCGCCGTGATCTCCGGCTGCCCGGTCACCTCGTAGACCTTTCGATTGCCGAAACGCGCCTTGATCTCTTCCGCCTGCGCGGCGGCGCGGTTGTCCAGCCACACGACGGCGTTCATCAGCGGCTCGCCCGCCTCGTCCGTCAGAATCATCGTTTCGCACTGGGTGTCGATCGCAAGGGCGGCCACTTCCAGCCCGTCCGTCGCTTCTTCATAGGCGTCCCGGAACAGCTTTACGTATTCGTCCGCGGGGAATTCCACCCTGTCGCCCGAGACCAGAAGCGTATAGTCCTTCGTGACGCTCCGGATCATCCCGCCGCCGGTGTCGAATACGGCGAGCTTGAGGGAGGTCGTCCCGATATCCGCGCCGACAAGATATTTCATCGTTTCCCCTCCCTGTCGTCATATGCGCGCCGGACCGCCGCCATCATCTCTTCCGCCATCGCCGCGGGATCCGCCGCCTTGCAGATGCCGCTGCTGGAACCGGAACCGTCGGCGCCCGCCATGATGATGTTGTAGCAGTCGGCGCCGCAGCGGATGCCCGCGCTCGGAAGGACCATGATGGAGGGATCGACCGATCTTACGAGACGGATGCAGGCGTCGACGTATTCCCGCCCGACGGCGATGCCGGTGCCGATCAGCTCGCTCGGCTCCGCCACGACGATATTCGGTCTCATCCCGGCGACCGCCCGAATCTCCTCTTCGGTATCGGCGCAGACGACGGTGGCGAGTCCCACCTCGTCGGCGCGCCTGATCGCTTTTTCGATCTCGTCAAGGGTCAGCTTGCGTTCCGCGTGATTGAGCATGACGCCGACGGCGCCTGTCGCCTTCACCGCCTCGGGCAGGATGGTCCCCATCCCTCTGCCGACCGGGATGCTGTCCATATGCTGGGCATAGACGTGGATCCGCTCCGACGTGTTTGCGGCGATGAGGCGCAGATCGGTCGTCTGCACGTCGGCGATGACGTCCATATCGTACTTTTCGGCGAAGGAGTCGATCTTTTTCATCAGCGAAAGCAGCTCGCCGCCGTACAGATACGCCTTCGGTCCGAACTCGAAGAAGGGGACCGAGAGCTTGTAATCCGGTTTCATACGTTACCTCTTCTGCTGCAGGGTGAAGTGGACGTCGTCGCCCTTTTCCTCGTCGGTGAACTTATGGTTGGTGTCGATCACCTCTCCGTTGTTCCATTTTCTGTCGATGACGGCGTCGCCGATGCCCATGACGGTCACGTTGACCTGACGGTGACGGGCGCGCACGTGATCCCAGTCGACGAAATAGACGTGGGCGAATTCGCCGCCGTCCAGCTCGCCGTCCTTGATGGTCATCGTTTCGCTCCTGCCGAAAAAGACCGACCGCAGATGACCGTCGGTGTTCATCGAGGTGTAATCGCCCGGCTCGTTTACGAATCTGCCGAATTTGGCGTGGATGGGACCGGGATGGCGGTAGTCGCCCTCGTTGGTGTAATCGGGGATCATTTTCCGCATGATGTCCAGGAGATCGTGCTGCAGATACTCCAGGTCGAAGCTGTCGATGTCGTGGGAGCACTCCTGAATCATCACCGAGCAGGTGGTGTGATGAGACGCGATGGTGGCGGTTCCGTTTTTGACGCCGGACGCCCGCACGATCTCGACGACTTCCCTGGTGATGTCGTGGAAGGTGGGGATCCAGCCGCGCGACTGCAATTCCAATTCCTTCTGAAAAAACTTGAACTCCATTTTTACACCTCTCGTATATCGTATTGTTTTGTGGTTCTGTTATTTGTGGAGCCGTTCTCCCACGGCGCCGCCGGGGTGGATGAGCGCGAACCGTTCGTTTTGAAAACCGGTCTCCTCGATCAGCGCAGTCTGCAAAACGTGAAAGACGACGGCCAGCGACGTCGACGACGTCGTGCCCTGACAGTTGTATCTGTCGGTTTCCCGGTTGACGAACTGCCGGAGGACGACGTCGGCGCTCTTTGCGAGCGGCGAGTCGAGGTTTTCGGTGACGGCGATCACGCGGACGCCCTTCGCCCTGCAGATGTCCAGTATGGGCAAAAGCTCCTTCGTCCTGCCGCCGCGGGAGGCGAAAAGGCAAACGTCTCCGCTCTGCAGAAAGCCGGTCCCGCCGTGGACCGCCTCGGCGGGCGAAATGAATTTCGCCGGCCGCTCGATACAGCACATCAGATGCGCGAAATGCTGACAGAGGATCCCGCTGTGGCCGCACCCGGTGCAGCCGATCCGCTCCGCGGACTTCAAAAGCTCCACGGCTCTGCCGTAGGCGGCCTCGTCGAAATATTCCCGCATTTCCTTTATGCATTCGCTCTCGATCTCGTAGACCGAAAGCATGCGTTTTACCGTGTCAGGCTTCACATCGTCACCGCCGTTCACCGGAACATCCTGTTGATTTCCTCGGTTGTCTTGCGCACCAGAAGCTCGCCGCCCTGGTGGCCGACCGAGCCGCTGGAAACGTAAGCGCTGTAATGGCTTCCCTTTTCCGCTTTTTCGGTGGGCAGGTAGGACTCGGCCCCGCAGGCAAGCTGGATCAGGATGGTCTGCCGCGCCCGGCTCCTCGCCCGGATCTGATTGCCGTAATCCAGGAAGAGCTCGAACGGATTGGTGGCGATGGCGATGTCGCCGAACCGCACGACATGCACTTCGACGGGCACGATGTCCCGCGTATGCTGTTCTCTGTACCGCAGGATGGTGCCGGTATGGACGTACATTTTCGCATTGTCGTCGTAGTTGACATGGTCGACGACCTTCGCGGCGTACCGCTCCAGCTCCGCCACCGCTTCCGCGTATTCTTTCGGGGTGACCCGGCGGAGCGGCAGATCGAGGGCTATCTTTTCGTGCCGGAAGACCGCGTCGTCCCGTTTCGTCTTCACGCGGTCCAGAGCCATGTCGATCTCGTTCACGATCCTCCTGCCGATCAGCCAGGTGCCCCCGACGTCGTACATGGAGGGGTCGGCGTCCCGTTCGATATAATCGCTGCGTTCGACGTTGGGATCATCGATCGGCGTTTCGGGATTGACCCAGCGGATGAGGTCGCGGGGACACTGATCTCCCGCCGCCGAGCAAAGACTCAGCACGAACAGGTCTTTTCCGTATTTTTCCCGCAGAAGGATCTTGACTTTGCCCCAGTAGTCGGAGGAAATGAACAGCCGGTGCTCCAGCACCTGCGAGGGACAGGCGACGTTGGCGACCACGCCGGTCAGCTTATCGTCCGCGTCGTAGAAAAAGAGCATCTCGATGCCGCTGTCGCTGCCGCCCTCCAGCTGGGTGAAGGTCGCCGTATTGGTGTCCCCCCACATTCTGGCGCTGCCGTCGGAGAAACAGGCGCGCCGGCACATGCCGACCGCCGCCCGGCCGAAACCGGTTGCGTATTTCGCGGGCCTGCGGGCCTTCCACGCTTCCATGACCGCCTCTGAGATCCTGTCGGTCAGAAAAGCGAGCGATTCCTTCGCGTCCATAAAGTCGTCGCCTTTCGCGCTCACCTTGGGGCGGTACTGCTTTTCCTCCGGCAGGAAGCCGTTGAGAATGGATTTCTCCGTAAGGGAACCGGAAGTGGCGCGGTTGGATCCGGCACGGTCGTAAACGTGAGAGGTATGCGTATGCGTCGCGTTGAGGATGATCTTGTCGGCGTCGAGATCCGGAAGGGCGTCTCTGACCCGCGCCCTGACGTCCCGCACCAGATTCGCCCCGATGGAGACGAGATCGCAGGAACAGATGACCATCTGCTCTCCCCCGCTTTCCACGGCGAGCGCCGTGGCGGTGATCGGCGTTTCGACGCTCTCCGAGATCCGCTCCACGAACTGTCCCGCCAGCGCGATCCTCTTTTCGGGCGTGATGCTGACTTCAGCCCAGCCTGCTTTTATCATGTTCCGCTCTCCTTTCGATTGCCCCGTGTCCTGTAAAAAACAGTCTCTGCGACAGGCCGTTAAGCCTGTCGTCCGTTGTCTTTCCGTCTCTTGCGGGACGATCCGCGTTTTTGCCGGTTTCTTTTGTTGATTATATCATACGCGGCCCCGATTTACAATGAAAAAACCTCTCTTGTCCCGAAAGACGAGAGAGGTTTTTTGAAAGTACGGGCGCCGTCCCGGATCACGCTTCTTCTCCTCCACCGCTTTTCTCTCCGAAGGATGAGATCGCCCGGTAAAGCTCCTCCGCGCCGTCCGCGATGATCCCCGCTCCGCGCGATCTCAGGAACTCCTTCGACCGGAAGCCCCATGAGACGGCGATCAGCGCGATCCCCGCGTTTTCGGCGGTTTCCAGATCGACTTCGGAATCGCCGACGTATACCGTTTCCCGGGCCGATACGCCGAGCGTTTCCAGGGTCTTTTCGATCATGTCCGGCGCGGGCTTCCGCCGGACTGCCGGCTCGTTTTCTCCCGCCGCCGCGTCGAAAAGGCCCGGGAAATAGCGGGCGCAGAGCCCTTCGACCGCCTTTTCCATTTTATTGGAGACCACCGCCGTCCGCACGCCGTCCCGGCGGAGCCTTTCAAGGATCCCGGGGACGCCCGGATACGGTCTTGTAAAGATCCCGCTGTGCTGCGGATAGTAGGTTTTGAACACCGGGAGCGCTCTTTCCGCCTCCTCCCGGAGCTCCCGCGGGGCCGGACAGTCCCGGGTCCCCAGCGCAAGGAGTCCGGATGGCTCCGTCCCGCCTTCGCACGCCAGCGCCCGCATCAGGGCGACAAGCGCGCCGCTCCCGAAGAAAAGCCGCGTGTGTTCCCCCGTATAGTCGTGGCGGTGACCGGTCTTTTCCAGGGCATAGTTGAGCGAGGCGGTCAGATCCTCCGTCGTGTCGAGGATCGTCCCGTCCATATCGAAGATCGCGGCTTTCGGCATGACCGGCCTCCGTTTCCGGGAAAGCGCCGCTTTCCCTGACATAACGAGCGTTCGGATGCGCCGGGCGAGACGCCGCCCGGAGGAAGAAAAAAACCTCTTTTGTCCGGAGACAAAAGAGATTTTTCCTGTGAAAGACTACCCAAAAGGTACATATCCGAGGTAAAACTACCTAAAAGGTACATAGTAGCCTCCATAGCTCATGTTTATTGCAGTTTCTCTGCGGCCTTTATCGCACCGGCAGCGTGTATCCTGACAACGCGATTTGGGTCGTTTTCTGAAATAAAAATAAGTTTTTCCAAATAAGGTCGAACAAGCTCTGGCTGTCGCTTCCCCAACACTCGGAAGATCTCCGGTGCCTCCATCCGAACTCTCTCATCAGGATCACTCAGTAGCTCTGCAAAAAACTCCATGTTATTTCTGTAAACATCCGGTGTGTTGGTCGCTATATTCTCCGCTGCCCATATCAGACTCAAACGCACATTCGGGGCTTTATCGTTGGATTGAGAAAGCATATCGCCTAAATACGGAATGACGATCTCATGGTCAGCTCTTCCGATCCTGCCTAGTGCATTCAGTGCCCTTTCACGTAGCAGTGCTTCTTCGTCTGTGAGGAAACCGGCGATTGATGGGACGAAATCCGTTACCTCTTTAGGATAGACAAGTCCCATTTCTCCAAGCATCCAAAGAGCCTTCGCAGTGATTTTTGTTGTGTGACCATGTAAAAGCGATCCCACATAAGCGATATTCTCCCTCCACTGATCTCTGCTTTTGGTCAGAGTCCCGAGGCTCTTATAGAGTTCTGTTTCCGTCATAAACAATCCTCACAACAGTGCTTTTCTTGCTATTATTATAGCGTTTAAATATGAACTTTTCAACGCGCTCTTTCTGTCTCTTTCAAAGAGACTTCTGCAATCGGATACCATTCCGTTTTGACACCGAGAGCATCGGCCTGTTCCTCCGGGAAATGCCGGAATTCCAAGACTGCCTTATCCGAAAACCCGCCGTAGTAATAGTCCGTCGGCCAGTTGAAACACGGGACAAAACCAACCTTCCCACGTCCCAGCAGATAATCCGCAATCCCCTCTGCATTGAAAATAGTTACAGGGATGCCGTTGTGCCTGAGCGCCAAATAGAAACGAGCAGCATATTCCGGGCAGCAGTACTCATTTGTACTCAAACTCAATACATAACCGCCGTCTTTCTTGCTAACGAAAAGGTGAACTCTGGTACGCGAGCTGCCCTGTATGACCTCCCACATGTGGCTTGGGTTCTGAATCTCCCACTTATCCTGCGAGGGAATATCATACCAGCGATCAAAAGCTTCCGGTGAATCGGGGTCTATGGTCAAGAGTCCGCCATCGCGGTCATCGGCATTTCGCTTGTACAATTCCAATGGCGTTCTTGTCTCATACCCTTCAACGCGGTTTTCCTTGTAGCCAAGCGTACAAATCTCCAGATAGCGGTTAACCGTCAGCCCCATGATTGGCGCTGTGTCTGCTTGCTCATGGATCAGAGTATCGAACTCTGCACACTCTCGCTCCGAGATTCGCTGAAAGTGATCCGCACGCTGCTCCGGGAAAAGAGCCCAGTAATCCTTGACTGGAAGCACGCCTGTCCTGTATCGATACGGCAATGCTTCCCGGATGTGGTCGTTATAGCTGCCTTCCCGCAGCATGAAAATGGTATTTTCTACGGATTCTATCAGCCACAATAGGAGTTTTGAAAGATCATAGAAACCGGTTTCTCCGGGTTCATACCGGATCACAACGCTTCCGTTCAAAATCACATTTCGATACCCGTTGTATTCTGCGGTGGTGAGCTGATAAAAGCTGACATCATGGGGATAGTCTTCTTTCCAGTTCGCCTCAAATTCCGCCATGTTGGAAACGAGCTCATTTTCCAACTCGTACTCGTAATCACCGTAGTCCTCGATCGTACCACGCGGTGCCTCCAGCCACAGATCATGCCGGTTATCATCGCCGCAGGGGACGATTTGGTTGAGCTTCTCAAACAGCTGATCCAGAAGCTTTCGGCTCTGTTCATCTATGGCTTGACCGCCGCCTTCATACGACCGGATCAGCCGGTCGATCTGTGGTGCTTTCATCTGGGTTCCTTCTCCTTTGACTTCTCTTCCTTTATAGTCTCTGTTATGGACAGCTCGGTAAATGCATCCGGGCTGGCAAAACATCTGCGCAAATAATCATGACCGCCATCCACCGACACGCGGCCACAGCTGCAGGTCACATAATCGTGACGGTATGTGCTCTCAATCACATCGCCGCAAAAGTTGCACCTGACAGCGTTTTTGATGATCTTAACTCTCATTTTTTCGGTGTGGAGCCGTCCTTCTGACGTTGCTTCTTCCATTCCTCGAACTTCTTTGCATTCTCCGGATCCTGCATAAACCTATGAACTGCCTCGTACACGGCTCTGCCAAGCTGTTTTTTCTGGAAATCCGAAGGCGCAACGTTCTTCATGTTGAATGATTCGATTCTATCGCCGGTGGCCATATCAATCACCGCTGCTGGACACCCACGCCGAATCTGTGCCTGTCGATCCTTCTGGAGCGCTCTCAGCACAGCCTCTTGACGCGGCGTGAACTCTTCCGGCTTTAATTCTTCGTCCGGAATTCCGCTATGATTGAATTCTATGACGGCGTACCCAGATGGTGTTTTCTTCATATCACCATTGCTCCTTTGATCTATGAGCCTGCCTGCTGGATCTGTTCCGCTGCCGACAGATCAAACACCGCGAGCCGCTGCTGCGGATACACCTTACCCGGTATTCGATACGACCGGCCATCCGTCCAGTTCAGCTTGTTTTGCAGCAAAGTACAAAGCGGCAGGCTGCGTACTTCCATTTTCCATTCCTTATTGTCGTTTGGCTTTGGCACTCGGTGTGAGCGGAAATCCTTTTTGTGATAGGCCTCCATGATCATCGACTGACCGTCTTCCTTCACAAGAAACCGAATGAATTTCGGATTGCCGATGTCTCTCAGCGTGCTCCGAAAGATGTGTATTCTGGATGTCGACAGGTAGAATGATATGTATGTCTCACTTTGCATTTTTGGCCTCCGGTCGTTTCCATTTTTCAGGCTCGGCGAAGTCGAAAAACAGCATGACCTTGTTTGCCACCGTGACGAGTCGTCCTGTACAGCGATAGACATAGTCCTTGTCCCATCCCCACGCTTCATACAGGGTGTCTGTCAACTTCGGGCAGCTGAATTTCTTTGCTTCGAGCGGGTTTGTTTTCTTCACCCAGCGGATAGCGTCCTTATCCTTCGACGTCGTAGGCACAACGAGGATTTTCTTATCCGACGCGTTGATCTGCAGCAGCACATTTTCGCAGCTGTTCAGCAGAATAAGGTCTTGCTTGGAAAAGCCAATGCTGCCGTCCCAGATTGTAATCGTCGGCGCGGACACTCTCGATACCGTGCAGAAGAAGTCGCTGCTGACGACTTTGAAGCCGTCCATACTGATTTCGTTGTATTGTTCCATAATGCCCTCCCATTAAACTTTGTCTGTTGTAATATAGCCTTCAGCTAGATTGACTTTGTATTCCTCTTCGTATTCCTTGGCAGGAACGCCGAAGTAATCACGCCATTCTGACGGCAAATAGGATCCTTTCCGCTTTCCGCCGAGGAACAGTTCAAAGTCGTTCAGCTTGAAGAGGAACAGGAACTCACCATCGCATGTGGCCGGTTTTCCGAGGATTTTGTACCGGTACTGCTTGTCCCAGCCCATCAGATCGAAGACCTTTGCCGCGAAGAACTTACACATGATGTCTCTGGTCTTGATCTCTTTCGCGCCTCCGCCGCTTGTCCAGCGCAGGCAGTCGGGCGTATCAGATGTGCACGGGCGTATGATCATCCTCTTCTCGGTGGGGTTGATTAGAAACTGTATATGCGTAGTCCCCGGGAAACGCCGCAGACACGCCATGCTGAATTTCAGCCGGTTCTCCCAGATTGTGATCGCCGGGTCACGGGAGTGCGCGAAAAGCTCTGCCTTCGTCACCTGATATCCGGCCAGATCGACAGTTTCTTCCTCCGGCAATTCTTCCAACGGAACGCTGTTCTGAAACAGGTACTGCTCTCTATCATTCATCTTTCTGAATACCTTCCTTTTGCATTATTTGCGCTATTGACATGTCCAGTTCTTCCTCCGTCTTAACTTGAAACTGCTGTATTCCGGGAGGAGCGACGCTCTTCACATCCGACTTCCAATCCGTCTTAGGTGCCAAGAAGCAAAAGCTGTTGTCCAGCGCATATTCGTAGAAATCGTCACCAAATGACTCATTCCATTCCTCCGGACACATTGCAACCCTGCGCCGCTTGACTTCTTCGCTGTCATCGGCGACGGTCTCCATGTAGGCAGCGGGCATGGCGTTTGCAAGAGTAAAGACGATGATCTCATCTCTGCCGCGTGCAGCCCATGCTCCACGGATCCTGTACGCATAATCAGGATTCCAATCCATGATCTGGTACAGGGCGGTTCCGAAATGCGGACAGCTGATCGTCTTTGACGTGAACGGTTTGTCCGGGTCTGTCCGCCATCGGATATTGTGAATGTCGGATTCCCTGCACGGGCGGATTGCCATCTTGCGTTCCGCCGGGTGCAGCAATAACTGAACATCGTGAATGTCGGCAAATTTCCGCATGCAGAAGATATTGAATGTAATGGTGTGGTTTGTGATCGTAACGCAGGGGCACTCTGGCCTTGTCGTTAGGAACTGTCCGCGTACCACCTGATAGCCCTCAAAATCGAATGCACTGAAATTACTCTTGCGTATCCGCTTCAAGCCACCGTTCGGTACACTTTTTGAAGCCTCGAAATAGGCGTTCGGGTCATCGTTGATCCAGTGGTGATTGATTGGAATGTACCCACGGAACACGCCGTCGTCGATCACCTGCATGGTAGGCAGCGCCTCATAGTAATGATGACGCCGGTTCGCCAGCAGCACCTGTGCTGCCTCGAACGTTTCTACGGAGATAATCGCATCGTGGTGATCCGTGTAAAGGTACTGATCCCGATCCATATTGTTCCGCTTATGCTTATGCTCGAACATGTCTGCCGTAAACGTCTTCCATGTGAGCACATTGCCACAGTACCGTTCGTTGCGGAGTATGTATCCAATGGAGCCCTCGCTCCACTGTTCCATGCCGGTCTTCGTCGGGCACGAAATATCCGTCAACAGTGCTGCGATCTCTTTCGGGCTTTTGCCTGCCAAGAACGCATCGAAGATGAAGCGGACGACGACCGCCTCGCTCTCGACGATCTCCAGCCGTGCGTACTTGATGTAATTGCCTGCTGCGTCCCGTGGGCGGGAGTATCCGAGCAGTTCCGGTGTGAGCAGCTTGCCATTCTTAAAACGGTGCTGCAGCGACCAAATCATGCTCTCACTCTTTTTTACGGACTCTTCCTGTGCGAACGTAGCAAGGAATGACAGCATGAGCTCTGATTCCTCTGATAGCGTATTCAGGTTGTCCGTCTCAAAGAAGACGCCAACGGGCGGATTCTGGCGCTTCAGCTTCCTGACCAGCGTAATGCAGTCGACAAGGTTTCTGGCAAAACGCGATACGCTCTTTGTCACAATGAGATCGTATTCGCCGCGCTCGCAGGCTGCGATCATGGCATTGAAGTCATCACGCTTTTTGAGCGAAGTGCCGGAGATGCCTTCGTCAGCATAAATGTGTCTCAAGTCCCAGTTCGGGTGATTTCCGACGAGCTGCTGGTAATGTTGCTGTTGCAGCTCAAATGAGGACAGCTGCGCATCGTTGTCCGTAGATACGCGGCAATAGGCGCAAACACGAAACATCCTGCCTCCGCCGTAGATATCGATCTTCGGCTTTGCCGGAATAAACCGTGCTGCTGTTGTTTCTTCCCTCTGGTAGAGCTGCCGGAGCTCTTCTCTTTGATCACTTGCCATTCTTCACCCTCCAGTCCGGCTCATAAAATCCATCGGGAAGCCGCCAGTACCACACGCCGTCTTTTCGATAAGAAACGATCCCGAGACTCTTCTTTGCTGTATTTATCGTCCGTTCCGATATGTCCATAATCTTGAGCTTTTTCATGATCTCAGCGCTCAAAGCATCATGGTCGGAGAGAACATCCAGAATAATGCGTACCGCAAGCATCTTCTTGCTGTCTGCAAGGTTGCAGCTTTCGACAACGCTTTTGTCCAGTTCCTTCTGTCCCAGCCAGCGGATCCCGTTTTCCCGATTGAAGGAAAAAGCGATCACCGCGCCTTCTGGGGCAAGGCTCGATTTCACAGGGAACATATACCGGATCGTCGGGTCGTCCTTATCGCGGGAGATCATCAGAACGCTACGAGCGATGGCCGCGATGTCAATGCTGCCGAGCCCACGGTACAGATTCTTTTCGTGGCTCGACTTGTTCATGTGTCCGACGATCACGACGGCGCAGCGGTATTTTGCTGCAATATCCACCAGCTTTTTGAGCTGGCTTCGCATGCGGCCTGCGTTCGTCATATCGGAGTCCTGCGACAGATAACCCTGCAGCGGATCGAGAATGAAAAGCCGTGCTCCGGTCTGCTGCAGTACCTGCTCGATCCTGCTGTCCTCCAGCGTCAGCGGGTAGTCTTCATCCACGATGTAGGCGACCATATCACAGTCAGCCCCGGCAGCGACAAGCCGGGGCTTCACCGTGTCTGCGATGTTGTCTTCCGCTGATTGATACACGACTCTTTGCGGCTCTCGGATACGGAAGCCGTCCGGCATAGGCCTGCCGCGTGTCACCAGCGCTGCGATGTTCAGTATGAATGTGGATTTCCCTTCGCCGGGATCGCCTTGAAGAATGGTGAGCTTTCCATAAGGTATGTATGGATACCACAGCCATTCAATCTTGTGCTGGGTCACCGCTGAGAAGTATTCATACTGAAAACCGTCTTTATGATCCATGCCGCATCTCCGTTATTCGTTCAATCTCTCATTCTTTGCAGTAATGATGGTTACCAGCTCACTCAGCACTTCCACTTCGTGTTCCGTCAGGCCGGAGATATCGAGGTTCCGATCGTCGGTCAGACCGAGGAGATAGTCCGTGCTTACGTGATAGAATCTTGCGAGCGATACAAGAATGTCAAAGGAGGGTTGCCTGCCACCGATTTCATAAGCCGAAATCGTGCTTTTGTTCACGCCGATGATCTCAGCAACCTGTTCCTGACGTAGACTCTTTTTCTGTCGCAGTTCCTTCAACCGTGTTCCAATAGTTGGTCTCATGTCCATTTTGCCGCGACGCGAGTATTATAGTGAAATCCTGTATGCTCTTGGTAGACTCCGGTAGCCCGTTTTGCAAACTTGCCGCTTTTTTAGATTGCAATTTCGATTAAGGATGCAGTGTGTTTCCTTGCCTTAAAGCGTCAGAACTCCACTTTAATGCCCATTTGCGCCGTTCCTTTCTCTTTTTTATTTTGAAGGCTGCAACATTCGCCATACCTCCGAATTGTTGCAGCCTTGCAATCTTACTTCACGTATTCGTGCTCGACCGAGACCCCGCATTTGAAGACCACCTCGATGCCGGTATCCCGTGCTATGATCTTTTCAACCAGCAGCTTCATGGTCATTCCGTCGACCTTCGTGAGGCTGGTGCTCTGCATGATCTGATCCATGAACGTTTCGAGCCAAGTCCTGACTTCCGTGTATTTGACCGCCGTGTCCTGCAGTTCATCCCGTTCGGCCTCTTTCGCCTTCATCTGTTCGCTGTATTCTTTCACCTTGGCGGTGTAGTCCACCGCGCTGACTTCCATCCGCTGTTTTGCCCGATGCAGTTCGAGGACGGCTTCCTGTATGCCGACGATCTCAGCCTCGATCCGCTCGATCGCAGCGCGGTTCTCCGGTTCCAGCGCCAGCTCCGCGCCTTCCTTGACTGCCTCGACCACATCCGATGCGTTATCCAGCAGATCCCTGAGTGCTGCCAGATAGGTCGCTTCGAGCACGGTCTCATTGATGTGGTGCGTGTCGCAGGCCTGCCTGCCGTTTACGATCCTTGTAGCGCAGCCCCAGCTTGCGACCTTCTTTCCGGTACCCATCGTTCTGACATGCCTGCGCAGCCTGCCACCGCAGGTGCCGCATTCGACCAGCCCACTGAAGGGGTATTTGCTGGTGAAGCGTCCGCCGCCTACGACCTGTTCTTTTGATCCTCTCCGGCGTTCCAGCTCCTTTTTCGCCAGATCGAACATGTCTTTTTCTATGATCGCCGGGTGCGTGTCTTCAACATAGTAGATTGGAGCTTTCTTGCCATCGTTCTTCTGGCGGTATTTGGTGAGCACGTCCGGCTTCCACGTTTTCCCGAGCAGCGCGTTTCCGGTGTATTTCTCATTGGTGAGGATGCTCTCGATTACGTTGTGAGACCATTTGTCCTTTCCCAGCTTTGTTTTGATGCCATCCGCCATCAGCCGCTTTGCGATCTGGGTGATCGAGTATCCGGCGATGAACTCTCTGTAGATCCGTCTGACGATTTCCGCTTCCTCTTCATTGATCTCGAACACATCGTGGCCGTCATCGTCCTTGCCGACCTTCCGGTATCCGAGCATCCGGCCGGGGTTCAGCACGATGTCCCCGTTCTGGAACTTGCGCTGGTATGCCCACTTGATGTTGCTGCTGATCGTCCTGCTTTCCTGTTCCGCCATCGCGGCGAGGATCGTCAGCAGCACTTCGCCACCGGGCGTCAGTGTGTCGATGTTCTCGCTTTCGAAGTAGACGCTGATCCCCAGATCCTTGAGTTCGCGGATATAGTTGAGCGCGTCCACCGTGTTTCGGGCGAAGCGGCTGATTGACTTGACCAGTATCTTCTGAATTTTACCGGCGCGGCAGTCTTCGATCATCCGAAGGAAGTCCGGCCTTTTCTCTGCTCGGGTGCCGCTGATACCGGGGTCTGCATAGATGTCCACGTATTTCCAATCGGGCTTTGACGCGATCATCTGCTTGTAGTGCTCGACCTGCCGCTCGAAGCTGTCTTCCTGTTCTTCCTTTTCCGTAGATACGCGAGCGTATGCCGCCACCTTGAGCTTTCCCTGATCGATATCCACCGTCTCGATGAACATCTGTGGCATAGTGCGTACCACTCTTCTTGTCGCCGTTGCCATTACGCATCCTCCTTTTTCCTGTTCCAGCCGGGTTTGTTTCCGGGCTGGCCATTATCGTAGCGGCGACTGATCTTTGCGCCGTTATAGAACACGAAGGTCACCGTGAACTTTGTCACAATGACCTTCGATAGAAACCGTGTTGCTTTTTCTGCGTTGAATTCTGTGATCGGCTGGTGCTCGCTTTCCGGGACTCTTCTGATCCGCCGATCTGCGATTCTCTCATTGATGGCCGCGATTCGGGTATTGATCTCGGAGCGCTCCATATCGTATGCCGCTTTTGAGATCAGGCGCTGCATCATGAGCTCGGCGAGATCCCGTTCCTGTTGCCGGAGGTCTTCGAGCACTTCCTGCAGCGCGATGAGCGAATCGCCCTGTGGACGCTGTTCTATGAATTCATTATACGCATCTACGAATTTTTCTTTGAGTACAGCATCTTTGATCCTGCTGTTGTCGCAGGCTTTGATGCCTTTTGCAAGGGATCTGCCGCACACCCAGATGTCTGTCCGCCACTTGAAGTTGCTGTTATTGACCTTGTGTACGAAGTTCGTCCCGCAACATCCGCACTGGATCATGCTGGTAAAGGTGTGAGATACCACCTGCCGTGGGATATTGCGTCCGCGTTCCGCCAAGAGCTGCTGCGCTGCTTCCCATGTTTGCTTATCGACGATCGCTTCATGGGTGTCCTCCATGTAGTACCTCGGGGCGAATTCGCCGTTCGTATTATCTCGGTGCACTCCGAAGTGAGTGACGCTCTTGCCCATGATCACATCGCCTTTATACTTTTCGTTCCGGAGCAAGGCGACGATGTGCTTTGCATTCCATTCGCCATCATCGCGCGTTTTTACGCCGCTTTCATTGAGCGCATCCGCGATCCGCTTGCTGCCGAGGCCGCCGTTGACGTAGGCATCGAAGATGTACCGAATCACGGCTGCTTCCTCCGGAACGATTTCCAATTCGTTATCTGCCGTAAGGCGCAGGCCGTATAGTCCGCTGCCGATGCTGATCCATCCGTTCTCGAAGCGGTGGCGTACCGACCAGCGCATCCGCTCCGAATCCACATCCAGATCGTTCTCTGCAATGGTGGCCGCGATCGTGAGGAACACCTCGCTTGTCGGCTCGAATGTGTGGATATTCTCCTTTTCGAACACCACTTCGATGCCGATGTCCCGGAGCTCTCTGACTGCTTCCAGCAGCTGCGTCGTGTTTCGTGCGAAGCGGGATACCGATTTTGTGTAGATGCGATCGAACTTATGATCCCGTGCGTCCTG
>JAEEGL010543630.1_pt1 | contig 18325 bp, 12 predicted proteins | sample 9134231 | NCBI WGS metagenome assembly JAEEGL01 (sample SAMN16246548, study PRJNA631951) | gut metagenome | biome: gut microbiome; feature: rumen; material: fiber-attached | host: Bos | place: Iran: Karaj | collected 2018-10 | reverse complement strand
CGCCTCGAGCGGCGGCGCGAAGGATGACGAGACGACGCGATGACGAGACGACGAGCAAACGCGCCTCGCGACGCTTCGCGGGAGGGAGGCGCCCCCCAAAAAACTTAATCCTTCAGCGCGAAGCGCCACTTAATCCTTAACTCGCGCTCCGTCTCCCGTCGTCCTGTCGTCTCGTCAGCCCGTCGTCCTGCGTCAGTCGCCGCCGCTTGCGGTGGCGCGAAGGACGACGAGACGACGCGATGACGAGACGACGAGCAAACGCGCCTCGCGACGCTTCGCGGGAGGGAGGCGGTCCGGTCCCATCATCTTAATTCTTCGGCGCGAAGCGTCCCTTAATTCTTAACTTGCGCTCCGTCTCCCGTTGCCTTGTCGTCTCGTCAGCCCGTCGTCCTGCGTCATGCGCCGCCGCTCGCGGCGGCGCGAAGGACGACGAGACGACGCGATGACGAGACGACGGGCAAACGCGCCTCGCGTTGCTTCGCGGGAGGGAGGCGCCCCCCCAAAAAAACTTAATCCTTCGGCGCGAAGCGCCACTTAATTCTTAACTCGCGCTCCGTCTCCCGGCGTCCTGTCGTCTCGTCAGCTTGTCGTCCTGCGTCAATCGCCGCCATTCGTGGCGGCGGCGACCACCGCATCCACCCACTCTTCCGGCGTAATCCGCGCGGCGGGGTGAGGTGCCCAGAGCAGACGCTTGCCACTCCATCCATGAACATGAACTTCCGAATCCCCGCGATTGACCTTGCTTGTGGGCTTGGAAAGGTCGAGCTACATGTCGTTGGAGAGAACCTGCAACGTCGCTGTCCCGCAGACGATGATGACACCGGGATCGTAGAGGTCAATCTGCTCAAAAAGGATATTCTTCCAATCCTGATAGAGTTTTGCCAGATGTGCGTCCGAGGTTGTCGTGTCCCCCGGCATCTTGCCGATGTTCACGTATGCGATGCTGCGGATGGCCTTTTCATACTCTTTCGGCTTGTCGGTGATCCACGGTAGTTCGGCGTAGGAGCCGATACCGTTCTGGATGGCGTAGCTCGCGTATGCGACATTCCGCAACGCCGCGTTGCGGTTCACGGCCTTGGCAAGGGTATCGCCATCTCCGAAGTCCTTGAACATCGTCCAGCCGCCGCCGACCGGCATCCCTTCCGCGTCAAAGTCGTCGTAGGGCTCCTTAAGAATCCACATGATTTTCGGCTGCGCGGCAAGGTACGCCTCGGCATCCGCCACGCCGTCATAGATCGGCTCGACCTTCGCAGGAGCATAGCCAAGGTCAACAGTGCGACGGCGAATGCGTGTATGCAAGGTAGACTGGTCGGAAAGAAGGTCGTTGGCTATCATCGTTTATCTTTTGGTACAGGAAGTTGTCAAGCTTCGTCTAGCATTCGTCTAGCATCCATTTCAGCATTTCATCAAGTCCGACCGGACTGAAGGCTTTTCCATCTCCGCCCGAACCGACGGAGCCGACGGCGAAGCAGCGGACCTTGCGGAAGTTGGATTCAAGGAGGGATAGCAGGTTCCCGCTTCCGAACCGAGCGAGGAATGTGCGACATTGCTCGTCACCATCTCCAGCGGCAAGTCCGGCAACTCGGCCGAGCGACGGTTCGTCCGCTTTGCTGATGACAGCCGCGCAGACCGCATTCGAGACGATGTCCCGATACTCCTGCTCCATGCCGATCAGCCAGCGGTTCAGACTTTCCTCGGCCGACTGGGCTCCAACCTGGGAAATCGAAAACGTCACTCCGGCATCGGCATAGGCATCCATCACGTCCGGTATGGTCGAGGGATCAATCACGAAGATCACTCCTCGCATATGCTCGTAGTAGCGGTGACGCACAATCTTCGCAACCTCTCGGAACGATTCCCCGGGGGGATCGTACAGATAGAGCCGCCGGGGAAACATCATGCGGGGTCCCTTCATCTCAAGGCAGATTGCTTCGATGGCCGTATCGGGAGTGATGCTCGGCACTATGCCCTTTTTGTAATCTCGGACCAGCTCGTTGACCTTTGGAAGATCGTCGGCCGGGATGGATAGGGCCAGTCCCAGTTCAGAAGACAGTCGGTCTCGGAGCGCCACGACGGTGTCCATCACGAGTTGCGACTTCCCGACAGAAGGACCTCCGACGAGAACAATACTAATCGGAGCGAACGTGGAATCGTCCAGCGGCAACTTACAGTTTGGACAGAGTGCGCGCAGCTTGGAACGTCCTAGCAGGCGGAGAACAGGAAGAAGATGCCCGCATTCACATCGACGGAAAAACAAACCGAATCGGGCAGACGGCACAAGCCGGGAATGCTCCACACCGCATCTTGGGCAGACGTATGCCGGTAAGAAAATCTTCTGGTGACAGACACGACAGAGATTGAACAGCCCGTAGATTCGATATATTAGTAACGACATTCCTCGCATCAGAAGCCACAGGGCTGTATATGGTAGGCAAACAATGAGAAAGATACACGCAAGAATCAGGAACAAAACGAGCAGAAATATGCCAAAAGAAAGAACCAGCGTGACGGTTTTGGCAATATTGACCGATGTCCAGAAAGCGCTGTCTTCAACAATTGGTACAGGCATCATGTCGTCAGTTCGTCGCCACGAGTCCTTGTAGATTTCACAGAAGTTTCCGAACCAATCGCCATTCCAATAGAAATAACGGACACGGGCATGTTCTTTCACGGTTCCCGATCGAACTGCAATATGAGCTACGATTTCACGACAGGCATTGTAGAGGGTACACCCGATTCCCCACAGAGCCCCGAATGACAAACCTGCCACGACAAGCACCACGTATGCGACAATAATCGCAAGAATGAGGATGCCATTGCGGAGTGCGTCCATTCTTCCTCTATTTTGTCAATGGAGCGTCACTTCTTCAATTGGCTGATTGCGTCCAGAAGCAAATTCTTCAATTGCCTCATTGCATCCAGTAGCAAATGCCAAATGCGTATCACTACCCTACGGTTCCTCTTCAACGTCGTATATTCCTGGAAAAATGCCTCCCATCCATTTCCTTCGCCAATGGAAAGACAGGTTAATGCCGGAAGAAATTTTACATCCTCCATTTCTTTCCTGGAGTACTTCAGGTAGACTCGTCGTAGAAGTGCCTTTCGGATGGTCGAACCCAAGACCATGTCGGTATCAGGGCGTAAGACCAGACGCAACAAACTGCAAAAACGGACAGATTGCATTCGATCGCGTTGTTTTCGAGCATCCTCCACTGCGTGTTCCACGTACAACTCTGCCACGCTGGCGCGTTCACGATTCTCAAGACCATCGGCAAAGAAGTGGATCAGCTTTCGATGTTGATTAACAGATGTGGGCGCTAGCCCTTTTTCCGCCGTATTGGATATCTTCGAATAGAGGACGGGAAGCAATCGAACCATACACTTTCTTCGGTCATCCGCATCAAATCCCGAAAATACAGGAGCGTATTGCTCTAGATCGGGAAACGAGAACGGGGCCTTTGAGTTCTTCAGCAGATCTTCCAACCAGCGATGAAACTCGGCTTTAGTACAGCCTTGCAGAACGGGCCGAGATAGCAGAAACGAGTCCAATACAGGATGAAACCGCTGATTGCAATTGGCATCCGGTGGCAGCATTGCGTCAACGGCGGACCAGTAGTCGTCGCGAGCCGAATCCGGAACGAAATCGGAGTCCTTTTTCCCGGCGAACCATTCCCATTCGTCCATCGTCGGGGAGAACGGAGGCTCCTGGCTGGTTGCATACCGGAACGCATCCAGGAAGACGGACTTGGCAAAAGGCTCGACCTTGGAAGACAAGGCGTCGAACAGCCGGATGAACGCACGGACGGAATCGGTCTTCCGATTGTCCAGCGCAATGTACAGAATCCGTTGTGCCTGACCTTCCTCTCCCATGGACAGCAGGCGTTCGACGACGGAGACGACTTCATCAATCCCGCGAAGCGATCCCGAGACGAAACCGCGGACGGCACGGTCGTCGGGACAACTCGCGAAAACGGCGGGCAGGGTGGCCGGAACCCGAGAAGCCGAGAATGAAAGAACGATCGGCCAATCCGGTCCTCTGTCCGCTTCGATGCTGGACAGGGCCTTCTTGGTCGTCCGGTGGACGTCCTGGGCGTCCGTCGTCCGACCCGCGGCCGACAGCGTGAACAAAACGCCCAGGGTCGATTGGTCGGCGACGGCATAGTCCTCCAGCCAGACCCGTCCCACCTCTCCGAGGTTTCGCGCGTTGAACGAAAGGAAGCAGTCCAGCGCCTCCTTCGGCGAAAACCGCCCGCGTCTGGAAAGGAAGAGACGCATGGCGACCGCTTCCGCCGCAGGATCCGCGTCGCACAACGAAACGATTGAGTCCATCCAGTCGCCGGAAAGAGCCGCGGGAAGCACGGACTCGTTTCCCATCAAGGCCTTGAGACAGCAGACCCGAACCGCACTGCCGCCGCGGTCTCGAAGTAAATCCAAGCCTTCGGACAAGCGTTCGGAGGTCCTGGGAAGAAGCGGGCCTGTGACAAGTCGATAAAGGAGCAGGAGCGTCCTCCAGTTGGAAAGGGACACGTCATGGAATCCCCGCACGAATCCGAAGAATCCGTCCCGGTCGGAAAGAACGGCGTCGACCAACGACTCCGCGTCCGCGTCGACGGGGCACTCCGCCAAGGAGGTCTTCGTCTTCCTCGCGTCGGCGGCGGCCACCTCGTACCATCGGGGCCGGTCTTCCTCCATCGGCATCGGAGAAAGCAGTCGCGTGGAAAACGAGAGGTCCTGGGACCACGCCGGTGGGAACAGCATGGTGAAGCCCGCGAGCATCCAGGGCGCCTCGCCATCCGGACAGCGGAAGAAGGCGCAGGCGGGATGCCGGTTCAGACGGCTCCAGAGGGAAAGCAGCCGGACAAGCAGCCCGCGGGCCTCGCCATCCTCGAAGTGCCTTGACACTCGGTCGACGGAGTAGTTTCCGGAAGTCCGAAATTCCGACTCGGACAAAACCGGCAAAGGCTCGGGATCGGGACGATTCGCATCGTCCTTGTACGACAAGGCCTTCATCCGGACCTCCTCCGGAAGCTCCTTCCAAAAATCGGGAGAATCCATCCATTCCGCCGGGTAGCCGGACCATTCCCCCTGGGAGAGCACCATCCCATGCGAAATGATCGCCCCCCATCGTTTGTCGTAGAAGCCTTCTCCGACATACTGCGTCCGGACCACGGCCCTTTTTCCCGATGCGAGCCGGAAACTATAGAACGCAAGCGGAAGGCGTTGCTTCTCCTCCTCTCCGGGGCGGTTCGATGCCCAGTCGGGCAGTTCGTATCCGGAGCAGCGCCGTTCCAGTTCCTCGATCTCGGCTAAGGATAGTCCATCGGACCACGAGAACGAACCGAAACCCCGCGAGGCGGATTCGGTCGAGCGTTTTTTCCTGTTCCAACAGGAATACGAGTATACCCACTGCTGTATCATTTCGTCATCCCTTCGTTGTCCGGACGAGTCCGTTGAGTTTCAGAATCCAGAGAAACGGATCCTCCACGCGGAACGGCTGCGGTTTTCTCTGGAGGGTTTGGTTCGTCGGGTTGCTGCCAAGGGCGCTGAAACCGAAGAACCCGGTCTTCTTGAACTCGGAGCAGTCCTGTATGATTTCCGCGCTGTCGTCGATCTCCGACACCCAAGACCGCATTAGGCCGTCGATGTTGTCGAATTCGGCTTGACAGAAAGCCCCCTTGTGGCGAGACTCCTGGTAGAGCGCGTCATAGACGTTCCGGGCGCTCTCGCCGGCATCTCGAACGAAGTCCATCTTCGAGAAAGCGATGGCGAGCGGGATGCCAATTCTCCGGTTCCTGAGATTCTTGTTAACGTGGATTAGACGGGCGATGCGACCGATGATTGTTCCTGTTGCCGCGTTGCGTTGCGGAAGCTCATTTTCATTGTGCCGATTTGCCAGAAGGTTTTCTCGTACGGTCTGGAGCTGAAGTGGATCAAGAAGGCAGATGATACCGGATGAATTGTAAATGTATCGGTCGATGTATTTCAGATTGGAGGCGTTTTCCAAATCTTCGCCGGCCGCATCAAAGAATACGAGCATAATTCGCTTTGGAAACAAACTCTTGCCTAGGCGCAAAGAATATACAAGTGGGGTCGCGCCTCCCCTGGCACTTGTCGTGGTGTTGATGGTCTGTTGGTCATGGAACAAAGGGTTGTGAAACTCGCGTTCATATCTATCGATTGTGGCCTCGTCCAATGGTCGAATGTTCCATCCAAATTCCTCGTGCATCTCAATAATGCGTTGAATGAGAAGCGCAATGAAATGACTTTTCCCGGATTCCTTCGCCCCGACAATAGCAATCGTGAGATCGGAGAGGTCGTCGATGTGGTCCTCAAACTGGTGCTTGCAGGCGGGACAGACTCTGATGGATGTGCTTTTTCCGCACGAATGGTTACAACGGATTGGCGGAGCCTTCAAACCGATTCGTTCAAAAAAGGGAATATCTTTCCCGTTTCTGAAAAACACGATTCCGTCGCATCCCGGCTCGTCGCATCGAAACCCAATTCGCCGAATGTCAATTGTCTCAAAACAATATGGACACTTCACCGTTGTCTTGAACATCATGGGAAACCTCTTCGCCGTTGTTTCAGATTCGAGTCTTGAAGTATGGTGGTGGAATGAAGGAGATGAATGCTTCGCTGGCGTCGTCGTCTGCGAACAGTTTCAAATAGAAGCCCGAATCGGTCTTGGAGACGGGAAGGGGAAAAACCATCCGGCGTTTGCGCACGTTCTTGATGGTGGAGACGTGTTCACCGTCGAATCGGCCAAGCGGCTGCCCCGATCTTTTCTTCATGACCGTCAGGGCGGGCAGCGGGAAGGGGCCCGGCGACTTGATCACGAGATCGACGCCCTCGACCGGTCCGAGAAGAAGCCATTTCCTTCTTTTGCGGAACCGGTACGAGATCCGGAGTCTTGCCTGCATCTCGGCGGAAACGCACTCGACGCCCTGGGAATAGACATCCGCACCGTCTTTCTGGACACGTGCGAAAAGCGAAAAATGATAGCTGGAGTTTCCGCAGGACCGAATCACAAAGGCGCCGTGCCGATCATACTGGCTTTTCGGAACAATCTCCCGGGACGCCAACTTGTCCTTCGGCGACTGCGGCGAAGCCTTGTGACTCCAGAGGACGGCGACCTCCACGATGCCCTCGGGCCAGTCCCAAGTCAATCGAAGATTGCCGGATTGGCGAATCGCAACCGGATTCGATATGCGCGGAACATCGGGATCGACCGGGGTCGTATTCTCCTCCTCCGGTGCCGCCTCCGGGGCCGGGACGGGCAAATCAAGTCCGTGACTTTTGCCGGAATGCCCTTCTTCTAGACCGACGGGAGAGTCCATGACAGGACTCGGTATCGACTCGTCCTGCTGCGGCGGAGCGTCCAACGGCGATGGCGGAACCTCGGAAGGAGAGGCAACCACCTCCGGCAACGGAATGACCGGCTCCGGCATCGGGGCGTTTTTCCTTGTCGAGGGGCGGGCTTCCGGCTCTTCCAAGTCCGGCTTCGCGAGAGGCGACGCCGGGTCGACGGCCCGGTTCACGATGTCGACCAGAACGGATCGACGGTCAAGTTCCAGACGCTTGACGAACTCGCCTTCCTTCCTCGTCTGTCGATAGATTTCCGAAAAGAGAATACGATACTCCCCAATCAGGTCATTGCGCGCCGCGACGATGCGGTTTAAATCGGCAAGGTCGAGGGTCGAGGCATCCCAATCCGGCCGAGGAACTCCCCCTTGCCCGCAGCGGACCTCCTCAAGTCGGCTCGCGAATGCCATGAGGGCCTTGCCCCCGGACTCGGGACCACCCTCCGTTTCGCAGGAAACGAGACGCTTAACGAAATGCATTGAGCTGTCGGCGGGCAGGTTCGCGGTGGTGCGGAGGATCTTCGCGGCCTTGAGAAAGCTTTCGCCAGCCGCCTTGAGAAGCTCATCGGAATGGCGAATCGCGGCGATGGTTTCCGAAACCTCCTTGCGGCTCGCCTCGTCGCCGGAAGCCTCCAACTGGCGGGCGCGGGCCAGAAGAGGGGCCGTTTCTTCAAAGGAGACATAGAGGTTCATGTCGGTGCCGCTCATTGCGCATCGTCCTTTCCGGGGGGCGGCGGAATGTCCGCTGGCGTAATGCTTCGAAAGTCGTCGTCGGTCAGTTCTGAGTCTGGACGACCGGCCAGCCGATTGATGAGCCGGCCTTCGACCGCCCCGAGAAGCCCCATCACATCCCGGGCGTTGCCGAAGTTCTTTCGCCGGAGCATCGCCCGGAACACATCCTTGAGAAGGTCCTCGCACTCGTTCCGGACGACATAGGACTTCGCGGCGGCCGCGGCACGGAAGATCGCCACGCAATCGTCCTCCGAATAGTTCTCGAATTCGATTTCCTCCGGAATCCGGCTTGCGAGGCCCGGATTGGCCTCCATGAACCGGTCCTCGCGATCCTTGTATCCCGCGACGATCACCACGGTGTTCTGATACTCGACCGCGGTCAGGCAACGGACGAGCGTGTCGATCACCTCGCGGGAGAACGAATCGTCCTGATGGGCCTCCGGATTGTAAAGCGAATAGATTTCGTCGATGAAGATGACCTTCCCGCGATTGTCGTGGAAAAGGTTGTTGACCGCCTGCTGTGCGTGCCCGAGGTAGGCACCCTTCAGGCTCGTTGCGCCGCATTCGACAAACTGGTCGGTTTCGGTGACGCCCATTGCATGGAAAAACCTGCCCATATAGCGCGCAACCGAGGTCTTCCCGGTTCCGGGCGGGCCGGTGAAGCGAATCCGGTAGGCGTCGCCGGAACGCTTCGTGATTCCAAGCCGCCGGGCGCGCCTGACCATGTACTCCACGCGCCGGAAATACTCCCGGAGACGATTCTTTAGGGGCTGCATGCCGACAAAGTCGCGATCGATCTCCGCCAGAACGGCCTCCGCCTTCTCGGGGCGGATCTCATGGGGGTCCGTGACATTCCCGGGAAGGATGGTTTCGGCGTCGCCGATGTCCTTGAGCGTCCGCTCCAGCACGTTGCGGACGCCCCGCCCGTTTCCATCGCACCCGTCGAGGACCCTGAGAAGCTTTTCCTCCGTTTCCCGCGCAAGGGACAGCTTCACCGGCCGTTTCAGGTTCTCCTTCGCGAGATGGAGCTTGAAAATCTTCAGTTTCTCCTCCCTGGAATAGTCCGAAAAGTGAAGCTTGATCGGAATGCGGCTGTCAATCCCGGGATTGACGTCCTTGAGCGCCTGGAATCGTTCCTCGTAGCCCGCGAGAATCACCGTCAGATTGGTTCGGTTGTTCTCCATCTCGGTCAGGAGGACCTGAAAGGCCTTCCGCCCCCATTCGCTTTCCGCGAAAAGATACGCCTCGTCGATGAAAAGGACGCCGCCCATCGCCTCCTGGACCTTGTCCTTCATCCGTTGGAGCGTATCTCCCTCGTTGTAGGGGCTGACCACGTCCTGGATGGTGGCCTCGACCACCTTTCGGCTCGTCCGGAGCTCCATCGCCCAGAACAGCTTCGCGACGATGTTCGCTACGATCGTCTTGCCGGTCCCGGGGTTTCCGAGGAAGAACATGTGGTATGCGTTCCGCGCGGCCGCCGCGCTGTCCTTCTCCGCATCGCGGACGATTCTTCTGATTTCCGCCTTGACCTCCGCAAGGCCGATCAGATCGTCGAGCTCCTTGAGAAGCTCGTCCTTCGACTCGGCCGCCTCGAGGTTTTCAGAACCGAGAAGCGCGCGCCATGTCCGTGGATCCCCGCTCGGCTGCTTCCGGTAGAACCCCTGGACCCAGCTGACGAAGTTCTGTAGGCTCCCGCCGGCAACCGCCTTCCCGGTAAGCACCACGCGCTCGAGCTCGGAGGAAGTCCCTCCGATGGCATTCTCGATTTCGTACGTCTTGAGCCACTCGCGCATCTCGTCGAGAGGCGGCGGCTCTATGGAGATTTCCCGCACGTTGTGGTCATAGCAGGAAATCTGGTGCTCGAGTGTGTGGAATTCCTTAAGCCGGTGTGGATTGACAACGAGAACGGTTCGGCTGTCCGGATGCGCCTTCCGGATGACGTCGCGCCAGCCGCGGGTGACGGTCTCGAGCCTCCGGATGGCCGTTCCGTCGGCCTCCGCAAGGGGAACAAGCCGGTCGGCTTCGGGAAAGACGACAAGGACCTTGTGGCCGGAGTCGAGCACGCGCCGGATGCGGTCCAGCTCGTTCAACGAGTTGTGGCCCTCCAGTCGCCCACGGATCTCTTCTTCGGTTTTGCGGCCGTGGGGCGGCTGGGCCGCTGGGCCTTCCGGTTGCGGGGATGCGCTTCCAGGCGCGGACGGGGCCGCCGGGGCCGCCGGAGCGCGCCCCCGAGGAACGAACCTTCTGGCACGCGCGGCATGCGCAGTGTCGACCAACCGGTCGCTCGTTCCGCTCGCCAGTTTCTCGTAAAGAGCCTTCATGGCGGAATCGGCGAAGTCGAGAGTCAGGTCGTTCTTGACCGTGACAACGACCTCGTACCCCGTCTTGCGACCGTACTGGCGGTACGCCTCCGCGATCGTGCAGAGCCGGGGATCCTCTTCCCCGTCCCGACCGGCGTCAACGAGAAAAAGATCGTCCACGCCCCCGGAGACGAGGAACTGGTTGTATCCCTTGAAGGTCTCTGCGAACGGACCTTCGATTCTTCTGTTGAAAAAAACAGCCATGCCGCATCAGCTCTGCCGTTGGATGGTCATCTGGACGGTCGTCTGTTTCGGACGGACGTCCAGATGGACCTTGTTCGCGTTGGCGGCACGCCCCCAGTCCGTCACATCGAACCTCATGTCCGAGTCGGCGAGCCGCTTCTGCAGATCGCGGATCTGGTCGATGCAGAGCTGCTCGGCCCCCTCCGGGATGTTTCCCACCTCGAACTTGGTTTCGCCGGAAAGGGCGATCCGCATGCGCATGTCCCCAACTCCGCCCGGGGCCGCAGCCACGATGCAGAGATCGGACAGTTCATCCGCCTCGTTCTGCATATAGTAGCTGGGGGTGTCATAGTTCGCGTCGAAGAAGGCCTGCATAATGGACTGGGCGACTTCCTCGCGCTGCCGGGCGAGGCGATGGTTGTCCGATGCCCGTTCCGCGAGTTCGCGTAACTTCGCGATGGCGGTGGCGGCGCGGTCACGCGCCTCCCCGAACCGTTCGGACGAAAGAAGCCCCGACGCCTCCTCGATGGCGCCAAAGAGTCCGTCCACCTCGCCCGCGGGAGCCCCCGAGTATGTCGCGAGGACGCCGCGGTCCGCCTTGCCGGCCTCCTCCCGCGCGTCGGCCAATGTTCTTTCCGCCTCGAGCTTCTCCTTCTCCCAGGCGCGCTGGGCTGAGTCGATCTTCTCGACCGCCGCGGCAAGGGCATCCTTGATGCGCTCCGCCCGCGGAAGGACCTTTTCGTAAGCGCGGTTGGCGATCAGTTGCAGCACCTCCTCCGTTTCGCGCTGGACCGCCTTCGTGTACGCCGCTCCGCCGAACTTGGTGTGGTTCTTCGACTCGATCGCGCTCCGCAGCGACCGTATGTCGGTCTCGAGATTGCCGGCCCTTCTCTCCTGTTCCTCCTGGATGCGCTGACGCTTCTGCCGATCGAGGGCAAGGTCAACGAGACGCTGGTACTCGCGGTCGGCCTCGAGGGCCAGGTTCCCGGACTCGGAGAAGAGTGGAACGCTCCTCCGGCGAAGATCCTGAGCCCGGCGCCCCAGCGAAACATCCCTGCGCATCTCCCCAAGGATACGCTCGGCTTCGCGGCGCAGCCCAAGAGCCTCCGCGTTCTCCGCATTGCAGTACCAATCCTTCCCCTGGAGGGCGCTGCGGATCCGACGGACAGAACCGTTGATCTGCTCTAGGGCGCGTTCGCGCTCCCTCCTGCGGCTTGAAAAAGCGTCCTCGCTTCCGCCCGCCTCCCCGAAAAGCCGATTTGCCTCCGCGAACTTCTCGTCATGGAGGCGAACGAGGCCGTCCCATCGATCGGTCAGGCCTTTAAGGAATTCGCGCAAGTCGTCAGGCAGTGTCCGATGCATCCCGGAATGCATTCGATTCGCCTCGGTCCTCTCGCGATCGCATGCGGAACGGCCCACCGAACCGGCTTCCGCCGCAGCTTGCGCGCATTCTGCAATGCCAGCCCGTGTAAGTCCTACGACCTTCTCAAGCGTGTTTCGTACTGTTGCGCTCTTGATTCCGCTCATTTCCTGATTCCTTTCTGTGCTGGTTGTCTGCGGCCGAATGAATTCGACCAGTCAATTTCCATTCCTTTTCCGCGAAGCCTGTCCTCGAGACGCCTCTGGAAGTCTCTTGGAGGGATTCCAGCGAAGGAGAATGTCATCTCTCCACCAAGGTCGACCTCAATTGAACGATTCCTCTCTTCTTCAATCCAACCGGAAAAGCGGGAATACCGATCCGTAAGAAAATGAAACCTCTGGTTCGAGGAACCGCGCCATCGTTCGCCATGGTCCTCGGTCTCCACATACGGGCCATCCACCAGGAGATCGATGAATACGAGAAGCCCGCGAAGGGCCGCAACCGACTCCAGTTCCTCGATCCGGAAACCCGTATACGCCATCACGCCAGAACCCGCGGAGCGCACTGCGGAAAGGAATGCGCCCATCGACTCGGGATCCTGCGCGAACGGCTCCCCGCCGGAGAGCGTCACTCCCTCCACCCCCTTCACGGACAACACGCGCTCGGACAGCGCTTCCGGCGAAAACTCGGAGAACGCGGAAGCCTCGTTCATAGACGATGCGATGCATCCCGGACACCGCCGCGAACAACCATGAAACCAGACGGCGGTTCGAACTCCGGGTCCCAGCACCTTCGTCCGGTCCTTAATGCGATCAACGGAAAGGGGCTTCATATTCAACGTGCTTCTCTCATGGAATCCACGTGGAACAGGAGAACGAGTAGGACGTGGGAGCCCCGATTGCGGAGCAGGCTCCCTTGGCATCGCATTCAGCCTTGAAGGGCTTCTGCGCCCAGAAGATGACTTGTCGGTTGCCCTGCCACCAACGGCAGGTCGCGCATTTATTGTCATTCAGACCGACTCTTTGCATGGATGTTGTCACATATCTCCCTTTCCCTGTTCCGCTCACCCGGCGGTGTCGGGAAAGGAAGAACGCGCCTCCGGGTGTCTCCGCAGAAGGCACGGCCAAGTGCCTTGGGCTTCTTCGGTGGACGCCGTGATTGTACCCGATTCATGCTCATGGGGGAAGCGCTTTTTCCAGCGCCGCCCCGCGGACGCATCCCCGGCATGCGAAGCGGAGATGTCTTCATTATCCTATTTGCACGATGGCGCCGGAATCTGCCGCAGAGCCGCGAAGAAAATTGGTTACTTCAACTTGTCGGTTAGCGCCGTGAATTCCGCCTGAAGAGTGGCGTCATCGAAGAGTTCAAGCGGGGCAACACCATCACATCCCGGTCGGACGATGCGTTCCCTTGCCTTCTGGGTGTTTGGGGCATGAGTTTCGGGTCATGTCCTTCAGATTCTTGTACTTTCTGCCACACCAGCGGCAGGTGTACTCGGCGCAGATTCCGCCACGATAGGGCGAATGGACGGGCAGGAGTTCCGTCCCGTGCGGGCATGAATTGCGGGTGAGGTCCTTGAGGGACGTGTACGTGATGCCGCAGTTCTCGCAGATGTACTTGTCGGCTTCTTCGCCCTCGAACAGGACGTGCTTCCCCTTGCCGCCGAAACTGTGTGGACAGCGATTGCGCAGAAGTGTCTTGGCGTCGGGATACTTCGCGCCGCAGCGCTTGCAGTAGACCGAGGCGGGCTTTTGCGCGGCGGTATCGCCGGAGCCTTTGTCAGGGGATTCGGTAGCGGCCAGACAAAGAACTGTACAGACGGGAAGAATGGCCGACAGCAGAGGATTTCGAAGTATCATCGTGGCATATGCCATTGTCCTTCCCCACTGCGTTTGCCCGTCGTCGCGTCGGGAAAGGAAGAACGCGCCTCCGGGTGTCTCCGCAGAAGGCGCGGCCAAGCGCCTTGGGCTTCTTTGGTGGACGCCGTGATTGTACCCGATTCATGCTCATGGGGGAAGCGCTTTTTCAAGCGCCGCCCGTGGACGCATCCCCGGCATGCGAAGCGGAGATGTCTTCCTTCCCCTATTTGCCGGAAGGGACCGGAATCTGACGTGTCACGAAACTTGTCAAATTGATTTCTTGTGACATTTATTAACAGTATTCAAAATGTCACGAAACATGAACATTCAAACTTTCGTGACATTTTTTCTGTTGCGTTGCGTCCCCAGACGGGGGTAGTATGTCCGGCGTTGCAAGGAGAATTTCCATGAACTTCTTTGGTCGTGAAGACGAGTTGTCCCAACTGTCTGCATTATGGAACAAGCGAGTATCGTCGCTCGTCACATGCCGGGGACGCCGCCGCATCGGCAAGAGCACCCTTGTCGAGCATTTCTCGACCATCACGAAAAGCCGCTTTCTCAAAATCGAGGGACGCCGACCGAGACCCGGCATGTCCAATGCCGATGAACTCGCCGCATTTGCCTCGCAACTGGCGGACCAGAGCGATGCGGAACGTACCCCACCGGCCTCGTGGAGCGATGCGTTCCACCGTCTCTCGCGTGAGATTCGCGATGATGAAAGGACGGTTGTCCTGCTCGACGAGATTTCGTGGCTTGCGTACTTTGATGACGCTTTCGCCGATGATCTGAAGATCGCCTGGGACAATGTGCTCAAAAAGCATGACCGACTCATCCTGGTGCTGTGTGGCAGCGTTTCAAGTTGGATTCGCGAGAACATCGTCGACAATGGAGCCTACCTGGGCCGTCGGTCGCTCGACATCGTTGTCCGGGAACTCCCACTCCATGACTGCGCCCGATTCTGGGGCGCTGCGGCGGAGCGGACTTCGGTGACGGAGGTGTTCGACATCCTCTCCGTCACGGGCGGCGTTCCGCGCTACCTGGAGGAAATCGATCCCGCGATGTCGGCCTCTGAAAACATTCGACGCCTCGCATTCCTTCGCAATTCCATTCTTCGCGTTGACTTCGACGAGATGTTCACGGATGTGATCACAAGACGCCCCGCCTTCACGGGTTCCGTCCTCCGCGCTCTTGTGGACGGGCCGAAGGGCGCCGACGACATCGCGGCGGAGCTCTCCGTTCCACGTAGCGGAAACATCACATTGGCTCTCCAACAACTGGAGGAAGCCGGACTCGTGGCACGGGAAGCCGGACGGAACCCCGAGACGGGGAAACCCGTGAAGGATCGCCGCTATCGAATCCGGGACAACTACGTGCGATTCTACCTGAAGTTCATCGAACCTGTGAAGGAGGTCATCGACGAGGGACTGTTCGATTTCTCTTCTCTTGAACAATTCATCGGGTGGGAATCTATCATGGGGCTCCAGTTCGAGACGCTTGTCATCAACAACAGCCCCGATCTTCTCCGTGCGCTCCACATGGGGCGGGTTCTGGTCCTTTCGGCGGCGCCGTATCGGCGCAACCCGGCCCCGAAGTCCAGACGCAAAGGGGTTCAAATCGACCTTCTTCTGCAAACCCGGCAATCGGTCTGCATTGTGGAGATCAAGCGCCGGCGGCACATTGGCCCGGAAATCGTGGACGAAGTGCAGGAGAAGTGCCGTCGGCTTTCCCGGCCATCCGGCGTTTCGCTGAAAACGGCTCTCGTCTATGACGGCGATCTGGCCCCCTCCGTGGAAGCGGATGGCTTTTTCGACGCCATTGTTCCCGCCCGCAGCCTTCTGGGACTCTGACGATTCCTGTCCGTATGGGAAGCGCTGTTACCAGCGCCGCCCCGTGGACGCATCCCCGGCATGCGAAGCGGAGATGTCTCCCTTCCCCTATTTGCGCGATGGCGCCGGAATCTACAGCGGCGTTGCAAGAATGTCCCGCGCCAGTGCTTCGAGGGCGTCGGCGAGGTCGCCGTCTGGCGGGGCGACGGCAAGCCACGCCTCGCGGAGCTTTTCAGACATCCGGTTCTTCAGACGGTACAGGGCGTTGGGGGTCATGCCGAATTCGGCGGCGACCTCCTCCACGGGGGCCTCGTCCTCGACGAGGCGCAGGAAGGCGGCCTTGCTCGTCTCGGACATGCGGATCTGGACGAAGACGCGATCGACGAGCGCGCGCCAGAGTTCGCGGCGCAATGCCTCGCGCTCGGCGCTGGCGGCGTCCGACGCCGCCTCGGCGAGTTCGTCGGAACGGGGGAGGTCGCCTTCGGGAGGGGAGGGGAAGCGGTTCTCGCGCCGGGCGAATTCCCTGGCCTTGTTGCGGACGATGCCGAAGAGATAGTCCCGGAAACGGCCTCGAGTCCGGTCCCAGCGACGCTCGGGAAGGGTCTTGGCGATGGCGACGAACGTCTCCTGGACGATGTCGTCATCCCAGTCGCGCCGCAGGGCGGGCCATGCGCGTCGCAGGACGGCGAGGTAGTACCGGCACACGGGGTCGTAAAGTCGCGCGAAGCGGGTCCATGCCGCCGCCGGGGCGGACGATGTGGCCAGCAGACCGAGGAGTGTCGTCGTGGTGTCCGGCACCGGGCCGGGGGAAAGGGAGGTTGCGTCCATGGCGCCAGTCTAGCAGAACCGCCGCCGGATTTGCTAGACTGACGCCATGTCCGCGACAGCATCCTCCGGCGACCGCTTCGGCGGCGCATTCACGCTTGTGCGCCCGCTCGGTTCGGGCGGCACGGCGGAGGTTTGGCTCGCCCGCGAGGACGATCTGGGACGCGAGGTGGCGATCAAGATTCTGAACCGTGCCGCGGAAGCCGCCCGGGAGCATTTCCTGTCCGAGGCGAAGTCCCTTGCCGCCGTGCGACATCCCGGCATTGTCCCCATCCTTCGCTTTGGCGTGGACGAGGCCACGAACCATCCCTTTTTCGCCATGCCCGTCTATCCCGAGACGCTGGCGAGCCGTCTCGATCGCGAAGGACGCCTCGTTGAATCCGAGGTTGCCGAACTGGGGATGGCGCTTGTCCCCGCGCTTGCGGCGCTCCATTCCGCCGGTCTGGCCCATCGCGACCTGAAGCCCTCCAACGTCCTTCTGGACGAGCTTGGCACTCCGGTTCTTGCCGACATCGGCCCCGTCGGGGGCGGCACTCCCGCCTGGGCGGCCCCGGAGCAGTTCGCGGGGGAGAAGGGCGAGTCGTCCTGCATGACATCCGGCGGCGCGGCCGCCGACTGGCACGCCCTTGGCCTTCTGCTCTACCGGGCCTTGGTGGGGACTCTGCCGCCGCCGCGGGGCATCCTTCCCGCCGCCGTCGAACCGCCGCGCGGGACGCTGCCGCGCGACCTGCGTCCGCGTCCTTCGCGTGGATGGGAGCGGCTGCTGGTCGCCCTCCTCGATCCGGAGCCCGCCACACGCCTCACCGAACCGGCGGCCATTCTGCGCGCCTTGCGGAGAATTCAACGCCGCGCCCGATGGCGGGCCGTCCTGACCCATCGCCGACGCGCTCTTTTCCTTGGGCTCGCCGTTTGCGTCGACGCAGCGCTTCTCGCCTTGTACTTCGCCGACGCAAGCCGTCCGCGCGATCATGCGGTCGGGCAACATGTCGCACCAACTCGAGACACGCTTTTCAAGCGACCTTTTGAGGTCGGAAACCATGGAGGGGAACTCCGAGAAGAGCGGGATGCCATTCCCGCGATTCGCGGCGACGAGAAACGCCGGGCGGCACAGCTTCGCAATGCTCTCGGGAACGTGGAGCGTCCTCTTGCTCGGCTTCGGTCCTTGTTCGACGCCGCCATGGAGAATCCCGCCCCGGATGCCGATGGAATCCTTCGCGTCCCGGATGGCGCGGTCCTTTTCGCGGAAGACATCATGGGAATGCCGGAAGCCACGATTCTGCTGGATGGCGGAACGTTGCTCCTGGCCCCTCCGAGGGACAAATTGAACCGTCTCGCGTCATCGTGGCAGGAGAGGGCGGACATTCTCCGGGCGACAGGCGATCCAGACGCCCCGTCGGCCCTGCCGCCCATCCAGCTGGATGCGTGGCGCGCGGAAACGCAGTTCCTTCCCTGGCCGATTCTCGTCGGGGAACGGGGCGGAACGCTGGAGCGCTACGACGAGTGGAACGAGACGCTTTTCTGCGTCACCAACGCCATCCGGAGGGCTACCGGAGTCGAGCGCGCCACGTTGGAGTGTCGCGGATTCTCGGACATGATTCTCAACCGAGCATCACTGGATCCGGGGCTGACCATCACCGGCAGCGGGTCGGTTGCCGATGTTCTCCCCGGCGGGCGCATCCGCAACCGCCGCTGGTTCGATCCGGAAGATCCGCTGTAGACGCCGCCGCGAGCGGCGGCGCCGAGGACGACGAGACGACGCGATGACGAGACGACGAGCAATCTTAGAGCGGTTCAACCGCACGAATCTTCTCAATCAATT
>JAEEGL014268974.1_pt1 | contig 18326 bp, 12 predicted proteins | sample 9134231 | NCBI WGS metagenome assembly JAEEGL01 (sample SAMN16246548, study PRJNA631951) | gut metagenome | biome: gut microbiome; feature: rumen; material: fiber-attached | host: Bos | place: Iran: Karaj | collected 2018-10 | reverse complement strand
GAAGCTGCGGCTGAGGCCGGACGTGAACGGCATGGTGAAGGCGGTGGAGGCCGGGGACCTCCCCGGCGTGGCCCGGCGGATGTTCAACGTCTTTGAGTCCGCCCTCACCCGGTCCCAGACGGACCAGGTCTCCCGGCTGAAAAGCGCCCTGCTGGACTGCGGGGCCCTGGGGGCCGCCATGACCGGCTCCGGCTCCGGGGTCTACGCCCTGTTCGGGGACGAGGCCTCCGCCCGCAGCGCCGCGTCGGCCCTCCGTGCCCAGGGCTTCCGCGGGGAGTACACCCGCACCGCCCCGCGGATGGGGGGAAGGAGTGCGACGAACGATGTCTGATGAAGTGATGACCGTGAGCCCTGACTACCGGGCGCTGCTGCGGTTCGTGGGGGAAACGCTGAGAACCGGACGGGAGAAAACCGTCGCTGCGGTCAATTCCGCCATCGTTTCGACCTATTGGGAGATCGGGCGCAGCATCGTGGAGTACGAGCAGGGCGGTCAGGCAAAGGCCGAATACGGCACGGAGCTGCTGAAGCGTCTTTCCAGAGATTTGACGGCTCTATACGGCAGCGGTTTCAGCATGAGCAATGTCAGCAAGATGCGAAAGTTATACCTCACATATCCAATTTTGCAGACAGCGTCTGCAAAATTGAGCTGGAGCCACTATGTTGAACTCCTGAAGCTGGACGACCCTCTGGAGCGTTCGTTCTATGAAAAGGAGGCGGAAGCGGAACGCTGGGGCGTCCGAGAGCTGAAGCGGCAGATGAAAAGCATGCTGTTTCAACGGCTGGCACTCAGTACGGACAAGGCGGAAGTGCTGCGCCTTTCCAAGGAAGGAGAGATCATCGAGCGTCCGGAGGACATCCTCCGGGAGCCGTATGTTTTTGAATTCACCGGTCTCCCTCAGCTTCCGGTTTACACGGAAGGCAATCTGGAGGAAGCGCTGGTGAATAACCTCAGCCTGTTCTTCCTGGAGCTTGGCAAGGGCTTCACCTATGTGGGACGGCAGCAGAAGATGGTGATTGGTGGGAGGACCTATAAGGTCGATCTTGTTTTCTATCACCGTATACTGAAATGCTTCGTTCTGATCGACCTCAAGCGCGGCGAGGTCCAGCATGAGGACATCGGGCAGATGAATTTTTACCTGAATTATTACCGGGAAGAGATGAATACGGAAGGCGATACGGAACCTATAGGCATCGTTCTCGGCGCTTACCGGGATAAGCTGGTCATCCAGTATGCCCTGCAGAACATCTCCAATCAGGTATTCGTGAGCCGGTATCAGCTCTATCTTCCGGACCGTCAGCAGTTGGAAGCGGAGTTCCGGCGTTATATGGGAGAGCAAACCTGCTGAACCCCATCCTGTGACCTGGACAGTTCGCCGCGTAAGCATCCGTGCGGAGCATACCCTCACCGCCCCGCGGCTGGGGTAGATAAAGAGAATAGCACAGCAGCCGCGAAGCGAAACGCTTCGCGGCTGCCTCTGTGTGAAACCGGCAAAAGGGCGGGCGCCTTGCGGCGTCCGCCCTCTTTTGCTTGGGTTTTGCGTTCAGTCCGTCAGGACTTACTTCACCGCGGTGACGTAGATCACACCGCCGCCGGCGCTGTGAGCGCCAGTAGCAGGATTCACGACCTCGAGGAAGCTGATCGTGACGGTGTAGGGATTGGCCTTGTTCTGCAGAGCAGACTGGATGCCAGCCGCGCTGTTGATGACGAGCTGCTTGGCGGCAGCGGAATCAGCGTTGTTGGCAATGCGCACGATCTTGACGTTGGTCAGATCAATGGCCTTGTAGCTGCCGGCGGAATTCTTCACGTACAGCTTGTTGTCCATGATGAAGCCCTGGCCGTTGGTATCGCCATCCTTCAGCTCGAAGGTCCGAGCGCCGGTGGCAGTGCCGCCGCCGAAGTCCACAGGAGTCAGGGTGTAGATGCCGGTGGTGGCGTTCTTGGAGTACTTGAAGAAGCCGAGAGTCGGGGTGTCCGAAGCCTTGAGCCGCAGGTCATCCATGACCTCGCCATCCTTGTAGCCGTTCCAGAAGTCCACGGAGACGTTGTCGATGAGCTTCTTCTCCTTGACGTCGGTGCTGACCACGTAGATGTAGCTGTCCGCAACGTTGGGATCAACAGCAGCCTTCTTGTTGTACCAGACGGTGTCGACCTTCTTGATGCTCTTGGTGCCGTTCTTCACGAGCTTGTAGCTGACGCTGATCCAAGAGGCGGGATCGCCGTAGGTGCCGACGGAGACAGCGGGCTTGTTCTTGAGATCGATGGTCAGAGCGCTGCCGGTGAGGTTGTTGCCGATGCCGATGAAGGTGGCATTGCTGAAGTCATAGGTGGGATCGCTGGGATCGTAGTCCACCCGGGCGGCCGCGACGTTAGCGTCGGTCACCTTGGTGATGGTGTACTTGCCGGGGTTGGTGTAATCTTTCGCGATCTTGCAGATATCGCCGTTGGCGATGCCGGCAGGAGCAGTAGTGGTGGCAACGGAGTAGTTGGCCTCGGTGCCGTCAGACTTCACGACCTGCACATAGTAGGCATTCTCGTTGTAGGCGTTCTTGACGGGGCCGTAGTAGGAGACGAAGCACACATAGTCGACAACGGCCGCGGAAGCGGTCTCGACCTCGTCGGAGTAGCCAATGCAGCCGCCCTCAGCATCGAAGTACAGCGTGTAGGTGTAGCCGACGCGCAGCTCATCGCCGATGGCGGGAACAGGAGCAGTGCCGTAAGTGTCGATGGGGTAAGCGTTGACGGAGGTGAGCACGATGGCGCCCAGGTTGTCAGCGTCGGAGGGGAGGATCGTGCCGTTGTTGTAGCTGAAGTAGTAGCCAACCAGAACGCCGAATTTATTCTTGATCTCCTTCAGCTGGCCCTGGCTGATGGCCACCTTCTCCTGCTTGGTGCAGGCCTCGGCGGTGTACACGGAGCCGCACTGGTAGACGGTCATGAGATCGCCCGCCTTGGCGTCCTTGGGAGCCTTGACCTCTCTGGTCGCAGTGGGGGCTACGGTGTTGTCAGCAACGCTGGTGATGCCGGTCAGAGGATCAATGGCCAGAGGAGCGACAAAGAAGCTGCTGGTCTTGTAGCCAACGACCTTGCCGGCGCCGTTCAGCACGTAGGTGCCGTTAGCGTCATAGATGCGGTAGTTCTTGGCAGAGCCGCCGAACACACCGGTGGTAACAACGCCGTTGTCGATGTTGCAGGTGGCATCGGCCATATCGGCGGTGTTCGCCTCGGCGCCGCTGACTTCCTTGCACTCGTCATCGATGTAGTACGCAACGTAGGTGATGTTGGGGGCAACGCCCTCCTCCCGGTACATGAGGGTGACCTCATGGCCCAGGATATCGGCATTCTCATCGTCCTCGGTGATGATGGTGAGGGCAGCGCCGGTGAGAGTGCCGGTGGTGCTGGACAGGAACTCAACGGTAGAGCCCTTGGCGGCGGCGTCAGAGGCCTTGTTGTTGGTCACGATGGCCTTGACGGGGGTCAGGTCCCAGGTGGTTTCAGAGAGAGTCCAGCCCTGGTTGAGGTTGTTGGAGCCGTTGATGTAAGCGGGGGCATAGTCGTTGGTGTCCTTGGAGAGGACGACCTGCCGGACTTCCATCATGGTGTTGTAGCCCAGCAGAGCGGTCTCTTCACGGGTGGCGGGGCCGTCCCAATCGGTGCTGAGGATGCCCTTCAGGACCTTGGTCTGGAAGGCGACCTTCGCAACGTTCTGGTCCCAGCCTTCGCCCACGAACTCGCCCTTGGCGCCGTAGCCGCAGCAGGACAGGAGCATCTTGGCCAGCTGAGCCTGGGTCACAGGATCGTCGGGGCCGAACTTGCCGTTGCCGTAGCCGGCGATGATGTTGTTGTACTGGCAGTAGGTCACGTACTTGGCAGCCCAGTGGGTGGCGGGCACGTCGTCAAAAGCCTGACGGGCGGGCCACTTCTCGACCTCTTCGCCTACCACGATGTAGGCAATGATCTTGGCGGCCTCAGCGCGGGTGACCTTATCGGTGGGACGGAAAGAGAAATTCCCGTCGCCATCGTTGTCGTCACCCTTGAGGATGCCGAGCCCCGACATGGCCTTGACGGCGGTCTTGTACTGGATGTTGCTCTGGTCGTCGAAATCCGTGCCGTTCACGGCGCCGACGGTGCAGAGACCCAGAACGAACACCAGCGCCAGGACCAGGCACAGGGTCTTCTTCAGGTTTCTCATGTTGCTTCACTCCTTCTTCTAAATTTCCGGCCGCCCCCAACATGAATGAGGCAGACGGGCTTGGGACGGGCCTGGAGGCCCCTTTCCCTTTTAGCGTGTTTACTGTACTACGTCCCTTGTCCTTTTGCAAGCCCTCCGGGCGGATTGTAACGCAAGTGTAACAGAGCGCGGGATGAGTTAAGAGTTAAGAGTTAAGAGTTAAAAGTTAAGAGTTGTGGTGAGCCGCTTCGCGGCTGATCGGAATTTTCTTTTCTTTGGCCCGTATTCATTCCTGGGGCGTTTCTTCCCTGGTCGTTTTGACGATGGCGATGAGTTAAGAGTTAAGGCAACACCGCACAAAGAGTGCACGATGAAGCGCAATGTGATAAACTTAGGCTATGAATAAGCAAATGAGTTTCTCCGACCTGACAGATGAACTGGCGCAGGTGCGGACGCACAAGAAAGAGTTTCTCGCGCAGATAGAGCAGCTCATTCCGTGGGGAGAATGGGAATCTATTGTAAGACCGTACTACTACCAAGGAGAGCGCGGCAATAAGCCCTACGATTTGAATCTGATGCTCCATCTGCATATCTTGCAGAATCTTTATGATCTCTCCGACATGGGAACAGCGGCAGAGGTCATAGACAGCCGCGCTTTTTCTGATTTCTGCAGCGTGAGCAGCAGTAATCAGGTGCCGGACGGAGACACGATAGGCCGCTTTCGGAACTTGCTGGTCAAGAACGGCTTGCAGCAGAAGTTCTTTGCGCAAGTGCTGAAAACGCTGACAGACCGGGGGTTGATCCTCAAAAAGGGTACGATCGTGGATTCGACGATCATTGCAGCGCCTTCCTCTACGAAGAATGAGGGAAAGAAGCGCGATCCCGACGCTGCCTCGACGAAGAAAGGAACGACCTGGTACTTTGGGTACAAGGCGCACATCGGCGTCGACAAGGACAGCGGTTTGGTCCACCACGTAAAGGCGACCGCGGCGAACGAACATGACGTGAACGTGGTTCCGGATCTGATGACCAAAGAAGAAGAGGTCATGTATGGGGACAGCGGCTACGTTGGCGCCGAAAAGAGGAAGGAAGCCGTCACGCGAAACACCAAGGGAAAGAAGATCCGTTACAAGATGAACCGCAAGCCCAGGCAGTACAGAAACAAGTCTCCGCGTTCCCAGGCGCAGATCAGGCGTTACGAAAGAGCAAAGTCCTCTGTCCGGGCAAAGGTCGAACACGTCTTCGGAGTCGTCAAGAAACTGTTCAAATACCGAAAGACACGATACCGAGGTTTAGAAAAGCAAACCGAAAAACTGAACATGATGTTTGCGCTGGCGAACCTGTATCTGGCTGACAAGCACGGCTTGCTGGCCTGATTCAGTGTGCTTCGCGCAAGAAAAACGATAGTTTTCCACAGGCAATTCCGCGCCACAACCCTGGCGCTATTTATTCGAGCCTATTGTGCGGTGTTGCCTTAAAAGTTAAGAGTTAAAAGTTGTGGTGAGCCGCTTCGCGGCTGATCGGAATTTTCTTTTCTTTGGCCCGTATTCATTCCTGGGGCGTTTCTTCCCTGGTCGTTTTGACGATGGCAGCGAGAAGCTTTTTCAGTTCTTCCGCGTCCCTATGGATGCTGGCGTACTGGCTTATGGTCAAATACTCCGTCTCCCCCAGCAGGTCGATCCAATAGAGGGTTTCGGAAGCCTCCTTTAACGCAATGCGCATCTTTGCCGCAAAATCCGCTCGGCTGGCTGCGTATTCTGCTTCCGCGATATTCGCGCCGATGGAGGTTCCGGACCGGAGCAGCTGCTTTGACAGGATCGTCTCCTTCTTTTCCTGTCTCAAATATCGATACATTCTGACGATCCTCACAGCAAACCGTTTGCTTTTTTCCCCAACGATGCTCATTCTGTATACCTCAACTCTTCGCTCTTAACTCTTAACTCTTAACTGCAAAGACCTGGGCGGGCGCAGCCGCGCCCGCCCAGGTGTCTTTGCACGCTTTACGCGATGTTGGTGATATACAGGGTCAGGCCGCCGATGGTGTGGGTGCCGTCGGAATCCACACGCTCCAGGAAGGTGACGGTGAGCTTAGCGCCGTTCACCAGCGCGTTGTTGACCGCGTCGACGCTGTTCAGGACCAGGGTGCTGGACTCCGCAGCGCCCACCTTCACGATCTTCAGGCCGGTGACGTCCATGCTCTGGAGATTGCCGCCCACATCCTTGACGTAGAGCTTGCCGTTCACGAAGTAGAAGTCGGTGGGATTATCCGTCATGAGGCCGGTGCGGACGCCGGTGGCGGTGCCGTTCCCGTCCGCGACGTAGGTCAGGGTGTAGATGCCGTCGGCGGACTTGCTGTAGGTGGCAAAGCCGGTCTTGGCGGGGGCGGCGGCCAGGGCCAGGTCGTTCATCTTCTCCCCGTTGAGATAGCCGGGGTAGAAGTTCTGGACAACGCCGTTCACCAGCTTGGTGCTTTCCACAGCGGTGCCCGCAACGTAGATGTAGCTGTTGCTCACGGTGACCACGGAGGTGGAGGGAACGGTGAACCACACGGTGCCCACCCTGCGCACGTCCACGGTGCCCACCTTTTCCGTCTTGAAGGTGTAGTACACGTAGGAATCCTTCTGGGGCTTCAGGTCCGTCTTCACCTGGAGAGAACCCAGGGAGCCGTTGTACCACACGTAGGTGGCCCCGGTGTAATCCACCCGGGGATCGCCGGTGGAGTAGGTGGCATAGGCAAATTCGGAGGTCCCGGCGGGGGTGAGGGCGGCAAAGCTGCCGGAGGTGCCCAGCTTGTACACGCCGGGGACCAGGCCCGCGTCATAGTCGGCCTTGGAGATGGTCAGATCCTCCACGGCGCCGTTCATGCGGATCACCTGGACCTTGTAGGTATCGCTGCCGTAGGCGTCCTTGCCGGTATAGGTGGTCACCAGGAACACGCAGTCCGAGGAGACGGTGACGCCGGAGCTGACCTTGTCGGCGAAGCCGATGCAGCCGCCCTCGCTGTCGAAGAACAGGGTGTAGGAATAGCCCACCTCCAGCTGCGCGGAGCCGTCCATCTTGGTGAGGCCGCTGAGGACGGTGGCGCCGAACTTATCCGCCTTGGTGAAGCAGACCGCGCCGTCGTTGTAGGTGTAAAAGCCGGAGGTCTTGTCCAGCGCGGACTGGGTGATGGCGACCCCGGTCTTTTTCACGGCCGCCTTGGCCAGGTAGACGTCCCCGTTGTGGAACACGGTGACGATGTCCCCGCTCTTGGCCCCTTCGGGAGCCAGGACGGTCACGGCGGTACCGCCGTAAGGCTCGGTGACGCTGGCCGCGCCGGTGACGCCGTTGACGGCCAGAGTGGCGATGAAGAAGCCGTCGGTCTTATAGGCTACCACTCTGCCGTCCCCGTCCAGCACGAAGATGCCGGTATCGGTGGACCGGGCGGACTTGGCGGGGACGGTCCCCTTCAGCTCGCCGCTGGTGAAGGCGTAGGTGATGGGGGCATCGTCATGCTTGGCCGCCTCGACGCCGTTCACCTCGGTGCATTCATCGTCCACGAAGTAGGCCACGGCGGTGCTGTTGGTGCCCTCGGTCTCGATGCGGTAGGTGATCTGCACCTTGTGGCCCAGGACGGTGTTGTCCATGTCCAGTTCGGTGACGTAATAGGCCTGCTTGCCGCCGGCGATGATGGTGCCCTTGGCGGCGGAGCTGTTGGTCTTATTGGCGATGATGACGCCCTCCTCGGTGACCAGCTCCCAGGTGGACTGGGCCAGGGTGACGTTGGTGGAGCCGTTGATGGTCTTAGGCACATAGCTGGCGGTATCGCTGGAGAGGACCACCTGCACCATGTTCATCATGCCGTTGTAGGCGATGAGCGCGGTCTCCTCACGGGTGGCGGGCTCGTTCCAGGCATCCCGGCCCAGGCCCTTCAGGATCTTGGTCTGCATGGCAAGGCCGGCGACGTTCTGGTCCCAGTTGGGGCCGGTGAACTCGCCCTTGGCCCCGTAGCCCGCGGCGGCCAGGACCATCTTGGAAAAGGCGGCCTGGGTCAGGGCGCCGTTGGGCTGGAAGGTGCCGTCCCCCATGCCGTCGATGATGCCCTCATGCTTGCAGTAGGAGATGTATCTGGCGGCCCAGTGGTCCGCCCCCACGTCGGTGAAGGTGCTGGCGGCAGGCCAAAGCTCCGCGCTCTCCCTGCCCAGCTTCATGTAGGCGATGACCTTCGCCGCCTGGGCCCGGGTGAAGGGGTCCTTGGGGCGGAACTCGTTCACGCCGTCCCCGTCGTTATCGTCCCCCTGGAGGATGCCCAGTCCGGACATGGCCTTGACGGCGGTGTCGTACTGGATGTCGTCCTCATCCCCATAGGCCGTCCCGGCGGCGCCCACGGTGCAGAGTCCCAGGACGAATACCAGGACCAGGACGAGACACAGGGTCTTTCTCAGGTTTCTCATGTCGCAATACTCCCTTTCTGTTGATTTGACAAGGCCCTCCGGCGCAGCGGGCACAGGCCCGGCGCGCCATATTGCCATGGAATACTGTACATCACCCGGCGGGATTTGGCAAGCCCCTCCGGCGGCATGTAACGCAAGTGTAAATATCGGGCCGCTGCAATGCGGCCCGATACCGTCAATCCTTTTCCCTCCTGCGGCTGCGGATGATGAGGAGCATGCATGCCAGGAAGCCCAGGGCCATGATGGGCCCCGCGGTCTTCACCGCCGCCTTGGCAAAGTCGCCGGAAAGCAGCCTGGGGGTCTTGTAGACGAGCCTGTCCAGGGATACGGTCAGGTCGTTCAGCTGCTGGGCGCTGTAATTTTCCAGCATTTCCCGGAAGTCCGCGACCACCTCGTCCCCCTCGGCCACCAGGGCGCGGATGTTCTCCTCCAGCAGCAGCCGCTGGGCCTCCGTCCGCCGCTTGGCCTCGGCCAGCTCCTCCTCCGTGGGCTCCGGAGCGGTCTCCTCCGGCGCTTCCGCTCCAGCGGCCGCCTCGGTCCCGGTCTCCTCCGGCTCCTCCTCCGGCAGCGCCTCCTCCGGCTCGGTGCGGATCACGGCCGCCGCCTCGGGCTGCGCCGTGCTGGTGCTGCGCAGCAGGTCGTCCATCTTCTGCCGGCAGGCGGCGATCTGGCTGGAGATCACCGTGATCTCGTCCGCCACGTTCTTCCGCCGGTCCACCAGGGCGTCGTAGGTCTCGGAGGAGTTGCCGTCGATCTTGGTGAGGGAGTCCGCGGTGCTGAGAAAGATGATCTCGTTCTTCTCATAGGCGGAGATCAGGGCGTCCAGCCGGTCCAGCTCCTGCTCCCGCTTTTCCTTCTGGTTCCCCAGGTCCTGGACCTGATACCGGTACTGGGTCAGCAGCCGTTCCGGCTCCCGGGTCAGGGCGTTGATGGTCATATCCGCGTTCAGCCGGGGGATGCTGTTGCCGATCAGGTTGTTCAGCCGGACCGCGATATCGTTGAAGCCCATGGACTGCCAGCGGTAGGACGGAGCCTTTTCATACAGCTCCCGGGCGTAGGCGGATACGCTGGAAAGATACCCCTCCAGGATCTGCAGCCGCTGGGGATAGTCGTAGTCCTCCAGGTCGAAGAGGTCGTTCTGCAGCTCCGTCCCGTAGGAATACTCCCGGGCGAAATGGGTCCGGTAGGCCTCGGCGATGCCCTTCAGCAGGCCGGTGAGCTGTTCCCGGGAGATGGACGGGTCAAAATCGTTGTACAGGACGATGCCGAAGGTGGTGGGGTGGTAGTCCCCCACGTTCACCTCCCGGCTCACGGTGAAGTCCAGGAGGGATTCGTACCGGGTGACCTTTTTCGCCAGCTCCGCCGGATAGGCCCCCTGCACCGTGATGCAGGGCCGGATCTGGTCCGGGGTGTACGTCCCCTCCAGGGAGGCGGCCCGCAGGCCCTGGGTCAGGACCTCGTCCCCGGTGAGGTCCCGGAGGTCGAAGGCCGCGCCGTTGGGGGCGATGCCCTCAGCGGCCCCGTCGAAGGAAAAGGTCAGGGCGGCGGAGGCATAGGTGGGGCCGGGGTCACGGCGGAACAGGACCGCCCCCAGCACCACGCCCGCGATACCGCAGACCAGGAGCGTCAGGATGGTGGTCCGGAGCCAATGGGTCTTTTTCCGCTGGTTCATGCTTCAGTCCCCTCCTCTCCCGGGAACCGTTCCCTTCTTCCCGCACGGAGCTCCTGGGCCACGCCGTCCAGGAGCCAAAGCCCGCAGGCGAGGACCAGTCCCGCGGCACCGCCGATGACCGCCTTCTTCCAGGCGGCGGCCAGGAAGCTCGGGGTCTTGCCCTGGGGCACGGAATGCTCCGCGTAATCGGTGAAGAACGCGCTGTCGTGGATCTCGGAGAGCTGCTCCCGGATCCGGGCATAGGCGTTCCGGCAGATCTCCAGGGTGGAGGCCAGGGAATCGGTGATCTCCTGCCCGGAAATGCCGGAGGTCCGGTCTTCGGCGGCGGTCAGGCTTTCCAGCTTGTACTCCAGGTCGGCGATGGTCTCCTCCAGCTTCGCCACCTTGTCGTAATTGTCCGCCTGCTCCAGGATCAGCCGGTTGTAGTAATCCGTGGTGGTCCTGGTGGACCTGGAGGTGTCGCTCTCCTGCATGGAGACGAAGATCTCGTCGTTCTTGTAATTATCCAGGATGTCCCGGTTGGTGGCGATGTTCATGTTCAGGGCGTCCAGCTTGGTCTGGGCGTTGCGGAGCTGATACCGGTAGCTGGTGATCATGGCCTCCCGGTCCCGGGCGATGCTGTTGGTGGTGACGTAGGAATAGAGGTAGTTCACGTTCACGCTGCGGAGGGTCTCCAGCTCCCCCATCAGGTCCTCCAGGGAAAAGCCGGTGCGCCAGGAGCGGTAGCGCAGGATGCTCTCCGGCTGCTCGGCGCAGAAGTCGTACAGGTCCTGCACCGCCGTACGGATCAGGTCCAGGCTCTCCAGGATATCCTGCTTTTCCGTGTCCACGGCGGCAAATTCGTCGTCCGGCAGCTTCACGTCAGCGTAGGTCAGGGCCAGATAGTCGTTGTAGGCCGTGAGGATCCGGTCCAGCACGGTCCGCAGCTCCCCGTCCGTCAGGTACTGCTTCCGCTTGCTGTCCTCATCCCCGAAGCCGTTGGTGAGGTAGACCACGAACCGGCTGTCATAGAGAAGCTCGATGTTCTGGATCTCCTCATACGCCCCGGCGTTTTTGTCCGTCACCATCTGGGAGGCCAGCTCCTGCCGACGGCGGCTCTCCTCCGTGAGGATCCGGTCGATCCGGAGGTTCGCCCGAAGATTCTCCAGGGACACGGGCGCGGACAGCTCCAGCCCCTCCAGGGCGCTCTGAAGCACATAGGAGGAGGTGAGCTGGTTCAGGTCCAGCTCCCCGCCGTCCGGCGCGGTCAGGCCCTCCACCGGCGCGCTGGAAAGGAGCTTGCCCTCCGGGTCCCGCGTCACCACGTCATACCGGAGGGTGACCACGGAGGCGGCGGTGAGGGGCGCTTTGCCCAGCTGATACAGGAGCAGGGGGAGGCAGAGGCCCAGGGCAAAGAAGAACAGCATCACCCAGGCGTAGACCCGCAGCCTGCGCTTCATCTTGTGGAACATGCGGCCCAGGTCAAGGTCTCCCTCATCGTCATACTGCTGGTTCACCACCAGCTCGATCCGGGAATTTCCCTCCGGAGGCAGGATCAGGCCCTCCCGCCGATCGTCTTGATTCAATGTATCCCCTCCCATCCTGCCCCTCCCATGGGAGCGGCACAGCGGTATAAACTAGTGAATTTTAGCATATCTGCCGTCAAAAATCAACACGGCCCCCCCAGCTCCGACGCCGCCAGGTCCAGGGCGGCCCGGACGGTCTGGTCCATGTCCAGATACCGGTACAGCCCCAGGCGGCCGCCGAAGATCACGTCCCGCCGCTCTTCTGCTAATTTTTGGTATTCCCCGTACAGGGCGGTATTCCGGTCGTCGTTCAGGGGATAGAAGGGCTCCTTCTCCGGGGTCCAGGGCTCCGGGTACTCCCGGGTGACCACGGTTTTGGGCTGGGTCCCGAAGCTGAAGTGCTTATGCTCCAGGATGCGGGTCCAGGGGACGGACCGCTCCGTATAGTTTACCACGGCGCAGCCCTGATAATTATCCGTATCCAGGATCTCCGTCTCGAAGCGCAGGCTGCGGTACTCCAGCCGCCCCAGGGAGAAGCCGAAGAAGGCGTCCACCGGCCCGGTGTACACCGTCTTCTCCGCCAGCTCCCCCAGCTCCGGGGCATAGGGGGTGTCCAGATGCACCTGGCACCCCGCCAGGAGCCGCTCCGCCAGGGCGTCGTAGCCCTCCTCCGGAATGCCCTGCCAGGGGTCGGAGAAATAGTTGTTGTCGTAGGTCAGGCGCAGGGGCAGCCTGCGGATGAGGAAGGGGGGGAGCTGATCGCAGCTCTTCCCCCACTGCTTCTCCGTGTACCCCTTCACCAGCTTCTCATAGATGTCCCGTCCCACCAGCTTCAGGGCCTGCTCCTCCAGGTTCCTCGGCTCCACCCGGGCGTACTCCGCCCGCTGGCGCACAAGCTCCGCCCGGGCCTCCGCCGGGGTCCGCACCCCCCAGAGGCGGGAGAAGGTGTTCATGTTGAAGGGCAGGTTGTACACCTGATCCCGGTACACCGCGATGGGGCTGTTGACGAAGTGGTTGAAGGTGGCGAAGCGGTTTACATAACTCCACACCTCCCGGTCGGCGGTGTGGAAGATGTGGGCCCCGTAGACGTGGACGGGGATGCCCTCCACCGTCTCCATATGGGCGTTGCCCGCCAGGTGCCCCCGGCGGTCGATCACCAGACAGCGCTTCCCGGCGGCGGCGGCCTCATGGGCGAACACCGCGCCGAAAAGCCCCGCGCCTACGATGAGATAGTCGTATTCCCGACGCATTTTCGCCTCTCCTTCCGTTTCCGGATATATCTCACCAGGAGCAGGAGGACCAGCAGGCCGATCGCCGCCCCGGCGGAGTCGAAGAGCCAGTCCGTGGCCTTGCACTCCCGGCCCGGCACGAAGCTCTGGTGCAGCTCGTCGCTTGCCCCGTAGAGGACGGTGAAGCCCAGGCCCAGGGGCCAGGCGAAGCGGACCCGGTAGGCCAGGAGCAGGCCCGCCGCCCAGACGCACAGGGAGGCGAACTCCGCCATATGGGCCAGCTTCCGCACGATAAACTGGAACCACCAGTAGACCCGTTCGTCCCCCGCCTTTTCCGGGTGGGCGCTCTCATAGGCCTCCATGGGGGCGGCCAGGATGGCGTCGGAGGTGACGGTGGACTGCTCCGCCGTGCGGGCGGAGAAGTAGAAGATGACCCCCATGTTCAGGAGCAGCAGGACCCAAAGCAGCACCCGGAGCCACCGTGGCCCCCTTGCCGGAAGCCGTCCGTCATGCATGCCTTTCACCGCCTTTTTTTCGAAGCTTGCCCCAAAGGGCCGTGACCGCCGGTTCCCCCAGGGCCAGAAGCACGCCCCACACCGTGCCGAAGTACAGGACCGCCCCCACCGGGACCCTGGCCAGGTCCGGCATGGGCAGGAGCCGGAGCAGCACCAGCTCGGCGCAGGCCAGGAGGGACACCAGCAGGATGCGGAGGTTGGACCGCCGCTCCCCCAGGCCCAGGCCCAGCCGCCGGACGGCGGCCAGCTGATACGCCGTCACCGCCCCCTCCGCCAGGAGGGTGCCCAGGGCGGCCCCGGCGGCCCCCAGGGGCGGGATCAGCAGCAGGTCCGCGATCAGGTCCACCGCCGCCCCCACCAGGGCAGAGCGCATCACGGCCCGCTCCCGGCCCAGGGGGGTGAGCATCTGGAGGCCCGTGGTGTTGGAGCAGCCGATGAGGAACACGGCGGGGGTCAGGAGCCGCAGGCTCCACAGGGTGCTTTCGTTCACTTCCCCGTACAGCACCCCCAGGACGCTCTCCCCCATGAGGAGGAAGTACCCCGCCAGGGGCAGGGTGATGAGGAACACCAGGCTGCCGGTGAGCTGCAGGTCCCGGCGGAACCGTTCCTCCTGCCGGGTGTTCAGGTAGTAGGAAAACCGGGGCAGCAGCACGGCGCAGAGGCTGGCCACCACCATCACCAGCAGGGCCCGGATCTTGGCCGCGGCGTCGTAGGCCCCCACGGCGGCGGCGTCCTTCAGGAAGCCCAGAAGCACCGAATCCAGGCTGGTGTACACGGTGATGGCCGCCGCCTGGAGGAAGAACACGGCGGAGCCCCGAAGGTGCCGCAGGGGCCGGAGCTTCTCCCTCGGCCCCAGGAGCCGTCCCCGGGCCCCGCACAGGTTCCACACATACCCCAGGGCGGCGGCCGCCGCCGTGAACAGGGCGTAGAGCAGATAGTCCTCCGGCTTTCGCACGAAAAGCAGGATCAGGGCCACGGCGGCGAGCTTCACCGCGAAGGTGCGCAGGGTGAGGAAGGCGTAGCGCTCCTCCGCCGAAAAGAGCCATTCCGTATCCAGGGCGTGGAACAGGAGCAGTCCCCCCTGGATGAGGAAGAGGGTCCGGTCCTCCCACAGCCGGGGCACCGCCAGCACCGCCCCCAGGAGCAGGAGCGCCGACACCAGGGTCATGAGCAGCTGGAGCCCCAGCAGCTCCCTGGCGGTGGTCCGGAGGGCGGCGGGGTCGTCCCGCACCCGGGCGCACTCCCGGATACCGTAGGTGGAGACCCCCATGCCCGCCAGGAGCAGGAAGAAGCTGCCCCCGGAGGCGGCGAAGGCCGCCCGGCCCATCCCCTCCTCCCCGATCATGCGGAAGGCAAAGGGATAGCTCACGGCGGCGCAGATGGTCCCCGATAACCGCAGGAGGAAATTCATCGCGAAGTTGAAGGGGACGGAGACCCCTTTCCCTTTGCCCATGGCTTCTTATCCCTTCACCAGACGGTCTTTCAGCTTCACATAGGTCTCCAGGGAGACCCCCAGCCGGTTCAGCAGCCCCAGTACGGCGGCCTTCCGGCGCACCTCCGGCCACAGGGCCGGGGCATCCTTCTCCAGGAACGCCCGCCATTCCCCGGCCAGACGGCGGCCCTCCCGCCGGTCCTCCACATACATATATAATGTGGTGAAATGGTCCCCCAGGCCCCGGATGAGCCGGTCCCGGCAGTAGGGCAGGGCGGGGTTCTCCGGCTCCTCCCGGCAGGCCCGGTCATAGGCCCCCAGGATGTCCCGCAGGTTCGCCTCCCGGTGGGCCAGGTACTTGGCCCGGTTCTTGGGGGAGGTGCTTTGAGCCGGGTTCGCCACCATGTAGCGGTACACGTCGTAGTCGTAATAAATCAGGCTCTTCGCCCGGAGATAGGGCAGGATCACATACTGCTCGTCCACGAAGAAGCGCTGGTCCGGCATGGCAAAGCCGCTCTCCCGCAGGAGGGCGGTGCGGTAGGTGGTGTTGTGGATGCTGGGGAGGGTGCGTTCGGGCCAGCGGCAGTCCGTGAACACCACCCCGTAGGGGACGCCCCGGTCCCCCGCCCGCACGGGGGTCTCCCGCCCGCTGCTCATGTCCGCCACCCGGTAGTCCGTGAGGACCACGTCCGTGTCCCCGGTCTCCAGGGCCTCCGTGAGCTGCACCAGGGCCTCCGTGTCCACCCAGTCGTCCGCGTCGATGATGCGGAAGTACCGCCCCTGCGCCTGAGCCAGGGCCGCGTTGATGGAGGCCCCGTAGCTCCGGCTGTCCCGGTCCAGGAGGCGGAAGACTTGGGGCCGGGCGGCGGCAAAGCCCTCGATGACGGCCTTGGAGCCGTCCTCCGAGGCGTTGTTCAGGCACAGGACCTCCACCCGGCCCTCCAGCCGGGGATCGTCGTAGGTGGCCAGGTTCTTCCCCAGGCACCATTCCATATTGTAGATGGGAACGGCAATGGTCAGGGTATACATGTTCCTTCCTTTCAGCGGTCCCGGTAATACGCCCGCTTCAGCCTGTCCAGGGCGGCGCGGGGCACCAGCCCCACCGCCAGGGGCTTCAGGGCGTAGGGGACGCCCCGGGGCATCAGCCCCAGGCGGGAAAAGCCCCGCCACTTCACCCGGCACTCCTTCAGCCGGTACCGGTATTTCCGCCTGCGGTGGGTATCCTCGTCCGTGCGGATATAGTACAGGGGTTCCTCCAGGTTCTCCCCGGTGCGGCCCATGGCGTATAGCCGCATCAGCAGGTCGTAGTCCTCCTGGCGCAGCACGTCCCGCCCCGTGCCGTAGCCCCCCGCCGCCTCCAGCGCCTCCCGCCGCAGCAGCAGGGAGGCATGGACGAAGGGGAGGGTCATGAGGAAGTCCTCCCGCCGGGGCTGGCGGACGAACCAGTAGTCCTCCTCCATGTCCCCCGGCTCCCGGCAAAACAGCCTTCCCCGGGTGCCGACGAAGGCCAGGTCCGGACGGCTCTCCAGAAAGGCCAGCTGCTTCCGCAGCCGGTCCGGGGGACACCAGTCGTCCGCGTCCATCAGGGCGATGTACCGCCCCTGGGCGGCGGCCAGGCAGGCGTTCCGGGCGCCCCCGGCCCCCAGGTTCCGCCGGTTTCGCAGGCAGACCACCCGCCCGTCCCGCTCCCCCCAGGCCCGGATCAGGTCCCAGGTGCCGTCCGTGGAGGCGTCGTCGCAGAGGTAGAGGCGCAGGTCCGCCTCCCGCTGCTCCAGGATGGAGCGCACCGCCATGTCCAGCTGGGCTTCCCCGTTGTACACCGGCAGGATGACCGAGATCGTCTCCATTGTCTCCATCCCGCCTTTCCGCCGAAACGTCATAATATGGCATAGTATTATTTATACTACCACAGACCCCGGAAAAACTCAACCGGCATCCGCGTTCCGCTTTTTCCTGCCAAAAGTGGGCCGGACTATTGCAATTGCGGCGATGTTTTAGTATTATAACGAAATAAAGCGATGAAATCAAAAAATGAGGAGATGCCCATGAAGAGAGTACAGTTCACCGAAACGGTGCTGCGGGACGCCAGCCAGTCCCTGGTGGCCACCCGGCTGGCCTTTGACCAGTTCCAGCCCATCCTGGAGACCATCGACAAGGCGGGGTACTATTCCGCCGAGGTCTGGGGCGGGGCCACCTTCGACGTGTGCCTCCGTTTCCTGGGGGAGGACCCCTGGGAGCGGCTGCGGAAAATCCGCAAGGCCATGCCCAACACCAAGCTGCAGATGCTCCTGCGGGGGCAGAACATCCTGGGCTACAAGCATTACAGCGATGATATCGTCCGGCGCTTCGTCCGGGCCAGCGTCCGCAACGGCATCGACATCATCCGCATCTTTGACGCCCTGAACGACACGGAGAACCTGAAGGTGGCGGTGGAGGAGACCCTGAAGTCCGGGGCCATGGCCTCCGGCACCATCTCCTATACCACCTCCCCGGTCCACACCCTGGAGAAGTATGTGGAGATGGTGAAGGAGCTGAAGGCCATGGGGGTCAGCTCCATCTGCATCAAGGACATGGCGGGCATCCTCTCCCCGAAAAACGCCTATGACCTGGTCTCCGCCATCAAGGATGCGGTGGACCTGCCCGTGGTGGTCCACACCCACTGCACCACCGGCATGGCCTTCATGACCTACCTGAAGGCGGTGGAGGCGGGGGCGGACGTGATCGATACCGCCATCTCCCCCTTCTCCGGGGGCACCAGCCAGCCCGCCACCGAGACCCTGGACTTCGCCCTGCGGGAGCTGGGGTATGAGACGGGGCTGGATAACGACGCCCTCCTGAAAATGGCCGCCTTCTTCAAGCCCATCCGGGCGGACTTCATCGAGAAGGGGACCCTGAACCCCATCTCCCTCACCACGGATACCCAGTGCCTCACCTACCAGATCCCCGGGGGCATGCTCTCCAACCTTCTGAGCCAGCTCAAGAGCCTCAACGCCCTGGACCGGTACGAGGAGGTGCTGGTGGAGACCCCCAAGGTCCGGGCGGACATGGGGTATCCCCCCCTGGTGACCCCCACCAGCCAGCTGGTGGGCACCCAGGCGGTGCAGAACGTGCTGGCGGGGGAGCGGTACAAGAACGTGGGGGCCGAGATGCGGGCCTACTGCCGGGGGGAGTACGGCCGTACCCCCGCCCCCATCGACCCCGCGGTGCGGGAGAAGATCCTGGCGGGGGAGCAGCCCGTCCAGGGCCGGTACGCGGATACCCTGCCGGGAGACGTGTATGAGAAGGCCGCCGCCGAGCTGGGGGATACCGCCCGCTGCGAGGAGGACGTGCTGAGCTATATCTCCTTCCCCACGGTGGCGGAGAAGTTCTTC
>JAEEGL014010457.1_pt1 | contig 18326 bp, 17 predicted proteins | sample 9134231 | NCBI WGS metagenome assembly JAEEGL01 (sample SAMN16246548, study PRJNA631951) | gut metagenome | biome: gut microbiome; feature: rumen; material: fiber-attached | host: Bos | place: Iran: Karaj | collected 2018-10 | reverse complement strand
TGGTCCCGGTCATCCGGGAATCCTCTCAATTGTGTATTATATCATCTTTTGCCCGGTATCGTCGAAACTTGTTTATCATAGAAAAGTACTGGTCAAAGAGTTATAATAACTCCAGGGAAACTCAGTAAGATCAGGAGGTGCGAGACATGAAAAGAAATCGACATCTATCAGCAATACTTTCTCTTTTACTGACAGGAATACTGCTATTTACGGCCTGCGGAGCCGGCGCTTCTGAAAGCGGAGCAGGTGCGGGGTCGGAAGCTACAGCAAATGTGCAGGAAGGAACAAACAATCCGGAGACAACGGATGCTGCCGGTACCCCTGAGACGACGGAAGAAGCCACAGCGACCGAAGCCGCTGAAGTTGCAGAGCCGGAGCCGGAACCTGAGGAGCCCAACTACGATGTTATTCCGGAAACCTATGCCTGTACCATCCGGGTATCCATTAATCCTCAGGTATTGCTGTATCTGGATGAGGGCTTTCAGGTCATAGGAATTTGCCATGAAAATGAAGACGCCATCGATGCTTACGGTGAGAAAGAACTGGTAGGATTGTCCCTGGAAGATGCGGTGGATACGTTGATCGTAACTGCTGAAGAAAAGGGATATCTTAAAGAGGAAGCTACCGTCTCCATTACGTTGGAAGAGGTCGCCGACACCACTGTCATCACGGATGACACCGTTCTGCGGGCAGCACGGGACACTGCTAAGGAAGCATTGGAGAAGACGGAGAAGGAAGTTGCCGTCGAAACTGTGATTTCCGAGGAGGTGCAGAGGTCAGCACATATTGAGAAATCAATGGTCACCTGCCCGGATTGCGGCGGAAGCGGGATCTTCTGCCCGGGTGTGGAACCGCCCGCAGGAAGCAATGCCAAGCCCTATCCCTCCTGCGGTGGCAGCGGGATCGTGGATTGTCAGAATCCAATCTGCGACCATGGTAAGTGCACTCGTTGTGGTGGTTCCGGAAAGAGCACCTGCTTCGGATGTAACGGTACCGGCGTGAACAGCGTGGACGGCGCCACCTGCAATCACTGCGGAGGCTCCGGCAAGGAGCGCTGCGAGTATTGCCACGGTACCGGCAACTGCGAGCGTTGCAATGGCACTGCCAAGATCACCTGCCTGGCCCTGGACCAGCACACAGAGTGTGCAACCTGCCACGGCACAGGCCAAGTGGAGGAATAATTTGACGAGAAAGTATCCCGGCGGCGCATGCGGCGCTGCCGGGATACTTTTTTCTTGCCTGCTTTTGCGAAAATGTATCTCATATCGACTTATTGTCTCTTAGGGATACTTTCTCTAACTTGCTTATTGGAGGAACTGTATCTCATATCGATCTTTCGCTGGTTTGAGATACTTCTCTTCAACTTGCTTTTTCGAAATTTGTATCTCGTATCGACATATCGTCTCTTCAAGATACTTTCTTCAACTTGCTTTCTCCGGAATTTGTATCTCGTATCGACATATCGTCTCTTCAAGATACTTTCTTCAACTTGCTTTCTCCGGAATTTGTATCTCACACCGACATTTCGCCCACATAGGATACTTTCGCGCTTTTTTCGAGGGCAAATAAGTACTTTACATCGTCAAATATGTATCTCAATTCTTTATCTTCCCATATCAAGATACAAAACCTGCATTTTCAAGGCTCCATGGCTTCAACCCCCACATCATAGAGGCTTTCCGACGACACAAAAAGGGACCGACCACCGAAAAGGGATGCTGACTTGTCGTCAGCATCCCTTCACTTTGCCTCACTATCAGATAACGTATTCAATAGCCGTCAACAGCCATGCAACACACCCTGATCCGCTCTGCCGTCCCACAACGCGCCCCATTCACCGGGTTGGTTCAACAGTGGGTTCATTATGACCAAACAGGAAATTTGCATGGATTCAGACAAATCTGCAAACCCTTACGCTACCACCACTTCGCCCTTAGCAGCGGGATCATCCATGATCAGTTCATCCACGGCGGGAACGCTGATGCGGCCGCTCTTGGGATTCTTGATGCTGATCATGGGGGTGGTGATGGTTGCCTCTACCTCGGACTTCTCGAAGGCCAGGTCTGCATCCAGCATCTTACAGTTAATGAGCTTCAGGCCCTTGCAATAGCACAGGGGCTGGGTGCCGCTGATGGTGCAGTTTTCAAAGGTCACATTCTCACAGTACCATGCAAGGTACTCGCCCTTGATGACACTGTTGCGGACCACCACATTCTTCGCATGCCAGAAGGCATCCTTGGTGTCGAAATTACAATTCTCGAATACGGAATCCGTGATGTACTGGAAGGAATACTTTCCCTTCAGGGTCACATTCTCGAAATGCAGGCGGTCGGAGCGCATCATGAAATACTCGCCTTCAGCGGAAGTATTCTTCATATCGATGCCATTCACGGACCAGCCAAACTCCGGAGAAATGATGCTGCTGTCCTCGATCCGGATCTCGCCGCACTCCCGAAGTGCCTTGATGCCGTGCATCTTCGTGCCCCGGATCACTGCGTTGTTGGTGTACCACAGAGCTGCGCGGCACTTGTCCGTCATCTCACTATTCTCGATGGTCAGATTATCATCATGCCAGAAAGGATAGCGCAGATTAAAGAAGCAATCCTTCACTGCAACATTTTTGCTCTCCTTCAGGGCACTCTCTCCGTCTGCGGGTCCGTCAAACCGGCAATTCACCACCTCAATGCCATCGCTGCCGTACAATGCTCTTTCTTCGTCAAAGGTCTGACCGGTTACAATCTGATTTGCCATAAAAATCTCCCTTTACTCGATAGAACCACAATGCGAGGTTCAGAACAGTTTCCGAGCATCCCCGCAAAAACATTTGAAACAATCTCAGCCTTACTATACCCCAAAGCATTGCCCTCCGGTCAATAGGTTTATAGTTTTTTTAGAAAGAAATAAGGGTACGGACAGAATCCGCACCCTTACAACTCGTTTCTTATTCTTCCTCTCTCGGCTCACTCGCCGCATTGGGATCATATTCAAGGATATCACCCGGCTGGCAGTTCAGCGCTTCGCAGATGGCCTCCAGAGTGGAGAACCGCACGGCACTGATCTTGCCGGTCTTGATCTTGGAGAGGTTTACATTGCTGACTCCCACACGCTCGGAGAGTTCATTCAGGCTCATCTTCCGGTCCGCCATCACGCGGTCCAGTCTTAAGATAATCTTTCCCATAGGCACCTCCTTACAGCGTCTCGTCAGATTCCTGCTGCAGGACTGCACCATATTTGAAGATAAAGGACAGGCCGAAGATCAGCAGGATCACCAGTGCCATTTCCAGAGAGATACCGGCGAAAACATTGACATTCTCCCGGAATGCGGTATCGATAAAGCCCTGGAAGATAGATCCCAGGAACATCCAGGGAATCAGGCTCCATGCAAGGCGCTGCAGCCCCACAATGATGCTCTCCTCAAAGGGGGTCTTGCAATCACGGAATGCCTTGCAAAGCTTCTCCACGAAGATCATGACCACCAGAGTCGCTGCCAAATATCCTAGAGTACACCACAGAACCAGTGCCACACGGCCGGTGTTGACCACAGTGCCGCTACCGGATATATCCACCAGGAGTGTTTTTCCGTCGTTGCTGAACTCTACTCCCTCGGAAGAATAGCTGTCGCTGCCCACATTCAGCTCACCGTTGTCGATGGCGGTCACCAGCGCATCCATTTCCTGATCCTCCAGCATCCGGTCCAGCTTGATCTCCATTTTGCCGGTTCCGGAGACATTCATCTCGAAGAGATCCTTCGGCAATGCGCTCAGGATGATCGCCCCGATCAGGCTTCCCACCATACCGATGATCAGGAATACCACACAGATCCTTGCCAGGATCTTACCGACTTTACCGATCTTGTTGATCTTACCAACAGCTTCCTGTTTGTTCATATTTGCTCCTCCTCATTAAAAATACATTGTTTGTCGATAAGCATTTATCGTTTATCGTTAAACCAAGGATAACAGAGCAAAATATGTTTGTCAACAACTTTTTAATGTTTTTCGTTAATTATTTTATTTTTGTAATATTCTTCCAGTCTGGGACGCGCATTTTCGTAGGCAACACGCAGGCTGGGATCGAACTGAGTCCCCATTCCCTCCATGATGATGGCATCCGCCTTCTCGAAATCATAGGCTTCCTTGTAGACTCTTTTACTCACCAGCGCATCGTACACGTCTGCGATAGCCATGATCCGGGCCTCCAGCGGGATCTGCTCCCCTGACAGCTTTTCCGGATATCCGGAACCGTCCCACCGCTCGTGGTGGAAGTGCGCCATATTCTCCGCCACACGCTTGAAGGAATTATCGTCCGTTTTCAACAGGATCTCATGAATGACCCGGGCGCCTTCCGCAGCATGCCGCTTCATCTTCTCATACTCTTCCTCCGTGAACCGTCCGGGCTTTCGGAGCACCGCGTCATCCACGGCAATCTTTCCAAGATCGTGCATGGGAGCCGCCTTGATGACATCCGAACAGAAGGAATCGCTCAGTTCGATCTTCCCTTCTTTGCAGATCTCGTCCACCAGAATCCGCACACCCTCACTGGTCCGCATGATATGGCCGCCGGTGGAATTGTCCCGACTTTCTACCATCATTGCAAGACTCAGGATCAGATGATCATGCATCTCCCAGATGTGCTGAGTCTTTTCCTCCACTTCGCTCTGCAGTTCATCATTGAACTTGTCCAGAAGCTGAATGTATTTCCGGTCAGCAGTGTCATCCGTGAAGGTGATCAGATAACCGCGCTTCCTTCGGCCACCGTAAAGGTAATTCACATTGACATTGTAGATCCGATCCTTCTCCGGATCCCCATCTTCGCTGTGGTAGGTGAAGACGAAATTCCCGTTCTCCTGATTCTCCCGGAAACTGTCCAGATAATGCTTGATCTTCTTTCCTTCCGGATATTTGCTCACCTCGTCATCCACAGCAAACACTTCCAATTCCGGCATCAGCCGTCGGGCTGTATCGTCGCTTCCGAGATATCGGTAGCCGAAATCAAAGGAAATATACGCGATATCACTCTCCCGAACCATGGAATCCACCACCGTTCCGGCGATATCGTACAGATTCATCCGGGCCGAGATAATGAGATAGGTGATCTGTGCCAGAAGATATCCCAGGGGCATGAAATCCAGCGTGGATCCCAGCTTCCTGCCCAGGAAATAACTGACCAGCACTGTGATATACGGAAATACCAATAGGAAAATGATGGTTCGGGGAACCTGACGCTTCTTCACCCAGGAATAACAGATCACTGCAAATCCCACCAGGAAAAATCCCAGAACCACCGCATAATACACGGTATGCATCCACCCGTATTCCCGGCTCAGGACCACATCTCCGTCCACAATTCCATAGGATACGTTGCGATAGAAGTTATCGTTATGTCCGATGGTCAATGCCAGAGTAAAGGACATGGTACAGATCGCATACATGACGGATCGTACCCATCTCTTCACCTCAATCTGGCAGAGGTTCAGAAGGCTCAGCAAAATGAAAAGCTGCAGGAAGCTTCCTCCAAGGTATGAGATCTTCTGGGCCGTGATGGCCTCCCCTGCATCCCGGGAAACACTGTACATAAAATGTCCAAGGCAGGCGATGGGAATGAAATTGAAGATAAGCCCGATATTCACATTGTAATGCTTATCCCAGATATAGAAATAAATACCGGAGCACAGCAGTGATGCTGCCAGAAGGCTCCCATAGAATACAATAGCCAAAGTACAGTCTCCTTAAACTTCTCTCATTTCCGAAATAACTTATTCCGGATCGAATCCACCCGATGCTCACAGATGAAACCACAGAGGCAGTGTCACGATGAGCAGCAGGATCGCTGCAATAACGGACACAACCGGTAGCACTACCACCCAGATCCTGCGGCGTTTCGCGTTCATGTCCTTCATGTAGACATTCTCTTTCTGCTCCAACTTCCGACCGATGGCATAGGCGATCCAGTAAACCGGCTGCCCCACAAAGATCGTTCCCAACATGGAGAACCGCAGATTCTGTCGTAGATCCCAGATCATCTCCTGCGCCAGATGTTCCATAACATAGGAATTCCCCCTGGCAAAGTCCATGGTCTGATGATACAGGAACAGACCAATAACCACAAAAAACGCCAGGAATGTCAGTCCTGTGGTCAAAGCCCATTTTGCTGCTTTACTCATCTCTCTTTTCCCCTTTCGGTCTGCCCGGAAACTCTTCCGATATGTAACCCCCAATTATCCCCATTCTACCACGCTTTTTTAGTTGACGGCACTGTTTTTATTCCCGTATAATGTATGTGGTATTCAAAACTATATCTCTTTAGGAGGGAAAATTAATGGGCGTAGCTTCACTTGTACTCGGCATTCTGTCCCTTGTCATCGGTCTGTTTTCCGCAGGCTCCCTTGGATGGCTTGGTGCGATCTTCGGCGTCATCGGTATTGTCCTTGGTGCTCTTGGACGTAAGGATGTTGAGAAGAAGGGCTTGGCAACCGCTGGTCTGGTTTGCTCCATCATCGGTCTGATCCTTTGCCTGATCCTGTACATCGCATGTATCGCATGCGTTGGCGCATTGGCTTCTATGTAAGCTGTGAATGAATGGGAAAAGGCCTCTGCTGATGCAGGGGCCTTTTTTTAACGAAAGAGAAATATTTATGCACGTTTATACAAATCTGTTCGGGCTGCACATTCCATCCTACGGGTTGATGATCACCATCGGCGTCATCACAGCCAATATCGTGGCACTGTGCATCCTTCGAAAATACCGTAACGAATATGATCTGAATGACTTTATCGTCCTGGAGGGGTACTGTCTCCTCGGTGCCATGATCGGGGCAAAACTGCTGTACCTGATGGTATCCTTTCGCTCCATTGAGTGGTCCCGTATCACAGAACTCGGTTACCTGAACGGTCTGATGCAGGGCGGGTTCGTGTTCTACGGCGGCCTCATCGGTGGACTTCTGGCTCTCTTCGTCGCTGCAAAAGTACATCATCTGGATGCGATGAAATACATCCGGCGTTTTATCTTTCTGATCCCCATGATCCACGGGTTCGGCCGGATCGGTTGTTTCATGGCCGGCTGCTGCTACGGGATCCCCTATCACGGCTTCGGTGCCGTGGTCTTTCCCGAAGAGTCCTTCGCCGTCCCGGGGGTGGAACTGTTCCCTGTCCAGATCGTCGAAGCCGTTTGCCTGCTGGCGATCGCCCTTCTCATGCTTTTCCTGCAGGGAAAATACGGGTTTGGACACACACTGGAATTGTACCTGATCCTCTATGGGATCCTCCGGTTCATCCTGGAATATTTCCGTTACGATGATGCAAGAGGCAGCCTCGGCAGTCTGTCCACTTCCCAGTGGATCAGCATTCTGCTGGTTGCCTCAGCCATCGCAATGATCGTACTTTCTAATCGGCAAGCGGATTCCCCTGACCGTCGGTGTTGATGGAACCGGTGAGGATCATGATGCCCTCTACCAGACCCCAGATGCTCATCCCGATCACGACCAGTACGCCGATGCCCACGCAGCTCAGCGCCAGGCCAACGATAGTACATACCAGCTGGATCACTGCCTTGGTGGTATATCCGAGATAGAAATTGTGCACTCCGAAACCGCCGAGGAAGATTCCCAGAAGTCCGGCTGCCACCTTAGACTTGGCACCCACCGCATGCAGGGAGCCGGGATTCAGCGCCACACCGCAACTCATACAGACTGCTGCCTGAGGATTCACGGACTGTCCACAGTTATGACAGAAATTGTTTCCTTTCCATTTCGGAGCACCACAACGGGTGCAGACCACAGCTTCATCCGTCTGATAAGCCTGGCCGCAATGCTTGCAATAATACATGTTTCCCTCTTTCCTATGTTCAAAACATATCTGGTTTTTTAATCATCTTCCACTACTATAACATCCTTCAGGATGTAATGGAACTGCGGATAGGAAGATGCCTCATTCTCAATATACCCCGAGCGCAGATCTATGGTGTCGGAAGGATCCTCCGGATCCACACCGGTGTAATTGCCCTTGAACACATGGGCGCCGCCAAACTTCGTAAACTGCTCGATGGCCTGGTTCATGGCAGAATAGGTGCCCGGTGCTGCCGCCTGAGTATTCAGATCCACCATCTCCAACCAGCCCTTCTCAAATCCGGCCGAGGCATCGTGACCATGAATATTGCCCTGCACAACGGCCTCGATCTTCTTGTTCGCCATCAGAGCCTCCGCCGCGGACAGCACATAGGGTTCCCAGCAAATCCGGGCAGTGACCAGAGATGTTCCGGGAGCCACCTCGGACATACTCTGTCCCCAACCTACAAAGTATACTGCTTTCTTCTCGGAACTTTCTTCACAGGCAATGGCAGGTCCGATGGTGTCTGTGTGCTGGGAAATAATGACACAGCCTTCACCGATCAGTTTTTCCGCCGCATGTTTCTCCATCGCATAGCTGCTCCAGGTTCCGGTATAACGAACATGCATCACGGCAGTCGGTACCACGGAGCGGACGCCCAGAATAAATGCGGTGTAGCCGGAAATGACTTCCGAAGTGGGGAACGCTGCCACAAATCCTACCAGCGCCTGATCCTTCGTAATGACACCTTCGTCGATCATCTGCCGGATCTTCATGCCTGCGGCGACTCCACTGACATATCTTCCCTGATAAGACTCACCCTTAAAGACGTGATAATTCTCCGGCACCTCCACTCCTTCCAGACTCATATAGGATGTCTGGCAGAATTCGGTATTCGGGTACTCCGGTGCCAACTGCATCACCTGCTCACTGTAACCGTTGAAGAAGATGATGTCACAACCCGCATCCGCCAGTTCCCGGAGGGGTTCTTCCATCTCATCATCCAGCACATTGCTGCAGGTGAGGATCTCCACCTTCTCCCCGTACTTTTTCTCCAGGGCATCTCTTGCCAGGGAGAAGTTATAAGTGTAAGGTGTGCTTTCATCGTTGTCGTAGATAAAGCCGATCTTCAGGCTGTCCCGGCCTCCGGAAATGTTCAGCATCCGGAACACTACCGCAAAGATTGCCAACATGGCCAGACAGGTCAGTGCTGTTGTGATGATCACTCGTTTCATGCTTCAGCACCTCCCTCTTCCTTCTTGGCATTTTCTTCTTCGGATCCCGGCGCCTTGCCGTCCTCCGTCTTCATCTCCGCCTGCTGGATCTTTTTATCTTCTTCCACCCGGCGCTTCAATTCCGCCTGGGCATTGGGATCGGCATGCTCCACTTCTGCACGCTTCTCACTGTACAGCTTCTCCAGATCGATAACGCCCCGGTCCACCAGACGCAGGAACGCGTCCAGCGCATCCGGATCGAACTGGGTTCCTCTGCCACGCTTCATCTCATTCATGACATAATCCGTATCCATCTGATTCCGGTAGACACGGTTGGAAGTCATGGCATCAAAGGTATCCGCCACACTGATGATTCGGGCAACCAGCGGGATCTCCTCGCCCTTCAGGCCCTCGGGATAACCCTTTCCGTCGTATCGTTCATGGTGATACTTTGTTCCGTCCGCCACGTTCTCCACCAGAGTGAAATCCTTCAGGATCTCGGCGCCCCGGGTCACGTGGGATTTCATCTGAGCATATTCCTCATCCGTAAGCCGTCCCACCTTGTTCAGCACACTGTCGGGAATACCGATCTTACCGATGTCATGCATCTGCGCCGTCTTCCGCAGGTTGGAAAGCATCTTCGTCCGATTCCACCAGGGGAAGCAGTTCATTTCCTGTGCGATGAGTACCGAGTATTGCGCCACACGGCTGGAATGCTGGTTTGTTCGCACATCCTTCGCATCGACTGCGTTCGCGATAGCCATGACCGTCTCATTGGCCATGTTCAACTTGATCTGCTGTTGGTTCAGCTGTCTCTGGACCACCAACCAGGTGAACCAGATGAGCAGCAGGGACAGGATGATCAGCATGTAGAACCGGAATCCCTGATTCTCATAGAACTTGCCTTCCTTGACCACATCAAACTTCCGCTCCTCCAGCACCTTTTCTCCGGCGCTGTCAAAGATGGCCAGATGGAAGGTGAAGCTTCCTGCGGGAAGATTAACGTAGATGATATTGTTCAGACTGTTCTGAGGGACGATGGTCCACTGGGAGTCATAGCCCTCCAGGAAATAACCCACATTAGGCTCCTGAATGGTGTAATTCAGGATCTCCGGATCCAGTTCCACACGGGACACACCCTGGCCCACCGTGATGGCTCCGGTGCGGTCCAACGGCTGCTGCAGACCGTCCAGTTTGACGGAGGCCAGCTGCATCCGGTAGGAACGCACATCCGTGTTGTACTTTTCCACATCGATGATGTAGACACCCGTGTCACAAGGGAGGAACAGTTCCCCGTTTCCGTTGTAATAGTTCCAGGAGTTTGCCGTCAGGGAAGTACCAAGGCCCCTCCGGGCGTCCAGCAGCTCCCAGGCGATATCGCCTCCCTCCACCAGCTCATCCCGCTCCACCACATAGATGCCGGCACTGGACATGACGAAGAGAGAGTCCTCATCCTTGACCCAGATATCGTAGTTGTTAAAGTAAGGGAACTTATCCAACACGCGGATGGAACCTGTGGGATCCATATAGCACAGACTGTTACTGGTGACGATGAACACACCCTCGGACTTGGGATCCTTGATGGTACGCAGGATGACGCCGCTGCTGAGTCCATCCTCCACCGTCAGCATCTTCGTCACCACACCGTCCTTCAGCACGGCCATGCCATCGCCGTCCGTACCTGCGAGGATGGTTCCGTCAGACTGCTCCGTAACGGTGAGGATCATGGAATTGATCAGTCCGTCCTCGTTCTTGATGGTCTGGGTGATCTCATGATTCCGGATAAAGCTGATTCCCGTATCGCCTGCTGCCAGGATGGTCCCATCTGACAGTCCTGTCACAATTCTTGCGCGGTTACCGAAACTTCCGTTCTCCGCATTGTACGCCCAGGATTCACCCTCCGGTGAAAACTCCATCAGACCGCTTCCGTAGGTACAGATCCAAAGATGATCCTGATCGTCCACGTACATACAGCGGATCCGCTTTCCTTCCAGCATCTCCGTCAGTTCGTTCTGAATCTGATTCCGGCAGGCCTTGTCCACCACATCCAGTCCCTTGTCGGTGCCGACGTAATAGGCATTCTGCCAGAAGACAATGGCGTTCACCACATGGCGCTCCATACCGATGGATCCGTACACATCCTTGAAGGGCGACTTTGCCATCCGCAGAAGTCCCAGTCTGGAGGAAGTAAACCACAGATTTCCCTGATAGTCATAGAGCATGTTGTCGATGGAATTGTTGAATTCGTTGGTGTTGATCCGGTGATAGCCGGCAGTATCGATATAGGAAATACCGCTGTCCGTGGAAATAAACAGCGTTCCGTCGTGAAGATAATTCAGATTGTTGATGCTGGCAACATCCTCACAGGTAATGATATTGCTCCTCCGCAGCTTGTGCTGAGAGATTTCAAAGCGATAGATATGATTGGTGGAAGATCCCACCATCAGGGTTCCGTCCGGTGCAAAGGCACAGCAGTTGTAGATATCCTGTTCATCCTCGATGCGATGAGAGTCAAGGATCTTGCCCTCTTCCAACAGGAACAGACCACCGTCAGAGGTGACCACCGCAACATGACCATACTCGTCTGCAGCAATGTTGTCGGCATACAGGATCTCATCCAGGGTGTTATCGATCTTCAGACCGTTGTTCATGGTAACCACCTGCAGCGCGCCCGTGGTACCCACATAATACAAACCATCGGAGGAACTTGCGATGCAGCGCACGGAATTGGAGGAAAGACCTTCAAACTGATCCAGCACGTTAGCTACCTTCTCCCGGATCACGATGGACAGACCGTTATCGTTGGTGCCGATCCACAGACGTCCTTCCTCATCCACAAAGAGGCAGTTCACATTCTTGACGGACTCGAAATCATCCACCCAGCGAAACTCCCGTCCGTTGTAACGGTACAGTCCGGCATAGGTACCGATCCAGAGAACACCATCGTTGGTCTGGGCGATGTCATTGGCTTCGCCGCAGGGAAGACCGTTATTACTGCTGTATACGTTTTGGACATAGTCGTTGTAATCGAGTTCCGAACCGGTGGCAGCCCGGGCATTGACCGGCACAAGCATAGACAGACCCAGGGCAAGGAGCAGAATGGACGCGGTTTTGGTGACGCCTTCCCGCGCCGCCTTTTCGTTCTTCAGATTCTTCTCCGCCTTACGGATCAGATAGAGGATATAAACCAATGCGATGGTGAGAACTTTATCGAAAAATTCAATGGCCAGCTGGCCGAGAATACAACAGATCACATGGGGCCACTCGTGATCCAGAAGATAATCCACGACTCCGTCGCCCCAGATATTGCCGGTATAGCCGCCCCCAAGCCACAGATCCACAGGGACGGAAACCATCAGCGCCACCAGCATTGCGGCAGATGTGGTCTTCATGAAACCGTAAAACCGGTCAAACCAGTTCCTGCGGGATGCAAAACCGATGATGACACCCAGCGCGATACCGGTGATGGAATAGGCTGCAGACAGGGGATTCACCACACTGTATGCCAGGTTGGCAGTCAATCCAACCATGGCTCCCACCACGGGTCCGCCCACATATGCTGCCAGCGCCGTACCGAAGGAATCCGCCCACAGCGGCCACTGAAAAGTGGTGGCCAGCAGCTTTCCTCCCAGATTCAGACAAACACTGATCACGACAAACAAGCTGATCTGCCATGTCTTCCGTTTTTCCATCGGTCTTTCTCCCTCCCCCCCTCTTGAGGACAAAAAACGTTTCGGATACGCTTTTTCATTATACTACATTTTCTGCGTTTCAGTCGCACTTCTATTAAGATTTCGCGAATTTAACTGAGAGTTTCTGAGCGTGGAGGGTGCTCCTTTTCTGTTCATCTGATACTTAGCGGTTGTCTACCTTCTCAGGATACATGTCATGGTTTGCCAGTCTGTCCCATGCCACCTGCTCCCATCTGGTTCCGGGCTTGCCGTAATTGCAGTAGGGATCGATGGAAAGGCCGCCGCGGGGCAGGAACTTTCCGGTGACCTCGATGTACTTGGGATCCATGGCCTTGATGAGATCCTTCATGATGACATTCACGCAGTCCTCATGGAAATCACCGTGGTTGCGGAAGGAGAACAGGTACAGTTTCAAGGACTTGCTCTCCACCAGGCGCTCATCGGGCACATAGGAAATGATGACGGTGGCGAAATCCGGCTGGCCGGTGATAGGGCACAGGCTGGTGAATTCGGGGCAGTTGAACTTTACATAGTAGTCGTTGCCGGGATGCTTGTTGCTGAAAGTCTCCAGCAGAGACGGATCGTAAGTGGTCTCGTATCTGGTTCCCTGGCTTCCGAGTTTTGTCAGTCCTTCGTTTTCTCTGTTGCTCATGTTTTAGTCCTCCCTGGGGTTGATCTTGCGCGCAATGTAAATGAAAGGTGTATCGACCAGTGCCACCACTGCCTTGAACAGATAGGTGGTGACCAGGATGCTGAAGAACACGCCGGTGGGGTAAGTGCCCCAGAAAGCAAGGAACGTGAAGATCACAGTGTCCACCAGCTGGCTGGTCAGGGTGCTTCCGTTGTTTCTCAGCCACAGCTTGGACTTGTCATCTCCGGTCTTCTTCCAGATGAAGTGATACAGGTTTACGTCAATGTTCTGGCTGCAGATGAAGGCCAGCAGGCTGGCAATGGTGATGCGGGGCACCAGTCCGAAGACCACCTTCAGGCTCTCGTTGATGTAATCGTTGGCATTGGGGGTGAACAGCAGGATCAGCTGAGTTCCCAGCAGCCACAGCAGCATGATGGAAAAGCTGTAAAGGACGGCTTTTCTGGCTTCTTTCCGACCGTACTTCTCGGACAGGATATCCGTCACCAGGAAGGTGGATGCGTACAGCACCGCTCCGGCGGTGGTGGAAAGTCCAAAAAGGTCCACACATTTGCACACTGCGATATTTCCAAGGATCGTACTGAAGATGGCAAACGCATACAGGCCGTTCTTTCCGAAAAGCTTGTAAAGTCCCAGCACGCTTCCAAGGTAGATCAATATGGTTCCGATAAAGAGCAATTCATTCATTCTTTCACTATCTCCTTCTTTGCATAAAGAAAGGCCCTGCGGGGTACCGCAGGGCCAGAATCACACAGTTGTAGAATCTTAGTCCTGGTTTTGTTTAACGACAGGATGGTACAAACGAACTGTCGGCGCGAAAAAAGCGCGATACCTACTATAAATGGAGCAGCCGAAAATGTCAAGGGGCATTCTCGGTGCTCCATTCCGGTTTCGTTTTGAATTGGTCTTACTCTCTCACCAGCTGCTCTCCTGCCTTGTTCAGGCCAAAGCCGTAAGGATACAGGATCTCGGACTCGGGAAGACTGTGCTTCTCGTCCACCTTCGTAAAGTCTCTGATCCAGGTCATGGGCAGGGTTCCGGTGAAATCATAATCTCCGAAAAGTACATCGGATACACCCTCTCCTTCGGTTCCGGGGAGGAATGCCATGATGACCGCATCGTAGTTGTCCACATACTCCGTGATCTGAAGAGGGCGACCAGAGATCACGATAAGAACCTTCAGGGGATCATTGCCGTTTGCCGCAACACTCTCTTCGATGTCATTCAGCAGTTTGATGTCCGCCTGAATGGGCTTCAGCTGAGAGGCCGCCATGTCTCCGTTGGTCTCCGCATAGGGATTCTCTCCCACCACCGTGATGATCACATCACCGGCAGCATCGATCTTGCCATCCACATTGTGAGAAACTGTCGCGCGATCCTTCACTTCATTGTAGATGCCCTGAACGATGGGAGTACCGGGATCGATATTTCCCGCAGCACCCTGCCAGGAAATGGTCCAGCCGCCGCACTGGCGTCCGATGTCAAAAGCCGCGCCGCCGCAGACAATGATGTTGGTGGCATCCTGCAGTCTTTCCAGAGCCGTTTTTCCGTCAGCCATGTCATTTTTCAGCAGTACCAGGCTCTCCCGGACTGCCCTTCTTGCCACTTCCCGATTCTCGGTGGAACCGAACTCATTCAACAGTTCCTTTTCATGCTCGGAACCGATCTCTTCGTCGAACATATTGCTCATGAACTTCACCCGGAGGATACGGGATACCGCATCGTTCAGGCGCTCCTCAGAGATCTTTCCGTTGTTCACCAGTTTGATGATGGTCTTGCCGCAAAGCTCCCAGGTCTGAGGTTCCATGAACATATCCACACCGGCGTTGAAGCAGTTGGCCACCTGCTCGTCGTAGGTTCCGCTGCACTGCTCGATGGCATTGTAATCGCTGATGACCATACCCTTGAAGCCCAGCTGGTCCTTCAGCACATCCGTCAGCAGATGCTTGTTCTCATGGCACTTCAGGCCGTTAATGCTATTGTAGGAAGGCATGACGGTGAGGACATTGCTGTCGATGCAGGCCTTGTAGGGATCGATGACACCCATGGCAAGAAGCTCGTCGAACTCCGCCTCGTTCATCTTCACGTCACCCTGGTTGATGCCGCTCTCGGTATAACCTTCGCCGATAAAGTGCTTCGCGCAGGCGATGACCGCGTCTTCCGGCATGTAATCATTGTCCTGCACATGGCCCTGAAGCGCTGCCACATAGGGTCCTGCAAGCCTTGCCACATCTTCCGTCTTCTCACTGAAGCCCTCGTAGGTACGTCCCCAACGCTCGTTCTGAGGATTTGCCAGGCAGGGGGCGAAGGTGTACTGGATGCCCACCGCACGGGTCTCCCGGGCCACCACAGCCGCGATATCCTCCATGAGTTCCGGATCATTGGCCGCGCCCAGGCCGATGTTGTGAGGGAACACGGTGGCACCGTAGATATTGTTGTTTCCATGGACCGCGTCGATGCCGTAGAGAAGCGGGATCCCCAGTCTGGTCTCCCGGGCTTCGGACTTCAGCTCGTTTACGCGCTCCCGCCAGTTATCTGCATAGTTGCCGGTGGAAGGAGCATTTCCGCCTCCGCTGAGAACGGAGCCGATGCCGAAATTCTTCACATCCCCGGTTTTCACATTGGACTGCTCCGCCTGCACACACTGGAAGGCTTTCTCCTCCAGCGTCATGACGGACAGCAGTGCCTCTACACGCTCCTCCACGGAGTTGTCCGGATTCAGATAGATTCCCTTGGCTGCTTCCAGGGCCAGCTCCGCTTCTTCTTCCGAGAGAACGGGTTCTGTGGATGCGACACTTTCCACGATCTCTTCCGTGACCGCACTACTGCCCGTTCCGTTTTCTCCGCTCCCACAAGCCACCAGCAGCAGGCTGCCCGCAAGTGCCAGGCTCAATACCTTCCATACCTTATTCTTTTTCATAATATCGAGATACCTCCTATTATGATTTGATTATATTTGTTTTCCTTTCCACCCATAATACTCTTTTTTTAAAGATGGTGTCGTTCTTTTATGTTATGTGCTATCTTTTTCATAATTTTCTGTCAACAGGAAATTTTGAATCTTTTTGAAATACTTTTTAAGTAATACGTGCTATAATTTCCTTCGTAGGGCTTGATTGGTCACCCAAATCCGGTGACCGCTTACTCAAAAGAGGAGGAGAGATATGAAGTATAGAATTGATGGCGGCAATCTTCCTGTCCTGCTGGTTCAGCTGGATGCGGGCGAATCCATTCAGTGCGAAGCCGGCGGAATGAGCTGGATGGACGACGGACTGAGCATGGAGACTCATACCGGCGGCATCGGCAAAATGTTCGGTCGTGTGCTTACCGGTGAGAATCTGTTCACCAACACCTATGTGGCTCAGAGAGCCGGCGAGATCGCATTTGCCAGCACCTTCCCCGGCGACATCCGCGCCTTTGAGATTCATCCCGGTCAGGAACTGATCTGCCAGAAGGACGCCTTCCTGGCAATGGTTGGTAATGTGGAAATGTCCGTTGCGTTCCAGAAGCGCATCGGGGGTGCCTTCTTCGGTGGCGAAGGCTTCATCATGCAGAAGTTCACGGGTGAAGGTGTGGTCTTCATCGAGATCGATGGTACCGCTTATGAATACAATCTTGCTCCCGGCGAGAAGAAGATCATCGACACAGGCAACATGGTCATGATGGATGGCACCTGCACCATGGATGTACAGACCGTCAGTGGCATCGGCAATGTTCTCTTCGGTGGCGAAGGCCTCTTCAACACAGTTGTGACCGGCCCCGGCCGCGTGGTACTCCAGTCCATGCCCGTAACCGCGACCGCCATGAAGCTGTATAGCCTGATGCCCCATAAGAATTCGTAAGCGAATTGGTAACCCGCTCTGCTCCATATGGGAGCGGTCCGATTCACACCAAACAACCAAGCGCGCTGTAGCAACCTGCTACAACGCGCTTTCTTTGTGTCTAGTGTCGCTCGTCCTCCAGCACCGGAAGATCATTCGTTAATCCATTTTTCCGTGATGTCCATCACCTGATGAATGTTTGCCGTATCGGTCAGGACATTCCCTGTCTCCAGAGAATGATTGCAACCGGGATAAGAATAAAGCTTGATTCCCAATTCATCAGCTCGCTGCGTAATCTTGCCAACATCCGACCAGGGATCTGCATCCCCGATGAAGGCGATGATCTCTTCGCCGGGGAAAGAAAATGTAGCTTCTACCGGAGTGTACCAGATTTGTTTAGCCTTAATGTTGTGGTCAGAAACGTACTTTGCGAGAGCTACCGTTCCAATGCTTTTACCAATGAGCAGCACATCCTCATACTCTGAAAATGCCACTTCTCGAAGCTGCTCCTCCGTCTGGGCAAAGGCAATCTCCGCCGCCTTACGCATCATGGCAGCATCGCCTTTGATCTTAACAGGCATATCGTGATATTCGATATGGATCACTTCGTATCCATGGCTTTGAACCAGCTTTGTTGCATAGTAGAGCAGCGGTTTGTCCTTATGGTATCCGATACCCGGAAAGATCACTGCCAGTTTCTTCTTTATGGTTTCCATCTTTTGTCCCCTTATCAATCGATCAAACGTCTGACCCGGCTCTCTTCCGAAATTTCTCCCTCGTCAGCAGGCAGGAGTCAATGACCTTTTCTGCACCGTCCCAGGGGCGGGTCAATTCGTAGGTCTGATCGTACTCGAAGCCGAAATACTCCGCCACTTTCCTGGAACGGACATTGTCCTGATAGTAGCCATAGCGGAAATCGACTGCTCCCAGCTTTTTAAAAGCAAGTTCCAGCAATAGTGCCACCACTTCTTTCCCGTAGCCCCTGCCCTGGAATGCCGTTCCAATGCAGATGCCGGATTCCTCGTAGTGACCGGGTTCCGTCTCTTTCATGGCGCAGAGGCCAATGGCCTCGTCCGTCACCTTGTCCGCCACGAAGTACGCGTAATGGTCCTTCTGGAACTCCATGC
>JAEEGL012195342.1_pt1 | contig 18328 bp, 5 predicted proteins | sample 9134231 | NCBI WGS metagenome assembly JAEEGL01 (sample SAMN16246548, study PRJNA631951) | gut metagenome | biome: gut microbiome; feature: rumen; material: fiber-attached | host: Bos | place: Iran: Karaj | collected 2018-10 | reverse complement strand
GATTACTCTTATGAAAACGATGCGATAGCCCGCAAAGTTACTATATATAAGCTTGATGGAAACATTGGCAATATTGAAAAAACTTATTTTTGCAAAGGATATAAAGTTGATTTAAAATTTTTGCATCATGTTTTTGAAATAAGTTCTTCTAAATTTTCAAAAAAAAGGCATGGAATGTGGGTTGAACTTACTGTTGCATCTAAGGACAATAGAAACGGCGGAAAAAACGAACCTTTTACTTTAAAAAGATTGATTATTGTACATAAAATATAGTTTTATTTATCTTCAATGAATTCCTCAGTATATTCACTAATATAATCATAACCAGAATCGCCAAAATGAGCGTCTATTTCTCCTTTACTATTCCTTCTATACGGAACAACTATACCTCTTATTAACCTACCATGTTCTGGAACTTTCCACCCATCTTTTAAAGGAGCTAAGATATAAGTTTCTTTATTAGTAGCTTTTATAGCGATAATAGCATTTTCAAATCTTACTACTTCTCCTTCAATTTCTATTGGTTCACTTTTTACTGGTTCATATGTTACTACTTTGCTCTTAGGCTTTTCTTGGGGAACCTTCTTATTAAAGAAGAAAGAATATACTGATGAAATAATAATCAATAAAGCAATCACAGAAACAGCTATTATTATTTTGTTTTGATTAGGTGTATTTTCCTGAACTTCAACAGAAGAACGGTAAGCATAAGCTGGTCTGTTGCTATGCTTTTTTTCTTTTTCAATTCTGAGTCTTTCTTTTAATTCTGCTTCGTTTGGTTTTTTTGTTGGCTTATTGTTTTGTGATTTTGCTTTTACGTTAGAATTATTTTTTATTTTAGTAATCTCATCTAAAGTTTCAGCTATTTTTTCAACGGGTTCAGGACAAGCTTCTCTTAAACTACGAGCTTGTTCAGCAATTATGCCAGTATGAGAACGTTCTATTTTATAAAGATAATAAATATTATCTGATGACGGGTTAGCTGCAAAATGACAGAGTCCAGCTTCTAATAAAGGTTCAGGATAATTAAGGCAGAGAAAGTCTGTCAATATATCTCTGACCAAAACAAAGTCAAATTGGCTAATACATTCTAATGCCATCTTCTGTTGGTTATTTTCTGAAGAATATAGCATAGCACGTAATGATGAAATAGCCTGATTATAATCAGAATTTTTCAAAATACCGAGAGCAGCAGATTTCATTCCAATATCTGGTATCTTCAAACATTGCCCTAAGTATGGGATTATGCAATCCGGATTTACTATACCCAGGTATTCAACCGCAGCAGTGGCAACAGAAATATCATGACTACTAATCAAACTTATTGCAATATCTTCTGCTCCTCTTAATTTACAACGAGTTAAACACTGAAAAACAGCTACTTTTAATTCTGAATTTGATTGTTGGTTAGTTAATAGAAGTAGAATTTCATCAAATTTTTCCTTAACTTCTTCAGGAGTTATAGTTTCCAACATTTCAAGGAGAGAAAAGTCTTGATATTTTACTATTGTATTATCTGCTTTCTCTTGTTTTTCTTTTTTTATATGTTCTTTTGTTTCTTGAGAAGACTTTATTTCTGTATTATTTATACCAAGGTATTCTTTTATTCTTTGTTTAACCAGACCAGAAATAGGCCAATTTATTGCTTCTGAAAAGGCTTCTCTAACTATAGGCTGTTTGATTGTAACAACAATTTTCTGTTCAATTTCAGGGGCTATGCTTTCTCCATCGAGCTTAGCAATTATTTGTCTTACGAAACGTAAAGCATTTCTTTTTACAACCCAGTTTTGAAGCTTCTGAGTGTATAGAGAAAACTTATCCCCCAATATTCCTGATTTATTCAATAGTTTGACAGACTCATTCAAAACTTTTTTTACTAATTCAGCTTTATTTGCAGGTGAACGTTCTACTATTTCAAAAAGAGCAAAAGGAACTTCAACATCAGGATTCATTTCAATTATCCAACCAGCTTTGACTAAAAGCTCTTGGTTGGTTTCTGCAGCAAAATATTTAAGCAAAAGAGGTTTAACTGTTTCAAAAGGCAAAAATGGACAGTTTTGAATTCCTGCAAGACGTTCTGTTTTAGTTGGAGACAAAAGAAGGGCTTGCAAGTGTTTTAAGGCTTCTTCTTTATCAATCTTCACCAATGCTCTAATTGCAAGGGCTTTTATTTCCGGGTCTTCAGAAAAAAGCAATTGGGGTAAATCGTTTAAAAGCAAGTCTGGTTTTAAATGAACCAAAGTTCGTAGTGAAGCTAGTTTCAAAACAAGGTTGTCTGAGTGAAGATAGTTTGTAATAATATTATACTTATCTTCTGGCCAATAACGGCCAAATAATCTTATTATACGGGAAGTGACAATAGGAGAAGAGCCTTCCACCAATTTTGGTCCCAAAAGCCTGAATTCTTGAGGCATTACACTTGGCATATTAGAGATAATATGCATTCTTAATCTATCGTCAGCTTCTTCCCATTTACCTAAAAAATCAGAGTTATCATCTACGTTAATAGTTTTAACGTTTTTATCACCATTTAATCGCGATGAAACAGCTTCAATAGCATTAGAAATAAGTATGGAACAATCTTGATCATCTTCTGTTGCTTGTATTTCTTTTAAGGCAGACAAAATTTCAGGATTGCCACCAGATTTTATAATCTCTTCTAATGCAAATATTCGAAAAGATTTTATAGGTATCCTAAGATTATCAAGTATAAGTTGTTGTTGTTTTAAAGTGTTCACATATATATTTTATTAGAAAGAATACAAAAATACAATTATTTACTATTTGGGGAGACTTGGTTACTTGTTGCAGTTGGGTTGAGTAACTTGATAAAGATAATTGTTTGATTATTTATTATTATATTATAAAATTAAAACAAGTCGATATGGTAAAGTTGAACTAAAGGGTAAACCTCAAACAATGAAGGTTTACCTGCTTATATAGATAATGAATAACAAGTCTTCTTTTGAAAGATACAATATAATTTTAATTATTCTATTTTTTGTTATTCCTATTTTAGCTTTTGATCTCGGCTATTATTTTCTTTCAAAACATTATAATAACAGGCTTGCCAATGAAAAAGAAAAAAAGGCAAATGATGAGGTAGAGACTCTTGCTTCAGAAAGTGATTTCGGCAAAGAATTTGCGATGTATTTCCGAGATTATTTCAATTTAATCAAAGAAAAGGTTGATAATAGTCGAATTAATGAGACTAATTTATCTGAGTTCTCTAAATTCTTGGAACAAAATGCAGGTGAGGTCTTTAAAACTCCGTTTCCTAATTATAATCTTTATGTTTTTAAATTGTCTGAAACAAAAATGGAATCTGAGCTTATTTACTATAAAGGCGATTTAAAAAGTGGTAAAAAAGCTTTGTGTAAGGCTTTTGATGGCCTTTATGCTGTAAATACCAAAAAGGTTAAGGCTAAAGAAGCACAAAACAATAAGTTTATTCAAGCACTAATAGGAAAGTATTCTAGCGTTGATGTTGTTGCTAATGAAATGCTTGGTTGTACAACTCATACTAGGGGAATTCACGAATGTTCGTGGTTTATCTGGGATTATTTTTCAGACAATCTAAATACTGTTTACGGCTGTATATTGTTATGTGATGATATAAATAATTATGCAGAGAAGGGTAGACTACTTGCTCTTGAACGATTGAAAAACAGAAAGATTGCTGCATCAGGGGCTTTTATTCCAGTTTATAGTGGTTTTGGAAAAGCAAATATTCTGTCTCCTCTCGAAAAGTCCAGTTCTTTTAATAATTTTGCTGATGGGCTTACTATTAAAGAAGAAAAAGAATATTTCAAATGGATAAAAGAACCTTTGCCCCAAGATGTTCATTTAGGCAACTATACTGCTTACTGCTTTTTGGAAAGAGGAGCCTCTCATATTGCAGTGATACTAATTAAGCCAATAAAAGATTTTTCTTGGCCCAAATGGCTGATTATTTTAAATTTTTTATCAATATTTATTCTATTGGTTATTCTTTATTGTGGAATAGTTTTCCAAAAATGGCCTCAGATAAGCTTGTCGCTTAGGTTTACTCTTTCTTATTCTTTGGCTTCAGTTATACCAATAAGTCTTCTTTGTATTACTGCTTATGGCTATTTGCTTCAATACAAAAGCAATGCTACAGACAAAGCTGCCAATGATCTTTTAATTTCGCTTAAATCTATTGATGCTGCTAAACTTGAATTAGTCAAAGAATACAGAGCAACTTTTGCTAAGGCGTTAGAAGATCCGGAGTTTATAGAGTTAGCCAAAAAAGGGTTCAATGAAGAGGCTGTTGCAAAAAGAATAGTAGATATTTTTGAAGGAACAGATAATGCTTTACCTATCTTAGGAGCTAAAGTTTTAGATGAGAATGGGAAAGGGCCTTTTGCAAAAGGTAATTTCCCAAGTAATATTACTTTTGAAGATATTACAAGAGCTTTCGATGCAGCTATGGTTCCTTTGCTAAGAAATGAAATGCTTAGTGTTCATCCGGAGTTAAAGTTTGAGAAATATGAAGTAAAAGAAACAGAAAATGATTTGGCAAACAAAGCTTATTTGGCAATTACAGGGAGTTCTTTTGATACTGATTTAAATAGACATTTCGGCTTTCCTATTTATCGAAAAAATGGTGATTTCTGTTCTTATTTAATGTTTGATTTAATAAAAATAGATGGTGAAATCAAATATATGCTTTTCGTTGTCTGGGATGATAAAGCCTTAGACGATGAAGTGGTTAAACGTAAATTTAGAGATAAAAGTCTTAAGGATAATAAACAGAATTTTTTGGCCTACAGAGTAAAAGGTCAGAATGCTGAATATATTGGGGAAAAAACAAGGCATAGTTCTGAAAAATTCAAGAATAAAGCTCCTAATTTAGCCATAGAAACTTCTTACAGTAATAAAACAACTACTTTTGAAGATGAAGAATACATTGTCGCTCTTATGCCTTCTTTTAATTATAGCCAAACTGTATTAATTGGCTGGAAAGATAAATTTGAAATCACTGAAGATATCAATAACAAAGCAATGGTTTTCGTAAGATTGATTTTGTTAGCTTTGACCATACTTCTGATATGCAGTATTAGATCTTCAGCGGTATTTCTTAAACCTATCTCTTCATTAAAAGAAGCTTTAGATGAAGTTTCAAAAGGTAATTTGAATGTTGGATTTAAAGATAGTACTAAAGACGAATTAGGTCAGCTCTCGAATGAGTTATCCATAATGATTTCAGAACTTAGGGAAAAAGAGCGTCTATCAAAACTGATTTCTGATCAAGCTATTCAGGTGCTTCAGAAAAAAAACAATGAAATGCTGAATGACACTGAGTCATTTAAAGGTGTCGCGCTTGTTTCTGATATACGTAATTTTACTGGCATGAGTGAACAGTATGCACCTGAAGCAATTACCGAACTATTAAACGAACATTTTGCAGAGATGGCAAAAATAATCTCAGACAACGGAGGATTGATTTATAAATTTATTGGTGATGCTATAGAAGCTGTTTTCCCAGAAAAAGAAGAATATGATGAATCTGCTTCTGTGAGAGCATTTAAAGCTGGTAGTATGATGATTGCAAAATTATCTATTATAAACTCTCGCCGTAGAAAGAAAAATCTATTCCCATACCGAATTGGTGTCGGACTTTGTTATGGTTCAATGTTCTCTGGAACAGTTGGAAGTCTAGAAACTAGACTGGATTATTCTATTCTTGGCGATCCTCTTAAAAATGCGGCAAAATACGAGGCTCTTTCTATTCAGAACCCAAGTTTCCCTTTGGTATTTGGGGAAGATATTGCTGAAATATTAGCAAGTAAAGGTATGTGTTTTAAAAAAATAGATAGCAAAGGCAATAATTTTAATGTTTTTGTTTTAGATGAAATTTTGAATGCTATTAATACTGATGATTCCATATATTCAAATGAATTAGAAAAAAAAGAAAATAAAGAAAATAAAGGCAATAAAGATGATAAATCAAATGAAATTAAACTCTTCTCCATTTCAAATATTCATCAATATAGAGAACAACTAAAACAACTGTTTTATAATGCATTTATAGTATTGTTTATTTCTCTATTTATTACTATGGGAGTAAATACTGTTTATTTCACTAAATTTGATAATTTAAAAACTTATTCCGATAAAGAGTGTTCCAGATTAGAAAATCAGTTGAACTGCGATGAATTATTAAGGTCTGTTTTTGATACTCTTTGTTTATATTTTTATGAAGATATTAATAATATTTTAAACTCTGAAGACAATTCTTTAAGTTTTGAACAAAAAATCAAAAAGGTTGCTGATAAATATGAAAAATTAAATGTACCCATTCCCAAATATTATTGCTGCCAATATGTTTACGATAATAAAAATAATTGTAAAATAAATGCTGCTTCTTCTAAGGGTTTTTCTGATGAAACAGTAAAAAATCTTGATGATTTTGCTTTGTCATTAATTACTGATAAAGATAAAGAAACAAAGCTTAATAAGATATTAGGTATTAGTTCTAAGTTTTTTAATATGAATTCTCTGCATTACAGACGTTCAGGATTAGAAACCGTAGAAAAAGAAAGTATGCTGATAGATACTGATAAAATAATCAGCAAAGACCGTAAACACATAATTGCATATGTTTTTTGCGGAATGCCGCAGAAAATGGATAAATCAAAATTAATTAACTACTATACTATATTGGCAGGGAAAAACCTATTATTAGCAATAAAAGATAAAAATGACTGGTATTTTTCTCATTCCTTCCCACAAAAAGAAAAGTTATTTTTACAGCAGGCTAAAAATACTTCTGCAATAGAAAAGAAAGGCTATTATACCAATAAATTCCAGGCAAATAATGAAGATTATATTTTTTATGCAATTACAAAAGAATTAGCAGCTAATAATTATTCGGTAATTTTACTGAATAACTTGGTTTTTATTGGCTCTTTAATTGTTTTAGGAATAATAATTGGATTTGTTAGAAGGAAAATATTTATTTCTAGTTCTTCTGTCGCTAGTAAATTAAGATTAGATATTTGTATTTCTGCATTGCTACCTTTATTAACTGTTTGTTTCCTTTCTCATCTTTATATAAATGAAGATTTAAATGTTAAAAAAACAGAAACAATTGCTAGTTTAAATAAATTAATAGATGATACTGAAAGAAAAGAATTGTATTGTAATGCATTGTGTGAAAACTATTTTAAGAACCTTTCTTATTCTGAAGAGATAAATAAATATATAAATAAACTGAATAATTCAAAAAATGATACTAGAGAAAAAATCGAAATTGATTTTTCCGATTATTTAAAAAAGAATGTTGCTGGTTATAATTCCGAAATTCATAAAAGTTTAAAGAAAGGGAAGCCTTTCTATTGTATTAAAGAAATTATTTTTATTGGAAAGGATGGTTGGATTTCTGCTGCGGCTGAAGCTAGCAAAGAAAAGGTTGGGTTAACTGATTTTGGGAAATTAATTTCGGAAGTCGGGAAAAATGTCTATTTAAGTAAAGATGAAAAGAACCCAAAAAATAGCCAGGCTGTTAAATCAGAATTAATGGTAAATACTCTTGTTAAAACCTTAGAATCTATTTTTGGAAGCGATTTTACTTATAAATTAATTAGTTTCCCCAATAATTTTATTACTTTTGGAATTTCTTATTCGATAGTAGGCTTTTATGTTTCTCCTTATCCTGATATTTATAATCCTGATTATCTAATTATCGCTCTGGTTCTTTTTGATGCAAATTATATGTCTGATCTCTGTAATATGATAAATGATACTAAGCCATATAAGCAGCATATCTCTTCTGGTGGTGTCGGAACAGAAAAATATAGCTTCTATTCTTCAAATATTAGAGTTGGAGAAAGCTTTTTCTTGGATAATCAAAGTGGCGTTATTAATCATAGAGAAGATTTAAAATCTGTTAGAGAACTTGGACTAGCTGCTTCATGGGTTAATACTAGCTTTGGACCTGTTTCTAGAATGGTTGATTTATATGGTCCTCATTTTCTAGAAGCTAGACAGGGATATTATGTTAAAGATGGTGTTTTTGCTACCTTAGCTTCAGAAATCCCGTTAAGGAAAAAAGCTAATGAAACTTTTATATCCCTGGGTTGGGGTATTCTTTTCTCATTGTTAATGATATTCCTTATTACTCAAAGTGTTATTCAAGATTTGATCGCTCCTGTTATGCGACTTATAGAAGGTGCTGCGGCTGTTTCTAAAGATAATTATAAATTCAGAACTCAATTCAAAAGAAGAGATGAACTTGGAGCTTTGTGCGATTCATTTGATAAAATGATGAAGGGTCTGGAAGAAAAACAGCTAATGAACAGAATGGTATCTAAAACTGCTCTAAAAGTAAGCGCTAATGTTACTGACGTAGATAGTAAGAAAATAAATGTTGTTTTGCTTTATGTTTCTGTTCCTGCTTTTGACAAAATTATGAAGAAAACACCTATTAATGAATTGTTCTCTGAACTCAGAAAACAAGTGGCAAATATTGCTGAGATAGTAATCAGCAATGGAGGAGATATAGATAAAATAATGGGTGAAAAAATGCTTATAGCATTTCATATAGGAGATAAGAATCCGAAAGATGTTGCAGTTTTGGCTTGTAAAGTTGCCCATATGATTGAAAGTTCCGATAAAATCAGCTTTAAAGTTTCTGTTGGTGTAAATTACGGACAGGTAATCTCAGGTTTCTTAGGAGTAGGCGAAAAACGAGATTTTACTATTATCGGTGACCCTGTTAATGTTTCAGCACGTATAGCTGTTCTTGGTGAGAAATTGGAAAAAGATAACTGTTTGATTTCTGAAACTATTTATTATTATATTAATGATAGTATAAAAGCGAATTTATATGGTAAAGTAGAACTAAAAGGTAAATCTCAGCCGATGAAGGTTTACCAGTTGTCATAGTATTTGTCATATGCCAAGTAACACTAATAAAGAAAATAAAAATATAATACTTATAATATTACTATTTGTTATTCCATTATTAGCTGTTAATATTAGTTTTTATTCCAGTGCTAAAATTAATTATGATTATGAATCCAGGGAACAGGAAAAGAAGGCACTTCATGAAGCTGAGATTCTTTCTGCTGAATCTGATTTTTCCTACCAGTTTTCAGGATTATTTAAAAAATTTTTTGATGTTATAAATAATAGTACGACTATAAGCTTTAAGAATAATGGGCTTTTAGTTGATCACTTAGAGCAATACGCTAACAGCATTTTTATATCTCCTTTCCCTAAATACAGCCTTTACGTATTTAAAAAATCATCGGGAACTTCTTCCACGGAACTCTTTTATTCAAAAGGAGTTATTAAAGGCGGAACGAAAGGATTATGCCTGGCTTTTGATTATTTGGTTAATACAAATTCCAGGGATGATGACAAGAAAATAAAAGACAAAAATGAATCTTTTGCCAAGAAAACATTCGGACAATATACAAATTTAGTAACTTTGGCAAAAGAGTTTAGAGGTTTGCCTACTAATACCAACGATGGGAAAAACTTTTCATTCTTTATATGGGATTATTTTCAGACAGAAGAGAACAATATCTGGGGTTGTTTTTTATTCTGTGATGAGATGGATAATTATTCAGAATATGGTCGTTTGTTGTCTTTAAAAAATCTTAAATCAAGAGGACAGGCTATAGGAGCTTTTTTACCCCTTTATAAGGATTATGGTGAAGCAATATATCAAAAACCTTTGGATAAATCCAATAAATTTAAGGCTTGGGCTGAAACTATAACTATTCAAAAGGAAGAAAACCTTGAAGAATGGTTAAAAAATAGTATGCCTCAAGGAGTTCCTTTAGGAAATTATTCAGCTTTTTGTCATTTGAAAAGGGGAGCTTCTCATATTGCTGTAGTGCTGGTAAAATCAATTAAAAAAATTGCTTGGCCTAAGTGGCTGATATTTATTAATATTTTATTGATTTTAATCCTTGGTTTAATTCTTTTTTATGGGTTAGCATTCGATTATTGGCCTCAAATCAGTTTAACAACAAGATTCATAGTATCCTATATTTTGGCTTCAATTTTACCTATAAGCCTTTTGTTTTTTGCAGCTTATGGTTATATACTTCAGTATGAAAATACTTCTATAACTAGTACTATTTTTGATCTTCAAATGATTTTAAAATCAATTGATGACAAGAAGTCAGCTTTAACCAAAGAATATGTTTCTGCTTTTTCTAAAGCTATTAATGATGAAGAGCTTGTTAAAATAATAAATAAAAAAGGTGTTGAAGACGAAGAAGTTGCTAAATATGTTTTAAATATTTTTGAAGGTAATACTAAGAGTTATTTGCCTGTTATTGGTATTAAAATTCTTGATGAAGTAGGCAACGGTTCTTTTATTCAGGGACGTGGTTCTGGAAAAATAAATGCAGAAAAGTTGTTTGAGTCTTTTCTTTCCGGACAAGTTGAAATATTAAGAAGTAAAAAGATAGAAGAAGATTCAGAGGCTATTCATAAAATGAAGCCTTATGAGTTTAAAAGTAATAATGAAGACTTAGCTAATAAAGGCTATAAAGCAATGACAGGGACTAATTTATATGAAGGCTTGAATTTATATTTATCTACACCTGTATTTAGAAAAAGCCTTGGTTTTAATTCCTGGCAGATTTTTGATTTTATAAGAATAGATGGTAAAGCTAAGTACATGCTTTTTGTTATCTGGGATGATAAAACTCTTGATGATTATATTGTTAAGAATTCATTTGATGATTATGCTTATAAGTTTTTAAATCATAGATTTGCAGGGTATAAAATAAAAGGACATAGTATTGAACCTGTAGGCGGTATGACACGTCATGGTTCGAAAAAGTTTTTATCTAGATTAAATGATATAGTCAGACTTGTTTCCTTGGGTAACAAAGCAAATGTATATACTGAAGAAAATAATATCTTGCTTGCTATGCCTGCCTTAAACTTCGAGAATATGGTTTTTGTCGGTTGGATAGATAAAGCCAATATTGATCTTGGGGTTTGGTATAGAAAAATTATTTTATTGTTTTTGGGTATTGTTACAATAATTATTCTTCTGATTTGTAGTTTCAGGTCTGCTTCTGTTTTCTTAAAACCTGTGTCTTCTTTGAAAAATGCCTTAGATGAAGTCTCAAAAGGTAATTTGAATATAAGTTTAAATAATGTTCCTAACGATGAATTAGGCGCACTTTCGGAAGATTTAACAAAGATGATTAATGATTTGAGAGAAAAAGAGCGCCTTTCAAAACTAATATCTGATCAGGCAATTATAGCTTTGCAAAAACATAGCAATAGTCTTTTGAATGATACAGAAACTTTTTCTGGAGTTGCTCTTGTATCTGATATTCGTAATTTCACTGGTATGAGTGAACAATATGACCCAGTAATAATAACAGAACTGCTGAATGAGCATTTTGCTGAAATGGCAAAAATAATATCTGACCAGGGAGGACTAATTTATAAGTTTATTGGTGATGCTATTGAAGCAGTTTTCCCAGAAAAGAAAGAATATGAAGAATCTTCTTCATTAAGAGCTTTTAAAGCTGGGTGTATGATGATTGCCAAATTAGAAGCCATTAATAAACGCAGAACAGAAAAAAAACTATTTACCTATAGAATAGGTGTGGGGCTTTGTTATGGTAATATGTATTCTGGTTCTGTTGGAAGTCTTGATACTAGACTTGATTATTCTATCCTTGGTGAACCATTAAAAAATGCTGCAAAATATGAAGCTTTGACTATTCAGAATCCATCTTTCCCATTAGTGATTTGTAATGAAATCGCTGATAAAATCGCTTGGTTAGGTTTTGCATTAAAGTCAATAGATTCAAAAAATCAGGGTTTATCACTTTATTCCTTAGATTTTGAGAAAAATAAAGAATTAATTAAAAAATTAGGTTTAACCCTGGAAGATAATAATAATCAGCAGGAAGCATCTTTAAATAATTCCGAACAATCTGAAAGTATGATGGATTTTTCTTTGCAATCATTGTCAAATAATATAATAAGAAGAAAAAATATTGGTTTGATATTTTTTATTTTATTATTTGTTTCCTTTTTTATCACTCTTTGTATGAATTTAATTTATTCTACGGATTATAACAGTTTAAAGACTGAGTCAGACAAAGAATCCTCCAGATTAATAGTTCAATTAAAAAGTAATGAAGTTTTAAAGTCTTCTTTTGAAAATTTATGTGCTGAATTTTATGAAGATTTGCGTCAGGCTTTATGCTCAAAGAATAAGATTAAGAGTAATAAAGAATTAGTATTAGATGTTTTTAAAAAATATGAAAAAATGGGCAGACCAATTCCTATTTATTGCTGCACCCTGTTTGACAAAACGGAAAAATATGTCTTAAAAGATGTGGTTAATAAAGGATTATCATCTGAAAGCTATGATTTGATAAAAAATTATACTATAGCTACTGTTAATGAAGAGGATAGTGATATTAGAAAAATAATAATTAAAAGTCTAGTCGGTGGAAATACTGACTTATATTCAATGAGAGCTGGATATTTCAGACGTTCTGCAACGGCTATATTAGATCAACATGATACTTATCTAAGCACAAATATAATATATGATGATAAAAGGGAAAAAATATTGGCTTACGTTTTTTGTGCCATACCTACAGATATACAAAGTAATTATTTGATAAATTATTATAAGGCCTTAGCGAGTAAAAATATTTTATTAGCTTTTAATAATAATGATGAGTGGCATTTTTCTAATTCTTTTTCAGAACGCGAAAAACAATATTTTAAGCAAAATGATAAAAATCTTTTACTTAAAATTGGGTGTTGGATAGATAATCTAACTATTGGTAATAAAACCTGGAATATTTATTCAATTAAAAAAGATTTCTTATCTTATAATCATTCTATTTTAAGTTCCAATTTGATTATTTTTATTTCTTCATTTTTATTATTGTTATTTTTAGCATTTGTTATTAAAAAGCTTTTTCACTTAAATGGTGATTCGGTCGCTTCAAAACTTAAAACTAATATTATCATTTCTTTAATTCTTCCTCTAATAACCGTTGGGTTTGTTTCTTATCTGTATGTTAATGAAGATTATTCTGTTAATAAAACTGATACTAGGTTCAAATTAAATTCCTTGTTAGATGAATTGGAAAGCAAAGATTTTTATTATCATCCTTTTTGTGCTTCTTATTTGGAAAAAGCTTCAAAATCAGATTCTATTAAAGAGCTAGTTAAAAACTATAATGATTCTAAAAGCGCAAAAGAGAAAAATGCAAAAATAAAAGAAATAAGAAATTACTTAGATAAAAAAATATTAGGAAATCATGATTCTAAATTTTCTGTTGATCCTCATTATTCTATTAGAGAAACTATAATAATTGGGCGAGGTGATTGGGTAGTTTCTAAATGTGAAAATAGAGGAGGTCGAAGTAAAGATGAATTGACAGAACTAGGTAAAATAGTTACTGAAATTGGAAAAGCTGTGTTTTTGAAAAGAGATGAATCTTCAACTCAAGCTGTAAAAAATGGGGCTGTTGTTGAAAAAATGTTAGATACTTTTCAATCTGTATTTGGAGGAGAACTCACGAACAAAATAATTAATTTTCCCAATAGCTTAATTAACAGTACTTCATCTTTTTCTACAGTTGCTATTCTTTTTGTTCCTGTTCCTACTCGTTATGACCCGGATTATGTTGTCATATCATGGGTTTTCTTCAATAACGAACTCTTACCTCGAACTTGTGAACTTAAAAATGATGATAAGATATCTTTGAAAGACCATTTTAAAACAGGTTCAAAAGACGATAAGCTTTTCTGTTTTTATTCCCCTAATATAAATGTTGGAGAATATTTCTTTTATGATGATGGAGATCTTATTAATAAAAAAGAAGAACCACTGACAATAAAAGAATTATGCTTAGCTTCATCTTGGATAAATTCTAGTTTTGTTCCTGTTTCAAGAACTGTTGACCTTCACGGAACTCATTATCTCGAGGCTCGTCAGGGAAATATTATCAGAGATAATGATTTTGCTGCTCTAACTTCGGAACTGCCAATAAGAAGAGAAGCCGTTAAGAAACTTTATATTTTCTCATCAGTAATTATTTTCTCAATAATAATGATTATTTTTATTGCGCAAAGTACTATCTCTGACTTGCTTGCACCGGTAAAAATGCTTATGAATGGTGCTAAGGCTGCGGCAAGAGAAGATTATAAATTTAGAACTCTTTTTAACAGAAAAGACGAACTTGGAGCTTTATGCTATTCATTTGATAAAATGATGAAAGGTCTTGAAGAAAAGCAGCTAATGAATAGAATGGTATCTAAAACTGCTCTGAAAGTAAGTGCTAATGTTGTTGACGTAAATAGTAAGAGAATAAATGTTGTTTTGCTTTATGTCTCTGTTCCTTCTTTTGACAAAATAATGAAAAGCACTCCTGTTAATGAATTATTCTCTGAACTTAGGGAACAAGTGGCTGCTATAGCTGAAATAGTTATCAGTAACGGAGGAGATATAGATAAGATTATGGGTGAAAAAATGCTGATAGCTTTCCATATAGGTGATAAGAAACCTGAAGATGTAGCTGTATCAGCATGTAAGGTTGCACATAAAATTGAAAGTTCAGATAAAATCAGATTTAAGGTATCTGTTGGAGTTAATTATGGTCAGGTTATTTCTGGTTTCTTAGGCGTTGGCGAAAAACGTGATTTTACTATTATAGGCGACCCTGTTAATGTTGCTGCCCGTATAGCTGTTTTTGCTGAAAAACTTGAATCTGACAGACGTGTAGCTTCTGAAAACGTTATACAATTAGTAGGAAATACAATTCAGGCCGCGGAATATGGTGAAGTTGCCTTGAAAGGGAAGTCTTTGCCATTAAAAGTATATCGTATTTTGTGAAAGTGAGTATTGCTTTTGATTTTGAACTTAATTGAATAAGTAATAATCTTCTTTTATATAGTTTAAAATTGTGTTAAACTAAAAAAAATCAACCATATGGAATATGCAAATGACTACTAGTGCTAAGAGAATTAATTTTTTCAAGAGCATCAAATTTAAAGCTTGGCTTGGAATTTTTACTTTAACAATTTGTCCTTTAATTCTTTTCGGTCTCTATGCTTTCGATTCATTAGGGAATATTTCTAGAGATATTCTTATTGAAGGGAATATTCAGGCTTTTCAGCAAATAAAATACGAAGTTGGAGATTTTATTTCTGATTATGATGAATTGATTAACTTTGTAGCTAAAGATAAACGTTTTACAAAGGCTGATTATTATGATTCTGCTGTTGAACTTTTGAAACTGCTAGATCAATCTTATGTTGATATTGAACGTGTTGTTTGGGTTGATTCCAATGGTAAGCTGAAAGCACATTCTAAAAGAGATGTTGATTCTTATAATAAGCTAAGTCCTGTCGAAATTGCTTTAACTAAATCAAATCAGCACTATTTTTACACTCCGGGGGCTTTTCTTATTAAAGCAGATTTGTCTGGTGAACAGAAATCTGAATGTATTATCGCTACTATTTCTTTCTTAAATCTTAAAAAGTCAATCGAAGGTTTGGCTTTTGGGTCTAACTTTAAATACTATTTGGTTACAGAAAATGGCGAAAATATTCTGGACCAGTCTAATTTCCCTAGAGATGTTATAGCTGATTTAATGGGAAAACCTTGTGGAGCTTATGATTTATTGCCAGAATCAGAAAAAGGCACACCTAAGGTTGCTATCTCTTTACCTATATTGAATTATGCTCTTCGTTTATTTGTCTTTCAGGATGCAAGCGAAGTTTATGCCGTTGCAAGAAGACTTGGCAATGGAATTCTTAATTTTGTTTTGTTGTTGTCTATTGCTTCATTTATTCTGGCTATTTATTTGAGTAGATCTATTACAGAACCTGTTGCTATAGTTGCTGATAAAGCTATCCAGCTTAGTGAAGGCAGTGAAGAGGTCAGAGTTAATATTGACAGAGATGATGAATTAGGTTTCTTGGCAAAATGTTTTAATAGTATGAGCCAGAAGATTATACGAAAAATTACAGAAGTTAATGCTTTATTTAAGGTTACTAATTATATCAGTACTTCATCAACTAGCCGAAAAGCATTAGATCTTTGTTTGGAACATATTATCAGTATTTTTAAAGCAAAACGTGGCTCTATTATGCTGTTAAACAATGAAAGAACAGCATTGACTGTTGAAAGTTTTAAATTGTCTTCTCCAGATAATAAAACATCTGAAACTTCTGATACGAATAAAGCAGATAATAATACTTCAGAATCAAAAGAACATCTTGAAATGATGAATGACGAAGCAGATTCAAGCCCAGTTCATTTTGAACTTAAAGTTGGGGAAGGTGTTGCCGGTAAAGTTGCTTTAACTGGTGAACCTATTCTTTGTATGGATTGTCAGACTGATGATAGATTTAAAGATTACTCTGGCGATAAATCCAAGTCTCCCAAGACTCTTGTTTCGGTTCCTTTAAGTGTTCACAATAAAGTTATAGGGGTTGTCAATCTTTCAGATCGTTCCAACTCCATGCCATTTACAGACAGTGACTTAGATCTTTTAATGGCAATAGCTAAACAGATGGCAATGTCTATCGACAATGCACGACTTCATGACCTTACTGTTATTAATGAACAGACTGAATTGTTTGTCAGAAGATTCCTTGATATCAGACTTGATGATGAAATTAAACGTTCTAAACGTTTCGGTTTCCCATTGACTGTTGTTATGTTCTCTATTGATGATTTTGCAGGTCTTAATGGCAAATACGGTGGTAATGCGTGTGAAGCTGCATTGTATGATGTTGGCAGACTTCTTAAACAGACTGTCAGAGCAACAGATATTCCTGCAGAATATGACACGAATAAGTTTTGTGCAGTTCTTGCTCATACAACTTCTCAACAAGCTAAATTATTCGCTGACAGATTCCTTCTAACAACTTCAAATCATACTATTAAAAGAGATAAATTTACATTTAATGTCACTTTAAGTGCCGGTATCTGCCAGTATATAAATGAAAATGACAATTACAGCACATTGTTGTCAAAGAGTGATGAAGTTTTAAGTGAAAGCAAGAAGACTGGCAATATAGCAACGATTTATGATAATAAAGAAAATGAGGAGCATGAATAATGAATAAGAATTTAACTTTTGTAGTAGCTCTATTCTTGATTATTTCAAGCTCTTTGGTTCTTTATGCTGATCCTGAAACATATGAATCCAAACAGATAAAAAAGATTTATTCTATAGGAACAGCTAGTACAAATGGAACTTATTATCCTTTTGGAAACGCAATATCTAAGCTATTCAGTAAAAATTTAAAGAGTTTGGTTGCTGTAGCTGAACCTACTGCTGGTTCTATGGCAAATATTAATTTTTTACGTAAAAAACAAATCGATTTGGCTTTGGTTCAAAGCGATGTTGCCTGGATGGCTTATCATGGTTCTTTTATATATAATGGTAATGCTTTCAAAGATTTAAGAGTTCTAGCCTCTCTTTATTCTGAAAAAATCCAGATTGTTGTTCGAAGTGATTCTGGTATTAATAGTTTAGCAGACTTAAAAGGTAAAAAGATTTCTGTTGGTGAAAAGTATAGCGGTAGTGCTGCTGGTGCAATTCAGATCCTTGAAGCAGCAGGTCTAAAACAGAAAGAAGACTATGATTTGCTTTACGAAAAATTCAATAAAGGAACAGAATTGCTTCTTGATGGTTATATAGATGCTGTTTACTATGTAGGTGCTGTTCCTGCTGATGGAATCAAGAGATTATCTGAAAAGATTCCCATAAAACTATTAGAAATTCCCGCATCTGTTATTAATGAATTGATGTCTAAATACCCTTATTATTCTAAAGAAAGCATAGAAAAAGATTCATATATCGGTCATTCTAATGCTGTAGCTACTTTAGGATTTAAGGCACTGCTTGTTTGCACAGAACAGTTACCCGATGAAGAAGCAATGAGAATTCTTACGGTAATCTATTCTAGTCCAAATATTCTTTCTGAACAGAATGAAATCCTGGTGAAATTAAACAGAGACGAAGCTCTTAAAGGAGTTGAAGCATCTATGTTTCACAAAGGTGCAGCCAATTTCTTTGCAAACCAGAACAGTAATCGTTAAGTTATTGTTTTGACTAAGTGGAATATTTTAGACAACTAACCTGATTACCTCATCTTTATTCTGAGAAAAGCTCAAAATGTTCACTTATATAAAGAAATACCTAGTTTATTTAATTATAGCGGCTCTGTTTATGATTTTAGAAGTAACCATGGATTTACTTCAACCAAGTTTAATGAGCCGAATTGTTGACGAAGGCGTATTAGGGCTTGTAGCACAGAATACTGGCGATTTTTC
>JAEEGL016334958.1_pt1 | contig 18329 bp, 9 predicted proteins | sample 9134231 | NCBI WGS metagenome assembly JAEEGL01 (sample SAMN16246548, study PRJNA631951) | gut metagenome | biome: gut microbiome; feature: rumen; material: fiber-attached | host: Bos | place: Iran: Karaj | collected 2018-10 | reverse complement strand
GGGTCCTCGTCCATGTACGCGCGCTCCGCATAATATAAAAGAGAATCGGGGTCACAGAAAACAGAACTGCTGACCTCGACCGGAGAAGAAGCGGCACGATAACCGCACACAAAGATACCAATAAAAAATAATCCTAAGAATGCAAGCGAGACGTGCTTTGCGACATTTCCCTCATGGGGGGGGTAAAATTAAACATTTGATTTTGTGTTGTCATAGTGTCAAAACTTTTGCGACTGCAAAGGTACAACAAAAAAATTGAATGTGCAAGATTTTCGTCAAAAAAAGAGAACTATATACACAAAAAAGAGAAACCCTCACGCGATGTGAGGGCTTCTCCTGTTAATCAGCGGTTAACTTAACAACTCTGTCGAGTTCTACTTGACTTGTACACCTGTCGGGGTGAAGATCTTACCGTCGCGGAGGATGTAAATCATGCCATCCATGAAGACTTTTGTACTTTGTACTTGATCGCTTTGTACATCGTCGATGCCCTGCGACGCTTTCTTCGGCGTTATCGTGATGGAATAGATATAAGCCCCGGCATCTTCTCCTTCTTTCTCGGACCGTGCGATACGTGCGGGTGCAGCCGCTTCGGATGTACCCTCCAGATAAATGACGACGTAGGTCTTCTGTGCCACGGAATAGGTGACGGTAGCCTTGCCACGCAGCGCCTGTTCGACGGTGGAAGTGATATACGCTTCGCCGTATTCGGCTATACGCACTTTGATGGTATATCCGGGCAGGGTCTGGCAGTCTATTTCAATCGTACCTTCTCCGGCTCCCAACTCAAAGGTGATGGTTCCCGGCAGCAGCGACTTGAGCAACGCGGTACCTTCGAACGCATCATTCAGTTTCGCGTCAATCTCATCGACGGAGTTGGTAGTAGTGATCTCCACGCGGTCTTTGTCCACGTTGAACTTGTCTGTTGCGCCCAGTGTAATACCCAAGATCTCCGATTCAGATGAGGAATCATATACCGAGAAGTCGAAGGTCGTTACCTGGTCATCCGGCAGCGGTTCCAGATCTTCGGGCATCATTACCTGGAGGTTATAGGTAAGGTAGTCAAGCGGACAATCGTCTTTGCTGATACCCTCGACGGTGACATTGGCGAAAATGACTGCATCGCCCACTCCGACGAGTTCTATTTCGCCAAAATCGTTGATGATTGCTACCTCTTCGTCGCTCGACGAATAGGAGACGGAGAATTGGTATCCTTCGGTCAGCAGTTTAACTGTCGGAGCCGCGAACGGTTCACCCAGTACCGCATAAAGGGTTTCTCCGACCGGTTCGCCCTTCTCGTCCACCAACTTGAAGTCCGGACAAACGACGGGTTCGGGTTTGGAGAAGACATACTGCGCGGTCGCTGTTTCTGACGGTACACCGTCATTGTCGGCGTAGGTGAGGATGGTGACGTATTTCGTCTCGCCCTCGCCGACATCCGGCGTAACGGTAAACGGATCGGTATATTTCTGCCACGAAGCGCTTTCTATGTCGGATTCGGTGGGTTTCTCATCGGTGACAATGACCTTATACCATATCTCCGTACCTTGTCCGGCAGTGACGGTAACCGTTACCGAGCCGTCTTGCGGATCCGAGTAGTCGGAGGTGATGACCGGCACGTCGGGTATTGCAGGTTTGGAGAAGATGTATTGCGTTGTAGCCGTTTCGGACTGAACGCCGTTCTTCTCACCATAGGCGAGGACAGTGACATATTTCGTCTCGCCATAATCCACTCCCGGAGTGACGGTAACCGGGTTGGTGTATGGTTGCCACGAAGCGCTTTCTATGTCGGATTCGGTGGGTTTCTCATCGGTGACAATGACCTTATACCATATCTCCGCGCCTTCTTCGGCAGAGACGGTTATGGTAGCCGACTCGGCTTTCGGGTCTTTGTAGTCGGAGGTGATGACGGGCGCATCAACCACTTCGGGCAGAGCAAACTCAAAGATTTCGGCAGAGTAGCCGCTCTGTACACCTTCTCTCTCGGCGTAAGCCACCACTTTGTATGCCACCGTTGTGCCGTCTTCGCCTTGCGGCACGATGTCTAACATATGATCATACTGCGCGAACTCGACTTGGCTGTAGTCGGTGATGTCGATGAGTTTGCCATTCTCGTCGTACGACAGCGGGATTACTGCATAATATATCGTTGCATCATCTTCTGCGGAGATGAGAACGGTTACGGATTCTGCTTCCGGCGACTCGTAGTCGGAGATGATGACGGGCACGTCGGGTATCGCAGGTTTGGAGAAGGCATATTCCTCTATCTCGATGTCCGACTTGACACCTTCGTTCTCGGCGTAGGTCATGACGGTGACATACTTGGTCTCGCCGTAATCGACTTCGATATTGATGGTAATCGGTTCGCCGTATTGTTTCCATGTGTTGTCATCCTCTCCGGACTCGCCGGAACCGCCGGTGATGGAGGTCTTATACCAAATCGTAGTGCCTTCATCGGCATTGATGGTGATGGTTACCGAACCTGCACCCTCGCCGGTATAGTCCGAACTGATCTGCGGAGCGGTGGGCGGCACAGGGTTGGAGAACTCATATTTCACTATCGTAGTCTCCGATTCGATGGCGTCTTTGCCCCAGGCGTAAGCAACGATAGTGACGTATGTCTTCTTTCCGAGCGGCGTTGAGGGGAAGACATAGAACGCTCCCTGGTACGTATCCCAATAATCCGATACGATGAAATTCATTATTACATTGTCGGAGGGCTGATAGTCCGTGATGAGCGTCTTATAGCGAATGGAGGCGCCTGATTCGGCAGACATCATTACCAATATCGACTCGTCCAAGGAGGAGTTATAGTTCGTAGTGATAACCGGCTCTTTCAGTTTCGGGGGCTTCGAGAAGCCATATTCTTCCGTTGCAATATCCGACTTGACGCCATCGGCGCTGACGGAGTAAGCAAGGATGGTATAGTACTTGGACTCGCCATAATCCACGCTGGGATCAATCTCAAACGGGGCGGTATATTCGAGCCAAGGCTCAGCGGAGATGTCCTCGCCGTCATACTTGGTATCACCGAGAACAACCTTGTAGTAAACCTTCGAGTCTATGTCAGGCGGGGTGATGGTAACCATTAACTCCACAACACCTGATTGTTCTTCGACCGTGATCTCGGGCTTGGATTCATATGCTTTGACCAGACGGACGGAGCGGCCGTAGCTGTTGTAATAACCGCTGCTGGTGCTGGCATCGGAGGACATGAAGAAGAAGTAGAAGCCATACACCGCGCTGCGGTGTCCCGACCAATAATAGCCGTAATTCTCCATGCCGCCTGCATCCGTTCCATTGCGGAAACCTGCGGCGGGCAGGAAAATAGCACCGGCTTCCTCCATCGCTTCCCAGTCTTTTCCGTTAAAGACATTGGCATACCAGTCGGTCGTACCCGGATATCCGTCAGTGCCCCATTCGAACGAGAGGCAGTTAGGTGTGATCCAGTCATCGGGCAGCAGGATATATCCACGTACTCCGTTCACGACGCCGTGTCCGCGCAGGTTACCGGCTAACTGACGCTCGTTGAGGAGGTATTTCCACTCCGAGGTAGTGAGTGTGCGCCATGTGCCCGGTGCATCGTCGCCAATCTGGTTATAGACACCCCAATCGGCATATTCATGTCCGTCATTGAGATCGAAGTGGGCATCCAGATAGTCGGTGTAGTCCGTGCTGGAGGACCAGGGTTGGTACGCTTTCGCGCCGCTGTCCCATCCGCTGGTAGCCCAACCGAAGAGGTCAATCCATCCGTTGTAGGACTCGGAGATATTACCGTTGTCATAACCTACGCAAGTCCACTGGTTAGGAGCGAAACGCCATGTTCCCTTCTGGGTCGAACCGTCGGCACATTCATGCGAACCCTTAGCGGCATTGAACTGGAGGTTACCCGGCGAGAACTGAATCTGATCGCCTTCTTCGTTGATAGTGAAGAACCCTTTTCTGCTCGAAGCGAGGGACTGGGTGAAGTAACCCGGGTTACCATCAATGCCATCCGGACGGGCCAGCATATTGGTTACTTGGTCATAGCCGTTGCAACGGGTGCCCTTTCTGCCGACGAGCGACGTACATCTGAAGAACATGTCCGTACACGGCATACCGTATTTGCTCCAGTCTCTGTCAGCCCGGAGCGTCTTCAGTTTCGTACAGTAAGCGAACATGTTGGACATATCCCTGGCGCTGCCGATCTCGAAACCGGTAACATCCAGTTCCTTCAAGGACGAGCAGCCGTAGAACATGCCGTTGAAATTCTTCACGCGGGCTGTTTTGACAGGCGTCACATCGAGTTCCTGTAAGGACGCACAGTTACGGAACATAGCGTACATATCCGTTACGGCGCAGTAATCGATGAAATCCAGACCTACAACCGATTCGAGCGCTGTCATGCCGTCGAACATATTAGCCAGGCTCTTGAGCCGGAGTTTGCGCATGGACGGGTCAATGACGACGTACTTGATTTTGTCGGCATAGCCTTTCAAGCGCGGTAAGTCATGTCCTTTCTGCGGGGTGTAGTACTCCAACACGCCCGGGTGGAGGGCGAGTTCGTTATCGTAGTAATAGGTGAGCGTAGCGATCTCTTCTTCAAAGACGGTGTAGAGCTTTTTCACCGCTGTGAAGTATCCGGGTCCTTCTATTCCGTCAGGGCGGGCATAGGCCTTGTCAATCGTGTTCTCACCGTCGCAGGAAGTGCTTTCGCCTCCCACGAGGACGTAACATCCGGCGAACATATCGTCCGAGCTCGTCAGTCTCTCGCTCGCGCTCCAATTCTCGTAGCAATAGATAGTGTTTAAGTTGCTACAGCCCTCGAACATGTGGTCCATACGCCATACGTTGGCGGTATTGAACGTAACGAAGTCCAGTTCCGGTAAGGACGCACAGCCGTAGAACATATAACTCATATCCGTCACCTTGTCCGTAACGAGGAGACCGAATCCGTCTATGTCCTTGGCATTGGAGAGCGAGTAGTGGATATAACTTCCTGTCGGCTCGTCGAACTCGCTTCCGCCGTAGAACATGGAGCGCATGGATGTCAGCAGTGCGCCTTTCATCGACTCATCCATAACAATCGTCTGCACCTCTTCGTTATAGCCCTTGAAGCGCACTGCTTCCACATCGTCGGGGTCATAGAGTTCGACCACTCCGTCGGTCCGGAACAGGCGCTGGTCGTCGCAGTAATAGGTGAGCGTAGCGGTCTCGGAGTCGTAAACGGTATAGACTTCGTTCGTCGTGGAGAAGTAACCCGGTTTGCTTTCTCCGCCATCGAGGCGGGCATAGGTGATATCCGTCAGATTGCCGTTGCAGGCGGTACCTTGGTAACCCACCAATTCGAAACAGCCGTCGAACATGTCGTACGAGTACGGCAGCTCCTCGCTCGTAGTCCAGTCGTCCAAGCAAAGGATGGTGGTCAAGTTCGAACAACCCTTGAACATCCAGTCCATCACCCTCACTTTGTCGGTCTTGAATGAACGCAAGTCGAGCGTCTTGAGCGAAGCACAGTCCTTGAACATTTCGCTCATCGATTCCACATTGGCGGTATTGAACGAAGAGAGTTTGACGGACTCCAGCGACGAGCAGCCGGAGAACATACCGGGCATCCATTCCACTTTTTCGGTATCAAACGAACGCATGTCAAGAGATGTGAGCGAACTGCAGTTGAGGAACATAGACCCCATATCCGTCACATTGGCGGTGCTGAATGCATAGAGAACGGCATTTCTGAGTGAAGAACACCCGGCGCACAGGCTGTACATGGTGGTGACGTTGGCGGTGCTGAGAGCGCTCAAGTCCAAGTGAAGGAGCGAGGAGCAGTCCTCGAACATAAAGGACAGATCCTGCACTTGTCCGGCTTCATGTAGCGGGGTCAGGTCAATCGATTTGAGCGAACTACAGCCCTTGAACATACGGTACATACTCGTCACTTCGGAGAAATTGATATTTTCCAATCCGTCAATCGTTTCGAGAGCGGTCAGACGGGTGTTGTCGCTACCTCCGTCGAACATGTTCGCGAGCGAGGTGACAGGGGCGGCCTTGAACGATTCATCAATGATCACTCTCTTCACTTGGTCGGCATAACCCTCGAAGCGCACCAGATCATTTCCTTTCTCCGGCGTGTAGAGTTCGCATATATCTTTACGCCGGGTACGCAAGTCGTCGTAGTAATACGTCATTACACCGGTCGGGACCTCAAAGGAGGTGTATATTTCTGCCGTATTGGTGAAGTATCCGGGTCTGCCGCTTCCTCCGTCAGGACGGGCATAAGTTACATCATATTTGTCTTCTAAATAAGTCGTTCCTTGAATACCTTTGATTTTTGTGCAGCCATAGAACATGCCTTTTGATTTTTCCAAGGTCGGAATCTTGCTCCAATCATCATTACAATAGATAGTGGTCAGTGAACTACACCTACAGAACATTTCATGTATATCCGTCGCATTGGCTATATTAAAATGACTCAAATCCAAAGATTTTAAGGAAGTACAATCCAGGAACATTCGCCAAAAATCTTTCACATTTTCCGTATTGAAGGTGCTGAGGTTAACAGATTGTAGAGAGTTACAATCGTAGAACATAGAGCTCATATTCGTCACCTTGGACGTATTGAACGAACGGAGGTCAAGAGATTTCAGCGAATTACAACAACTAAACATACCGTGCATATTCGTCACATTGGCGGTGTTAAATGAACGGAGGTCAAGAGATTTCAACGCGTAACATTGGAAGAACATCGAGCTCATATTCGTCACATTGGCGGTATTGAACGAACTGAGGTCAAGAGATTTCAATTTTTCACACTCTTCGAACATCTGGCTCATGTCCGTCACATTAGCTGTCTTGAAATTTTTCAAGTTAAGCGACGCCAGAGATTGACAACCACAGAACATCAGGCTCATATCCGTCACTTCATCCGTAACGAGGTTTTCCATACCTTGTATTTCTGTCATATTTAACAGCATGCCTTCTTCGCCCACACTCCCATAAAACATACTCCTCGTCGTTGTGAGCAAAGTATCTTTCATGGATACGTCAATCTTGGCTTTTTTGACTTTATCATTATACCTCCTGAACCGCGCAGTTGGAGTGTAGGGAGTGTAGGGTTCGGTAGTTTCTCCGTCTAAAGCACGTAACAAACGTTGGTCGTCATAGTAATAGGTAAGCGTACCGTCCTTGAATGAGGTATATACTTCTTTGCGTTTTGTTTTGGAAGAGAAGTATCCTTTTCCGCCTGCGCCGTCAGGACGAGCGTAAGTCTTGTCGATATGATTCAATCCATTACATACAGTGCCATTGCCTCCGCTTAACGAGGTGCAATTTTTGAACATCCACTCAGATTTTACCAAATTTTCGCTTTGACTCAAGTCTTCATTACAAAAGATAGTGGCTAATCTCTTACAGGCGTTGAACATATATTCCGCAATCGTCAAATTGGCGAGGTTGAACATACTTAGGTCCAGAAAAATGAGGTGATCGCAGAGCATAAACATCTCGCCCATGTCTATCACTTTTTCAGTATTGAACGAACTCAAATCAAGAGACATTAAAGCATCACATAGATAGAACATTTTTCTCATAGTCGTCACGTTGGAGGTATTGAACGAACTGAGGTTAAGAGATGACAGTTTGCTACAATAGTTGAACATAGAGTTCATATTTGTCACGTTAGACGTGTTGAACGAACTGAGGTCAAGAGAGGTCAGGGACACGCAATAACTGAACATAGAGTTCATCTTTGTCACGTTGGAAGTATTAAAATGACTGAAGTCAAGAGATGACAGACTTTTACAATACAAGAACATTCCCTCCATATTCGTCACACTGGAAGTATTAAAATGACTGAGGTCAATGGATTCCAGAGCTGTGCAATTCCCGAACATATAGGACATATCCGTCACTTCGTCTGTAACGAGATTCTCCATGCCCTCAATTGAAGCCATATACTCATATCTTGGTGTCGCGTATACTGTCCTATCCAATTCTCCAAAATAGAACATCTTTCTCATCGAAGTGAGGTGGGCGTCCTTCATGGATGCGTCAATCTTTGCTTTTTTGATCTTATTACCATATCCTTTGTAACGCAGCGCATCGGGGTCATTGACCGGATCATAGATCTCGGTGATTTCGCCCGCAGCCTCACGCGTTTCACGCTTGTCGTCATAGTAATAAGTCAGCGTTTCTTTTGATTCTTTAAATGAGGTGTACACCTCTTTGGTTCCGGCCTTGGCGCCAATACTCATCAGCACCGCTGCCATCAGTAAGAATAATTTGTTTCGCATAATATAGAATTGTTTGATTTATTTATATTTGCATCCAATTTTGCGGCGCAAAATTACAAATATTTATTGATATATGCAAATAATCTTTTAAAAATAAGCGAAACAATCGCAAAAAGTGACCGTAGAGCACAAAAAATTCACGTTTAAGTGAACTTAGACTAAATTTTTTTGCTAAAAATCTTGCAAATTTGGAAAATTTGTTGTAATTTTGCAGCCGATTTTGATGAAAATCGAGCCGCGATGGTGGAATCGGTAGACACGAAGGACTTTGGCGAAACAGTTTTTGTTTATGTCTAAACGAAAATGGACTGATCAAGATTTTGTTGAAGCGGTGCGTACAAGTTTCTCTTACGCGCAAGTAATTGCGAAATTACATTTACGCGTAGCAGGCAGCAACTACGACACCGTCAAACGCAAAATCGAAGAGTTACACCTCGACACGTCTCACATGACAGGGCAAGGTTGGAATCAAGGAGAACGGCACAGACCGCTCCGAGAACCTCAACCCTTAGAGACGATATTGGTAGAGCATTCGACATTTATCAATGCCAATCATCTGCGCGAGCGTTTGCTCCGCGAAGGCGTGAAACAGCGTAAATGTGAGTGCTGCGGATTGACAGAATGGCAAGGTCAACCTATAGCGTTGGAGTTACATCACATCAATGCTATTCGCGATGACCAGCGATTGGAAAACCTCCAATTGCTATGCCCCAATTGTCATGCCCTTACTACCAACTATCGAGGTAAGAACAAAGGTAAAGAGTGCTCAGGTCGAAAGGCCTGAAGTAGAAGTGGGCTAATTCGGCGAATGTAGCAGCCTTTAAATGCTAAGAACGCCGAGCTAAGTGGCGGAAACGCCTAAATGTGTAGAGACTATATACCCACAACCTACCTCCTTAGGGACACGGTTAAGACATAGTCCAAGCAGACGCTGAGTGATCGACAGCGAATGTACGAAAATCCTTTGGCCAGTGATGGCTGTGTGGGTTCAAGTCCCACTCGCGGTACTATAAGACATATGCAAGTTTACTTGTAATATGGCTTATGCAAGTAGCACGTAGGGACTTACGTAGAAAGTCCCACTCGCGGTACTATAAAGGCGAAAGGCGAATGGCGAATGGCTATTGGCGAAAAGTGAAAGGTGTATGCTGCCCGTTGAATTCATAGAGAGTATGCGACAGCAGCTGGGCAATGAAGCAGAACTGCTGTTACGGGCGCTGGAAACGGCGCCCGTGACGTCTATACGCCTCAATTCCAAACTGGATGTCCTGACCTTCGAATGCGACACCGACGAGGTGCCGTGGCATGTGGACGGTTATTACCTGAGTGAGCGCCCGCAGTTCACCCTCGACCCGCTTTTCCATGCCGGTTGTTACTATGTGCAGGAGGCCAGTTCGATGTTCATTCAGCAGGCCCTCGAACAGTATGTCGATCCGTCGTCTATCGTGCTGGATCTCTGTGCTGCGCCGGGCGGTAAGTCCACGCTTATCAGTGAATACCTCGGCGAAGACGGACTGCTGCTGAGCAACGAAGTAGTGCGCCAGCGCGTGTTTATCCTCAGCGAGAACATCCAGAAATGGGGCAACGGCAACACCGTCGTCACGCATAACACCGCCGCTGAATACGGCGAGCGCTGCAAGCATATCTTCGATTGTATATTGGTCGATGCCCCGTGTTCGGGCGAAGGCATGTTCCGAAAAGACGAACAGGCCCGCAGCGAATGGAGTCTGCAGGCTGTGCGCCAATGCGCGGAGCGCCAGCGTGCCATCCTGATGGATGTATGGGATGCGCTCAAACCCGGAGGCGTGTTGCTCTACTCGACTTGCACCTTCAACGAGGAGGAGAACGAGAAGAATGTGGAATGGCTCGCCGATAGTCTGGGCGCCGAAGTGCTACCGATAGACTACGACCCGTCGTGGGGCATCGTCGAAGGTACGGTAGGCTACCATTTCTATCCACATAAGACCAAAGGCGAAGGATTCTATCTCTGCGCGCTGCGTAAGAACGACGAACTGCTCGATCCGGCGAAGATCAAAGCGCCGAAGAAAGAAAACGCCATGCCGCACCCCGAGTACATGCCGGTGATGCGCTCGTGGCTCCAACACCCTGACAACTGGGCTATCCGTTACTCTGACCGTTTTGCGACCGCTTATCCGCTCAAATACAAAGAGATCATCGATTGGTTCTCCACCCAGCTTACCTGTATCTCCACCGGTTTCGGTCTGGGCGAGGAACGCGGCAAAGGTATTGCTCCGCAACATAGCCTGAGTATGACGAAAGACTTCCGTAAGGAAGCCTTCCCCTCTGTTGCTTTGACCCGCGAACAGGCCTTGGCATATCTCCGCACCGAAGCGCTGAATCTTACCGACGTCCCCCTCGGTTTGCTCCTTTTGACTTATGAGGGTGTCCCCCTCGGTTTCGCGAAAAATGTCGGGAACCGCCAGAACAACCTTTACCCGAACGAATGGCGTATTCGTCATCTTTAGGTCCTTCGCCTAAGGCTTCCGGCAGCGGAATTTTCTCTATCTCTTTTTTCAAGAACTGCTCGATGCGATGCCAGTAACGCGCATCGTCCGGTGAGACCAATGTGATGGCTTCGCCGCTGTTCTCCGCGCGGGCCGTTCGGCCAATACGGTGGACATAGTCTTCCGCGTCATGCGGCACATCGTAGTTGATGACCAGCGGCACATCCGTCACGTCGATACCGCGTGACACCACATCGGTCGCCACCAGCACATCGACTTTGCCGTTTCGGAAATCGAGCATCACCTGGTCGCGTTCGTTCTGCTCGAGGTCGCTATGCATCGCCCGCGCGTCGATCTTCAAGGTACGCAACGCCCGCGCGAGGTCTTTGACGCGTTGTTTCTTGCCGGCGAAGATGATCACTTTCTTGAGGTTCTTGCCCTGCAGCGCCAATTGGATGAATCCGGGTTTCTGCGCCTCAAAGAGGTGTGCGCACATCTGGTGGATAGTCTCCGGCGGACGGGACACAGCTATCTGTACTTCTACCGGATCATGCATGATCGCCTTCGCCATCTGGCGAATCTTCGGTGGCATGGTCGCGGAGAACATAATGGTCTGGCGGTCGGGAGGTAGCCGCTTAACAATCGTCATAATATCGTCGTAGAAACCCATATCGAGCATGCGATCCGCTTCGTCCAGGATGAAGTACTTGACGCCGGAAAAATCAACGTTATAGATATTCATCTGGCTGAGCAACCGACCCGGCGTAGCGATGACGATATCCGCGCCTTTCTGCAAACCGCTCACTTGGTTTCCCCACGAACCGTTGGTATCTTTTCCTCCATATATAGCGACCGACGAGAAGGGCACATAGAACCCGAAGCCCTCCATTTGCTGGTCAATCTGTTGCGCTAACTCGCGCGTCGGCGCCATGATGATAGCGTTCAGTTTGTTCGGGTCGTGGTCATCGTAGGCGAGGTTGGTCAGCAGCGGTAAGATATACGCCGCGGTCTTACCGGTACCTGTCTGCGCACACGAAATCACATCGCGGCGATCCAAGATCACCGGTATCGTCTCTGCCTGAACGGGTGTGCATTCATCAAAATGCATGTCCCACAAGGCATCCAACACCTCGTCCGATAAAGCTAACTCGTCGAAGAACATTTTAACTTTACACTTTACACCTTACACAATTACCGCTCCCAGCCTTCGAATACTTCAGGGCCGAAAACATTGTCTTCGTCGGCATCATGCAACGGAGCCCACAGTTGCGCGAAGAACGGGTTCTGTTTCGCTACGCGGTCCCAATGCCACGGCACTTGTTTCTCTTTGGGCTCAAAGGCGTACGGGTACGGCATGTCGAAGGGGCTCCAATGACCGCCTAACAAAATCAGACGACGACCGGCTTTGAAGGTGTTGCCGTTCGCGTCCTGCCAGGTGTCATTGCCCAAGTACTTGCCTCCGCGGAACGCTGCGGCTTTGTTCAACTCGGCATCGGTGAGTGTATCCACGTCTTTGGATTCATCGTAACCATGGTCCAACAAGACGGCCTCTTCGCTGTTATGACTTACATCGAAATGCTTCCAGTCCGGAATCGCTTTATACGCTTCCAGCGAACCGTAATACGCATGAATGCGTTGCATCGCCTTGTCCCTTTCGACGTTCGTCCCTTCGCCATTCGCCTTTTTGATCCACCACTGCGTGCCGTGCTCTTTGCTGTTGGCCATGAACCACATGGCGGCTTTCACGCAATGTGGGAAGAGTTTGGCGATGTGAGTTTTTGCTGCGAATTTAATACCGCCCGGCAGGGACGGAGCCTTCGCCATCTTCGCGAAATACTCCTTCACCGGCACATTCGCGCGGAAGTGCAGGAAGTTCTCCAATTTATCGCCGTCGATGTACCACATACCGTGGAAATTGCGGGTGGTGAACCAGTTGGCGTTGAAGATCTTCTCGGGTTTCGGACATCCGATCGCATCGAGCAGCAACACTTCGAACTCGTAGTTCGACAGGCGGTACTCGGCACCCGAACCGATGTTATAGTAGTTGCGCCAGAATGCTTCCGGCACTTCGGGACGGCATACGCGCTCCAGAAGGCGTCCGCTGTCCTCTACCGTCGCCCATTCCAGCACGCCGCGAATCGGCACATGGAACATGATCGGGTCGTAGTTCTTCAGGATAGCCGGGTATAAAATACCCGACTGGCGAAGGGATGCCCATTGTTTGATACCTGAGTCGGTGATGATGCGTTCCGCCAGCGCTTTGGTCAGTCCGTAATGGTCGTATGCCGACACACATATCGGATCGCCCGCGCGACCCCAATGGAGCGGTTCGCGTCGGTCTCCCATCTGGGCTACTGAACCGATATATACTACTTTCGGCTGCTTGTCTTCGGGTTGCGCCAACACCGCTTTGGTGATAAACTCTGCCGCCGTGATGTTCGTGCGTAAGGTCGCTTTCGGACGATAGTCCGCCTGCGGCGAAACCATACCGCCTACATGCAGCACGATATCTGCACCCGTAACACCTTTCAACACATCTTCGTATTTGGTGAGGTCACCCCAGATGATGTTTAATGTAGAATGTTGAATGTTTAAGGGGGTGAGTAACTCTTTGTTCTTCTTACTCGGCCGAGCGAGAATACGCAGTTCATACTGATCGGGGTACTTCAGGATTTCCATCATTCCTGCATACCCCATGGTGCCTGTCGCACCGGTGAGGAAAACAGTAGTTTTTGCCATACCAATTATCAATCATCAATTATCAATTATCAATCATTTCTTTCGCATCCACTGGGTCGCGCGGAGCCAGCGTGCTTTCGCTTTCTGCTTCATCTCTGCCCGCCAGAGCGCTTCTTCTTCCGCCTCGTTGGTCATCTGTTTGTACGATGCCTCCGCATCTTTGTCGCGGATGACGAGTAACTGGTCACCCACTTCGAGCATACTTGCGCCGGTAGGGATGAAGAAGTCTTCGCCCCTGCGCACCATGATGATGAGCGTGCGCGGCGGGATAGGTATGTCGCGCAGCGTATTCCCTTTGTCTAAAAATTTCTCCGTCACCTCCACTTCGCGGGCCGAAGACTGAATCTCATCCGGCAGGTCCATGTCGAAATGCTCCAGAGTGCGTTGCTCCTCCGGCGGGGTGTCCAACTTCAGTTTCTTCGCTACGAGCGTGATCGTCGTTCCTTGAACGAGCAACGAGATAAGGGTGCAGAGGAAGACGACATTAAAGAGCAGGTCTGCATAGGGAACACCGCTCGCTTTGCACATCACGGCGAAGATGATCGGTACGGCACCTTTGAGTCCTACCCAACTGAGCATGATCTTATCCCGCTGACGGTACCGGCGGAAAGGCATCATGCATAGCCACACCGCCAGAGGACGGGAGATGAAGATCATCACGATGCTGATGATCAGGCACGGTAGCCACACATGATAATCCAGCAGCTCTTTCGGCGCCACCATCAGACCTAACATGAGGAACATCATCAACTGACTGAGCCAAGTCAGACCGTTGAAGAACGATTTCGTTTGACGCTTACGCGTGAACTTATTGTTGCCGATCACCAGACCGCCCACATACACCGCGAGGTAGGTATTACCTTGTAGGTAATAAGTGATGGCGAAGATGAAGATACACGCCGTGAGTACCATGACAGGGTATAGCGCTTCATTGCCTAGTTTCACGCGGCGCATCAGGGCCACCAAACCCATACCAAAGGCCAAACCGATGACCGTGCCCATGACGAGTTGGATCACAATCGTTTGTACGATAGGCAGGGCTTCGACGGGTTCTACCAGACCAATGATGGTCTGCAGTTTGAGTACCACGCCGATGAGGGTCGTCGTCAGTACATAGGCCATGGGATCGTTCGCGCCGGACTCCAACTCCAGCAGCGGCCGCAGGTCGTGTTTCAAACCGATGCCGTGCGTGCGTAAGATGGAGAAGACACTCGCGCTGTCGGTACTCGACATCGTAGCCGCCATCAGCAATGCGAACCATATCGAGACGGAAGTGACCGCCTGAATCCAACCGAAGATATAATAGATGAGGATGCCCGTGACGGCGCAGGTGATGAGCACGCCTAAGGTGGCCAAAGTGATACCCGGCGCGAGCACCGATTTGATATCACTCAATTTCGTGTCCATACCGCCCGAGAAGAGGATGATACACATCGCCAAGGTACTCAGTGCGGATGCCGTGCTCGTCTTGATGACAATACCGCCCGGGTCACCGAAGAGTGCTCCGATGCCGTGCGGGCCGAAAAGCATACCGACGACGAGGAACAGCAACAAGGCCGGAACGCCATACCGGTAACCGATCTTGTCGGCAAAGATGCTAATGAAGAAAAGCAGTGATAATATGAGTAATACGAGTTCTACCTGCATCGTTACTTCGTCTCTTTCTTACCTAACAAAAACTCCTCAATAATCTTTTCAATCTCATCCTTCGGATAGAGTCCTTTGAGCAACATCGGTTTGCCCTCCACGGGGATGTACAGCACCTGCGGAATGGAGTTGATACCGAACACATACGCCAACTCGCGTTCGCGCTCCGTGTCAGCCTTGTAGAACACCACCTGGTCGCAGTATTTCTGGCTCAGCTCTTCCATGATCGGCGCCAGGCGTTTGCAGGGCCCGCACCAGGTGGTATAGAAATCAATCACGCAGGGTTTGTCACCCTTGAATTTCCAATCTCTCTCGGTCTTGTAATCAAAGATCCGCGCTTTGAACTGCTCGGTGGTCAAGTACACGACATCTTCTGCCATCAGCGGCATCGCCATCAGCATCCAGAGACCAATCATCCACACGCGCTTAGCTGTGCTATTTTTCGTACAATACATATTACGCCAAATTAAAATCGGGTACAAAGGTAATACTTTTTTTGCACAAAACAAAGAAAAAAATGCAATTATTCTTAAAAAACTTGCATAAATCCAAAAAAAGTTGTACCTTTGCACGCTTTTTACTAAAAAATTTAGTAAATTAAGTCGAATAACGCATAACGAACAATCATCTAAAATTCTATACAATTATGTCTAAAGTTACAGTTGTAGGCGCAGGAAACGTAGGTGCTACGTGCGCCAATGTATTGGCTGTCAATGAGGTAGCCAACGAGGTATGTCTTATCGACATCAAAGAGGGCTTTGCAGAGGGCAAAGCTATGGACATCATGCAAACGGCTCAGTTGATGGGTTTTGACACCATCGTAGAGGGTGTTACCAATGACTATAGCCGTACGGCCGGTTCGGACGTGGTGATTATCACTTCCGGTCTTCCCCGTAAACCGGGTATGACCCGTGAGGAGTTGATTGGTGTCAACGCCGGCATCGTGAAGTCTGTTTGCGACCAAGTGCTCAAATACAGCCCGAACGCTATTCTGGTGGTTGTTTCCAACCCGATGGACACGATGGCTTATCTGACGCTGCACGCACTCAAGTTACCGCGCAACCGCGTGATCGGTATGGGTGGTGCGCTCGACAGTGCACGTCTGAAATACTTCCTCAGCCAGGCGCTGAAGTGCAACGCCAATGATGTGGACGGCTTCGTGATCGGTGGTCACGGCGACACGACGATGATTCCGTTGACGAGCTACACGACCTACAAGGGTATCAACGTATCGGAGTTCCTGAGCCCCGAGGAGTTGGAGAATGTCGTTAAATCGACGATGGTTGGTGGTGCTACGCTGACCGGTCTGCTCGGCACGAGCGCATGGATGGCTCCGGGTGCTGCGGCTGCTTCGGTAGCTGAGGCGATCATCAAGGACCAGAAGAAGATGATTCCGTGCTCCGCCGCCCTCGAGGGTGAGTACGGCATGAAGGACATCACCATCGGTGTGCCTTGTATCATCGGTAAGAACGGTATTGAGAAGATTCTTGAGCTCAACATCAGCGAAGAAGAGCGCGCTAAACTGCATGAGTCCGAGGCTGCCGTTCGTAAGACTACTGCGATCCTCAAGGACCTCAATGTCCTGTAAAATCATCAATCAAAAATCATAAATCATCAATTGATTTTATGGATCTATTTGAAAAATGCGACCATTTTGAGACCCTCAAGTATGTTCGCAAATTAGGGATCTATCCTTATTTCCACGAGCTGGAGAGCCGTCAGGCGCCGATCGTACAAATGGAGAACCACCGCGTGATCATGCTCGGTAGTAACAACTACCTGGGCTTCACGGAGAACGAAGCGGTCATCAAGGCCGGTCACGAAGCGCTGGATAAATACGGCACGGGTGTGAGCGGTAGCCGCTTCCTCAACGGTACGCTGGATCTGCACTTGCAACTCGAGCGCGAGATAGCTGCCTTCACGGGCTACGAGGAGGCGATGACCGTTTCGACGGGTTTCCAGACCAACCTCGCCATCATCTCTGCGATCGCCGGAAAAGATGATTATATCCTCAATGACCGAGAGAACCACGCGTCGATTTATGATGCATGCCGTCTGAGTTATGCGAAGGTGCTTCGCTACCGTCACTCGGACATGGAGGACCTCGAGCGTCAACTCAAGTCTATTCCGGAGAATGCCGGTAAACTGATTATCACGGACGGTGTGTTCTCCATGCGCGGCGACATCTGTAAGTTGCCGGAGATATGCAAGCTGGCTGAGAAATACGATGCCCGCGTAATGGTGGACGATGCGCACGGTTTCGGTGTACTCGGCCCGGGCGGTCGCGGTACGGCGGCCCACTTCGGTCTGACCGACAAAGTGGACATCACCATGCTCACCTTCTCCAAATCGCTCGCGTCTATCGGAGGATGTATGCTGACTTCTCACCGCGTAGCGGACTGGCTGCGTCATGTGAGCCGTCCGTTCATCTTCTCCGCATCCATCACGCCCTGTTCGGCCGCTACGGCACTCGAGGCGCTGCATCAGCTCATCCTCGATCCGAAACGTCCCGAGCGCTTGATGAATATCGCGAAGTATTTCCAGAAACAACTCATCAAAGCCGGTGTGAAGATCATCGAGGCTCCGACGCCTATCGTGCCGATCTTCACCTATAAGACACTCGACACCCTCTATTACGGCAAGAAACTGTTCGACGAGGGCGTATATGTCAATCCGGTGATGGCGCCGGCGTGCGTAGAAGGCGAGTGTCTGCTGCGTACCACGCTCATGGCTACCCATACCGAACCGGTCATTGATGAGGCAGTGGAGATCATCGCTCGCGTGCTGCGCGAAGGTGCACCGGAGATGTAAGCATGACCCATATCCGAATTATATCCCCTTCAGGCGTGATAGACCCCTCGTATATCGACGGGGCTATCCATCGCCTGCGCGCGTGGGGATATATAGTGAGCGAGGGTGCGCACGCGCGTGATACGTGGGGACGGTTTGCCGGCACGGATGAAGACCGTCTGTCAGACCTCGTCACGGCGCTTCAAGACCCGTCCGTCGATGCCATCCTCTGCTCACGCGGCGGGTACGGACTCCAACGTATCATCGACCGTATACCTCCTGTCACCAAACCCGTCATCGGTTTCAGTGACATTACGGCGCTGCATCAGGCGGCGGGGCTCGCCCAACAACCTTCGCTGCACGGCATCATGTGCAAGCATATCGCTACGCTGCCGGAAGAGAGCGAAGAGATTCAACT
>JAEEGL013092390.1_pt1 | contig 18329 bp, 1 predicted proteins | sample 9134231 | NCBI WGS metagenome assembly JAEEGL01 (sample SAMN16246548, study PRJNA631951) | gut metagenome | biome: gut microbiome; feature: rumen; material: fiber-attached | host: Bos | place: Iran: Karaj | collected 2018-10 | reverse complement strand
GCCGTTGTCGATACGATAGTCGGTGCCTTGTGTCAATCCCGCTGCCTGAGCCGCAGTGATGGTGATAGTGTCGTTGCTGAGACCTGCGTTACCGCGGCCGCCACCGAAGACACGACCGTTGTTCTGGCCGTTGGTGCCAATCTTGCCGCCGGTGATGAAGATATAGGAGTGGCCGTTGGCGGTGGCGGCGTCGAAGGCGTCGGCAGTCAAGGCAGTGTGCTTGACAGCATCATAGTCATATACAACAGTGTCGTTAAATTTGGCATATATTTCACCTGCTGTTCTGCGTTCATTGCTAAGCTCTACTGTGTCACCCACGCTTGCCAGCGAGCCGCCGCCATAGACATTGTGGAAGATTTGGCCGCCAGTGACGGTGATATGCGTGGAGCCGCGCACCAGACCTGCTGTACGGCTAATCTGGCCACCAGCAAGGTCGACACCACGGCCGCCACCGTATACGTTGCCCACAAACTCTTTGTGGTCGTCATTGGAGAGAGACTCCCTGTTTTCGCCTATAAGGCATCCCTGTTTGATATAGAGGTGAGTGTGGTTTTCTACGTGCCCATTCTCGCCGCTGCCAAAAACATCGCCATAGACATGGCATGTTTTGCCCGCGGGAGAGTCGTCGCCAATGGTGACATAGGTGTTGTTGGTGTATGCTCGTGAGGCATATTCATTTCCCGCCATACCACGTCCCGAACCAAAGACACGGCCGCTGTTCAAACCCTTGGCGTCAGGATAGCCTATAATGGCGTTGCCATTGATGGTTACTGTTGCTGTGCCGGAGCCGTCAACCAAGGTTGGGTCGTTCATGGAATTTGGGGTGCCTACGGTGGCTATAGAGCCGCCGCCGTAGACATTATGGTATACTGTGCCTCCGCTGATTTCCACTTGTGAGCTACGGAACACCTGACCAGAGATAGCGCCAAGGTGGCCCTCCTCGGTAATATCTATACCACGGCCGCCACCATAAATGTTGCCGTGGTATATCACAACGGGGCTGTATCCATAGTTGTCGGTGGCAATCTCTTCTGCCGTAGGTTGCAGACCTACAATGCCGCCATCCATGGTCACCTTGGTGTCATAGCGTACGTGGCCGTTCTCGGCGCCACCGAACACAGAGCCTGCTATACGGGCCGAGCCAGTGATCTTGACATCGGTTTTATCCACATAGGCCATGCGAGTGAAGTGGAACCCGTAGTCGTAGTAGGTGTCGTTTTCCTCGTCATAGACATAGAGGCCAGGGCGTCCTTTGCCGCCGCCAAACACTGATCCAATCTTGCCCGACACATGACCGGCATAGCGATGAGTACCTATAGTGATATCGGTAACATTACCTATGGTGCCGCCGCTGATGGTGACTTTGGAGTTGCCAACTTTTTCCGACCAGGGGTAGGAGTAAACGCCAGAAGCATATTCAATTGTATTCTCTGTGACATTGGGTAAATAAGAGTATGCGTTGTTGTCCTTGCACATGTGAATCCAACGACGTCCCACAGAAGCCAGCTCGCCGCCGCCGTAGACGTTGCCCCAAATCTGTGCCGACTCCTTGATTTCAACCTCTGAGTTGCCATATACACGGCCGGCATGCATGGCCGCAGTCACTGAGCCGCTGACACTGGCCGAGTCGTTGACGTGGGCGGTGATATTGTCGCTACCATATCCGCCGCCGAAGACAGAACCGAAATAGGTGTGGTCAATACCGGTGCCCACAATATGACCTACCACAGCGTTGCCGCCCACCGAAACTTTGGTGTCATTCATCACATATCCAAGCTCGCCGCCGCCGTATACGTTACTATATATGTTCGCTGTGCCTCCGATGTTGACCTCTGTGTTGCGGCATTTGGCAAGGCCAGGCCAGAGAGGGTTGAAGTTTGAGGCGACCTCTTCGTCAACGGCGCCAATCTTGAGCAGACGTCCCATGCTGCTGCCGTAAACGTTGCCGCCATAGGTGTGTATCACGTCGGTAACATGGTCGTCGTTCCATGCTCCGGCATTGTGATTTATGATGAAACGCCATAGGGTATTGCGATAAATAACCACATCGCCTTCAAGATAGTCGTTTGAGGCCGAGAAAACAGGGGCGTTGAATTCGAATCGGTTGCCTATGGTTCCACCGTTGATATTGATGGTGATATTGCCATGCTGAGCAAGGAATTCGTCAGTGCTGTTGTCGACGGGAATCTCGGGATGACCTGTGTTGTCGGTATAGTTGCCTTGTAGCTTGCCGTAGCGTGGGTCGTCGGTGCTGACAAAGTGTATGCCCACCGATGCCAGACGGCCGCCGCCAAAGACAGAGCCGAAGATATTGCAGTTGCCGTCGATATTGACCTCGGCGTTGCCACCTATAGAGCCGGCGGTGATAGCTGTGCCGCCGAAACCGCGGCCGCCGCCGAAGATGTTGCCGTCGTAGTATGAGATACCTTGAGTGCCAACAATGGCGTTGCCGGTAATGTTTACAACGGCATTGTATTTCACGTGGCCGTCCTCGCCGCCGCCGAAGACGGAACCGAAGATGACGGCGTCGCCGCCCACAGTGACGTTGGTGTTGTCCACATTGGTGAGCTGATTGAATATTGTGCGTTGGTCACCTTTGCCGGCGCCGAAGAGGTAGCAGGTAACGGGATGTGCATGAGTGGCTTCCACGGAGCGGGGGATGCCGAGGGTGCCGCCTGTGAATTTCACTGTGCAGTCGCCTAGCACGTCGGCATATTCGCAGCCGCCATAAAGGCTGGTAAGGATATGACCTCCGGTGACTTCGACACGGGTGTTGCCGCGCACACGGCCCTGGAATTGATACCATACACTCTTTGGGGCTCCTACGCCACCTTCTTGTACACGATAGGCATAGATGCCGCTGCCACCGCCAAAGACGTTTCCGAAGAAGGTATGACCGTCGCCGGGATTGGCTGTGGAGGCGTCCTCGGCGCCATCTTCATCGGCATAGGGATCGTAGGGCATATAATTGTTCGCAATAGTGTAGGGCCAGCTGTCGCATTCTGTCATCTCATTGGCAATGGAGATGATATCGCTCTCGGTACCGCTGCTTACAGCGTTCTTTGCTCTGGTCCACTGCGACTCTGAGTAGACGCTGGCTTGATTTTTACCCCATCCTATCTGTCCGCCGCTGACTTTCACGCCACAGTTGTGCAGCACTTGTCCGTTCTCGCTGCCGCCATATACGGCGCCAACGACAACGGCATTATCGGAGATACGCACTTCCGCACTGTCGACATAGCCGAAGCGGGCATTCAACAATCCCGCCGCCTCGCTGGTAAGCGATGGGTCGGTGTAGCCGGGAGCGTCAGGCTGGGTGTAGTAGCCCATGCCGGCTCCGAAGACATAGCCCAAGTCGGCGCGCATGGTGACATTGGAGGGTCCTATCTGTCCGCCGGTGATGGTGACGAGCGCCGTACCTGTATTGTTGGCACAGCTGTTCTGTTCGCCTAAGACAAAGGTGGGGTTAGCGTCGACATAGTCGGCGTCGGCATATGTGAAGGTGCCCACCGATGCCATCTGACCGCCACCAAAGAGGGTGTTGTGCACATAGCCTCCACTCATGGTGACAGAGCTGTTCTTGGTAACCGTTGCCAATTTATAGTTGTTCACATGTCCTTTGCCGGCGCCAAAGACATAGCCGTTGTCATGATCTATGTCTTTATCGTCGCAGCCCACATGGCCATTGGTGATTTCCACAGTGGTGCTGCCGTCCACCGAGGCTACCTCGCCGCCGCCATAGATGGCGTTGAGGACGATGAAGCCTTGCGATGTGCTGGGATTGTATATGCCGAAGTTGGAAGCAACCGAGGGGTTCATCAGCACTTTGGGGTTTGATGTAACCTTGCCGGCATCGATGTTGGAGGTTTCACCCTTGCCGCCGCCGAAGACACAGCCATGATCGTTGGGGAAATCGGGGTCAAAGTCGTTGATACCCACTCTGCCGTTGGTGAGAGTTACCAATGGTGAGTAATTGGGCGAGAGGGCTTCGGGCGCTGTTGGAGAGTATTGTGCCAGGTTGCTGCCGCCATAGACATTGTCGAGTTGCTTGCCGGGGCAGTCGCTTTGCGACCAGTCCACATTGACGGCAATTGTTCCAGTGATGTTTCCGTTGATGTTGCTGCCGCCGAAGGCGTTGCCGATGTCGCCGCCATAGATGTTGAGAGTCACATTGCCATTGATATTGGCTGCTTTCTCCTCTATGGGGTTCAGAGGGTCGCTGTCGTCGGCGAGGCGTCCTTTCGAACCGCCATAGACATAGTCGAAGGTGCCGCCGTTGATGGTGAGGGTGATGTCGCCGTTGACGTCGGCAAGGTTGCATCCGCCGTACACTTCGTGAATGTGGCCCACTCCGCAACCCACAGTGAGGGAGAGGGGTCCAAGGACATTAGCCATATTGCCGCCGCCGAAGAGCGATTCCACAAGTTCCTCTTGCTCATGCTCGCAGGGGCCGCTTTTGTCGACGGTAAGATTTTTGCTGCCACTAATGGTGCCCGCAGTATTCGAGGCGCCAAAGACTGCGCTGTAGTATCCGCCGCGCACCCAGGCGTAGACGTTGCCGAAGATGTTGGCAGGGCGTGGGTTGCCGAGGGCATCCAAGGTATGCCCGTCGCCGCCGGCGAAGAGGTTCTCAAAGCGACCACCGTCGACGGTGATATGGGTATTGGTATTTACCGACGAGGTGCCGACATCGGCAGCGCGACCGCCGCCATAGATATCCATAATGGTGTTGTCGCAGTTGTGGATATATACGTTGGCGGATTTGCCTTCCAGAGGCTCATAGTTGGCTTCGTTGCCGCCGCCGTATACAGCCTGAATTGCGAAGGCTGTGGCGTCGTGTGAGGCGTTGGCTTGGAAGTCGGCCATGTCAACGTAGCTGCCTACATCGTTATGGGCGTTGTGTTTTGTCTTCCAGATATGAACATAGATGTCGTCTTTGGGTGTGCCATTGGCGTTGTTGCCGCCAAACACATTGCCGTTAATGACCACATTGTTTGCCTCTTGGTCCTCGTTTCCGATATATACCTCGACACGGCCTTCGGTGACCGCGTTGTCTGCGTCACCCATGCCGCCGCCGAAGACGTTGCCTTCCACTGTGCCGCCGTAGATGTTGACACGTGTAGTACCTTCCACGGTGTTGGAACTCGACTTGGCACCGCCGCCATAAACATCGCCGGCTACCACAGTACGGCCTTGCAGGGTTAGTGTGGCGTTGCCTTCCACCGAGCCGAGACCATTGAGTGATACTGGAGTGAAGATGTAATAATCATCACCTACTTTGGTGAAGGGAGAGCTATTGTTGCCGTATTCGTTGGACCAATAGTATTGAGTGCTGGAGGGGTACTCTACCTGAGCATCGTTGAAGACACCAGCTTCTCGGTTGTATTTAGGCTCCACGACGAAGTTCTCTTTGTCCATAACCATCACATCGGGTACTGCTGCCGAGAAGCCGCTGCCGAAGGCGTTGGCTTCCACGTTACAGTCGGTAAGTGTAGAGCTGACATCACCCTTCACAGAACCCAGTCGTCCGCCTCCGTAGAAGGTGCCTATGGTACATCCTGTGAGGGTCGAGGTGACGTTGCGGGTAGATGCTAGCGAGAGTGCGGCGTAGTTCACATAGAAACGTCCCACGGTCTTTTGGCCGTCTGAGTGGAGTATCAGCTCGTATTCGTAGTTGGTGCCGATACCGCCATTGCCGGCATTATAGGCTCTGTCGTAGTGTGATGTCACCCATGAGCCCCAGTTCCATGTGTCTCTGTCTTCACTTGCATCTTCGTAGTCTACGCGGTTGAACGATGTGCCGCCATAGCCGGCGCCAAAGAAGAGACCAAAGTGGCAGTCGGTGGCTACAGTGGTTACCGTCTTCCCCTCACTCATGGTGCCAAATTTGGGACCGCCATGGAACTCTGTCACCCAGCTGTTGCTGATGGTGGTACTTATATTGCCGGTGATGGGTTTGGCATCGTTGATGCCGCCGCCAAAGAAGCTGCTGATGTCAGCGCCGTTGATAAGCCAAGTCACGTTACCTTTCACTTGTTGCATGCCGGCGCCGGCCACTTCATTAAAACGACCGCCGTCGATGTAGCACTCGGCGTTTTGTTCACCATTGTTTGTGTTGGGTCTGTATATACCTGTCAGGTAGAATCTTCCGAAGTCTCCTCCTGTGACGGTGATGGGTATAAGAGCTGTGGGTTTTTCATTAATGGTATGGCAGCCGTTGTTGAAAAGATTAAACCATGCGTTACCTCCGATATGGAGATAGTTTGTGTTGGCAGCGGCATAGTTATGGGAAGATACAAATTGTTCGTATACACCTCCTTGCAGTATACATGGCGACACTATTGTCTTTATATCGCTCTTTGTATACTCAAATTGGCCGAAGCGTATCAGAACGGTGTTGGTGATTTCGAACCATCCTTTAGGTTGCATGATACCTGGCTGAGGATTGACACGAGAGTCCCATGTGCGTTTCATAGAGCCTACACCAGGCATATTGAGGAAGTCGAAGCGGATGGGCGATATCGCCTTACGTTGATCGTGATAGTAGCATAGGGTGTTGTCGGGCTCCATGTCGCCATCGACATCGGCGCTCATAAAGGTTACAGGGGTATTGCCGTTTATTATTGCATTAGTGTTATACTGGTGGTAGTTGCCAACCAACACCACGGCGTAGTCATAGACAGTGTGACTGCTGTTTGGAGCCAGATTGGTCATGGCTGTAGCCACATCGGTGTATACTGTGCTGCCGTTGAATATTGTGGGGCGTGTGCCTAATGGGGTGACAGTGTATTTAGTTGTCGTGTAGTATGTGACGTCGTAACCTTCGTCGCTCAAGAACACACATTTAGCCCAATAGGGCTCTATCGTTATTTCTGTCACATTGTCGGGGACTTCCCAGTAGGCGCCTTGGTTGAAGACGCGGCCGCTTTCACTGTAGAGGTCCTTCTTGGTGCATGTGCGGTCGGCGAAATTGAAGCTGGGCGCGTCATTCGTGGTGGTTTGGAAAGTGCCTGTGCCTGTCGTGCTGCCGTTGATTTCGACAATCTTCCATCCTGCCACAACACGGTCGTTGGTGTAGTTACCGGTACCGACTTGGCAGTAATAGGGGAGTTGTATTTTTTTGTAGTTGAAGTTGAAATTGTCGGGGTCTTTGTCAATAATGTTGAGTGTAAGCTGCGATGTGGTTATGCTTGAGCCGCTGTTGTTGTTAAACTGGGCTCCGCCGCTGCCTTTGCGTATTTTGACGGTAAGGGTTCCCAGTTTGCGGCCTTGGTTTCTGTTGGTGTTGTCGGGGTCTATTGCAGCGGCGTTGGCGGCGTCGAAATTCACAACAGAGTGATATATGCCGTTTTTCTTTAGGATGGGGTAGGGGGCTGTTTTTTTGTCAAGAACCCATTTCGCCATCTCCTCTTTATTGGTGGCGTCGCCGCAGACATACCATGCTGCCACGTCGCGTGTCGAGTTGAGAATCTGGCGGTAGAATTCAAAGCGGTTCAGGAAACGTTCCTCGGCACCCAGGGCACAATTGTATTCGGTAATGCTCCCCACATAATCGCGGTCGAAATAGAAGTAGTTGTAATTGTTAAGGCCTGTATTGTCAGCGGCGATGTGCTTGTTGCTGATTTTCTCTCCACCGTATACGGGCGAAATACTCGATGGCGAGCCTGCCGTGCTTATTTCGCCATAGAACATACAGTTCATCACCATGGTCCTAAGTTCGCCAGCCTTAGTTGTTGAGGGGAAATTGTTGTATCCTACAATGCCGCCACGGTGATTGCCGCCGCCGATGGTGGCGTAGCTGAAACAGTTTATGACACGTGACGATCCGTCGAGGAGACCCACCAGGCTGCCCACCTTGTCAGTGCCGCTGACACTGCTCATGTCGCCGAGTATGCCGCAGTTGTATATTTTGGTGCTCCCGTTAGCGGTTTGCGCAATGGCGCCGGCGTTGGATGAAGAGGCGGTAACATTGATGTTCACATCTTTGAACATGATGTCGTGAATGACGGCGTCGGTGGCTGTGGCTATCAGGGGTACGGTGAGGTTACTAATGGTGTGGTAATAGCCCTCAATGACGCCTGTGAATGAGGGCACTGTCGCCGTAAATCCTTGGGCATCGATGTCGGCACCTATAAACCAGTATTTGTCGCTTTTTGAGGCGTCGCAGGCAATGGTGTTAAGTTGTTCCACCGTGTTGATGGTATAGCCTTCACGTGTGGTGGCGCTGACGGGGCATGAGTTGCCTATCCCGTCTTTGACGGCAATGGCGTTGATTTTGGTTATGCCAGTGAGAGTATATGATGAGGTGTATAAGTTGGCTGGGTCTATGGTCACCGCTGCGGGGTCGGCGGGGATGGTTTGGTCACCATTAGTGGAGAAGGTGTAGTATATTGAGGCGCCAGGTGTGGCAGAGTGTAAGGTGACTTCTGTGCCGTTGATAAAAAACGTTGGAGCTTCGACATTTGATTTGCTAAAGGTGTAGTCAAGTTCTGACGATGAGCGGAACCAGTGGAATGCTTTGGCGCGAATGCGGGTGTCTGTTTCAATGTCGTCGAGACATCCGGCGGTGTACGTTGGACTCTCAATGGTAGGCTCCGAGCCGTCGATAGTGTAATGAATGTCAGCCATGCCGTCTGAGCAGTGGAGCGATATCTTGTTGTCGCAGCTTTGGCTCCATGTCGGTGCCTCAGGAGCGTCGGGAAGCAGATAGATGGCTTCGCACGATGTCTCCCATTCTCCGTGCTTGAAGCTGACGCTGAGGTTTCCTGTCGCTGTGGTGGTTACAGAGTATTCCACTGTTCCGTCCGAGGCTACGGGATACTCATTGCTGATATCGTCAGAGGGGTCGTCGGGAGTCTCTTCGTCGGTGGTAAAGATAGCAACGTCACCATAGACACCATTCTCGATATACATTATGGACGATGAACCCATAGGTGGTACTATTGTGGGCTTACCTCCTGTCTTCATACGGTGAATCGCCTTGGCTATGGACGAACGCTCCACTCCCAAGGCATCCATAGCGTAGGCATGGATGGTGTAATAAGCATTGCTGCTCGAGGCGATATCGTCGAGGTTGATTGGGGAACCCAGCGTATATTGAGTGTATGGGTTGGGCTCTGCGTCGGGGTCGGGGGCAGGGCTGTCGTTGCCGGCTACTAGTGCATACCAGAAGGTGCGTCCGTCGTTATGCCCGCTGATGGTCAAAACGTTGCCTCTTGGAGAGGCACTACTACAGTTGTCGGGGGCCACTGTAATAGTGGGCTCCGAGATTGTCACCACGCGCGCTATGCAGGACGGATTCAATGCACCGCTTTTGGCAATGGCACGAATGTCTATTTCAGAGCTTCCATCGTATGCTATTACTATAGGACTTGTACCTGAAGTCACTCCGGGAGCACCTATAACAGGGTCTGTGCCATTGGTGGTATAGTATAGTGTTCCTGCTCCAGTAATAGTAATTTCGCTGGCATTGTACGTTATTGATGGAGCCTCAGTATGATCTAAAGTATGGGTTCTCGTGGTCACCGCCGATGTCGATACAGGGGTGTATGCAACAGCTCGCAGTACGTTGCCGGCGGCAATGACAATGTTTTCACCTGTATAGAGGGTTCCTGTTGCATTGGTGGGTGCTTCGCCATCAATGGTGTAGCGTATCGATGCTGCCGGAATATTGCCGCAGGAGAGCTTTATGGTATTGTCGCAGTTTACAGTGACAGTGGGTGCGTCGGCTATGGTGACGGCAAGGGACTTCGATGCCACGCTGGTCAGGGCTATGCCGTATCTAACCACTACGGCTTTGACTGTGCTGTTGGCGGCAAGGAGAACGGAGTCGGTGTATATCTTTGTGGGATAGTCGCCGCCATAGTTGGCTATGTCAGGGTCGTTGCCGTCGGTGCGATAAAGTATGGTGTATCCCGCCGGTAGTCCGTTGGTTTCTGTGATAGCGAAGCGGTTGGTGAAGGGATTCACATCGCTGATGCTGGGCGCTGAAAGAATCGTTGACTCTAAGAACCATTTTGAACCAGCGTCATTGGTGGCATTTTTATTGTACAAGCCTAAAGTACCACCAACTTGATATCCGCCGTCACTTGTTTGAATTGCGTAGTAGGCAGGCTTGTTGCCGTTGGATGGGTTGAGGTACATGTGACCCGAAGTGACATTCTTGGGGTTGATGCTGTATGGCAGGGGGGATCCGGAGTGAGATGTGATTTTGAATCTGTGAATGTCGCCAGGAGTGTTAGTGCTCTCCATGTGCAAACGGCGGCGGTTACTGTTTGTTCCGACACCGTCGTTGACAGCCATATATGTGCCTGTGAGGATATGTATCAAGTAGTAATAGTCGCCATCTTTAACTACAGCCCATGCCGAATTGAGGTCCTTTCCTGTCTGATAAGTGGTTACCAAAGGGGTGCTGGCGTCATTGTTCCAGGTATAGTAACTAATACTAACAGTAGCGTCGCCGCCATTGGAGGCAGGCACCAAGTACCAGTTGGTTGCTGAATTGAGCACATAAGCGTTGTTGTTATTGTTGATGATATAATATACGCCTGAGCTTTGTGCCTGTATCTTTTGTGGCATGATCAGCGCCATCATTATGACAGCGCAGAACGATATGATGAATAATAGCTGTTTACTGACTGTGCGCTTCTCAATAAAGTGGGGAAGTGTTGCTTTAGTGTATGAAGTGTTTTTTAGCATTTAGATTTTGTGAATTATATTTCTAGAATCCTCTAAAAACGGTTGTTATTGTGACAATAACTAATAGTTAAATTAGTTAATTGACGGTGGCAATGCTTGCTACATCAATGGTTAAATGAAGGCTTTTATATAAAATTTGAAGAAATAATTAACGAACTCATTTTATATATATATAATATATTATTATAATTCAGTTTGATATTTCGATTGGAAAAACTATTATCCATATTACAAAAATAAAAAAAAAGTTTGATTTTATCGTTAACCATAACGCTATCTAAAATATCGTTGGGTTATTATTCTATGGTTCACAAAAAAAGCAGATGCTCTGGGGCTTTCCAGAGCATCCGCTTTTTTTGTATTATGGTGTTTGTATTAGTCGCCTATCTGAACGTCGGTGTTGCCGGTAACTGTTGCCTCGTTGCCACCACCATAGACATTGCTGCCCACCGATGTTGTGGTGCCCAAGACCTTCACAGCGGTGTTGCCGTTGACCTGTGCCGCGCTACCGCCGCCGAAGACATTGCGACCCACAGTCACAGTGTGTCCGCCAACGCCGTCACCGATGTTGACTTGCGGGTTGCCATAGACTTGTGCTCCGGTACCCAAACCGCCGCCGAAGACATCGTAAACGACCTTCTCTGTAGCTGTGTTGGCGCCAGTGTGGATGATATTAACCTGTGGGTAGTTGCCATGGTTGTGACCGCCGTCACCGTAGGCTGCATCGCGTCCACCGCCGTAGACATAGTCGATGCTGAAACCGCACTCGCTGTTCTTTTCGACATTGACAACTATGGTGCCGCTAATTTCGCCGCTGGTGTTGTTGCCGCCAAAGAGGTTGCCCACGGTGCCACCGTTGAAGTTGACGGTGACGTTGCCGGTGATATCTGCCGACTTGGAGCCGCCGAAGATCTGACGATAGGTACCGCCCTTAATAGTGGTGGTGACATTACCGGTTATGGAAGCCTGGTTTGCGCCGCCGTAGAAGTTGCCGAATTTGACATTACAGTTTTCTATGAGGGTATTGATGTCGCCCGTGCTTGCTGCCAAGTTACCGCCGGCAAAGAAGTTGTCGATGATTGGCGTGAAGCATGCTTCAGGACCAGAGAGTTCGGAGACGGTGACATTCTGTGTGCCGCCTATGGTACCTCTTGTGTTGCTGCCGCCGAAGACATAGTGCATATATCCACCGTTGATGGTGGTGTTGGTGTTGCCAGCGATGTTGGCGTAAGCATTTTGTGTGCCGCCGCCAAGGTCGTGGACGTCAGCACCGTCGCCGCCGCCGAAGACTTGGTATATGTGGCCGCCGTCTATAGTGACAGCTGCGCTGCCTGCCAGGTTAGCAGCCTTGGCACCGCCATAGACATATTTTATCGAGTTGTCGCAGTTGTATACATGTACTGTCGTCTGTGTTGTCGATGCCTTATGGGCGAGGTTGCCGCCACCATAGACACCCTTCAGGGCATAGTAGCTGTCGCTTGAGCCAGGATCGGTCGAAGCGTCGGCGAGAGGCCATGTCGTGGGTATGTCGTTGACGGTGAGTTCTACATTTGGAACAGTGTTGTTGGCGTTGTGTCCGGTGCGGTAGATGTTGACATCGACAGTGCCTGCTGGCGAGCCGTTGTTGTTGTTGCCGCCGAAGACATAGCCGTCGATGACTACGCCGTTGGAGGCCTGCTCGGCGTTGCCGATATTAACTATGGCATTGCCTTTGACAACAGCGGCGAGGTTGGTTGTGCCGCCTACAAGGGCATAGGTTGTGTCACCAAGGCCACCGCCGAAGACGCTGTTGTATACATGTCCATTGAGTATGTTGACGGTAGTGGTGTTGTCGGTGTTGGTGTTGACGCTACCCAGTGCCGATCCGCCGTATACCGAGCCATAGATGTCGGGACCTGCGGTACCTGTTGCGGGTCCGATGTTGACGGTGACGTTACCAGTGGTGTTGGTGTTGGCTCCAAGGCCGCCGCCGAAGACAACGTCGGCAGTGGGATCGCCGCTATTGCCGACGGTACCGCTCATTATGTCGACCGTTGATGTGGTGCTTATAGGTGCTGTGAGACCCATGTAGGTACCAGCGGTGTAGTCGTAGTTTCCGTTGCCGCCGCCGTAGATATCTTTCACTGTGCCGCCGGTCATAACGACATGCGATGTGTTACCGATAGTGCCGCTTATGTCGCTGCCGCCGTAGATGGTAGCGTTAGTGTGTGTGCCGCCCTCGACAACGACGAGGCTGTTGTTGGTCACGCCGTTCATGCGGCATCCGCCGTAGACAGCGTTGCTGACAGTGGCATTGGTGGTCACCGAGTCGCCTGTGGCGCCTACGCCTTTATATTTATTGCGCAGATTCACAAAGCTGCCGGTATTGGTGTAGTCGTTGCCGCTGCAACGTATTGTGGTGCTTCCTGTCATGGCGCCTTGGTTGCATCCTCCGTAAACGGTGTTGACTTGTCCGTTGAGCATTATGATATCGGGAACTAAAGCCAAGTCACCTTTGTTGTTGCCGCCGTAGATGACGTTAACATGGTCGTAAGCCACGGGGGCTCCGCCGCCTTCACCTTTGACATTGAGCATCACGTTGATGCCGCCGGTTACCGTGACGCCGTTACCGCCGCCATATACGGTGTTGATATGGCCGCCGTCTTCAAGACCGCCACCTGTGGGGTAACCGTCGATATTGATATCAACGAAGGTGTTGGTCTGGATTGGTTGGTCAGTGATATCGCAGTATTCTGCAGGGGTGTAGATATAGTCTCCGTTGCCGCCGCCATAGATGATGTTGATGTCAGGTCTGCCGGTGACTTCTACATAGGTGTGTACGTTGAGGGCATCGAGTGATGTTTTGCCGTCGGAAGCCAAATCACTGCCTGCTGACAATACGCGGTTGGAGATTTGAGCCACCTGGCCGGCGCGGTCGTTGCCGCCATAGAGGGCGCCGTTGATGGTGCCGCCCGACACTAGCACTTCGTTGCTGCCATAGATAGAAGCCATGTTGCCGCCGCCATAGACGCTGCCATGTACTGTGCCGCCCGACATGCGTATTGTTGCCATTCCAACAAAGGTGCGGTGTATGTTTCCAGGACCTTGTACGATAAAACCTACAGGAGCCATGTTTCCGCCTGCATAGACGTTGCCATTGATGTTGACATTACCGGTGACGTTGACATTGGTTTCGTTGTGGGTTGGTATGTTGAGCCCAATATAGTAGTGTTCGGGGTCGTCATAGTCTATGCCGTTGACATATACGGTACCGTCGTTGCAGTGGTAGTATCCGTTGCTGCCTGCGAAGAGGTTGCCGTGAATGGTACCGCCGCTAGCCTTGACATAGGTGGCACCGTACACATATTGGTATCGGTCTTTGGGCATACCGCTACTGTACTCGATATTGTAATGGCTTCCCACGTCGCCGCTGATGTTGCATCCTCCATACACGGTTCCCACGTGGCCGTTTTGGACCTCAACCCAAGTGCTGTAAAGCACGTTACTCTTCTGGCATCCGCCATAGAGGTAGTCGACAAGCATATTGGCGCTGTTCATGGTTACATGGGTGCCGTAATAGATATCTTTTGTGATTCCATCGACTATAGGGCTGCCGAAGTCGGTGGCTATAGTGCCGTCGTCGGTTGTTTTGGCGAACATATCGCCGGCGTTGCCGCCGCCGTAGACGGTGCCCACGCTACCCTGCGTCAGTGTTATTGTAGGCAGACCTGCCATAGTAGCGGCGTTGTTGCCGCCAAAGAGGGTACGCACGTTGTATATGCCGGTGCCATTCCAGTCGTATCCGTCGCTTTTGACGTTTACTTTGTCGGTAAAGCTCTCAATGGCGTTGCTGTAGATGCTGCCAAAGGTTGAGCCGCTACCTGCTGCAGGGGCACAGTTGACGTTGATGTTGACGTTGCCCACGTCAGCGCGGTTGCCGCCGCCGAAGATGGTGTCGGTCTGACCGCCAGTGACGTTGATGATGACGTTGCGGCCAGCCACTTTGTTGCCGCCACCGAAGAGGTAGCGTATGCCAAAGTCGCGACCAAAGCCTGTGGTGTAGGTGTTAACGTCGCTGTAGGTGAGATTGGTTTTGGTGCTGGCGAGTTCTATGTGCTGATTGCTGCCGGCTCCCAAGGTGCCTCCAAAGTTGTTGCCGCCAAAGACCGAGAAGATGGTGCCTCCGTTGATGGTGACAAGGGTGTTGTCGCCGCTGGTGTTGGAGATGAAGGCGTTTTTGGCACCACCGAAAATCGAGTCGACCTTTACTGCGTCGTTGGTTACTGTGACGGCGGTCTTTTTTATTGAGGGGATAGTCAAAACATAGGGAGAGGCGCCGTTGGTCCATGCCGTGCTGCCGACAGAGTTCGAGCGTGTCATTGTTTTGATCTCGCCGCTGGCGGGGATAGTTGTCGTCGTTTCAGTAGCCTCGACGAAAGAGGTTCCGTTGTAGGCGTAGTATCCGTTGCCGCCGCCGTAGACCGAGCCGATATTCACTCTTGTTGAGGCTGCGCTTTCGTTGTATTCTGTTGAGTAGGTATCGCCAGCGTTGACGCCGAGGGTTATGGTGGATCCGTCGTTGCCCACCACGCTGCCGGCGATGTCGTTGCCGCCATATACAGCGCTGAGGGTGTCGCAGTTGATGATGACAACCTCTGTCTTGCCGTTGACGTCAGCCATACGACCGCCGCCGAAGACAGCGCCATATATCAGCACGCCGGAGGTTGTTTTTGCTGTGAACGAGCCTGTGGGTGACACGGGTGTCGAAAGGTAGGCGTCGTTACACCAGGCAGTGACTCTGTAAACGTAGTTGGCTTCCGATGTCAATGCCGATTCGGGAATGAAATAGCTGGTCGAGCCTTCCACTTCGGCGACAGAAGCTGTAGCCCAGTCGTCGCTTGTTTTTTTCCATTCCACCTTGTATTTGTTGGCAGTGGCATTCCACGTCAGAGTTACACCTTCGTACGATATTTGGGGTTCTGCTGCTTGCGCGGGGTTTTGGCATGTGGTTTTGACGTTGATGTCAACGGTACGTGTCATCGTCGCTGCCGAAGCTCCTGTCCCAAAGGTGATTGTGAGTGTCAGTGTAGCCGTTTTGTGACCGTTGGTGTTTTCGGTGCGGTAATAGATAGTGGGAGGTGTTGTTGATGTCGACGTTGTCTCGTCCGCGTTTTCAGCGAAGGAGAGGAACTCGGCTCCAGGACCTGTCAGAGTCCACTTATATGCTGTGGGTGCTGAGTTGGCGTCCTGGGCTGCGGGAACGTCAGTGCCGTGGTCGGCATCGCCGTAGTAGTTGTGTATTCTGTTTTCGGTTGACCCCGACTCATTCGTATATTCTGAAAATGTATATGTTGTATAAGCGGGGATGTGGTTGTACACGTAATTGCTTACTGTCACACTTGGCGTTTGGGAAGCCAAAGGACTTGCCACAAAGGTCATGTCGCTGTTGGGTACCGACAAAGCTGTCAGTCCGCCGGTAGGATCACCGTTTATAACAATGTCATGTTTAGTTGCGGTGACGTCGTATGCTCGGGCGCTGTTGCCGATAATGCCATAAGAATGATCATTGGTCAGTTTCCACTGAGATGATGATAAATCATATTCCACCCAGTACACCTCCCAGCATTCTCCGTCTTCAAAGTCAAAGCTACAATTTCCAGCGTCTATTACGCCTGAAACTTGATGGCCGCGGGCTATACCTTTCTTATCCCAATCGTAGAAGTAGTAGTTCAAGTCGGTATTGCTGAGCATGTAGGTTGGAGGCAACGATGCTGACAACGACAATGCTCCATTTGAAGACATAGGAGCTGAGAGGAAGCGAGGAGTCTCGGTATCGTCAATGAAATAAAAGTTGTGGTTGGTGCCAGCGCGGTTGTAGTTGGCGCCAGTGTACCACACACAGTTAGGGCTGAACACGGTAGCATCCTGCAACACCCATTCGCCGTTCACTTTTACGTGGGCAAGATAGTGGTCATCTGTGTTTCCTGCCAAAGTCGGACTGATGTTTCTTTTGATGACAACCATTTTGTCGTTGCCTTGAGCGATGGCTTGGCTGGCGAATAATGTGAGCAGCAGGCAACACACCACGATGGGGCGCAGCAGCCGTGCAGCTTTTCCAACATTTTCCCTTATTGTCATTTCCAAACAGTATTTCAAGATATTCATATTACAACGTGTCATTTCGATATTTATTGCGTATTTTTCGCTTTTTTGATTTTTCTTTTCAAGATTTTTCATTGTCACGATATTACGCTTTATTGTTCTCCATTAACGATAACTTTAGTGTCGCCACCGACTTCACCTTGGTTGCCGCCGCCATAGATGTTGCCGAGAATCTTGGCGCGCATCTTGAGCCAAACCAGTGTGTTGCCGTCGACAGCCGCTGCGTTGCCGCCGCCGAAGACATGTTGTTTCACTGTAGTTTTGTTGCCAGTGACAACGACTTTGGTGTTGCCGTCGACCTCAGCGGCGTTACCGCCTCCGAAGACGTTGCCGACGCCTGTTGCCGAGCCCACTCTGACATTATAGTCGAGATGTGCGGGGTCGCAGATATTCACCACGGGGTTGGCGGTGATGATAGCCGTCGCACCCAAGCCGCCGCCATAGACAGCCTCGTTGACGGTGCCTTGTATGATGTTGACTTCAGGTGACAGACGGTTGGGGTCGTTGATAGCAGCAGTCTTAGCGTTGTTGCTGTCGGGAGCGTATGCCACCAAGTTGCCGCCGCCATAGACGTAGTTCAAATGCAGCGGACAGTCGGTGCGGTTGGAGTCAATGTTGACGGTGATGTCGCCGATGATGTTGCCGCCGAGGTTACATCCGCCGAAGACTTCGTCGATGACGTGGCTTACGTTGCTTCCGTATACGTTGACGGTGACGTCGCCATAGACGGTGCCGCCGCTCTTGTTGCCGCCGAAGACGCGTTGCATGTCGCCACCTTCGATGTTGAGGATGATGTTTTTATGGTTTTCGCTCGATCCGATGTCAGCGTTGTTGGCGCCGCCATAGACGTCGACGAGACCTGTGGTGCCGCAGGGTATGGTGATAACCACGTTGCCTGCCGGAGCCACATTGCCGCCGCCGTAGATTTCGCGTGTTACCAGCTGGCAGGCGTCGCCAGTCTCAAACTCGACACGCGACACACCGTGGACCATACCGAGGCTGTTGGAGCCTCCAAAGACCTGGTTGATGGCGCCGCCCTTGATGGTTGCCGAGGCGTCGCCAAAGATATTGGCGCCAGGGTTGTAGTCGTTGGCAGCGGGGTTGGTATGGTTGCCCAGACCGTTACCGCCGGCGTAGACTTGATAGATATGACCGCCTTCGATGATGACATCGGTGTTGACAGCGAGAGTGTTGTTGCCGAGGTCTGCGGCGTTACCGCCACCATAGACATACTGTATGGTGTTCTCGTCGCAGTCGTGGATGGTGACGTGAGCTGTCTTGCCTGTTGTCGCCGGTATCACGGTAGCCTTGTTGCCGCCGCCATACACAGCGTTGAGGGCGAAGAGGTCGGCGAGAGCCGCGTCGTCGAGGGCGTCAACAGCCACGAGGTCGTTGGTGTCGAGCTCGTCGAGGGCAGCGACCATGGTCTTGACCTTGTTGAAGTCGTTGGTGCCCACTGTGTGCTGAGTGCTGTACACGTCCACGAAGAT
>JAEEGL014680943.1_pt1 | contig 18330 bp, 15 predicted proteins | sample 9134231 | NCBI WGS metagenome assembly JAEEGL01 (sample SAMN16246548, study PRJNA631951) | gut metagenome | biome: gut microbiome; feature: rumen; material: fiber-attached | host: Bos | place: Iran: Karaj | collected 2018-10 | reverse complement strand
GAACCAAAGAAAAGATTTTACAGTATTGCTGTATTTCTCATGTTTCAAAACGAGATATAAAAGCAGGGAAAAGTAATGCTGTGTTATTTGATAGTATTCTAAATTAGATAGTGGGCAATTTTCTTAAGTACGGGGGCATGACTAAGTAAATTAAACTTGCCGTGCATTTTTGGACGAACTAAATTTAACCTACTACACTTATCCCGGTTTAAGACTGTCATAAGCTCCTTTTTTTGCAATTCGAGGCAGTTTAAGGGGCTCATAGTCATTAAATGGGAAGTGCTGCTGCCCCCCTCTCTTATTGATTATGTTACTCGGAACTTTAAAATTCTTTCCAGTCAGTATTGAATTTGTATCATGGCTGGCGATTTTCGAGACAAGCTTATCCCGGAATTTCTGCAAGGGCTAGGAGTGTCACGTAAGTAAAAGGTTTACAATGGGTAGGAACAGCCTCAAAAAATTAATATTTATTATGTTCATACAATGGAATTCTAACACAAAAATCATGCTCGCTTATATTATTAGAAACATCATCACAGGCGGTTGGGCTTGAACCAAATTTGTAATATTTATTCACATGGTAATCATTTTTAACAATATTCCAAATTTCAGGATAATTATGAATACTATATTTAGGGTCGTCATATATACTTGTAATAACAGATGGAGTATCAATAATAAATCTTGGTTTATTGTTGATTAAATCATCAATAAATTTTTGTTTCGTGTATTCAGGAAAAACTCTATTTATGAATTTTGAAGGAACAAAATTTCCAATACCAATTTCGGCAGTACCAGGAGCGTGCTCTGATACCACATATAGCTCAGACATCCACCCCCACACAACTAATCTATCAGATTTATCACCTGTTGAACGTAAATCATTAGCAATCTCAAACCAACCAGGGTCAAAACCATGATTGTTAACATAAGATAACTTCAATTCATAATCAGAGTCAAATTTAATAAAATGACAAAAAACAAAAATCAAACATATGATAACAGCACATACATTGACAAGTTTATTCCTCAACACAAAGAGAAGTAAGGCGACACAAGAAAAAAGAGGAATTAACATAATATTAGTATAATGATAAAAACCAAATAACGGTTTAAGAACCTCGTATATTGAGAGACCTAAAAAAGAAATACAAAAATAAGCAGTCAAACGCTTTTTCTTAAATAAAGAGATTATAACAAGAACAAGATTAAACAAGGTGAAATAGTATAAATAAAAGATATCTGACCAAAAACCTACAAAATTTTGAAACATAACATGGTAAGAGCTATTAACAGATTCATTACCAGTTTCCATATACGAAATCATATTTAAAAAATAAAATCTCACAAACCAGATCAATGAATTATTAACTAGTCCATCCAATAAAATTAAAAACAACGGTAAAGAACTAATAAAAGAGAATAATGTCAAATTCTTTGTGACAGAGATGAAATTTAGTTCATTATAATTCTTTCTAATAAAACTAACAAAACTAACAATAAAAAGCAAAACAGCAACCGGAGCAAACTGTAATTTTCCAAAAGGCATTAAACCAATAACAAAAAACTGTAAGAAAAACCAATACTTTGAATGCTTATGAGATTTTACAAAGCTGAACAACCAAAATGATAACATCGGCAATAAAATCATCTCACTATTGTAAGAGATAGTCAGTGAGCCATCCGGAACACACATGCAAACGATAAAGCAGGAAACTAATAGACAGGAAATGGCTCGAGGCATCAACCTAATAAAAGAGAGATACAAAAAAACGAAAGAAATAAAAATTACAAATAAAGTGGTACACTTTGCAGTAAAAAAAGAAAAATCACCTGTAAACATACTCACTAGCACAAACAGTAAAGTATTTACCGGTCCAACAGAACCTGGATCTATGTCGGACCACAAATGATCTCCACTTGCTAACTTTGAAGCAATTGCCAAATGAAATGACTCATCAATATTTGTTTTGTGAGAGAAGAATGTAAAGTATCGCTGAATCAATAAAAAAACAAAAACAGAAAAGATAAAACAAATATCAGAAAATGAAAATTTTGATACCTTGTAAGTTTGAATATTTTTTGAAAAACAATACCTCAATCCAATAAATATAAGAAAAATAAATAGCAACAGATAAGCTGAGTACGAAAAAAACCAATAATTGTTTATAATAATATCATTCATAATTTCAACTCGATAATATTTATTGAATATTTCGCAAAACAAAGAATAAGTTAATAATCAAATTAAGGCTTTTTTAATACAATCAGACATATATTCAATCATTTCATCATTCATGCCTGGATAGACACCAACCCAAAAAGAATTATTCATAATAAAATCAGTATTTGGTAATTTATCAATTACTTTATAAATATCAGAATTTCTTATATGATTAAAACAAGGGTGCTTGATTAAATTTCCACTGAATAACAATCGCGTCTGAACACCATGATATTCAAGAAAAGCAGTCACATTATTTCTAGAAATCGACACCCCTGGTTGTAAAGAAATCAAAAAACCGAACCAAGATGGGTTGCTATTTGGACACGGTTCAGGAAGAATAATCTTATCTTGAAACCCAATTAATAAATTCCTCAACTTACGCCAGTTTGATTTTCTTGATTCTATAAATGAAGGTAATTTTTTCAGTTGTTCACATCCTACAGCAGCCTGCATATCAGAAATTTTTAAGTTATAACCAAAATTGCTATAAACATACTTATGATCATAACCTTTTGGCAACTCACCAAAATTTCCCTCAAATCGATGACCACAAAAATTATCACATCCTGAAGGGCAAACACAATCCCGTCCCCAATCTCTTAAACTTTTGATAATTTTATTTAACACAGGGTTATCAGTATAAACGCAACCGCCTTCACCCATAGTCATATGGTGCGGAGGATAAAAACTAGAAGTACCTATGTCACCCCATGTACCAGTAAATTTAGATACACCGTTCAATTCATAAGTTGAACCAAGAGAATCACAGTTATCCTCAACCAACCACAAATTGTGATTCATACAAAATTCTTTAACATGTTTAAGATCAAAAGGGTTCCCTAGAGTGTGAGCTATCATAACAGCCTTAGTTTTAGTAGTAAGAGCTTGTTCTAATTTGGAAACGTCAATATTATATTGAGGAATTGTAACATCGACAAAAACAGGAACAGCCCCATATTGGATAATAGGTGTAACAGTAGTTGGGAAACTGCATGCAACAGTAATTACTTCATCTCCTCTTTTGATTTGACGCTCACCTAATTCTGGCGAAGTTAAAGCCATAAAAGCAATTAAATTTGCAGATGAGCCGCTATTAACAAGATTTGCAAACTTTACACCCAAGAATCTTGAAAAATCTCGTTCAAATTTACTGGCAAATCGACCAGCTGTTAACCAAAAATCTAAGGTAGCATCAGTCAAAGATAACAACTCACTCTCATCATAAATCCTAGAAGCATAGTGTATTTTTTCACCACGTTTGTAGCTATTCGAAGGCTTTTTGAATTGTTTGTAAAACTCAGAAACTAATGATTTGATTTCATTACGAGCTTCACTTTCATTTGTCCATCTTGCCATTAAAAAACATCTCCATATAGAAACGAATTTCCTTATTAATTTCTGCGTACAGATCTTCTTTATTTAAATATTTTTCTAAAAAATCACAAACTAACAACATGGTAGAATCTAAATCTAGAACCGGCTCCCATCCAATTTTTGATCTAATCAAGCTTGAATCCAATTTTAGGAAATTAGCCTCATGAGGCATGAAAGGGTCAGAACAATCAACCCAGTTAAAATGGCCCTTCCAATGCTTGGCAAAAAGATTTACTAGATTTTCGTTTGATAAACAATGACTATCATTAGGACCTACATTGTAACTTCCTTGAAAAGATAAATCTCTTGACTGCTTTTCAATAATCATGAGATAGGCAAACAGCGCTTCAAGAACATGCTGGTATGGTCTAGTAGAATTTTTATTCCGAACTTTAAGCGGGGTTTTACTTTCTACAGCACGAAAGCAATCTGGTATAATTCTGTTTTTAGAAAAATCACCTCCACCAATAACATTTCCAGCCCTAGCTGTAGAAATTTTAATATCCCTGTTTATAAAAAAACTTTTTACATAACTATGAGTAACTAATTCTGAACAACTTTTACTGTTTGAATAAGGATCAAAGCCATCAAGAAATTCGTCTTCTCTATAACCCCAACACCACTCACGATTCTTATATACTTTATCTGTAGTAACATTCAAAACATTTTTAACTGAGGAGGTGTGACGAATACATTCTAACAAATTTACTGTACCCATCACATTGGTTTCATAGGTGTACCTAGGATCTTTGTAACTTTCTAAAACCAATGGTTGAGCAGCCAAATGGATAACGATTTCAGGTTGATAATCAGAAAATAAATTTGATAATTTAGAAAAATCCCTTATATCGCCAAAGACTGTTGTGACATATCGAGCAATATCGGTCAAAATGTACAAGTTAGGTTCGGTATCAACAGGTAATGAGTATCCTATAATATTAGCACCAAAATTTAACAAAATAGACGAAAGCCATACTCCCTTAAAACCAGTATTGCCAGTTATGAGAATTGTCTTGTTTTTAAAGTAATTTTTATCAAACATAATACACCATATCTATAGATATCCACATAAATCTAGAACTATAAAATTAGGTTTATTAAAGCATTATTAAAGAATTAATTCAACGTGACAAAGATTAGAAATAACAAAAATAATATATAATTACCATTTCTTCCACGGGGCAAGACCGTTAGAGTAAAGTTGTTGAAGAATATTTCTTTCCCTAAGATTATCCATACATTGCCAAAAACCTTTATGTTTGTAAGACATAAGCTCTCCTTTATTAGCTAAAGTTTCTAATGGTTCTTTCTCAAAAATTGTAGAATCATCGCTAATATAATTAAATATTTCTGGCTCCAATACCATATACCCTGCGTTAATGAGAGCTCCGTCTGAGATATTTTTTTCACGAAATGACTTAACAGTATTATCACCGTCAATGCTTAATACACCTTTTTGTTGGTCTAATGTAACAGCAGTTAAGGTAGCAATCTTTCCATGACCTTTATGAAATTCAACCAATTTTGTAATATCTACATCACAAACGCCATCACCATAAGTCATCAAAAAAGTTTCGTTTCCAATATTTTTCTCAACCCTTTTAATTCTTCCTCCAGTCATAGTGTTTAATCCAGTATCAACTATAGTAACTGTCCATGGTTCTAATCTTGAAGAATTAACTGTAATCTTATTACTACAACTGCAAAAATCAAACGTTATATCACTAGAATACAAATAATAATTTGAAAACCATTGTTTTATAATGTGTTGCTTGTAACCTGCACAAATTATAAATTCATTAAACCCATAGAATGAATATTCTTTCATTATATGCCAAATTATTGGCATACCCCCAATTTCAATCATAGGTTTAGGTTTAAACTGCGATTCTTCGGAAATCCTCGTGCCGTAACCGCCAGCTAAAATTACTACTTTCATAGAATAATATATCTCTATTTAATTTTAAATAAAATATTTAAACATTTACAAATTTAGATTTACAATGAATAAAATTATCAAAGATAATATTTCAGTTTATGCTGTCACAGTTTGGACAATTACCATCTCGAATATCAAAATTAATGCGCTCTTCTTCCACTACTAAAGGTCGATTCATCACTCTAGCGTTAATTGCCATAACGTATTCTCCTAAAAATCCAAGAAAAACTAATTGAATACCTCCCATGAAAAACACTGAAGCTAATATCGGCACATAACCTGCAGAAAAGTTGTACCAAAATAATAACTTTAAAATCAAGAAGCACACACCTATGACAAAACTAAATCCTGCGACAAGAAAACCACAAACAGTTGCGAGTCTCAATCCTGTTTTTGTATAACTTGTAAAACTTAGCATTGCCAGATCATAAAGTGTGAACCAATTATTATGTGTCTTCCCTGCTCGACGCTGGGGTTGAGTGTATTCAAACTCCTTACGTTCTGGGCCTAACTCAGCTACTATTCCTCTCATATATGGAGTAGGTTCCTTTAAAGTTTTCAGGGTATTAATAAAGTCTCGATCATAGAGGCCAAAACCTGTAAATTGTTCAATTTGATCTGTGTGGCTCATAATTTTAATGAGCTTATAATAGCAACCTCGCAACCAAAAAACGAAAAAATTCTCCTGACTTTTGGTTTTCCGTCCAATCACAATTTTGTATCCTTCCTCCCATGCGCGTACAAACTTAGGGAGTAGTTCAACCGGATCCTGAAAGTCTGCACACATCGAAATAGTGCAATCTCCTGTTGTTTGTAACAATGCATGGTATGGACTATTAAATTGTCCAAAATTCTTCACATTAAATATCGCTTTTACATGTTTGTCTTCCGCACAGATTTCACGGATAATTTTGCGTGTTTGATCATGACTTTTATTGTCTATGAACAGCAATTCATAATCATACATGGGACAGTTTACTGTAAGGACGTCTCTTACAGCTTCGTAAATATGGCGTATGTTCTCCTCTTCGTTATAACATGGAATCATAACGGAAATTGTTTTTTTCATAATCAATCTTCACTTCTTTTTTCGGTATTTAAGGCGGAAATATAATCAGCAATCTGCATTGATGTATCAGCGATTGCAAGATATTTTACACCCTTTAAATCCTCATGTTTTTTGAAACCAAAACCAAAGGTTACGGGTAAAAAATGAATACCGACTTGTAAGGCCCCACTAGCATCGTTAATAGTATCTCCTATTAGAACAGTTTCATTAGGTTTTCCGCCTATTATCTTCAAACAATTTGTGATGATGTCCGACTTTTTCAGTGTTCCGTCATCATCCGCACCACATATTGAAATAAAATAGGAATCTAACTCAAAGGCTTTCAAAATCGCACTGGCAAAACGCTGAGGCTTATTCGTAGCAACCCCCATTCTCATTCCATCATTTACTAGTAATGAACACAAATTCTGGACTCCATCATACAATTCAGCATGAAATATTGGACCTGTTTGGTAATACGCTCGAAATATTTTTACAGCTTCTTTAGCTCTATCTTTTGTGCACCCGCAGTATTTTACAAATGATTGTAATAGAGGAGGACCTATAAATGACTGAAGTTCCTCTTCCGAGCATTGTGGGAGTTTCATTTCTATGAGTGTATATCGAATACTTTCTAATATCCCTTTGCTTGTGTCTAGTAATGTTCCATCCAAATCGAAAATGATATTTTTAATCAATTTTAGCTCCCTATAAAATGACATACAATGTGTAATGTGAAGTAATTAATTATCCATAATAAATACATTATATACCATAACATACAGTATCAGACATATTCCATGAATGATGCCTAAATGCAACTCGGTAATCGAGATTCTTATCTAACATAATTTTTGGAACTAACCAAAAATGACTTAAATCATGATATGCTGAAATACCCAAAATCGGCTTCTGATGCTCTATTATTTGATTTGCTCCCATCAAAGCATTTATCTCAGCACCTTCAACGTCCATTTTAATATAGTCAATTTTTTTATCGCCTATCACATTATCCAAGCGGTTGACAGATATTCCAATACTATCACAGTATTTTTCATTAGACAGTTTCCAAGCCAATGTATCGTCTGCATCATTATTCTGAAAAAAAAGAACTCCATCCTTATCCCACACACCAGAATTTCTTAAGTAAACATTAGTTAGATGATTATTATTAACATAATTCATCAGCTCTAAGTAATTATTCCTTTCTGGTTCAAATGCATAGTAACAATAGTCACCATCAACATAATTAAGAAATGATTTAAGTGTATCACCGGTATAAGCTCCACAATCAACAAAACTACCTTTAACCGAAGTAATTAAGTCATTACCAAAATATTGCATTGGTTCATACACATCCCATAGGAGATGAATACAGTGCACAGCTTGATGTATTAATACGTTTCTGAAAGTTATTTTAGAACGTTCATCATTCAAATTTGAAAAAACCTGCTCAATAATACTGGCATTTTCAATGTACAGAGAAATTACGTCTTTCTTTCTGCTTTCATAGTGATTTGCAAGTAAATGAGGATCTAAATAACAATAATCATACTTATGATCTAAATATTTATCAATCCCATACCTTACATCCGCGGCAACTACAACTAAACAGTCCATAGGAATTTTGTCTGGAGATATAACTCGAATTCCATAAAGGTTGATATAATCTGTACTAATCTTTCCGTCAATAAAACTTACAATATTTATCCCACGATCTTTCAGGGCTTTATAGATCATCCTGCCTGCAACACCTGTCCCCCAAATGCAGACATTCCTTCCAACAGCACTTTCCAAAAAAACATTTAAATTGTCAGGTGTACACTTGATTTCTTCAATGAGATTGCTCATTGTATAATTAGAATTCATAATGATCGCTCTTGTTTTAAAAATATATAAACTTTTTCATGGTTTAAAATGATTCAATCTACTCGGCATTATATATAAAAATAGCTATCTAATAAATACTGATTCATGTTATTAAAAAGCATTGATTTCTTGCAAAACATTAAGTTGTGCATATGTCTGAACCAAGTATTGAAAAAACCTCAACATCCCTACCAAACCGATTTCTAATAATTTTTGAAATTTCTAACGCATACTCTGGAGCAATTATAACGATACAATCTGCCTTGGCATCAAACCAATGTTCAGGAGCCACAATAGGGACATGAGATGCAGGAGCATATTTCCCTTGCTTATATGTTGCGGAATCAATAATATAATCAACAAATTTTCCAAAGCCAGTAACAGAAAGGATCATAAAAGCTTCATGACTTGCTCCCCATAATGCAATTGTCTTTCCTTCTGTTATCTTTTTACTTGCAAAATCCATTAATTTTTTTGTTAATAACATCTGATTTTCAAAAAAATTATCAAGAGATACTTTTTTGCGCTTTCGAACAACTGCTGATATTGTATTTTCATTTAGTGTCTCAAGTTGCATAATGTCAAAACCGTTACGATTCATTAAAAATCGTAACGAATCTTCTGTGTAGTAAGCTATATGGTCTCGCATTAATTCGTAAAATGCGCTTTTTCTAAATACATAATCAAAACTAGGAACAGTAAGTAAACCAATGCCATCTTCGGTTAAATTATTGCGTATGCATTGAAGCATATCATTAGGTTTAGGCTGATGCTCAAGAAAATTAAACATCAAAAAAACATCAAATGGGCCATTATCTATAATATTATCTGGTGTTTCAGGAAAGGCCCTCCATACTTTTAATCCGCGGGAAATTGCTTTTTTAACAAGTCCCTCTCTATTTTCAATACCAAATACTTGAACCGAAAATTCTGTCAGTGGTACAATAAATTCGCCTTCACCGCACCCTATTTCAATAAATTTTTTCCCTTCTAGATGGTAAGAATCTATTAGGTATCTGTACTGTTTTCTGCGTAGTGACTGAAGAGTATCTGACCATCCACCCCCACGTATTACATCACGAAAATAATTTACTGGCTCACAGTCTAACTGAATTAACCCGCAACATGTGCATTGATAAAGATCTAAAGAAATACCTTGGTCATTATTCAATGACTCATAGTCTGATAAATCCTGGGCATTTGCAGGTGCATTGTGTAGTTCAAAAAGTGGCTTGTCTCCCAGTTCAGTGCCACATATTATGCATTTACTCATAGTATAGTACCTTTCACCCATTTAACTGTTTGATGGATTCCTTCATAGAAATCAGTACTAGGAACAAATCCTGTGTCAGCTGTTAACATACTTATATCTGCTTCCAAATGCATAACCTGATGCTCGGCATACGGTTTTGCACCAAAATTCACAGTCAATGAAGGATTAATGATATCTCGAATAATCTCAATGTAGTTACGAAGAGGAAGTGCCTTTCCTCCTCCTATTGTGTATACAGAACCATCCACGCCATAAACGGCAATTCTGTAAAGTGCTTCTGCAGCATCAGACGAATAAAGATAATCCCATATCTGTTCTCCTGCGGTAACATCAGGAGACTCACCTTTCAAAAGTTTTGAGATAGTCGTTATTGTCAACGATGTCATCTGCTCATAAGGTCCGTAGATACTGAGAAAAACAGCCCAAACATGTTTTATCTCTAACTTTTGGCACTCCATTCTTGTCATTTGACGAGCACAAAACTTTGCCATCCCATACCCATTCTCCGGAAAACATGGTGTATCGGGAGTTAATGGGAAATCAACTCGTCCGTATTCTGCCTGACTTCCTGCACCGATAAAAATCTGACAACCTATAATTTTAGCAACATGGCAAGCTTTCAATGCATAGCGGATATTAGAAATCTGAAGTTCCATGTTGTTTCTGTTATCACCATCATTTCCAGCCCATGCTAAATGAAAGAACGCATCAATGGATACCCCAGATAACATTTCAGGAAGTAATTCCAAATTACTGATATCACACAAAATTTTATGCATGAATATATGCTTAGGAAGCATTTTTGCACGCAGACTATTAGATCTGCAGATTGCATAAACCTCTACCTCCCTTGCAAGGAGATATCGACACAAAGCCTGCCCTATAGCTCCGGTAGGGCCTGTTATAATTGCAGCCCTTATACTCCGCACTTTAAAATTACCTAATCTGTCTCAAATTTATTGAGCAAATTTGCTGTCAAGAACACGTGAGTCTTTCGAGGTTTTACAAAGGAACTACTTTCTTCGTAAAAAGAATCATTCCCATAATGTGTGGTAGATATTTCCTCGAATACACATCCTTCATCTGATGAAAAAGAGTGGTTCACCCCACGTTCAACCACCACAGTTTCACCGCGTGTTACATGACGCTTTATTCCATTGCAAACAACATCAAGACTTCCATGTAAAATTAAAAAAGTTTCTTCTTTTTGAACGTGGTAGTGGGATGGATGATGTTGACCTGGAAGTTCAATTAGCACTTTCTTACAATACTCTCGATTAATACATTCAATCATAGCAACACCGACTTTATCAAAATTGGCAATGCCATAGTGATGAGAAATGTCACAACGGCTTCCTTCAGGTATGACCACATGACTCTTATGTATCATCCCTAAAACATCCTTAACGATCTTCTCAATTTCAGTGCGACAGTCACTAATTTTGAGATTTTCTAACATTAAGGGAGCGTCCTTACAAATTAACATATCTTTGACAGAAAAAGATGAATACTTAGATAAATCATTTGCCAAAAGCTGTCCGTCTTGACAAGGAAACGCAAGATAGTAATCATCACTGGTAATATGCACTCCTGGTGATAAATCTCTTTTGGCATAAACTCCTCTTCGCAAAGCTTGAAGATCAGAAATTTCCTTCGCATTTGGTACATACCTAGATCTGGGTACACCACAAAGAACATAAGTATGTTTTGCAGCCTTCAACCATGCATCTACCTGAGAAGGATTTGCAGAATATGCATTCAAATTTATCGTATCTGTTGGAACTCCAACATGCTTTTCAAAAATACTGGCACCTTTTGCAACAGCTATCTTGATTGGCTCCAAATTATTTGGATCTTCATGAGTGGAGAAACCAATCCTTAATCCTGGATACCTCTCCTGATAAAAGCTAATTTGATTCATTTCTTGGAATTCATCAGCCGTTGGATACTGTGCAACACAATGCATTAAGGAAAAGGGGATATTCCTGTTTTGAAAAAAAGCAACAACGCAATCAACATTCTCGATCGTACTGCCAGCACTGGAAGCTATTACAGGTAATCCAGCATTAGCTATTGCTTCTAACAAAGGCCAATCTGTAAAGGAACAGCTGGCTATTTTAATAAAATCATATCCTTGATCAACAACATTTTTTACCGAATTTTCATCAAATGCTGTACACATGGTATACATTCCATGTTTCTCAACCTCCTGTTTTAACTCAATAAATTGTTCCTGAGTTAAACGAGTGTCCTGAAAACGCTTAATATTCTTAATATCAGTCCGATTTTTAAAACTAGGATGGATAAAAGTATCCAAATCTCGATATTGAAACTTGAATGCAAAATCAAACACATCTTCGTAAGATTTAGCTACCTTTTTAAATTCTTGAATTATTCTCTTGCCATGCTCAACACTACCCTGATGGTTATTAGCCATCTCAAAAGTAATCAACGGTTTCTGAATCAACGTCATATTCTTATCATCTCCCTTGATATAAAAGTCCCTGGTTTTAATCATTTAGCATAAAAGAATCAATTTTTTCCATTTCTTCATTGTCCAAAAATGGATAGGGATTCTCCAATAACGCAGATGCACGTTGCCTTGTTACATTATCAACATAAGAAATACACTTTGGAATTTCATCAAAAGATAAAGCCCCTTTAATATCCACCAAACAAGCACCTGTTACATCTTCCATTGCCCATTTAATAACTTTCTCAATATTTTCATTTTTATCAATGCTATGATATGGTATGCCATACGCTTCAGATATTTTTCTTATATCTGGCATATATAATCCGCTTTTTTCGTTGCTACCAACATAAAATCCATTAAAGTTTCTGTCCTGCATTGTAGTAATTGCCGCATAGCCTATGTTATTAAAAATAAACATTTTTACATTAATTTTGTTAGAAACTATTGTTTCTAATTCCTGAATATTAAGCTGTAAACTACCATCTCCTTCAAGCATGATAACACGTTGTCCCTTGCTGGCATAATAAGCCCCGACAACCGAAGGTAGTGCAAACCCCATCGAGCCAAATCCCATTGATGAAATACTTTTTTGCCCCTGCTTTCTATCGAATGCTATATGACCTGCTGTATTACAACGACTTGTTGATGATATAACAATAGTATCGTTCAATTTAGCGTACTTAGATACAGTATTGGTAACACGATACAGATCCACTCCTTCAGGTATGCTCTGTTTCTCATTAAGCAAAGGAAAGCGAGCCTTTAGCACCTGACATTTTAAAACCCACTTTGAATAATCTGGAAGTATCGTATCATTGATCTTTTGTTGGAACTTGTTTACAAAATACTTAACATCATCACATACAGTTGTTAAACGTGGAATATGTAATTTTCGTATTTCATTCTCATCAATATCAACGATCACAACATCAGCCATTCTAGCAAAATTTGTTTCGTTAAATGCTGTGATCATATTATCCAAGCGACTACCGAGAACTAGAAGGAAATCACAGTATTGCAATATTAAGTTGGAATATCTAGGAGCCTGCAAGCCTGGAGCTCCGAAAAAACAAGGGTTATCCCCACCCATAATATTTAAGGCTCTCCACGTTGACAAGACGGGTATACCTGTGCTTTCAACCAAATAACACAATTGTTTCTCTGCTCCAGACGAATTTACACCATGTCCGGCAAGTATTAACGGTCTTTTGGCATTTTTCAGTAGTGATAATATATTATCCAATTCTTTATCAGAATTGTGAGGCATTAGATCCTTCTCCGGTAAATACTGCCGGCAAGAATCAGGATCAATGTGAGCTGATTGTATATCTAAGGGAATGTCTAGCCATACGGGGCCTTTTCTGCCATGAGTTGCTTCGTACACACATTTTTCCAGCTCGTATGGTACATCTTCCGGCTTCATAACAGTTACTGAGTATTTAGTAACAGGAGATGCCATAGATACTATATCGTTCTCCTGCGCACCAAATTGCCTAACCCCACGCAGTGAAGCAAAATCGCTACGTTTAACTTGTCCTGATATAAAAAGAACAGGTGTGGAATCCATATAAGCAGCACCAGTTCCTGTCAGAGCATTAGTCCCCCCTGGACCGGTAGTCACGAGACACACACCCAAACTATCGTCGTACATACCGTAAGCCTGAGCAGCAACTGCAGCGGCCTGTTCATGATGACAACATACGTACTTAATCTCACTTTTTCCCAAGGCATCTACAAGGTACATGATGCCGCCGCCGGATAGCATAAAAACATGATTTACGCCATAATCCTTAAGATACTTAAAGATAAAGTCTGCAACTCTCATATTTTTCTCCCAATATCTCACAATATTATCCGATGATCAAAAAAATCGAACCATGCACTCAGTCCTATTAGCAGCGATTGGGCTGTTTTTGTTTCAGACCTTCTAGATTCTCATTTTAACTTCTGACACTTTAACAAATTATCTAATACGCTGCTACATTTTTACCACTATCCTCATTACCTGTGACGTTCATGTCACCAAATACTTGTTCGTTTGGGCTTTTAAGCACATCTGCCCCGTTCTCGGTTCTATAATTTGTGTTTACCTCCATAGATTCGCTAATACACTATCATAATATGAAATTCTTGCTCCATTTTTAATCTTGATATCAAGGAATTCCTAAGATCTAAATTTAATTATTTGCCATATTCTGTTGTTTTTTTAAATACCTAGAATAGTATATAAACAAACTATATTAACATAATAAAAAGTTGAAGAACGCATACCTTATATGATAAACCTACAAAAGGTTAAGACTTATTCAATAAATTTATTCTATTGGTGAGTAATTTGATAATCTGAGGTAAATCCAAAATACTTGGTCAGGACCGGTCTAACTTACCTGAAAGCTCTGCGAATTAGTGTTTGCTGACATGAACGTCACAGGTAATGAAGATAATGAGTTAAAAATGTAGCAGCGTATTAGATAATTTGTTAGAATATCTGATGTTAGATTGAGAATCTACAAGTTCCGAAGCAAGAACAGCACATTAGTTGTTTAAGGACTGAGTTATGGTTCGATTTTCGGTTTTTAAGTGTTGACTTATTGAGGTTATGACTAGTTTTTGAGGTTATTCATGATTCCTTTTTTCCGATGAATCCTGATCCTCTGTCCGGATGAGGCACATTTTTCACTATCAAAGCAGGCAGGAATGATTTGAAGTTATGAGGAGTAATAATTATGAAAGGGAAGTTTCCTACGGATCTTCCTGTTTAATGATTAATGGGACTCCTCTCCTTTAAACCTAAAACTGCCTCGTAATGCAAAAATTGAGTCGTATAATAGTCTCTTTAGACCTTTTTTCCTGAAATTGGAACTTTTGGTTTATTTGATTCTGAGTACTGTACCATGATGATCATGAATTTGAAGAAAAAACTGTCAAGAGGTTGCGAATTTTTGTCGGAGGTAGTCCCTAGTAGTGTATTTTTCCTTGATTTAAGGATGAATCTGCAATGTCTGAAGCTAAGACAGCATAATCGCTGTGAGTGTACGGGCCAATCTGTGATCTTCGTGGTATGCCTGATATTTCAAATATTATGCTCAGTTTTGTATCAGTATTTTATAAATACCAAAAATGAACAGGGTTTACAGCAGTCCACCTCCGTTTTTGATCGTATAACTTTTCAAATTTCGTTACCGTGGACTCCCTCCAAGTTTCTACTTTTCCCCAAAAAGAGCATTGTCACTCTCTCAAATGCATGGGTAGACTCTAAGGCTTTTTTGGTTTTCAAAAATGAAAACTTATGTACCGAACTTTGAACTTACCACGGCCTGGTCCCTTCTTTATGGGCTATTTCAGAGATAAAACGCCATCCAAGGGGGGCAAACTAACGTAGTGTTTAAACAATCAAATGTGCAAGGCTTTAATATATGGTACAAAGGAAATGATCTACCTTAATTTTGAAGATTTTCTTTGTTATTGTTTTTAATTTTACTAAATTACTATCAATAACGAATGATTGATCTGATAGCGCGTATTAAATATTTACTGATATTCTATTCAAGTGTATTAATGAGGTTAAATGACGTTTGTTAATCAATTCTTTAAGTTTGGTATAGTTGGTGTGTCTAATACATTAGTATCATGGTTATGCTATTATCTTATTGTTTTTATTCGTGAAGATCTGTATATGCTTGGCAGTATCATAGGTACTATTGTGGGTATTGCTAATTCTTTTTTTTGGAATGATAAATATGTATTTAAAGGATGTGATAAAGACTGGAGAAGCAGGTTAAAACGTTTGGGAAAAACATATATTAGTTATGGAGGTACATCATTATTAAGCATTTTTTTGCTGTGGTTGGGAGTTCAGATTGGTGTTAATAAGATGATAGCACCAGTTGTTACTTTGATTATTACAGTACCTCTTAATTTTTTGATTAATAAATTTTGGGCATTTTGTAAATAATCATAAGATTAAAGGAAGCGTATACATACACCCTAAACTCGAAAGTCTGATTACTAGTGTGCGTCATTCTCCTCTGATATCTGTTGCAGTGAATTATTGCTGTTGATCAATGGACTTAATCTCTATTTCCCTACCATGATTATAATTTGTCCTCTTCTCCTGTGTCCCCCATTCTCATCTTTTCTTGATTTCAACAGTATGTTCCGCAAATATTCGACTGATTTCAGATGGAGAAGAGTGTAGAAGTTGGGAAAACTCGGAATTTCAATGGGTTAGGGAGGAAACTTTGCACGTACTTATACATTATGGGTTGCAAGTTCGGTTGTTACGAAGCCAAAGTGGTTCAATTATGAGACTGTCATTGCTTCACTGAGAAGTTTCCTGTCTGCTATACCTGCTGAGGATGGAAAGCTCTATTGCATTGTATTGTATTGGATAGTACTCCCTGGCATAATAAAGCGATCTAGTTGATTTGGGAAGACGAACTTCCTGAATACTAGGATATCCGGGATAACATAACCTGCATCAGCATGCCGCCGTATCCTCCGCTGAATCCGATTGAGCAAGCAAGGAGAATTACATGCAGAGAGATGACTCACAATCGATACTTCCCACCGGTAGAATAGACCTCGAAGAAAACCTGGATCTTACTATTCTCAGTACAGAAAACCTAATGCGAAACTGGCAAGTTTGCGTAGTTTCAAGTGCTTTCTAGATGAACAGGTTCCGGTACCTGCATAACTCAGAGATTAAATTCGTTTACTATACGTAGTCTCTGATTCATTGCGAAACAGCATTCCTTCTCTTACTTTTTTTGTAACATCAGCGCTCTTCAGTGCCGTAAGCACCGCTGAACCGAAGTCGGCGGCGTAAGCCGGGCCCTGAGCGGTAATCAGATGATGCTCCTTGTCAGTTACCACGCCGGCGGCAGCGTTAAGATTTTTGATGCCTTTAGTAGTTCCGGGGTATCCGGTAGCTTCTTCATCAGTGATAATACCCTGATGGGCCAGTACCAGTCCGGGAGCAGCGCAGATTGCGGCAATAAGCTTTCCGGAACTTTGCTGTTTTTGAAGAATTTCTTTTACGAGCGCGGATTTCTGGCAGTTGAGGGATCCCTGATAACCGCCGGGAACCACTACAGCATCGAATTCCTGATCCTTTATGGCAGAAAGCAGGCAGGGAGCCTTTATTACAGTACCGTGGGCGCAGGTAATTTCAGTGCTGTTTTTGTCTGAAAGGGCGGCCAGAGTTACCTGAACTCCGCCGCGGGAGAGAATGTCTGACACGGAAATGGTTTCCAGCTCTTCGGCTCCGTCAGCAAGGATGATAAGGGCAGTTGTCATATATGGTTTCCTTCTTTGATTTAAGATGCACCGATGATCTGTTCAGATTGTACTCATTTTGCAGGATGATGAATTCCCCGGGAGCATTTCCGGTCTCCGTAATGTGATAAAAGGCAGGGAAAGACAGAGAAAGCAACTGACAGAGGAACTCTCAAATAGAGATTTCTGAAGCTGTTCAGCCGTCTTTTGCTTTCGGGAGCTCTTTGAGGGATTACGGACTGATTATGGGGTGATTCCGGAAAAGGCGGTCTCCTGGTTTTTCAGAAGAGCATAGAGGTTTTCTGTTACGGGAAGGGACTTATGGAGTCTCTCACCGGTTTTCAGGATATATCCTAGAATATACTCTAGTTCAGAAGGCCGTTTCTGTTTGAAGTCCACTGCCATGGAGGAATAGTTCTCTCCGGTTTTTTCCGCTACTGAAAGAACCAAATCAAAGGCAATTTCAGAGGAAACGGTAAGCCCCAGAGTTTTAAGCACCGGGTAAATTTCTGAAAAAATCTTCTGGACCTCCTTTTTGTAGGCCGCGACAATTTCCCGGTTTTTGCATTGATGGAGAGCGGTGAGAGGATTGATGCAGGCGTTAACCAGCAGTTTTTGGAGCTGATGTTCTTCTATGCAGGGTGATATGACGGCTCCTATGCTTCTTGCTAATAACTCTATTTCAGGTATCGGCTTTTGGTGCTCAGGAGAACCGATATAAGTAGCTCCGTTACCCCGGGGATATACAGTGCGGCCCTCGTGAACCGCTCCCCGGCTGGTAACCCCTGTCCAGAAGGGATTAGGCAGTATTGTCCGGGCTTCTTCCCAGATTCCCATGCCGTTCATG
>JAEEGL012828178.1_pt1 | contig 18330 bp, 8 predicted proteins | sample 9134231 | NCBI WGS metagenome assembly JAEEGL01 (sample SAMN16246548, study PRJNA631951) | gut metagenome | biome: gut microbiome; feature: rumen; material: fiber-attached | host: Bos | place: Iran: Karaj | collected 2018-10 | reverse complement strand
GCAGCTACGCGGCGCTCCCGGGCGCCGCAGTCCCCGCGGAGAAGGGCGGGATCAGCGCCGCCGCCGTGGACGGCAGGGCGATGTACGCCCAGACCTTCTCCTTCTCCGGCGTGGCGGAGGGCGAGTATAAGCTGGCCGTCTGCAAGCCGGACCATTATCCCCTGATCACGGCGGTGACGGTAGCCGGTGAAACGGAGCTGGGGACCCTGCGGCTTACGCTGCGTGACGACGTGAACGACGACGGACAGGCAGGCCTCACGGACGTCCGCCTGCTCTTCCACGCCGCATCCGGCGCATCCGCCGCGCTGAGCCCCTCCGCAGACGTGAACGGTGACGGCCGCGTAAACACCCGCGATGCGATCCTCCTTTTCCGCCGGATGGTATCATAATGCTTCTCGCCTGTTTGCCGGGACTTCCTATAGCGCATCACCGCACTCAATACGCGGCGCACTGTATCAAGGCATAGTTTTTTTCCAAATAAACAAAATCCGAACCGGATCTTCCCAATGGGAGATGGGTTCGGATTTTGTCGGTTTCTGCTCCACAACGATCCGATGGGTTATGTCGAGCAGATTCTCGACTGTGATGCAGCGGAGTATTTGTGCCCCCGATTCTGCCTTATCCGCCTGCGCGATAAGGGCGAAGAGCTGAATACAGAAGAACGAGGCCGCTGCATAGCCTTTGCAGCGGCCTCACTCAGTAATCTATCCCCGGCTCTCACACAGCAAAAAGCGCAGTCGGGTGTCTGTAATTGTTGACAAAAAAGGAAGTATACAATACAATTATAAATATTATATTATGTCGAATTTGATCGCAGGCGTCTGTCGCAGACCTTTGCAGACTATGAAGATAGGGAGGATGGCCGTATGAGCAAGTTTGCCGCCGTGCTGCGAGCTTCCCGCGGAGACGCCGACCCGCGCCGGATCGCGGAGCGCTTTCCCGAGGCTGCCGCCGATATCGGAGCGAGTGCGCTGAAGCTTTTGCCAAAGCGCCTTGCCGCGTTGGAGACCGGGGAAGCCCAGCCCAGCCTGGACGAGGCCGCCGTGCTGGCGGAGCTGTATCATTCGCCTGCGGTTCGCTGCTGCTATTGCGCCGAGTGCTGTCCTCTCGGCCAGCGGGAACGTGCCCTGGACACGGAGGATATGCAGATCCTGCTTCTGGAGCTGCCGCGCCTTTTGGAGGAGTATCGGGAGCAGCTTGTCACCCTGCAGACCGTGTTTCGCGACGGCTTTGTCGAGAGCGGCGAGTGGAGCGGCCTGGTGCGTACCGCGGCGCCGATGGGCCGCATCGTGCGGGCGATCCGTGCCCTGAGAGCCTGGACGGCGACGCCGGTCCTCTCCGGCCTGCGGGAGCGGGAGGCCGCATCGCTCTTCAGCCCTCCGCTCCTGCCGCGCACCTTCCTCGACCGGAGCGGGCACGGCGGGCTGCTCGTCTGCCGCGCCGTGCAGGAGGCCAGGCAGCGGGAAGAGCGCACAAGTGGGAGAGACGTCGTTTACCAGGAGATAGGAGCGGCCATGGGCGTATCCGTCGGCACGGTGAGCAACCGCTTTCGGGACGGTAATTTCCGCCTCAAGGAGATCGATGCGCTTGCGGAACTTTTTCACGCCCCGGAGCTGCGGGACCTGTACTGCTGCACGGATTGCCTGATCGGCAGCGGCGGCCAGCGCTATGAGAACCGCAGCATCGACCTGATCACCTCCCACCTTTTTGGCTCTTCCCTGATGCTGGACGCGCTGCGCCGGGAGCTCGACGTTCTGCTGGCGGACGGGCGTGTAGACCTGACTGAGCGCGCCCGCTTCGCCGCTGTGCTGAAGGGGCTGCAGCAGATCCTCTTCGGCGCAGACTCTCTTGTGCAGTGGATCAACACGGCGCTGTGTGAGCGGCTTGAGGCGATCATGCGCGACGGGCGCATCGATGAGAAGGAGCGCGGGGAGTATGACCGCGTCCGCTTGCTTCTGAAGGCCATGTCGGAAAACTGCAGTGGGAACGTCTGAGTTGAAAAACAAACCGCTTTTTTTAAACGGCGCAGCTTGGATACCGTCGCTTTTTCTGCTAAGATAGCTTCGTAATGAACAGATAATCCGCAAGTGAAAAGGAGCTGTTGAAAATGAAAAAGACCGTAGTGAGAAGAAGCAACAGCCGCCAGGCGCTCGACGCGCTGAGGAAGAACTCCGCCCGCCGCGGGCGCACCGCCCGAAGCGGCAGAGGAGGGGTCCCCGCCTGGGGACGGCTCATTGCCATCGCCCTGGCCGCTGTTATCGTCGTGAGTCTCGGCGTCCTCTTTGTTCCGCGTCTGATCCACCACTGCGACCGCTGCGACGCCCTCTTCCTTGGAACGGGCTATAAGCCGAACGTCGTCAGCGGCCTCGTGTCAGCGATCACCGGCAGCGGGGATGGGATCCTCTGCCGGGACTGCGCGCTGCAGGAGCACGCGATCGCATTAGGAGTCGGCAAGTCGCTGGAGGATTACAAGCGCCCCCTGTTTGGGGACTGAGAAGAAAGCCCCCCTTGAAAGGAGGAATACTCCGTGAAAACTATCCATAGGATCCTGCTCTGCGCGATGGCGCTCCTGCTGCTGACAGCGGGCCTTATCGGTCCCGCGCAGGCGGAGGACACCGTCTTCGCCCAGAAGCACGTGGCCCTTGTGTACGATGACAGCGCGTCGATGTCCAACAACGGCAGACTGACGTGGGCCTTCGCCAGCTATGCGGTGCAGACCTTCACGGCATTGCTCGACGAGGCCGACAGTCTGAGCGTTACCTTTATGAATAAGCAGGGCTACAGCAGCTCCGGCCTGACCGGAGACCGGCAGGCACTGATCGACTCCCTGCGCGAGTCCACCGCCACTGCGAACGGCGGCACGCCGATGTCCAGCGTGTTCGATGGGCTGAACTCCCTGCTTGATCAGGGACTGCAGGAGGGCGTCGTTTCGAACAGCGGCGAGCAGTACTATCTCGTGCTTATGACGGACGGCTGGTATGAGTACAACGGCAACTGGCTCGACCAGGTCTCCTGCTCCCGTGTGCTGGCCGAGGAGTTTCTGGAGCCCTATCCCGATCTGCACGTGATCTACTTCGGCATGGGCAAGGACTGCGTAGACTTCCGCAACCCGGATAGAGGGGCGACGGATCTGAACCGTTATGAGAACTTCACCCAGGTCTATGCCGCCGACCCCAACCAGATCGCCGACGTGATGCAAACACTCTCCAACCTCATAGCCGGCCGCTATACGGTGACTGAGGGCGTGAGCGTCTCCGGCAATACGGTGGAGATGGACATCGGAGGAGAAACCTCCCCGATTCGCAGTATCGCCGTCCTCTCTCAGGGCACTGACGCACAGCTCGTTTCGGCCGTCTGCGAGGATGGGACCAGGCTGCAGATCGAGCGCCCCTGCGCGGTGAAGTATCCCCATAACGGCAGTTATGCCAACGTCGACGCGAAGGGCGGCTTCACTGCTGTGCTGCGCACGGCCGACGGCGAGCGGATCCCGCGCGGCCGTGTGACGCTGACCTTTTCGGAGGACGTGGATCGCAAGCATATTATGCTCATGTTCGAGCCGGCCATTTACGTGCGGATCGACGTTCTGCAGCAGGCGGCTGACGGAAGCTGGCAGCCCGTCCCGGACGGAAAGCGTATCCAGCCCGGCGAAGAGATCCGCATCGGCAGCGTCATCTGTGAGGACGGGACCGACCGTGAGCTCGACGTCGAGAAGCTCTTTGGCAACTCTGAACAGCGCCTCATGATCGACGGACAACCCCTGACCGAGGGAGAGGTACTGACCGCGGCGGAGGGCTCCTATACTCTCGGTGCTGAGCTGCGGATGCTCGACGGCGCCTACTGCGTCAGCACGGCAAGAGTGCTGACGGTACGCAGCCTGACGGGGTCGGATTTCGAGATCGTTTCCGGCGGCCCGGTCTCTCTGCCGCGCAGTGACGCGGCGCAGAACACCGCCGTTTTCGTCGACTTCACCGTAACGCAGGGCGGGGAGATCCCGAAGGCGGAGGTGATGGCCCGCTTCTCCTGCAGGGCTGCCGGTTACGGCGGCGCGGAGCTGAAGGGCGAATCGCAGTTCGTCTCCCCGAACGTCGTCCGCTTCATCCCTCGGGATGCCTCCTGCGCCTCCGGCGAGTATGAGCTGGAGCTGTTCTTTGACGGCAGCAGGGCCGCTGCGGAGCGCATCACCGTCACACCCAACCCCACGACCTATACCGCTGAGGCGGGCCCCGCCGAGATGGTCATGAGCAACGAGCTGACCACCACCGACCGCTTCGTCTACTTTTCCGTTACCGCGCATCGTGATGATGGGGAGGGCCCCGTCACCGCCTCGGAAACCGACGAGCTGACCGTGGAGGCCGCTACGGCAGACGGAACGTCTCTTTCCGGTCGCGTCAGCTGGAGTGACGGCCTGGTCATCTTCATGCCGCGTGACGACACGGCCGGGGCGGGGGACTACGTCGTGCGTCTTTCCCACAACGGGGAGCTTCTGGCAGAGGCGGCGCTCACTGTGCTGCAGTATGACGCAGAGATCAGCATCCGCGCGATCGTCACGCCGGACGACACCGTTGACCGCCTGAACCTGGCCGGCAACACGAACGGCGTGGCCTTCATCGTGAGCATGGACGGCGTGCCCTGCACCAGCGCTCGCCTGGAGGCGCTTCTCTCCCGCGGGATGTCAGTGAGCACCTCGGCTCCCCCGCATTTCCTGCGGGCCGACCCTGTTCTGGGCCAGGCGGACGGGCTGCCCGCCCTGATCTGCACGCCGCGTCCCGGCAGTGGGAACGTCCTCGGCGTATTCCAGCGCCTTGCCCTCGTCTGGGGCGTCGTGCCGCTGGGCAGGCTGGAGATCACGCTCACGGCCGATCTGCCCAGGGGCGGCTCGGAGACCGCCGTCCTGCAGGTCGTCAACAACCTGCTGCATATGTGGCTCCTGCGCCTGCTGCCCTTCGTTCTGATCTTCGCGGCCGGTACCGTCTGCTTTATTGTCCGCAACAACCGTCTCTCCAAGCGGCTCTATCGAGGCGCGGTGTGGAGCTTCTGGCTGAACTACGTCAATGACGTGAAGGACCCCCATTACGTCGCGTCGGCTCCGGAGATCCAGCCTGTTGGGCATCTGCACACACGCAGGAGCAGGGGCGGCTACCGACGCGCCCTCTTCGCCCCCACAACGGAGAGCGGCAGCATCGGCGAGCTGCCCTTCAAGGCCAGTAATCCGGGCAGGAACGTTCCGACCTTCACGGTCAAGGTCGTGAAAGAAGCGCTTGGCGACTATTATATCCAACCTCGACCCAATGATAAGCTGACAAAGGAAATCCTCCAACCTGTCCTGACCGGAGCCAAGACAGTGTTTCAGCTCAGTGAGGCCAACAGCCTCGTCCAGACAGCTTCCAGCCTGGCACTTGATGAGCATGCCGCACAGGCGAACCCCGGCACAGAGGTGGAGCTGCAGCGCAGCCTTCCCTCCTATACCTGCCTGATCCACGCTTACCACAGGACCGGACGCGGCTTCGGAGAGAACGTGTCGTTTGATGAATACGTCGTGATGGGCTTTACAAGGGCCTCTGGGAACGACAGAAAACGCAGGAAAGCCTCTGCCCTCAGCCGCGTTGTGAGCGTCGGAGGAGGAACGAAGAAGGGGACGTCCGCGCTCGACCTTGCGAAGAAGAAAAACACCGGGGCCGTGAAACGCGCCGGAAAGCGCCCCGGCAGAAAGCCCGCCGGTCCGCGCAGAAAATAAGAACGAAGAAGCAAAAAAGCTTAAGATCAGATATATCAGATATATAAGAAAGGATGCGAACAGCATGGCAGAACGGAAAAAGGAAAAACTGAAAAAATTCATCGGCAGGACCCTGTTCGTCGCTTTGGGGGGAACCGGCGGCAAGACGCTGGAGCAGCTCTACGGATTGCTCAGCCCGGAGGAGCGCGGATTGGCCACGATGCTTTATCTGGATCTGGACAAGCGGGCCACGGAGGCGATGCACACCCTCGGTGTGAAGACCGTGCGCATCAGCTCTGCGCACACGGTCGGGACTCTTGCCGCGGCCCTCGGCAGGCGGGACGGCGTGTACGACTGGCTCCCCTACGGGCCCAGCGAGCAGGTTTTCACGGGCACCGAGCTTGAAAAAGGCGCCGGTCAGTATCGCTATCTCTCAAGAGAATGCCTGGCGAACTTCTTCAGCGATCCCGGCAACGCCCTGAACTCGATCCTCAATGAGCTTACGCGTGCGGGCTCGGCCCTGAGCAGGGAGACCCTGCGCGTCGTGATCGTTTCCTCTGTTGCCGGCGGAACCGGCGCAGGCACCTTTATCCAGACGGCTCTGTATATCCGCCGCTTCTTCCGTGAGCACAATCAGAATATCCTCATCACCGGTATTTTTGCCCTGCCTGACCTCTTCGCTCAGGCTGTGCGGGATGAAGAAGGGCGCGAGGAACAGCTCGAGAGCATGTATGCCAACGCCTACGCGGCCATCCGCGAGCTCAACGCCATGAACCTCTCCGTCAGCGGCGACTGCGTGATCCAGAACAACTACGGCCGCAACATCCGCCTCCGCCTGGACACGAGGAGCGAGGGGCAGCTGTTCGACTCCCACGATCCCCTCTTTACCGCCGACTTCAAGACCAAACCCTATGACGTGATCTATTTCATCGACAGCGCGAATGAAGAGGGCGGCATCCTGCGCGACCCCTCCAGCTATTACCGGACCATCGCCGACATCGCCTATACCCGCCTCTACTCGCCGCTGGAGGCCGTGATCGCTTCCAATGAGATCAACGAGCTGGATAAGCATATCCGGGTGCCGACCGCCATTTACGGCTCTGCGGGCTATGCGCGCATCCGCTACCCTTATGAGAGCATTCTCCGGTATCTTGCCGAGCGCAAGACCTACGAGGAGGTCGGCATGGTCTGGCAGGAGCTCGACCGGCAGTGGGAAAGCTACGTCGAGCAGATGCGCTCGGAGGGTGAGCAGCGCGGCATCCATTGGACCCCCGCGGAGGGGGCCCGCGGCCGGCAGTTCACGGCCTCCATCGACACCGAGCTCGGGAAGGGCGCCCGGTCGGATTTCTTCTTCCTGCAGGACATGCTCCGCAGTCCCTCCGGCGCCCGCTTTGACGCCTACTGGCAGGCGATCGAGAAATCCGTGCACGGCTTCGTGAATGACACCGCCACCGCGATAGACAGTGGCGACTACGGCGCCTTCAACGACCCTGCTGTGAGCACCGCCTGCAGCGCTCTTCTCCGCATTGCCCGGCATGAGGGACAGGGACTCCTCGGCAATGACGCTGACCCCATCGACGTGCTGACGAGTATGACGAAAAACGCCGAGCAGCAGTGGCCGCTCCTGCAGAATGCTCTTCTGGGCTCCCTCTCCGCGCAGGCGAATCTCCTCTCCTTTGCCATCTTCCCTCGTCAGAAGGAAATGGAGAAGCGCCTGCCCGTCAGCCTGCACTATAGTCTGCTGCAGAAGGAGGGGAAGAACGGGCAGAGAGAGGATGTGCATCCCCTGGCCGCACGCTATCTGCTCTATAAGCTCCACAATCTAATCCTGGAGCGGACGCGGAATTTTGACGCGAAGCAGACGCCCGAGATGACGCTCACCGCTCTTCTGGAGCAGAAGGGCCGCTCCCTGAAGCTGGCCTTCGACATGACGCCGGAGGATGACGACGACTTCACCAACACCGCGATGGTCGAGGCGCTGGAGAATATGCGCAGCGCGAAGAAGCGCGGGGAGGCCGCGTCGCAGGCAGTGGGCGAATTCTCCGAAACGCTCCGGTCTCTGCTTTCCTCAGCGCTTGCGTCTGCCGGCGAATACATCCTTTGCAAGGCCCTCATGGATCTGCGGCCCGGCGTAGAGGCGCTCATCCGGCAGTACGAGGGCTTCTTTGAGAGCCTCGACCGCTACCGTGCTGCGCTGGAGCGCAAGGTCAAGACGCATGAGCGTATCCACGACCACGATTATGACCAGAGCATCTACGTCGGCGCCTCGGCTTATATGAAGGACTGGTATTACTGCGTCGAGCCCAGCGTCAGCGCCGCGTTGGAGCAGGGCAGCGCAGAGTGCCATGCGGCCGCCGGCGCAGGCGTCTACGAGGCGCTGACAGAGCGTACCCGCAAGGCGCTGGAGGAGGCGCGTGTTGCCGAGAGGATGCGGCGGGAATACGTTCCTTCCGACAGCTATGACGGGCTGGACAGCATCTTCGACACGATCGTCGACAAATACATCCGCTATCTGCGGGACAACGCGGCCTATCTGCGCACCGACGTCGCCGGCGCGATGTTCCACCAGATCTGCGCGGCGAATCAGATCGCGGAGACAGAGGTCGCCAGTAATCCCTCCGCCCGCACCCGCTTCCTCCACGGGTTGGGGGAGATGATGGAGGATCTGAAGAAGAAGGCCCTTCCCATGATCCGTTACAGCAGGGACAACCTTGACAGCTACTATGAGCTGGAGATCGACCCCAGGCTGGAGAACCGGGCAGATTTTGAAGTATCCCGCCGCTACTGCTATATGGGCGTCAGCCCGGCCGTGGTACGGCGGCTGGAAGAGTACTTCCCGCTTCCGCAGGACGATCAGTCCGGGGAGGATCCGAGCGGGAAGGAGTTGGAGGAAAGATCCTTTGAGGAGAAGGTCCTCGAGGTCTTCCGGGCGGAGCTGAAGCTGGTCGATTTCACGGTAGGCTCCATGGTCTGCGACGAGGGCTTCGACGACAATGAGCTGGTATGCTTTGGCGTTGTTCACTGCCTCCAGCCCACGCAGATTTTCCGCTTCAACGAAAGCGTCCGCGGCAGCTTTTACGAGGCCTACCGCGAGCGTGTGCACCGGGCTGCGCTCCTCAACACGCTTTCCATGTGCCCGCATCTGGACAAGGGATGGCACCTCAAGAGCGTCATGCCCTTCATTTCCCGCAGCCTTGAGCTGGATTGGCGCCGCCGCGTCATGAAGGCCTTCCTCTACGAGATCCTCAACCGGAAGATCCGCTACAAGGAGGATGAGAACGGGCAGACGGTATTTGTCTATCTTGGCGACGCGGAGGAGCGCCTCATTACCTGGGGCGGTAACAGACCCGTGCTGGGCGTGGAGATCTCCCGCCTGATCGAGCAGCTTGCCGATGATGAGGCTCGCGTCGAGATCGACGCCGCCAGACTCGACGAGCTGGTGGAGAAGCGGATCACCGGTCTCAGCCGCCTGCGGAGCAGCGTTGCCGTCTACAAGGGCGGCATGACGCGAGACGAGCTGCTGCGCCGCCTGCGTATGGATGCGGTGAGCCTCTATGAGAGCTCTTCTGAGACGCACGGCAGAAACGTCAGGCAGTTCGTACAGCAGCTCACCGAGGAAGAGGAGAAGACCGCGCTGGCCATCCGTCAGACCCTGGGCTTTGACAAAGACGAAAGCGAGGGACTCACTGTAGCCAACCTGCGGCAGACGATGGGCGGTATCCTCAAGATCGCCTACATGGTCAAGCTCTCCGAGGAGGGTCTCGACGAGGATCGCGACGACGCGGAGCTCCTGCTGCGCGAGGCTGCCGATATCATCGACCGGATCGCCGCCGCCAAGAACGGTGAGAGGAGCAGAGACAGGGGAAGCGCCTTCTACCGGGAGTACGTGAGTATTTACAACCACGCGATGGATATGGCCGTAAAATGCTACTCCGAGGAGGAGTGCCGCCGCCGCAGACTGACCCCTGAGCAGATGACCTTCCAGCAGGGTGGCGATGATCTTCTTGAGCTGCCCGTGGATACGGACGGCTATGACCGCTCCATCTGCGACCAGATCCGCAACACCGATGAGTTCCGCTGGATCCGGGCCAACTGGCCCCTGAAGGCATAAGGAGCCTGAGGGCGGACAAGACCAAAGCATCACAAAGGAGGAAGTCCATGCAAGCCGTTATCGTCAATATGATGGGACAGAAATATGACAAGAGACCCATCTACTTCCGCGCTTTCCGCCCGCAGGATATCCTCTGGTTCTCTGCCGACCTGGAGCGTCTCGACAACTGTGCAAAGGAGCTGGCCGACGTCATCGTCGGCCAGCACACCCGCCGGGATTGGTATCTGATCCTCCTGGCAGACATCTCACTCTTTGAAAACGCCCGTTATACAAACGGCAGCGAGTGGCTCGCCAAGCTCGTCACGGCGCTCGTGACCACCAGGCTGCTGGAACCCCTGGACCGTGCCGCAGCCCTGCCCAGGGGCGTGCGCATCATCCTCCTGAACACGAAATTGCAGGACGAGGAGCTGCCCGCGCCGGACGCATCGGAGAAAATGCTCTCGCTGGATGGGTTCCACAACCTTCCGCCGGGGGAAATCCCCGTTCTGCAGCTCCCCTTTGTCGAGAAGGCGAAGAGGGCGCCGCTGGACGTGAGCGGGTTGTTTTCCAAAGAATTGGCCGATGCCTCCAACTCGTTGTCAAGCATCCGGGAAAAGTATGCCGCCCCTCCGCGCAAGGTCGAAGGCGAGCTGCTCGACCCCCTGCCCTCGGAATGGGAGAAGGCTGAGAAGGACGAGCTTGAGGCCGTGACGCAAACCCTGTGCTCGAGGATCCGGGCGAGGCTGGGCGCGCTTCAAAGCTATTCTTCTCCGGACAAGGACGGCGTCGAGACCACCCCCAAGATCACCCCCCAGACAGATTGCTTCTACCCACCGTACAACGAGGATGACGTGATCCGTGCAGATCTGCAGATGCAGCTGGCCGCTCTCTGCAGGGACGTCATCAGCCTCGAGGGACCGAACGCCCTCAAGGAGGCGCCTGCCGCCGTCCGGCCTCTCGGCCGCAAAGAGCTTGAGAACCGCGTGCGTATCGCACAGAATCGCCTGCAGGCCATTGAAAAGGCGGAGCAGCGGCCGCAGTACTGTTCCTTCTCTCAGGTGTTCAACGGCAGCTCCGAGATCGCTTCGCTGGAGACGGAAATGGAAAACGCGCTGGCTCGCGCGGGCTTCCACTCCATAAGCTCCGCTGCGGGAGGCGGCGGCCCTGCCCCCGCCTCGTCCCTGCCCGGGGCAGTGGGGGAAACGGTGAACAGTTTTCGGGAAAGCTGGTTCCGCATCTTCCGGCTGCGGAAGCTGTTCTGGGAGCGATACAATGCCTTTTGCAGCAATTACAAACAGGATCGCGTCCAGGCCGAGCAGCAGCGCGTGCTTGACACCTGCGCCGAGGCCTACCGCCGCTGGCGACTTACCCTGCGCGGCCGGAAGCTTCCGCAAATAATTCCCAGCGAGGAGGCGCGTCCGCAGCTCCCGGAGCAGGAGCTGGCCGGTCAATTGTCCGAAGCGCAGGCGCGCAGCATCTCCGGAACGCTTAGCCATTTGCAGGATTACGAGGATCTGCGCGCAGAGGGCGAGGAGATCAAGGCACGCTTCCGCAGCCGCTCCGGCCTATGGACGCCGACTATGGACGGAAACGACGGGCCGCGCTTCCGGCGCTTTGCGATCGTACTGGCCGTCTGCTCCGTCCTGCTGATGCTGCTGCCCTATGTGTTTATCACTGCGGGGCCGCTGCTGATGGCGGCGGCAGAGCTCGCACTCTTCGCTGTGCTCTATTTCGTCGGCACACTGTTCTGGGCGCGGGGCGTCTGCCGGGAGACGGCGGATTCGATCCGCAGCATCGACGCGCTGGACGAACGGTGCAAGAAGCGCCGCCAGGATTCCATCAACGCGATCATTCAGACGTACGGCAGCGTCCTGCCGCGTTGTCTTACTGCGCGCATCCGGGCGGAGCAGCTTCGCCAGGTGGATGCGATGAATGAACGTATCGAGAATAACTGGAAGCTTCATTGTGATTACCTCCGGGCAGCGTCTGACGAGCTGCAAAACCTCGCCACTGCCCTGCGCCTTCCCGCCATCGAGAGCGTGAAGCTGCCGAGAGCGCAAACGGTGAATTTCTCCCATGCGCCCTATGAGGCGGGTAATCAGGAAATCTATATGCTGTTCGGAAAGGAGGCGTAGGCCGTGGCCCTGCTGAAAATATTGATCATTCTGGCGGTCCTGGGCGTTCTCAGCGTCCCCTTTCTGCCTCTTCGTTTCCCACTTTGCCTGCGCTTTTTCAGCCGAGGAGAAAAGCACCGGCCGCAGGACCTATACAACGTCATTCTGACAGTCCTTACGGGGACGGCTGTCATCATCCTGATGCCGCAGGTGGTCAGACTGGCGGACTGGTTTCTGACTCTGCCCTTCATGACCCGCCTGCTTGCCCTCCTCCCGCACAGCGCGGCCTATGACGTGACACTCGTGCGAACGCTGCTGACGAACCTTGCCTATTGCCTGGCCGTTTTGATCCTTCTCGGGGTACTGCGTATCGTGACCGGCGGGAGCGGCGCCCTGCGGGAAAAGCTCGGCCGGCTGCGGCAGCGCAGAGCAGAGCGGCGGGAGAAGAAGCGCGCAGAGAAGGAAGCGAAACAGCAGCAGGAGCAGCAGGAGCAACAGAACGCCGCAACAGCCCCAGAACAGACCTTGTCAGGCGGGCAACTCCCTTCCGAGCTGATGCCGAAGCCGGAAAAACCGGAGGAAGGCCATCTGATCACGCTTGCGGAGCGTGTCGGCGGCCAGACAAACGGCACGGCGGGCATGGCACAGAACACGGGCGGTTCTGCCCGCAGCTCCGCGGCGGCCGGGGGCCCGATCTCACGCTTTTTTCTGGAACAAAGGGCGGATGGCTGGTATCCGAAGCGCCAGAGCAGCCACGCGGCCATCCATCTGCGCAATTTCCTCCTGATCTGCGGGATTCTCTACCTTGCGGCCTTTGCCCTGCTCATGATCCCGATGCTCTTCCCGCTGCCCTCTGCGGGCGGTTTTTACCGCTTAATGACACGGTTGATGGAGATATGGTATCTCTACCCGGCAGTGGCGATGGTTTTGCTGACGGAGCTCTTCTGGTATCTCCACGGCGAGGCCGCAGAGGATACGGCGGAGACAGCCGCGCAGAAACAAAAAACCTCTCCGCAGCGTGTCGTTGACCTCGATGCGCTGGAGCGGGCCCTCCTGAAGCTCTTCGGAAAGGACCGCAGCGTCAAGTCCTTCTACTCCTCTGACGTGGAAAACCTCGGGGAGCTTCCGAACCATCGGGTGGATCCCGGAAACGACCCTCTGCTGCAGGGCATCACGGCCTTCGTTCAGCGGGACGGCTTCGAGCTCAACGCCGAATACCTTGAAGGCATCCGCTCCCTTGCCAGGGGAGAAAACGTTCTCTTTGAAGCGCCGCTGTATACCTCCCTCGGCGTGTACCTGTACGCATATCTCAGCACACGGCTGATGCAGGGAGAGCGGATACTCGTGGTCCTCCGGGACAAGCAGGAGCTTCCCAACGTGAAAGACAACCTCTCCAAGGGCCTTCTGCACGCCTCCGGGACGCATGAACTGCTGTGGGAACTGACGGATCTCCCGTCCCTCAGAGCCGACGGAGATCCGGATATCCTGCTCGTTACCGCTCAGGAGCTCTGTGATGAGGATACGTTCCGCCGCTGTGAAGATTTCGTCCGGCGGGCCTCTCTGACGCTGCTGCCGGATGCCGACCGCGTCGTCTCTGCGGACAATTATCTATGTCAGATCCTGTCCTGGCGTTTTGAAGCCTGCAGGAACGGCAGACCGATGCAGTACCTCTTCCTCTCGACCCGGCACACGGCAAACCTCGGCAACTCCCTGGTCGAGTTCTTCCGCCTGCCTGACAGGGAAAGACTCTTTACGGCTCGCGGCGACTATGCCTATGGTGAGATCCACGTTTTCCTGTGGGCCGACCGCGGCGCTGCGACGCTGATCAACGGCGGCGCGCAGACGGTGCCCCTGTCGGCGGGGATCGGCAACGTGGCCGCCGATTACGGAGTGCCTGACCCGACGATCGTGACCCGGCAGGCCATTTTCTGCGGCCAGATCAGCGAGCAGTGGCTGCGCCTGTACGACGCTTCGGAGCAGCCCATTGGCTTTCTGGTGGTGGAGGACGAGGACTGCAACCTGGCGGGCGTCATATACTCCTACTCCCGCTATATCGGCAAGAAGGCCTCTGTCCTGCACGTGATCTCCCGGCCGTATCTGCTGAGAGACTTCTTCTACGCACACGCGCAAAGGTATCTGTTTGAAGAACCTCTGATGGGCCGCACGATGGCGGAGCACGCGGATCGTAAGCATACGAGCCAGATCGCTCTGATGTGCAGACTCCTGCAGGGAATGCCCGTAGAGGAATTCCTCCTGCTGCTCTCACGCATCGACGGCGCTGCGGTGGACCCGGGTCGTCCGGTCGGGCTGGAGGAGCTGCGCACGAAGGTAGAGGGCTTTTTGTCCGGGGTGCTGCACGAGGACGTTTCCGGCACGGGAGATCTCTTTACGCTCTACTATCCGAATGAGAGCTTCTACCCGCAGGAGCATATCCGGCTGCAGCAGCCGAACGATACCCTGCGGCCGCTGCTGGAGCAGACAGAGCTGGTCAGGGTCAGGCTGCACGGCAGCTGGGCGGGCCTCCTCCCCATTTTCCGCAGGGCGCTGGCGCAGGAGATCCTGCCGGGGCAGAACGTCGTTTTCAACAACCAGAACTACACCGTCGTATCCATCGACTATGCACGGGGCGTCGTTGTCCTCGATCAGACGAATGCGGTGCACGGCATCACTGAGCGCTACATCCAGGTGCGGGAATACCGCCTGGAGAAGGCGGAGGACTTCAAGGAGGAATGCCGCGCCGCGGTTCGCGGAAGCAGGGGCAGCCTGCCCGCGCTGAAGCGGGAACAGGTGCGCTTCATGTCGCAGGAGCTGCCGCTGCGCAGCCTTACGCTGCTCCTCTCCGAAAACAGCTTTGACGTCACGGTGGATACGGTACGGGAGTACCTGCTTCAGAGCGGCCGCCTGATCGTGACGGATCGGGATCTTCTCGTCCGCGAAATTTCCGAGACAGACCGCGAGTCGGTGCGCCGCAGCGTGCACGGAGGCCTTTATATCCGCCTGGAGACGGAGGACGTCCCGAGCGACGAGCTGACGATGACCGTGGCCGTTCTTCTGCAGGAGTCCCTGCAGACCCTGTTCCCGGATACGTACCATTGCCTCGCCGTCTGCCCGATCCTGCACAGCCCGGAGGATATCTTCGAGAGGGATCAGACCCATCTGCACACGATCGCCGGCATGTATCCGCGGCTTTACGGCTGGGAGAAGACCGATGATTCTGCCGTGGAGCTCCTGCTGGTGGACGACTGTGAGGGCGGGACCGGGATCCTGGAGCTCTTCTGTGAGCAGCAGGGGCTGTTCCTGCGCAATGCGTTCTGGATGCTCAGCGAGTATCTTGAATGGCAGAAGACGGGGGAGGAGGAACCCTTCCTGTGGTTCGGGCTGGACGAGGAACCGGCGATTTTCGACCTGGACGGGGCCGCGGAGCTTCTGCGGGCCTTCGCCCGCGATACGATCCGTGAACATGACCTGTTCCGCTCCCTGCGAGAGGGCAGGGAGTGCCCGATGTGCCTGCAGCCGCTCGCCGAACATGATCGGATGCGCTCGGGGCACAGCTTCTGCGGCGTCTGCGATGCGGAACTCAAGCCCGACGAATTCCAGTGCAGTCTGATCCTGCAGTATATCAAAGAGTGGCTGGGCGCACGCTTCCTGGCGCACCCGAAGGTGGGGGGCGTCATCCTGAAGAAGGAGCTCGGCGGGGAACACCTCTCCGCTCTCGACGTGACGGGGGCTGCTGTTCTCCTGGCAGAGGGGCTGCCGCTCACGGTCGTTCACGAGCAGCTTCTGATCCAGTGCGTGCGTGCCTGGCAGCAGGAAAATCTCTCTCTGGAGTCTTCAGTCCTTTCGGAGGGGCAGATCTCCTGGGTCCTTCTGCAGTACCTTCAGGTGCTGCAGCTTCATCAGCGCCGCCGGCGCCGTTATCGTCGGCTCCTCAACGAGTCTTCGGATGCCTCAGAGGGCTTCTTCCTGCTCTCCCAGGCGCTGCAGCAGGCCGGGCATGACAACAGCTTCACCTATCTTCTGAGCAGACAGCCCAAAAAGCCCAGCCCTGTGCAGGAAGAGAGATTCCGAGGCCACTCTGTGCGCACGCCCGGTGCGCAGGCGGGATACGTTTTGCGTGAACAGTTGTCTGGAGCAGAGGCCACTGCCTACGACCTGATTTTGAACGGCGTACTGGCCATGAAAGCGGAGATCGACGTTTCCCAGGCCGGACTGCGCAAGGAGCGTGCCAGGGCGGTCGTGCATGCGGTGTACAACGACCATCCGGAGCTGTTCTGGTGGGACAATGCCGCTTGTACCACCGTCAGTGTGGGAGATACGGTCACGTCCTTTGAGATTCCCTACTCTCTTACCGAGGAAGAGAGGCAGAGCCGCCAGGCCCAGATCGACAGCGCTGCGGAGAAGTTCCTGGAGCCGCTGACCGCGGACATGGGCGATTATGAAACGGCGCTGAAGCTCTTTGAAACGATGATCGGGCTGCTCGATTACGACTCTTTGGCCTTGGAGCGGGAAAAGCGGCGGCGCAAATCGGCGGAGGCGGACAATCTGCCGGACGATATGCGATCCATCTACGGGGCATTGGTCAAGCGCCGTGCCGTCTGCGCAGGCTATGCGGCCGGGTATCAGTATCTTCTCCAGCGCGCCGGTATCCGCGCCTTGTACGTGACGGGGACGATACGCAGCAGCGGCGAGGGGCACGCCTGGAACATCGTCGAGCTGGAAGGCGCCTTCACCCATGTGGACGTGACCTGGGGCGACTTCTCCAACACGAAAACCGGCGGGGACAAGTATATTTCCTACGCCTATTTCGGCCTTACGGACGAGCAGATCCGCCGCAGCAGGACAATTGAGGAGGAAAACCTGCCGATCTGTCGCAGCGAGGCGTGCAATTATTTCGTGCGGGAGGGTCTGTACCTGCCCGCCTATGACGCGGCAGCCGCAAAAAAGATGATCGTGCAGGAGTTGAGCAAGCACCCCGACCGGGCAAGTCTGCGTTTCGGAAGCGAGAGGGCCATGCGGACAGCGGTCAACGATCTGCTGCGCTCCGGCGATATCTTTGATCTTTTGCGTTCCCTTGACATTCATAGGCAGAGCATTTCCCATATGACCAACGACAAGCTCTGCGTGCTGACGATCCTGACGGAATAAAGCGTCCACCCGGCTTTGCCGTTTTGGGGTCCGCTGTTTATCGAAAGAGAGGATCAGCCGTTCCGCCCCCCTGCACCGGCAAATGAAAATGCACGGCCTCAGTTGAAGAATGGCGCATTGTATCAAAGCATAGTTCCTTTACCAAAAAACGGGACTCTGATCTTGTGACGATCAGAGTCCCGTTTATTCGTCCCGCGCCTTGCCGCGGCTTAGTGGATGGTGACGTTGAGCCCGTAGGAGGCCATGATGTTTTTCAGCTTCTCCATTTTTTCATCGGAGGGCGGGGTGGCCTCCAGGGGCTTGCCGTCGCTGATGCGGAGGTATTTCATCACGCCCATGTTGTGATAGGGCAGGAGCTGCACCACCTGGACGGCTTCGCCCAGCTCCACGCAGAATTCCGCCGTGGCGCGGATGTTCCCCTCGTCGTCGTTGAACATGGGGATCACCGGGATGCGCACCTGCAGCTTTTTGCCGTTTTCCGCAAGCTTTTTGGCGTTTTCCTTGATGCGCTCGTTGGGCACGGCCACGGTGGCCTGATGCTTGGCGCTGTCCATGTGCTTCAGATCGTAAAGATAGAGGTCCACATAAGGCATCGTGCGCGCCAGCGCCTCCCAGGGGGCGAAGCCCGTGGTGTCCAGCGCCACGTGGATGCCGTTGGCTTTCAAGCCCTGCAGCACCTCTTCCACGAAGTCGATCTGGCTCAGAGGCTCACCGCCGGAGATGGTCACGCCGCCGCCGGACACCTCAAAGAAGCTCTTGTCCTGCAGCAGCCGGTCCACCAGCTCCTGGGAGGTATAGTCCTTCCCGCACATGGTCAGCGCTTCCACGTAGCACTTGTCCGCGCAGGCGCCGCAGTTGTCGCAGAGGTCCCGCTTGACGTGCACGGTCCGCAGCTGCTCGCCGGTCTGCACGTCCGTTTTCAGAGGGCCTTCCTCGATGGCCCCCTTGGGGCAGGCCTTCATGCAGCGGCTTTTGCAGGCGTCCAGCCCCAGGCAGCGCATGCTCATCCAGCTGAGCTGCTTGTAGAAGGCCTGGCTCTCCGGACTGTGGCACCAGGGGCAGCGCAGGGGGCAGCCCTTCAAAAACGCCGTGGTACGGATACCGGGGCCGTCCTGCACGGAAAAGCCCTGGATATCGTAGAGGCGGCCGGTGGTCATATACTCATCTCCGTGCGGCGGATCAGATCGTCCTGGGCCTCCTTGTAGACCTCCACGAAGTAGGCGGAGAAGCCGGCCACCCGCACCACCAGGTCCTGGTATTCGCCGGGG
>JAEEGL011790517.1_pt1 | contig 18330 bp, 16 predicted proteins | sample 9134231 | NCBI WGS metagenome assembly JAEEGL01 (sample SAMN16246548, study PRJNA631951) | gut metagenome | biome: gut microbiome; feature: rumen; material: fiber-attached | host: Bos | place: Iran: Karaj | collected 2018-10 | reverse complement strand
CGGGATGACGGACGCGCAGAAAAACGATGAGTTTATTCTGAAACAATGCATGCAAAACGATTGTATGGAGAATGCTCCTCGCGATGGGCTGGCACAATTCTGTATCGAGCACGTATTTGCCATACAGGAAACAAAACTTACGGACGTCTGGGAGGATGTCAAAGCAGCAATCAGTCAGGGACAAACCGTAGTGTTCATCGAAAACGAAGCGCAGGCTATTATCATGGATACGCGCGGTTTTGAGTATCGAAACGTTGATTCCGCCGTCAATGAAAAAGTGATACGCGGCCCACAGGAAGGCTTCAATGAAAATTTGCGCACCAACATAACTTTGCTTCGCAGGATCATCAAAACCGATGATTTTGTGTGTGAATTTCGCAGTGCCGGCGCCGATAACCAAATAAGTTTAGCAATCGCATACAGGGAAGGAAGCGCCAATGAAACATTGATCGGAGAAGTCAAGCGAAAGCTCGCACGAATCGAAACACGGCAGATTCTCAACAACGGCACAATCGAACAGCTGATTGAACGGCACTCCATTTCACCATTCCCGCAGGTGTTATGTACGGAACGTCCAGACCGCGCAGCTATGCATATTATGCAGGGACACGTAGTCGTGCTGTGCGAAGGGAGCCCTTCGGCCAACGTGATGCCCGCGACTTTTTTTACACTTATGGCCAGCCCGGAAGACAGTTATACTCGCAGGCCGGTCGGTACGATATTTCGCTTCATCCGCTATTTAGGTGCTTTTTTATCCGTCTTTCTGCCGGGATATTTCCTCGCACTGGCACAACATCATCAGGGTATGCTCAGCCCGCAAATACTCAATACGATCATCGCATCGCGCCAGATGGTATTCCTTTCGCTGGGCTTAGAGCTCATTTTTCTATTGGTCGTTTTTCAGTTAATACGCGAAGCGGGCATGCGTGTGCCGGGTGTTGTCGGGCAGGCCATCGGCATCATTGGCGGTCTTATATTGGGTCAGGCGGCTGTTGCAGCGAACGTAGTCAGTACGGTCGTGCTTATCTTAGTGGCAATCACCGGTTTGGGGAATTTCGCTATACCGGATTATTCCATGCAAATATCGGCAGCATATTTCAGGTTGCTGTTTGTAGTCTTAGCCTGGATGGCTGGTTTATTGGGACTGTTTTGCGGAATACTGTTTACGACTGCTTGGATGGTTTCCATCAAATCCTTTGGCGTACCGTTTTTAACGCCCGTCGCTCCCAAAACGTATTCTAAACGCCCGGCAATACTGCGCGGCAAGGTGGATATGCACCGCCGTGCAAACGACTATCTCAATACGCAGGAGAGGCCTTCATGAATCTTAGAATAGGACGTTTCGGCAAACAGGAAGGTGCAAGCATTATCGGCATTTCTGTATGCTCGAGCGGTATCTTTGCCATTCATGCGCAGGAGATGTACGCGCACGGAAACTCATCCTACATTTCAGCAATCATCAGCGCCATGACCGCAATCGGATTGTTTTTATTTGTGTTGTGCGCAATGCGCGTCAGCGGCTGTAAGCATCTTATGTCACTTATTCGTTATGCATTCGGAGGTTTCGGAGCGAGCTTAGCAACCGCGGTACTGGCATTTTCGTTTTTGATGGCTGCGTCAGAACCTCTTAGCCGTGCGATTCTGGTGTTTGGGCGGTTTATCTACGTTGAGTCAGAAGGCTGGTCTCTGTTGGTTTATATCGCTCCCGTTATATTCGCCATCACATGGATGGGCATGGAGACGCTGGGGCGCACCGCGAGACTGCTCGTATGGGTGCTTTTAGGCTCTATTGTGATCGGACTGCTTTGGGCTGCTTCCGAATACCAGACCTTTCGGTTGTTTCCGTTGATCGGAAATGGAATTGGCAATATGCTATGGGACAGTCTGCAAGGTCTCTCTCGTTTTTTGCCGGGACTTGCAGCCTGGCTCTGCGTTGCACAGGGTGCGCAGGGACTTATGAACACAAAATGCTCCGGGCTGATCGGCGGTATCACGGGCGGCGCAATAACCGCAATCACACAGACCTGCCTCGGCATGACCTATACCTACAACACGCTCACCGCTATGCGTTCGCCCATGTACCATTTGACGATGATGGCGCGCAGCAGCAGCGTCCTGCAAAGGCTTGATCAGATATTGCTGTTTTTTTGGCTCGCTGCGATGATTCTAAGCACCTCATTTTACGCGTATGCAGCCGCACTGCTGCTGGTCGTACTGTTTAAGCAGAAGGATATTCGTCCGGCGGCGGCTTCCATATGTGCAATCATAGCGTCGCTAATCCTGATCACATATCTCGAAGTGCCCTGGTACGAACAGTTTGGCGAATTCTATATACAATACGGCTGGATATTTATCGCTGCACCTCTGTTGATTGCCTCAATCACAGCGCTTATAAAAGCAGCGGTGAAAAAGAGAAAAGGAGCAACTGCAAATGAAGCAGCTTAAGCTTGTAATATGGATCATCGTAATCATGTTTATTGGCTGCGGTTGTCTTCCTACAATGAGTTTGGACGAATACGGATACGTGTTGTTCGTAGGTGTAGACCCCGGATCACTTCTCCCGTATGAAGTAACGATGATGCTGCAGAAAACAGAAGACAACGGGAATACGCAGCAGCTGGCAAGCGTGTTGCTTTTGAGCGTAGAATGCGCGGATCTTTTTGAAGCAGTCGATTTACTGAGCGCCAGCGTACCATATCAACTCAACATGTCACGTGTAAGCGGAATAGTATTCAGCAAAGAATTGGCGCAAAACGGCCAAATGCGGAATTTTCTGGATATGTCCTTCGGTCGGCTTCGCATGCGGCATTATATCAATATTATGATATCGCAGGATGGCGCGAAGGAATTCTTAAAAGGTATCGGGAACATGCCTGACCTGGTGGTATCAAAACTGCATTCCAGTTTGCTTTCCTATTCGTTTCAGACAGGATTTGTCCCAATTTGCAATCTTTCACTCTGGAACGAGGCTGTAACGGGCAAAACAGGCGATGCTGTTATTGCATTGTGCGCTTACAACGATGAAGTGGAACCTATTGAAGAGGAGCCTTCCCAGCAGACTCCGCAGCTTCCTGTCAAAACGCCAGTGCCTACTCCGGCAACGCTTCCTGAATCTGACAGCGTTCATAAAGCGGAATACGGATATTTGCCGGATCAATTACTGCGGCAGGGAGGACTGCAATCCATATTGATGGGTTCTGCGTTGTTTGACGGCGATAAAATGGTTGGCTATTTGGACGGCCAACATACGCAATTGCTCTTAATGGCAGTCGGGCAGTTTGAAAAGGGATTCGTGCAATTGCCGGGACCGAGGGGAGAGCATATGAATATTGCACTGATGAAGCATTCTTCTCCGACAACTACGCTTGATACAGAAACGGCTACCGCGACCGTAAGCGTCTCATTGGTAGCGGATATAGATATCCCAGAAATATTAACGGGGGTTTCAGCCGAAGAACTCCAAGCGCATATCGAAAGGTATCTGGAAGAAAATATGGATATCGTCTTTAAAACCTGTCAAAAACTCGGCGCTGATTCTTTTGGCATGGGGCAGGCAGCCGTCAGGCATTTTACCAGTACGGAAGATTGGGAGAACTTCGACTGGGACGGCGTATACCAGAAGCTTCAAGCAACATTTGAAATCTCAGTAAAATTGGGGCACCATCCTGAAAAATCGAATCTGGAGTGAGCATAATATGTGGTTATTTATCGTCGGGTCGTTCCTTATCACAGCATATTGTGTCGTTTACATGGTACATTGCATCAAAAGCAAAGCAAAACTTGCAGCAATCGGGGCCGCAATCCTCAGCGCTTTGCCGGCAGCTTTTGGCATTTTGCTTGCATGCTATTCATACTGATAAGCTGTATTGGTTGTACAGCGAATTGACCGAGAATTAAAGGAGTTTTGTCGTATAACTTGAATATTAAACATTTGCGCCTTAAAAGTATGCTAGATAAATGTCGATAAATGTAATAATTTGTCAATTCCCGTAGAAAGGAACGCACATGGGAGAAAAAAAACATCAGATATCTATCGTTGACGAAATGCTCGTAGAAACCGAAGTTCTGGAGCAGTCTTTGGACGACGAAAGAACAAAAGTGATGGAAGCCTTTTCTGCAAAATATCAGAATGCGACATTGAGCGGCATTAGATTAAACGAAGAGTATATCGCTTCGCAAATCAGACTGCGCGGGCTGGACACCGAAAACGACGAACAGGTGCATGAACAAGATACCAGCCCAGACCGTCCTTACAATGCGAATATCATCAGACGAAGAGACGAATAAGCACCTTCAAACAGCTGAAACATGCCCCGCTTTATTCCCAAACAGAACATTCCACGCGGTGAGAGTGTACAGCGCACTTCTCACCGCGTTTTCTATACCAAGAGCATTTCAATAAAAAAAGTAAATTTTTTTCGGAATAGAAATGTACCGTTTCCAAGATACCATATCTGTTATATAATATGATATAATCAATAAAAAGCAGAGAAGGAGGCAGGGCGCTTGACAGTCGACAGTATCTTTAAAGCCATACCGAGTGGTTTTTCGCAATTTACGTTCGTCGATGCAATTGACATTCTCATCATGGCGTTCCTGCTGTATCGAATCATTATTTGGACCAAACGCACGCGCGCTTACCAGGTAGTTAAGGGCGTGGCAATACTGATCATAGCTTATGCGGTCAGCGCATTGCTGTCATTGACGACGCTCAGTTGGCTTTTCAGCGTTATTTTACAATCAGGAATTGTCGTAATCGTCATACTTTTCCAGCCGGAGTTAAGGCGTGTTTTGGAACGCCTTGGCCGCGGTCGTCTGTTCGGCAGCGCTATATTTGCGCGTACAACGCCGGAATCAGCCGAAATCGTGCGCGGTATATATCAGGCTGTCCTGAATATGGCAAAACGCCGTGTTGGCGCGCTGATCGTAGTAGAACAACGCACAGGGCTGGGAGAAATCATAGCCACCGGCACGCGTATTGAAGCGGTAATCAGCGGTGCACTTATCGAAAACATATTTGAACCGAACACACCCTTACATGACGGCGCAATTATTATACGTGACGGCGAGATCGCAGCTGCAGGCTGCCTATTACCGCTCTCTGATGACATTGACATCGCACGCGAGCTGGGCACACGTCACCGCGCCGCATTGGGCGTATCCGCTATATCAGACAGTATCACGCTGGTTGTTTCGGAAGAAACCGGAATTATTTCCATGGCACATGACGGTAAGCTGGTACGTTATATCGACGCCAAGGCGTTGAAGGATATTTTGGAAGACCTGTTTTTAGTTGAAAAGGAAGGCACATTCGCCTGGCTAAAACGAGATGGAAAAGATAGCAAATAAGAAAACTGAAAACCGTATCGTTAGCTTCCTTCGGGGGTTCTTCCGAAAGAACTTAGTCATTAAGATTCTTTCGCTTGTGTTTGCTGTGCTGATTTGGGCGTACGTGTTGGCCGATCAAAATCCGTATCGAATTAAGACCGTTCCTGAAGTAGCTGTAAGCTTTGACGGAGAAGCCGATTTACAGGCACGCAATTTGGTCATTCGCGGCGACCGCGCAGAGATTCTTAAAAATGTCGTTGCGTATGTAAGCACGCAGATTACCGACTATGCTGATTTAAGCGCACAGGATATCACAGCAACAATCAGCTTAAAAAATGTCAACACGCCGGGTATCAAGCAAATACCGATCACAGCAACTGTGAGCACGCGTTGGGGAACCGTAGAAAGCGTATCCCCAGATACCGTTACGTTGGAGATCGACAGTCTTGCCACAAAATATGTACCCGTCGAAGTCCGCTACACGGGCACCCTGCCTGCGAATTATTGGCACGGCACCGAAGAATTGGGGCAAAAAACCGTCCAGATACGCGGCGCTAAGCAGGACGTCGACCGCGTAACAAGAGCAATTTGTACAATAGACCTTGATGGACGAACGGAAAGCTATAACGATGCAATTTATGTGACTCTCGTTGATGAAGCGGGGGAGGAAATAGATTCGAACCTGTTGCTGGGCGATGTTCCGTCTGTCACGGTAAAAATGTCCGTTTTGCCGATGAAGACAGTTGGTTTCAATGTGGATACGCTTCTGGAGGGACAGGATAACCTTCCCACAAACTATTCTGTCACCGATGTTACGGTCAAACCTCAGACCGTACAGATCGTAGGCAGACAGGAGGTTCTGGATACAATCAACTCGTTGAACCTTGAAACGATAAACGTTGCAGGAAAACGGGAGAATATTACGACCTACCTTTCTGTGATTGTACCGGACGACGTCATGCTGTTAGATGATGATTCGGTTCAGGTGTTGATCACAATTCAAGAAGCCAGAACTACGAAGACATTCACGGATGTCCCGATTCAGATTCAGGGATTGGGGGATAAGCTTCAGGCTTCTACGCACAGCGTATCGACAACAGATATTACGATCTATGGGCCGATCAGCATCGTATCGTCCATTGAACGCAAGGACATCAGTGCGTACGTAGACGTAACGGGCAAACGTCCGGGCACATTCGACTTGGAGGTTGAAGTCTTTTTGTCCGACGAGGTACAAAGCAGGCCTGAAACGATCACCAGCAGCGCGGAACGTGTAATTGTCGTAATCAGCGAACAGTAACAGATGCATATGCACATACAGCGTTAATGAAAAAGAACACTATGCCATAACGATTGTTGTGGCGTTCTTTATGTGAGCCGGAAGGAAAAAGAAAATGTCAATCATTGTAAACAGAATCAAAATGCCGCTTACCAGCGAACCCGAAATGTTGCGGGATTTGTTTTCAAAGCAATACGGCGTGCCTGTTGAATCGGTACACGCAATACACCTGCGCCGCTCGTCTCTGGATGCGCGCAAAAAGAGCGACATCTTTTTCCAAGTTTCAGCAATCGTTGAGATGGAACCGGTATGGGAAAAGAAGCTCCTTATGCGAAACCATAGAGACATAGCCCCTTATGTACACGAAGAAAAACGAACCTATGAACACGGCACGATAAAACCTCGAGGTAGAATTGCCGTCATAGGATTGGGACCGGCTGGGTTATTCGCAGCATATTTACTTGCAAAAGAAGGATATCAACCATTAGTGATTGAACGCGGCGCACCGATATCGCAACGCGTAAAAGATGTGGAACATTTTTGGCAGGACGGAGTGCTGCAAACAGAAAGCAACGTGCTTTTCGGAGAAGGCGGGGCGGGTACGTTTTCCGATGGCAAACTCACTACGCGCATCAAAGACCCACGCGCACAGGAAGTAATCGCTGCACTGGTACAATGCGGTGCTCCACAGGAAATTGCCATACAGGCAAAACCGCATATCGGCACGGATATGCTGCGCGGTGTTGTAACAAAACTCCGCAAGCAGATCGAAGCGTTGGGCGGTGAAGTCCGTTTTTTCACTCGCTTGACAGATATTACTGCCAGTAACAGGGTCTTGCAATCGATTACAGTGGAAAAAAACGGGGAGCAAGAAAAAATCCCCTGCTGCGCGTGCGTTCTGGCAATCGGTCACAGTGCGCGGGACACGTATACCATGCTACACGAAGCGGGTTTGGAATTAGTCCCAAAGGCGTTTGCAGTAGGCGTACGAATCGAACATCCGCAAAAACTGATCGATGCCGCGCAATACGGCGCATATGCCGGGCACCCTCGTTTAGGCGCGGCAGAATACCGGCTGAGCGGACGCAGCGGGGAAAGAGGCGTATATACTTTTTGTATGTGTCCGGGCGGACAGGTTGTCGCAAGCGCATCCGCAAAGGAACAGGTGGCCGTTAACGGCATGAGCAATTTCGCCCGTAATGCCCCTAATGCAAATTCCGCCATCGTGGTGCAGGTATCCCCAAACGATTTTGGAACCGGCGTCTTTGACGGCATCCGCTTTCAGGAGATGCTGGAAAATGCGGCTTTTCGTCTGGGTAGCGGCGGTTTCGCCGCACCGGCGCAGCGTGTAGAAGATTTTCTTAAAAACCGGAAAACAACTGCTTTCGGAGACGTGAAGCCATCTTATCGGCCGGGCGTAACGGGAAGCCAACTGCAGAAATGTTTGCCGGATTTCATCGCAGCCGGCATAGCGGACGGTATCCGGGCGTTTTCGCGTCAACTGCGCGGGTTTGATTTTCCCGATGCAGTCCTGACGGCCGTAGAAAGCCGCACAAGCGCGCCGATACGCATTCTTCGGGATGTGAACGGCGAAGCAACGAATGTAAAGGGATTGTATCCTACGGGCGAAGGCGCCGGTTACGCGGGAGGGATTGTCAGCGCCGCCGTGGACGGTTTGCATGCCGCTGAAAAGATCATATCCCGCTACCAAGCATAGATTACACTAAAAAATCGAGGCTGGAACTATTTCCGGCCTCGACAAAACAGACGCGTATGCTCCGCTTATACCATTACCATTATTCTTCTCGATCTCTGTCCTTGGAGTACTCTATTGCATTATCGCTTCCGTCAGACCATAACCGTTCCATGTTATAGTACTGACGTTCATCCGGCACAAAAATGTGAACCAGGATATGCGCAAAGTCCAAAACAATCCAACGCCCCTCGTTGTAACCTTCCTTGCGGCGCAGGTCTAAACCCAACTGTGCGGCCTGATCTTCCAGTTCATCGCATAATGCCTTGACCTGTGCCGGCACACGACCGCTGCATATTACGAACCAATCAGCGATAATCGTTTTGTCCGCGACGTTAATCGCAACAACATCGAGGCCTTTTTTGTCGTAAAGTACACGACAGATTTCCAGCGTTTTTTCTTTCCAGTCAGTGTTCAATCGGATACCTCCTTAATATGATCGTTTAACGCAAGATAAGAATCGGGATGTACAGTCAGTCCGGCCGACTGCACGTATTGAATCGTATGTACAACGGCTGCGTAAAACGCTTCATCAACATCGCGCGCTGCGATTTCACGCAGTTCTTCGACCCCGGGAAAATGTCGATTTGGCTCTATCAGATCAGCAAGATAGATCAGCTTGTCCAACATGGTCATATCAGCACCGCCGGTAGTATGCAGCTTAATGGCTCTTAAAATATCCGGGTCATTCACGCCGTAAAAGGACTGTGCCAACTCGGCGCTTTTCTGCGCGTGCCGAAGATCATCCGGTTCAATGTTTTTACCGCAGTCGTGCAGAAGAGCAGCTAAACGCGCCTTTTTCCCGTCGACACCGCAGCGCTCCGCTAAATGAACCGCGGTACGTACCACGCCCATAGTATGCTGATATTTATATTCATTCAACGCCGCATGACATTTTTCCTGCATCCAACGAAAGGAAAAAGGGAAATATATCCCCTTGTTGTAAATATACCGTTCCACCGCAGGCGGAACAAGCCCTTCAATCGAGCGCGCATCGCGTACACGAGACCGGATCTGCGTGGAAGAAATGTCCGCTACACATTTTGGCAGCAATATGATACGCGCACCCATGGAGCGCAACAATTCTGCTGCAGCGGATTCTTTTCCGGTGTATTGTGCGCGCGGCACGCAGACGAACGTAGCCAATTCAAAAAGCCGCGTCGTATTGTACCAGTGCGGCAAATCCAAAAGCATGTCGGTGCCGACAATATAAAAAATCTCTGCCTCAGGGTATCTCTCATGGCAATATGCAAGGGTATCAACGGTATAGCTCTTTCCTATACGCGTAATCTCCCAATTACAGCCCTGTATTTCCGGCTCCATAGACGCGCATGCAAGCTGTACCATGTGCAGCCGTTCGCATGCGGGAATATTGTCCTGAACATCTTTGTGCGGCGGGATATTCGCTACAACCAGAAATACCTGATCCAGCTGTAAAGCGCTGCGCGCTTCCTGCGCCATTTCTAAATGTGCATTATGAACGGGATTAAATGTACCTCCCAGCAATCCAATGCGCATGAACTCACACTCCTTACGAAAGATATTATACACAATTTTTGCCGCCTGTGCATGACAATTGCAATCGCGGAAAGAATTGATGCAAAGGAGGCGAAACATATGCTTTCAGAATATCAACAGAATGCGTATTTCAGAAAAAGACACGCTGGCGGACGTTCGATGGCCGCGCGTATCGTCGATTACATCGGACTTCGACTGATATTTTTTGCAGCATGCTGGCTGTATTTCAGGCATATCATTCCCGATCGAGCGGCATCGGTCTGGATAAGCGCAATCGCACTCGTGACATTTATGATCGTCCTGCGACTTTGTCGGGATTCTTCTTTAAAAAGGTTTATAAAGAAGGACAAGGAACGCATGCGTGATGAAATGCGCATGGAATTTCTGATATCTATGCCGCAGAAGGACTTCCGGTCACTGTTGGAAAAAACGATCCATCATGATCCACAGGTACAATTGTACGGATTGCAGAAAAACACGCCTGTCTCGGAGGACGACATACTCGCCGTCTACCATGCGTCTTGCGAAACAAAACCGCTCCATATCTGCGCAACAGCTCCATTTTCCGAAGGAGCGTTCGCGCTCATTAAACGTCTTCCTGTCGAGGTAAAGCTGACCGGTGCGGCGGAGCTTCTTGATGCCTGTCGTGAAAACATGCCGATCAGCGATATGGAATTAGAAATGCGCATCGAAGAAAAGTTGGAAGAGCAGAAAAAACGCCGTCGCCGTTTACAGGGAAGAGTCTTTTTAGATCGGAATGCCAAAAAGTACTTGCTGGCCGCAGCAGCGCTACTAATCGTTTCATTCCTGACCGACTATGTGATCTATTACCGCATGCTTGCAAGCCTGTGTGTATTGCTGGCAGCGACATCTTTTTTCATCAATCGCGGCACAGGAAGCAGCGCTTCTTCATAGATTGCAAGTATTGGAGGCGACTGCATGGGCATTATGGTGCACGTATTCAATCATCATACCCGGAAATGGGAAGATTACGACCTAAAATTGTCACAGGACATGCCGTATACAGGAGGATTCCTTGCTGTAAAGGATTTTCGCGGGCAATCGCGCTCCGCTTATATATGGAGCGATACCCGCGCACTAGAAGCGTTTAGACGCGCATGCAGATACTTTGGTTCGCGCATACCTGTCAATTACGCTTTTCGTCGTATTGAAGAGGGAGGGCATAAAAGCCATTCTGCACATTACGCCGGAATGGCTTTTGATATGGGGAAATGGATGCCGGCAACAGAACGCTGTGCGCTTCGTAAGCTGCTACTGCGCGAACATTTGTTTTCCTATATCGAACCAAGCTGTATAGCGCCCATAGGCATCCATGCGCAGGTCTGTACACCTGTCTCTATATATCCCAATGCGAGCGTAGGGAGCTGCGGCACGCATATTTGCGTACTGCAAGATGCGCTGCGTATCGTCGGCGCATATCGCGCAGCATTGACCGGATGTTTTTGCGATATGACAAAAAAGGCATTATGCCGCTTTCAACATGACAACCATATATGCGCAAGCGGGATTGCCGATCGCAATACGTGGAATCTTCTTTTACGCGCCGCATCTTCCCATGTTTAGCAATGCGCTTGTCAAAAAAACGCAAAGATTGTATCATGGCATTTGTAGAGAGAAACCAACATAGGGGAGAGGCACATGCAAACGATCATTGCGCAACAACTGTTAAGCTGCGGGGTTCAAAAGGAACATCGCGTGCTTGTCGGCGTGTCGGGCGGTGCGGATTCGGTTGCATTGCTGCACGCAATGTGTGCACTCAGGGAGCAGCACGTGATTGCCGATGTAGCAGCCGCGCACCTGCACCACGGCATACGAGGAGTTGACGCCGACGCAGACATGGCATATGTGCGCGCGCTGTGCGCCTCCCTGCATGTACAGCTGGAGACCGCACATGCAGACGTTCCGGCATTAGCAAAGAGCACCGGAAAGACGTTGGAAGAAGCTGCAAGAGAGGCCCGAATCGCTTTCTTACATCAAGCAAAAGACAAGCTCTGCGCGCATTGGATTGCGCTTGCACATCATGCAGGCGATCAAGCAGAAACGATATTGATGCATCTCATACGCGGAAGCGGCCTAAATGGCTTGCAGGGAATGCAGCCGGTGCGAGACGACATCATACGTCCCTTGTTGTTGGTATCACGCAAAACGATCATCGATTATGTTTCGCAGCATGGTCTGCAATACCGTTCGGACGTCACAAATGAGGACTTGCATTATACGCGCAATCGCGTGCGGCATCAACTATTGCCGCTGCTGAAGGAGTTTAATCCGTCGATAGAGGAGAGCCTATGCCGCATGGCACAGCGTCTTGCAGAAGACGAAGCGTATCTAATGTCGCAGGCAGAAACCGTTTTAAAATCCGCCCGCCACGAAGACGGCGTCTCGCGTCAGATGCTGGCGGCGGCGGAACGACCGATCCAGATACGCGTATTTCAAATACTGTTAAAACAATATCATGTACACGATACATCGGAAAATCTGCTGAATCGGCTATGCGAATTATTGACCGCACATACTGGCACGAAAGTCCAAATCACAGACAAGCTTTCCGCGTGGGCAAGTTACGAGCACGTACATATCGGCCAATCGCCCGAATATGTAGAGTACAGCATGCCGTTCCTTAAAGAGGGAATCACCCAAACGCCCGATGGATATTTCAGTGCAGCACCGGCAGATAATTGGCGCACGGATGAAGGTACAAACGTCGCCTATTTTGATTTCGACAGCTTGCCGGATCACATTGAGGTTCGAACGCGCCAAAACGGCGACCGTTTTTTCCCTTTGGGGTCGACAGGTACACGAAAGTTAAAGGCATATTTGATCGATAAAAAGATTCCACGCGAGGAGCGCAATATGCCTATGCTCTGTTCTGACCATAATGTGTATTTCATCCCGGGCGCTACGATCGCGCACACGGTACGTGTGACAGAAAAGACGCAGCGCATTCTGCGTGTGGAATATCATGAAAACAAAAAGAACGATCTTACGAATGGGAAATAAGCGCTTGCGTTTACACAAAGTACATGTTATAATGACTGATGCAGTTGTGTATGGAGGTAACCAGTAGATGGAAACAGTCAGGTTGATTCTGCAGATCTTGTTGCTGGTCTTTGCAGTTCTGATGATTATTGTCGTCTTGATGCAGTCCAGCCGTAGTTCCGGTCTCGGTACGGCATTCGGCGGCGACAACAATCCATCATCCTTAGGCGGCGCCAGAGGACGAGCGGCCAGCAAAGAAGCGAAGCTTCAAAAATTTACAATAATCATTGCAATTGTGCTGGGCGTATTATCCATAGCAATGGTGATTCTATCAGCCTAACGCAAAAGCACTGGCAGAGTGAATGGATTGCAGCACGCTGTTTTATACAAGCGTGCTGTTTTTCTTTTCTCTGAAACGGGAAGGATTGCGGTAAAGAATCGCGAAAGGAAGTATATTACAATAAATACAATACAGGAAAACATTTTGCAGATATTATCAGAAGCAGGAAAGCCTCTGACATATGACGCGCTTATAATGCAATTCGAACAGACTGAAGGCGTACAGGAAGCTGTGCAGGCTTTGATTGCTTCCGGAAAACTGTTGCTTACCCGCAAGCACAAGCTTTCTCTTCCGGAACAGACAGGTTTGGTATTTGGCAGAATACAGGGACATGCGCGGGGTTACGGTTTTTTCATCCCGGTCGATGGCACGCCGGACGCCTTTGTGCCTGCAGACGCCATGCGCGGCGCGATGCATGGCGATAAGGTATGGGCACGCTATACAGGCCAGACCAGCCGCAACGGTTCGCCCGAAGCGGAAATCAGCTTGATCGTGCAAAGGGCGTACACGAGCATCATCGGCACGTTTGAAAAGGACGGAAAGTCCGGATATGTCATCCCGGACGAAAAACGCCTGCCGATGGATTTGCTGCTTACCGAAACGCATAAAGCAAAACACGGCGATAAGGTCGTCGCAAAAATCGTCCAGTATCCTGACGGCCGGCGTCCGCTTCTGGGCAGGGTTGAGGAAGTACTGGGCAGCAAAGGCGATCCGGGGTTGGATGTGCTTTCCATTATCCGTCAGTTTGCGTTGCCGGATACATTCAGCAAGAATGCCCTGCATCAAGCAAAAAATATTGCACAGAGCATTACGCAGGATGATATTCTTACGCGCGAAGATTTGCGCCAAAGGTGCATCGTCACTATTGACGGTGCAGACGCCAAGGATCTGGATGACGCAGTGAGTCTGGAAAGGCTATCCAACGGCAACTATCATTTGGGCGTACATATTGCAGATGTTTCCGCATATGTCAAAGAAGGAACGGCCTTGGATCGCGACGCATATCGGCACGGTACCAGCGTGTATTTGCAGGACCGCGTACTGCCAATGCTGCCGCCGGAACTTTCCAACGGCATCTGTTCGCTTCAACCGAATGCGGACCGCTTAACGCTATCTTGTTTTATGGAAATCGACGGCACAGGGAAAGTCGTAAAGCATCGTTTAGCCGAAACGCTGATCCGTACGCGTCATAGATTGATCTATGACGATGTCACGCAGCTTCTTGAAGGCGATGAAGTAATGCGGCGCAAATACGAAGATATCGTTCCGATGCTGGAACTGTTGGCAGAGCTTGCAAATGTACTGAATGCAAGACGCATCAAACGTGGCAGCATTGATTTTGACATCGACGAAGCACGGATCACGCTCGACAATAACGGGCAGGCTGTGCAGATTGACAAAGCGGAACGTAAGATCGCTAATCGGATCATCGAAGAATGCATGCTGATCGCCAACGAAACCGTCGCACAGCATATGTTCGATTTGAACTGCCCTTTCCTATATCGCATACACGAACGTCCCGAGAAAGAGAAGCTCTCGGATTTAAACGTTTTTTTGCAAACGCTCGGCTATGGAATAAAGAACTTAAGAGATTTACAGCCGCGCACGCTGCAGCGCGTACTGATGCAGACAAAGGGCACGCCGGAAGAAAACATCGTCAACAAGGTCGTGCTGCGTGCAATGCAAAAGGCAAGATACCACGAAGCATGTCTGGGACATTTTGGACTGGCGGCAAGGCATTACTGTCACTTTACTTCACCCATTCGCCGCTATCCCGATCTGGTTGGGCATCGAATTATCAAAGAAATGCTGCACGGAAAGCTGAACGAAAAACGCGTGGCAAGGCTGGAAGAAACCCTTCCCGAAATTGCCGTTCAGTGCAGCGAGCGCGAACGCACCGCCATGGAAGCGGAATGGGCTGTAGACGATCTCAAAAAATGTGAATACATGAAAAAGCGCATCGGTGAAAACTATGCGGGCATGATCGCCGGGGTAACTTCTTTCGGTTTTTTCGTCGAATTGGAAAACACGGTAGAGGGGCTTGTGCGTATCACGTCCTTGGATGATGATTATTACATCTTTGATGAAAAACACTACCGTTTAGTTGGGCGTAGTCACGGGCGGATATATCGGCTCGGCGACGCGGTAAACATACGCATAGCCAGCGTGGACATGGATACGCGAAATATTGAAATGGAGCTTATAAAACAAGCATAAAAATACATCTATTTGTTGTATGGTTGCCACGTATTATGCTATAATTTCCGCTAGAACAAAAGGGGAGAGAGAAATGCCTGTCAAAAAGGGGATAAAAGTCCTCGCGCAAAATCGCAAGGCCAGACATGATTATTTTATCGAAGACGTCTACGAGTGCGGCATCGTTCTGGTGGGCTGTGAGGTAAAGTCTATGCGCGCCGGTAAAGTCAATCTGAAAGACAGCTATGCGCAAATAAAAAACGGCGAAGCGATCCTGCACGGCATGCACGTCAGCCCTTTTGAGCAAGGAAATATATACAATCCGGATCCGTTTCGCGACAGAAAGCTGCTGTTGCATAAAAGCCAAATCAAAAAGCTTTATGCGGCGCAGCAAGCACAGGGAATGAGCCTGATTCCTTTGCAGCTCTATCTGAAGGATGGCTTGATTAAGCTTGAATTAGCGGTAGCAAGAGGCAAGAAGCTTTACGACAAAAGGCATGATATTGCTGCGAGAGATGCAAAGCGCGAAATGGAACGCAGTTTTAAATCAGGGGGAAAAGTATGAAAACATTACCGTTCGACGAACAGCAAATACGAGCGATCATTCGCGATTACCCGACGCCGTTTCATATTTACGATGCAAAGGCGATTGTCGACAACGCAAAGCGGCTTCAGGCAGCCTTTGCTTGGAACACGGGATACCGCGAGTATTTTGCCGTTAAAGCGGAGCCCAACCCTGTCATTATGCAGCTTCTGTATGAACAGGGATGTGGCATGGATTGTTCGTCTTATACGGAACTGATGCTCTGCGAGGCGCTGGGCATCACGGATAATTCGATCATGTTTTCTTCCAATGATACGCCGGCAAGCGAATTCGAGTATGCCCGTAAGCTGAACGCCATTGTAAATTTGGACGACATCACGCACATTGATTTTCTGCGTGAGCATGGCGGTATTCCGGAAACGATCTGCTGCCGCTTTAACCCCGGCGGTGAGTTCCGTTTGGGCAATATGATCATGGGAAATCCGGGAGACGCCAAATACGGTTTTACTAAGCAGCAATTAATTGACGGGTTCAAGCGTCTAAAAGAATTGGGCGCAAAGAAATTCGGCTTGCATGCTTTCCTTGCCAGTAATACGACCGACAATGGGTACTACCCAATGCTGGCCAAAGTGCTGTTTGAAACAGCGGTGGAACTCAAAGAAAAAACCGGTGCCGAAATCATGTTTATTAATCTGTCGGGCGGTATCGGCATCCCGTATCTACCGGACGCTGAACCCGCTGATATCGAACGTATTGGACGCGATGTACAACAGGTATACAATGAAATTATTGTTCCCGCAGGTATGCAGGTATCGTTGTTTACCGAACTTGGACGCTATATGACCGGTCCTTACGGCTATCTTGTGACAACTGCGCTGCACCGCAAGGACACCTATAAACATTACATCGGCCTTGATGCGTGTGCCGTGAATTTAATGCGTCCCGCCATGTACGGCGCATATCACCACATCACGGTAATGGGAAAGGAAAACGCGCCCTGTGACCACGTGTATGATGTGACTGGTTCATTGTGCGAAAATAACGATAAGTTTGCGGTGGACAGGCCTCTGCCGAAAATCGATGTCGGTGATATTGTCGTCATACACGATACCGGCGCACACGGTTTTGCAATGGGATACAACTACAACGGCAAATTGCGTTCAGCTGAGATTCTGCTTAATTCCGATGGTAGCACGCAGCTCATCCGGCGAGCAGAAACGCCTGCGGATTATTTTGCCACGTTGGATTTCCTCAATTTGTTTGACGAATAATGCCCTGACACATATACTATAAAGTGTACAGGGGGATGAAAATGGTTTCGACGGGGATCGTGGAAGCCGGATAAGCGGGTCGAAGCCCCGAACTTCGTAAAAAGCGGGACAGTATAGTAACTGGCAAAAATACTAAATTAGCAGTCGCTGCCTAATCGGCGACCGTTCAGCATCGGAGGCCTGCGGCCGGTGTTTGGGCGTCATCATCGCAGGGAACCAGCCCGCATAAGCTTTGCCGCGGGTGGGATTTATGAAGCTACTAACCTGCTGATCCTGTCGATAGGAGCAGCGGGGAGGGAACGTTAAATTATCGACTACGCTCGTAGAAAGTCCAGTGGACAGGTTTTCGGACGGGGGTTCGACTCCCCCCATCTCCACCAGCAAAAAAGCCTCTTTTGTCTAGCAAGACAAGAGAGGTTTTTTCTTGCATTTGGGAGGAGGGCAGTCCACGTTCTCCTAAATAATAGCCGTTTGACACTTTGGCACGTGCAGCATATAATAGGCACTGCGGAAGCGACGTTGTAAACGAGGAAAAGCAATCGCGCATCGCCGAAAAAGATGAACAAACAGTCTTGTGATATGCTGGAAGGAGATACCTATATGGAGCTGATAACAAGTTTTTCCGTTGATCATACGGCTATTGTCCCGGGTATATTTACCAGCCGCGTGGATACAGTCGAAAACGGCACGGTCACAACTTATGACATAAGACTGACAAGGCCGAACAGGGAACCTGCAATCGATGTGGCAGCGATGCATTCGCTCGAACACATCATTGCCACATTCCTTCGAAATGATCCTATCTGGAAGGACGAAATCATCTACTGGGGCCCGATGGGTTGTCTGACAGGCTTTTACCTCATTCTCAAGGGCAATCGTACTCCCCGAGAAATCTATGAGCTGATACTCGGCGCCTTCAGATCGGTTGGGGATGCGCAGAACGTTCCCTGCGCCGCTCCGGAGAACTGCGGTCATTACCTCATGCATAATCTCGGGATGGCAAAATGGTATGCGGCACAATTTGCCGGCTACCTCGCCGCAAACTCGGAAAATCCCGAAATCTTCGAGTATCCGAAAACAACGCGCCTCATTACGGATGAT
>JAEEGL010674778.1_pt1 | contig 18330 bp, 9 predicted proteins | sample 9134231 | NCBI WGS metagenome assembly JAEEGL01 (sample SAMN16246548, study PRJNA631951) | gut metagenome | biome: gut microbiome; feature: rumen; material: fiber-attached | host: Bos | place: Iran: Karaj | collected 2018-10 | reverse complement strand
TGTTTGTTCTACATTGTCTTTCGGGCCGCATGCGCAAAGCAGAAACACAAACAGTAAACAGATCAGTTTTTTCATGTTCATTTCCTCCTTCTGTTACTTTAAGTATAGATTATTTTATCCGATTATGCGATGAAACGGGTATCGGGGACGATTACTGAAGATGTTTATCGGGACCGTAATTGAGATAAAGATGATCGCTTATGTATTCGCAACGGATCTTGCTTTCATAGAGCGCCGAAACATCGTCGCTGAAGCGTTCTTTAAAAGAAGGATCGTTCCTGTAGAGAACATCGTAGGATTTTTGATTCTTAAAGAAGACGAAGGCGTCGGCGTATTCGTAAGCCAGAGATGGATCGTGGATACTCATGACGACCCGTCTGTTTTCTTTTTGCGTGTATTCTCTTAAAAGGATTAGAAAGCCGTGCTGTCTGATCAGGTCCAAAGAACTGACCGGTTCATCCAGAACCATGATACCGCTGTCCTGGAAGATCGCCCGCGCCAGATAGATGAGACGCCTCTGACCGTGGCTCAAGGTTTCCAGTCTTCTGTCGGAAAGCCGTAATGCGTCGAGTTCTTTCAGAATGTCCAGAGCTTTCTTTCGGTCGTTTCCATCCGGACCTCTGAAGGGATCCTGCCTGTTGATGCCACCCATGCAGATGAAATCGGAAACGCTCATGACGATGCTGTCGTCGTTTTCCTGCGGCACATAGGAAAGAAGTCTTGAACGTTCCCGCTCATTCAGTGCATTTATGTTCTGACCGTCTATGAGGATGCTTCCCTTGTCCGGTTTCAGCAGGCCAAGCAGCAGCTTAATGAATGTGGTCTTACCTTCGCCATTGAGCCCCAGAAGCGCCGTGACGGGCCTCTGTTCAAGCGAAAAGGACAGTCCGTCAAAGACCTTGCTGCTGTGATAGGCAAAAGACAGATCATCGATACGGATCATAGATATCCCTTTCTTTTTGTCAGCAGGAAAACAAACAGTACGATTGCCCCTATGGATGAAGTGATGATACTGACGGGAAGCTCGGCGCTTGTCAGGGTTCTGGCAAGGGTATCCGAAAGAAGAAGTATCGCTGCACCGACAGGCATGGACAGTAGCAGCGTTTCTTCAAAGGATGATCTAAACAGGAGAGAAACGATGTGCGGCGTCAGCAGGCCGATCCAGGAAACGATGCCGCTGACGGAAACGGATGCGGCTGTAAGCAGGGTGGACAGGGCGATACAAAGACGGTTCAGTCTTTTGATGCTGATGCCCAGCGTCTGCGCTTCTTCTTCATCAAGCAGCAGAGCTTTTAAGCGAAAACGGTACAGGAACGTAAGAAAAAGAGTTGGTAGTACGATAACGGCGGTGCTCAGCAGGCGTCTGCGGTTGATCAGGGAAAACGAACCCATCAGCCAGTAGTCGATGACTGCCAGCTGAGTCGTTGGATCAGCCAGATATTTGAAAGCCATTACTGCCGAATTGGCCAGCGCTCCGGTTATGATACCCGCCAGCAGAAGACTTGTGCGTTTTCCTGTTCCGATCAGACGCGACAGAAAGAGGGAAAACACAACAGCAATGATTCCGCCCAAAAAGGAAAAGACCTGTCTGAAAAGAAATGTGTCATGTAAATACAGGATGGCGATGATGGCACCGATCGATGCCCCGCCGCTGACTCCAAGCGTATCCGGAGATACGAGCGGATTGTGGAAACAGCTCTGATACAGATAACCGGATACGGCCAGAGCCATTCCGCAGAGAACGACTTCGGCGCTTCTGACCAGACGGACATTATAAAAGATATTCGCATTCATCGTTCCGGACTGTCTGCCCGCAAGAATCGAAAGGATGTCCGTCAGGTTCAGATCATATCTGCCCAGAGTCAGCGAAACAAGAAAACACATAACTAGAAATGAATATGCGATTAACAGCTTCTTAGAAGTCTTCATTGCTTAGACTCAGATCATAGTACGTTTTATAGAAGGCAAGCGCTTCATCAAGATATCTGTCAGGAGCGACAAGATCCGGATGCAGGATTCCGGTCATCCAGTAGAGACCTAAAGCGGATGAAGGCTGCGGATAGTCCCAGGCTTCGATAGCCGAAGGGATCATGAAGACCTTGTTTTCTTTCACGGCTCTAAGATCTTTCAGCGTCTCGTCGTTCATCAGATCTTCGATGCCGTATTCCGCATAATTGACCACAAATATGTATTCCGGATCCCACTGCAGCAGCTGTTCAACGGAAACGTCGGTCCATTTGTCTGAATCAAGAGAAGCGGTAACGCATTCGCCGCCGGATATCGTCACCATCTCGCTCTGATACATCTTTCCGCCGCAGGTATGAAGCCAGGATGAATCGCCCGCAACATAGACGGTAGGGCGTTTCGCGTTTTCTGTCAGCGAAGAAACTCCACTGACGATGCCGTCATAGTAGGAAATCAGCTGCGTTGCCTTTTCTTCAGTGCCGCAGACCTTGCCGATGATCATGATCAGCTCGTTGAATCTGTCGTAGCTTTCCGGATCGACAACGATGCTTGGTATGCCAAGATCGCTCAGCACTTCAGCGGCGTCTTTCTGCTTCTTCGGCAGGAAAACCACATCCGGTTCCAGTTTGGCGATTTCTTCGATGTTGATCTCCTTGCCTGAACCGACACCCGGAAGATCCAGCATCTCTTTGGCTGCCAGTTTATACAGCTGGCGGGAATTGGCTTTCAGTTCTACGCCTACGATCCTGTCTTTCAGTCCCAGCGTCAGCAAAGAAGCGGTAACCAGGTAATAGGTAGAAACAACTTTTTCAGCCGGTTTTTCCAGAACAACCTGACGTCCGACCTGATCCGTGATTTCGATGGATGTATCGGTTTCCTGAAGTTCCGGTTCTTTTTTGGCATTACAGCCCGCAAGGTTCAAAACAAGAAACAGACTAAGCAGTATCACTAGTATTTTCTTCATGTTCGGTTCTCCTATAGCGTTATATTTTTAAAAATATAACCATCGGTTAAACAATAACATATTTTTTTCATATATACTATAGATACAAATGTATAAGCTTAAGATGAATTCCATACTGACGGACGAGAAAGACGAAAAGTTCTTTGGCAACGGCCCGCTGTATCTTCTCGAGGGAGTCAGGAAATACGGCTCTCTTTCAGCCTCGGCCAAAGCAATGAACATGTCCTATTCCAAGGCCTTTAAACTTATCAGAAGAAGCGAAGAAGCGCTCGGTTTCAGGCTTCTGGACTCCGTGTCGGGAGGCAAGGAAGGCGGATCTTCCGTCTTAAGTAATAAAGGAGAAACGTTTCTCTCGATTTATAAGGACTACGCCATGGCCAACAGGATCTATGGGGAAAGCCGTCTGGACGATCTGCTTGTGAATGAGGATCTCGATGGCATCGGCATCGTCGTTCTGGCTTCGGGAAAAGGGAAACGGTTTGAAGAAAACAAGCTGCTTTATAAGATCGGCAATCAGCCGATGATCAGGTATCTGCTGAATACGCTTCTTCCGGTCAAAGACAGCTGCGTCGTTTCCACGATCCATGCAGAGATCGAAGAGATCGGAAGCGAATTGGGATATAAAACGGCCTTGCACAAAGAAGAAAGTCTGAGCGATTCGATCCGCTACGGTCTGTCGCTGCTGAAGGAAGACAGCGCCACGGTCTTCGTTCAGGCGGATCAGCCGCTGCTGAGCCTGACTTCCATCATGCGGCTGACAGAAGCCTACAGAAAGGATCCGGAAGCGGTATACAGACTAAGTTACGGAGACAGGAAAGCCTCGCCGGTGCTATTCCCTGCCAGATATTTCAAGAAACTGCAGGAACTGGAAGGAGAGGAAGGCGGATCGGCTCTGTTTAAGAAAGAGAAAGACATCCGCATCGAAGCTGTTGAAGCCCTGTTTCCATGGGAGATCTGGGATGTGGATAGAAAAGAAGATCTGCCTCACTTTGAAGATCTGATCAGATATCTGGGAAAGGAATAAGATGATCCGTTTTGAAAAATACGAAAGAGTAAAATCCGTTGAAGAGGCATACCGGCTCAATCAATCGCTCAAAAACGTCGTAGCCGGAGGCATGATGTGGCTGCATCTTTCGAAAGCCGAATACGATACGCTGATCGATCTATGCGATCTTGGTCTGGATCAGATCGAGGAAGAAGAGGAATATCTGAAGATCGGTTCGATGACGACGCTGTCTCAGCTGGAAAACAGCGGTCTGATGAAAGAGTATTTCGGATCGGCGTTCGAAGACTGTCTCAGGCACATCGTTGGCGTACAGTTCAGAAACAGCGCCACGGTCGGCGGAAGCATCGTTGCCCGTCTGGGGTTCTCCGATGTCATTACGCTTCTGCTGCCGCTGGATGTCCGGCTGGTCTTTTATGCACAGGGAACGATCCCTCTGAAAGACTTCCTGACAAACAGGCCGCAGCGGGATATCCTGGAATACATCCTGATCCCGAAAGAGAAAAAAACGATCCGCTTTGAATCGGTGAGAAAGACCTATACCGACCTGCCGGTACTGAACGTCTGTGGGGTCAGAGAAGAAGACGGTTGCCTTTTTGCGGTCGGTTCAAGACCGGGAGCGGCAGTGCTCGCAAGAGAAGATGAAACGGTTGAATTCTCTAACAACCAGCGCGGTTCAAAAGAATACAGGGAACATCTGTATGAAGTACTGAAGAAGAGAATCATGAACAGTCTGGAGGATGAAGCATGCAGATAGAACTGATCATCAACGGCAAGAAGGTCTGTGCGGATATCGATCCGGACATGACCTTGCAGAAGTTTCTTAGAAAACAGAAGTACTATTCCGTAAAATGCGGATGCGAGACATCGAACTGCGGAGCCTGCAGCGTCCTTATGGACGGGAAGCCTGTTTTATCCTGCAGCGTCCTGGCTTTCAGAGCGCAGGGGCACAGGATAGAGACTCTGGAAGGCCTGCAGAAAGAAGCTGAGGAGATCGGCGGCTTTATCGCCGATGAAGGAGCGGACCAGTGCGGTTTCTGCAATCCGGGCTACATCATCACCGCGATTGCGCTGTTTCGGGAAGACCCTGATCCAAGCGACGAGAAGATAAAGACCTATCTTTCGGGGAATCTGTGCCGCTGTACCGGTTATGAAGGACAGATGCGCGGCCTGATCAAATACCATGAACACAGGAGGGCCTTATGAAAGAACTGAAGGTTGTGAATAAGCCCGTACGTAAAAAGGATGCGATGCAGCTGCTGACAGGCCAACCGGTCTATACGGATGATCTGATCAAGGAACCGTGTCTGATCATCAGGCTGTTAAGATCGCCGCATGCCAACGCGATCGTAAAGGATATCGATACCTCCAAGGCGCTCGCGCTGGAAGGCATAGAGGCCGTTTTTACCTACAAGGATATCGATCAGGATCAGGAAAGATATACGATAGCCGGAGCGGCTTTTCCGGAGTTTGCGCCATACGACAGGCTGATCATCGACCGTCATGTGCGCTATGTCGGAGATGTCGTGGCGATCGTGGTAGGAAATGATGAAAAGACAGTCGATAAGGCCATGAAGCTGATCGATGTGGAATATGAAGTGCTGGATGCCGTGCTTGATTTCAAGGAAGCTCTAGACAACAAGACGATTATTCATCCGGAAGACAACTGGAAGATCCTGGTGGATGTCGGAGCGGACGTAAAAAGAAATCTCGTTGCCAGCAGCGCCTGCGCCATGGGCGACATCGATGAAGTGCTGAGCAGATGCCGTTACGTCGTAGACAGGACCTATCATACCAAAGCGACGCAGCAGTGCTACATGGAGCCGTTTACGACTTACTGTGAGATCGATCCGTACGGACGTCTGCATATCACTTCTTCCACCCAGATCGTTTTCCATATCAGGCATATCGTCGCCAGCGCGCTGCACATTCCGAAGTCGATGATCCGGGTTACCAAGCCCAGAGTCGGGGGAGGTTTCGGTGCCAAGCAGACGGCGGTATCGGAAGTATATCCGGCTTTTGTCTGTTACAGGCTGAAGAAGGCATGCAAGCTGGTTTTCAGCAGGGAAGAGTGTTTTACCGCTTCTTCGCCAAGGCATGAGATGCAGATGCATGTAAGGATCGGAGCGGACGAGAACGGGATCATCAAAGGCATCGATCTGCATACCCTTTCCAATACGGGTGCCTATGGCGAACACGGTCCTACGACCGTCGATCTGACGGGTCATAAATCCATACCACTGTATGGCAAACAGGACGCTTTCCGTTTTACCAGTGAAGTCGTCTATACCAACCACATGTCTTCCGGAGCCTACAGGGGCTTCGGTGCAACGCAGGGTCTGTTTGCGGTAGAGTCGGCCGTCAATGAACTGGCGACAATGATGAAGACCGATCCGATCGAACTGCGTCTGAAGAACATCGTCAAGGAAGGCGAGATCATGCCGGCGTACTTCAATGAACCTTTAACCAGCTGTACGCTTGAAAAATGTCTGATGAAAGCCAGAGACATGATCGGCTGGAAAGACAAGGGTCAAAGAAGGGTTCTGGATAACGGCAAGGTCAGAAGTCTAGGCGTTGCCATTGCCATGCAGGGATCGGGTATATCTTCGGTCGATGTAGGTTCCGCTACCCTGAAACTGAATGAAGGAGGATTCTATTCTCTGATCGTCGGATCGGCCGACATGGGAACCGGAAGCGATACCACGCTTTCCCAGGTTGCGGCTGAAGTCCTGGATTGCGATCTGGACCATATTCAGGTCTTCTCTGCGGATACGGACATCTCGCCTTATGATTCAGGTTCCTACGCCTCTTCGACCGCCTACGTGACCGGAAAAGCCGTAGAACGCTGTGCGATGAAGCTGAGAGAAAAGATCATTCAGGCAGGAGCCAGGATCCTGGAATGCGATCCGGAAAAATGCGACTTTGACGGAGATAAAGTCTTCTGTGACGAGAGATCCGTCAGCGTAGAAGACATCGCCTATGCCTCGATGATTTTCAACAACGATTCTCTGGAAGCCAGTGTCTCCAACTCTTCCAAGACATCTCCGCCTCCTTTCATGGCCGGGACCTGCGAGCTGGAGACCGATCCGGAAACGGGAGAGGTTAAGGTGATCGAATATGTCGGCGTTGTCGACTGCGGCACGCCGCTGAATCCCAACCTGACCAGAATACAGACCGAAGGAGGCATCATGCAGGGTATCGGCATGGCCTTGAGCGAGGATATCAACTGCACCTCAAAAGGCAGCGTGATCGAGAACTCTTTCATGGAATACAAGATACCGACCAGACTGGACGTGGAAAAGCTTTCGGTCGAGTTCGAATCTTCCTATGAAAATCTGGGTCCGTTCGGAGCGAAGTCGATCGGCGAAGTCGTCATCAATACGACGGCACCGGCCATTCAGGAAGCCGTTTATCAGGCCTGCGGAAAGAGGTTCTATGAATTGCCGATCAAGGCTGAAGACATAGCGATGGCTGACAAGACAATCAAGTGAAGATCAAAGGATGTGAAAGCATCCTTTTTCTTTACGAAGCTGTTTTATAATAGATACGTATGGAAAACGATAAGAAAACAATCTGGGAGGTTCTGGGAATCGAACCGACAAAAAACGAAAAGGAAATCACTTCGGCTTACCGCGAAAGACTTTCCGCTACCAACCCCGAAGACAAGCCGGAAGAGTTTAAGGAACTCAGAACGGCTTATGAAGAGGCTTTGGAATATGCGAAGCTGCCGGATGAGCTGCAGGGAGAAAACAAAGATGTCGACGAATGGTTGAAGCAGCTGCAGGACGTTTATGACGACTTCTCGAAACGAAGAGAAGTGGACTGCTGGGAGGAACTGTTCTCGAAAGAGATCTGCGAAAGCGTATCGGGACACATGCGGATCGAAGATGAACTGCTGCATTTTCTGATGGATCATTATTTCATCGGTCACGACGTCTGGCTGTGCATGGACAGACACTTCTCTTTTCTGGAAAGAAAAGAAGAACTTTATGAAAGGTACCCGCGCGAATTCATCGATCGCATCATCGTAAACGGCACCCTGTATCAGGACATCCTGCCGATGAAGCTGTTTGTTCCGGGGAAAGATGCGGAAGAGTGCGGCAGATATCTGGATACCTACCTGGACATCAGGATGGAGGAAGACTGCAGGGATAAGATCGGAGCACTGGAAGGCATGAAAGAAAGCCATCCGTATGGAGATGCCCTGATCTGCAGCTGGAAGACCCGTTTTGAAGATCCGAAATATCTGGAGGATCTGGAGAAGATCGCGGAACAGTATGAGGACGATCTCAATATCGCCATGATGCTGGGGAGGACGTACTACGGCATCGGTGAATACGAAAAGGCGGAAGCTCTGTGCGAGAAGCAGATGGAACAGCACAAAGACAAGGCGATCCTGCGCAATCTGTATGCCGACGTTCTGGAAGCGCAGGAAAAATACGATGAAGCCATGACGCAGATCAACGCCATGATGTCGATGGCCGACGGAGACAACAGAAGACTGTCTGAACTGAACGAGAGAAGAAAGAAGATCAATCCTTTTATCATCTCCCGCAAAAAAGAAATTCTGAAAGAAAATCCGGACGATACGCAAGCTAAGATCGATCTGTTCTGGGCGTATCTGGAAAACGAGAGAAACGAAGAAGCCAAGGAGCTGTTTGATACGGTAGACAAGGAAAAGACACCTGCTTTTGATTACTACAACATGATGGCGACGCTGACCTACGATTCCAAGGATTATGAAAAGGGAATCGAAGCGTTGGAGAAACTGATCGAAGCGATCGACGAGCTTCCTGAAGACAGCGAGAAAAACATCAGCCGCAAGAAGAGAAAAGGCGAAATGTACGGAAGAATGGCGTACTTCTATCAGATGCTGGGAGATGAAGACGCCTCAATGAAAGCGAACGAAAAAGCGCTTGAGGTATCCGAAAACAAGGCGGAAACGTTGACGTCTATGACGCAGATGTCATTCATGAAAGAGGATTACGAGAAGGCGCAGGAATATGCCGAGAGACTGATCAGAGAGAAACCGGATTCCGTTTACGGACACAACCTGCTTGCCTATGCGTATTTCTACCGTCATAACGATCAGGAAGCCTACAATACGATCAGCAGAGCGATCGAGATGGACGGTTCCGATCTGGGATTCTTTATTCTGAAAACCAGGATACTGATCCGTAATGATGCGTTTGAAGAAGCGGAAGATATCATCGAATATCTGGATTCCTGCGGGCTGCAGGAGAACGCTTCCGTGCTTTATGTCAAGGGTCTGCTTCATGAACGAAGAGACAACGACAAGGAAAAGGCGAAGGAATGCTTCAATCAGGCGCTTCAGAACATGGAGGGTCTGGAAAACAACTACGAATTTACCGACGATCTGTATTACCGTATCCTGTGCATTGAAGGGGAATCTCTGGATGGAAACGTGAAAGAAGACCGCGACAGGATGATGGAACTCTGTGAAAAGGGACTGTCCTGCCGTCCTTCAAACAAGGATCTTCTGGAATACAAGGGATGGCTTCTGATGAAAGCCAGGGATTATGAGGAATCGCTGAAGATCTATCTCGATCTGGAAAAGGACGAGAATCATACGGGCTATATCGATTCCCAGATCGGATATCTGTATTATCAGGATCTGGAACACAAGGCAAAGGAGAGCCGGGATCATTATCTGAAGGCTCTGGAAAAGGGATACGATTCCGGTGCGCATTTCTATATCGGTATGTGCGAGATGTTCATGGGTCATCTGGATGAAGCGGAACATCAGTTCCTTATTCTGAAAGAGAAGGAGCCGAATACGATAGATCCTTATCTGCGGCTAAGCAGCGTCTATGAGATGAAAGACGATCTGGATAAGGCACTGGATAACGTGAACGGTCTTCTTGAGATCGTCAAGGACCGTAAGGACGACGTATCGCGTTATTATCTTAAAAAGGTTCAGATCCTGCGCAGAAGAAGAGAACCGGAAGCCGCGATCGAAGTACTGAAGCAGATCGCCAAGAAATACAAGTATCCCGCAAAGAAAAGGATCTTCGATATCTACATGCAGTTTGGCATGTACAAGGAAGCGGAGAAAGAACTCTGGGGATGGAAATGGGACGGCGATTACTACGATGCCCTGACCTCCCTCAGCATCATGCAAGGCAACTTCAAGAAAGCGCGTCAGATCATGGACAGCCACGGAGGATCGATCGACGATGTGCGCCGTCTGATCCTTCAGCATCTTCTGGCCATGGAAGAAGAAGACTTCGAGAAGGAAGAGAAGTATCTGAATGAATGGCTGAAACCGGAAGAAGGAAAGTATGAAGTCGATTTTTCGCAGGTAGCCGGACATCTGTCGTATTGTGCGTTTCATCAGAAGGACGAAGAGAAGCAGCACAGATATGCACAGATGGCCATGGAAGACCTGGAGAAACAGCTGCAGAGCTATTCTTTGGATATGACTTTATTCCAGACCAGAAAGTATCGTCTGCTTACTTTGCTGGGAAGAAGAAAGGAAGCGGAAGAACTTGCGGAAAAGATCCGCAGAATGCCGAAGTGCAGCTTCTGTTCCTATTGCGGCTGCAAGGATCTTGACGCTTTCGAGATGGAAGCGGCCGAGATATTCGGCGATGAAGAAAAGGCTCTTGCTCTGGCGAAACAGGGCAACGAAAGATGGCCGGATGAAGAAGACTTCGTCGTCACTTTAAGCAGACTGAACAGAAAGGTAAAGAAGGAATGCTGATAGGCATCGATCTGGGAACAACGAATTCGCTGGTTGCCTGTTACAGAGACGGAAAACCGCAGATCATCGTCAACCGACTGGGAAAGAAGATCACTCCTTCGATCGTCAGTATCGACGAGAACGATCATGTTCTGGTGGGCGAGACAGCGAAAGAATACGGCATTCTGCATCCGGATCGGACAGCTGCCGTTTTTAAGCGTGCCATGGGAACTTCAAAGAAGTTCGATCTGGCAGAGCACAGCTTCAGTGCGGAGGAACTGTCTTCCTTTGTGCTGCGTTCTTTGAAGGAAGATGCCGAAGAATATCTGAAAGAGAAGGTGGACGAGGCGATCATCTCCGTGCCTGCCTATTTCAACGACAAACAGCGGAAAGCGACGATCAGGGCGGGAGAACTAGCCGGACTTAAGGTAAGCCGTATCATTAATGAACCTACGGCTTCCGCAATCGCCTACGGCGTCGGAGAGAAAGGTAAGAGCGAACGCTGTCTGGTGTTCGATCTGGGAGGCGGCACTTTTGATGTGACGGTCCTGGAATACTACAGGAACATCATGGAGGTCTATGCGATTGCCGGAGATAATTTCCTTGGCGGCGAAGATTTCACCCAGATCCTGTTTGAGATGTTCATGAAGAGAACCGGACTTGATCAGGAAGCCATCGGTTTCCGCGATCTGAAATATATTCTGAAAGCGGCAGAACAGTGCAAGTGTAGTTTTTCTGAAAGCGACGTCGGCGTCATGAACGTTACGGTCGGAAAGAAGAAATACACGGAAAGCTTTCAGCTGAGCGAGTATGAACTCTGCTGCAGAGAACTTCTGGAGAAGCTTAGAAAGCCGATCGAGAAGGCGCTGAATGACGCAAGGATAAGCCTGGATGATCTTGATGAGATCCTGCTGACAGGAGGAGGAACCAGACTTACGATGGTGAAAGACTATGTCAGAAGGATCTGCGGTCTTGAACCTGTTTCGATTCCTGATCCGGAAGAAACGGTCGCAATCGGTGCCGCTCTGCAGTGCGCGATGAAAGAAAGAAGTGCGCAGATCGAAGAAGTCATCTTGACGGATGTCTGTCCGTTTACTCTGGGTACGGAAGTCATAAGAGACAACGGATCGTTTGAGATACCTGGTGTCTATCTGCCGATCATTGAACGCAATACCGTTATTCCGGTCAGCCGGAAACAGACGGTCTATACCGCAAAAGACGATCAGCGCTATGTTACCGTCAAGATCCTGCAGGGAGAAAGCCGCATTGCCGCAAACAATCTGTTTCTGGGAGATCTTACGGTAGAAGTACCTCCGGGTCCGAAAGGCAAGGAAGCGATCGAGGTGACTTATACCTACGATATCGATGCTCTGCTGGAGGCGGAAGTGAAGGTCGTTTCGACCGGTGTCAGCAAGAAGGTAGTCATCCACGACGAGGAACACGAGGAAAGTGAAAACGAGAAACTGAGCCGGATGAAAAGACTTGAGTATCTGAAATTCAATCCGCGGGAGGATGAAGAAAACATGCTGGTGATGCTCAGGGCGGACAGAGTCTATGAAGAGTCTCTTTCTCAGGAAAGGAAAGAGATCGAAGAACTTGTCGAAGCCATGCAGAATGCGCTGGATGAAAAGAACATCCTGATGATCGAAGTTTCAAAAAAGAAGCTTACCGAGCTTCTTGATGAGATCGAAACGGGTAACAGCGATCAGTATGTTGCGTAATGACAGCGACTATGTGAAGAATGATTGTAGTATAAATTTATTAAAAATAATAGTAGAATGCATTAAAGAGAGTATTCTGACCATTTATAGCAACAAGAAACAGCCGCCATATTTACGGTTCAGGGGAAGGAAACTCCTGTTACGCCGGTACCAATTCCTAAGACCGGTATCGATTGAGATTCAGTCGATACGAACACGAATTATCAGAAAGAATAACAAATTCAAAAATACTTCGCTGTAAAGGCGAAGTATTTTTGTTTTTCAGGATACCCAGTAAATAAGAAGAACGAAAAACGATTCAGATATGTCAGGCTGTTGTTAGAAAAACAGTGAGAAAACGGATATCTTTTGTGAGATATATGTCTGGTACCGATAACGTTTCTAAAATATTTTAATCATTTTGAAAAAATGATAGTATAATATTGGTTCACAATGGGTGTCTGGTTTTCATATCCTTTTCTGTTCTGAATCGGATTTGTGATGGGATTGTTAATGATTTGAAAGGCAAGAAGATAGGATGCGTTTCTCTAATCAAAAAATAAAAAAACTAAAGAAGATACTTCAGAAAATAACGCTTGTTGTTTCTGTCTTTTTGGTGTTCGTTACTTCTTATCTGCTGGTTCTTCCGGCGATTTCATTGAATGAAGAAACGGCAGATGAGGATCCGGCAATTGTGACGGAAACGGCATATGATGCATCGGATGAAACAGGAGACTATCAGGATCCTGACGGATACATAGAGGAACAGAATGTAGATACGGGAGCAGAGCATATCCTGACTTTCTTTGACGACACCACATCGGTCATTGTATCGGTTGAAGCGCCGGAAAATGCGTTCCCGGAAGGCACCCGCATGATTGTTACGCCGGTAGAAGCGGAAGAGATCATGGATACGGTCAGCTCAATGGTAAACCGTGTCGACAGCGTTGTTGCCGTAGACATCACTTTCTATGATGCTGATGGCAAGGAAGTCGAACCGCTCGTTCCGATTTCCGTCAGCATGTCTTCAAAAGAAATCGTTCGCAACAACGATCCTCTGCTGCTGCATATCGACAACGAAGGAAATACCGCGATCATCGAAGATACCGAGATATCCGACGACACGCTGGTTTTCGTGTCCGACGCCTTCTCTACTTATGTTCTGGTAACTACGATCGAGGACGTAACGCTTGCCTCGGACGGAAAGAACTATAAGATCACCGTAACCTACAACGAAGACGCAAACATTCCTGAAGACGCAGAGCTTTCCGTGGAAGAGATTCTGGAATCTGACGATTCTTCAGAGTATGACACATATATTGAAAAAACCAGGGAAGCATTGAATCTGGAATCCGATGCTTTTGCTTATGTGCGTTTCTTTGATATCAAGATCGTCGATAAGAATGGAGAAAAGGTAGAAATTGCCGCACCGGTTGATGTTCAGATCGAACTGGCCGACAAAGACACCAGCAAATCTGCAGGAGACAATACGAAAGTCGTACATTTTGCAGATGGTGAAGAAACAGGAGAGGTGATCGATTCCCTGGAAGTAAACGGTGACAAGGTCAGCTTTACGGCACCGGGCTTTTCGGCATATGCGATCGTCGAAGGACCTGCGTCAGTACCGGCCGGATGGCATACGATCTCTACCTTTGAAGAACTGATCGAGAAAGGATCTTCCGGTCTTTATGTCGGTCATGTTCTTGGTTACTATTTCACGAACGCCATCCAATTCAAAGACAATCGAACCGGAATACTAAAGACAACGCCAGCCCAGACATATCCTGCCAGTGGCGCAGCCGTCTATTATTTTGAACCCGCGGGAAACAACAAGGTCTATGCTTATTGCTATGATCAGCAGAACAACAAGCAGTATGTCTATAACAACAACGATAAGAACCTTTCATTTACGACAGAGGCAAACAAGACAGCCTTTACCGTTGAGGTAAACGACGATGTATTCATGTTCCACAACGGAGCGTGGTACTGGAACATGCAGGGAGGTGAAACCGGCAGCCGTTTCTGCAGCTGGAACACCGCCAGCGACGTGAACAACGAGATGCATCTCTGGTATTTCATGCAGACGGAAGAGGACATGTACGATCTTGATGGCAAGACTTACGGTCTGATGAGCTGGAGCGGAGGCGTTGCCGGTAAAGCACTGATGAACACTTCTTCTATGGAAGGCGCTCTGGACGCCAAGGCGCTGACTGTCATGAGCAATGCTCAGAACAACGACGATAAGCTGTATGTTCCAAACGACAGTGACATTTCCATGTGGACTTTCAAGTGGGTGGAACAGGATTACTATTATCTGATGTCGACTGTCAACGGAGCGACGAAATATCTGAATATCGACGAGAACGGTCTTTCCATGAGCAGCGAATCGTGCCCTATCCGGGTCATTCCGGGAACAGGCATACACGACGGTCAGATCCATCTGCAGGCTTCAGGAAGGACGCTGGCTTACAGCGGTAACATCGACAATGGGTTTAATACCAACGGCATTGTAGGCAATGAATGGCTGTATTTCGTTGAGCTTTCTGAACTGACAACCGATTATCTTCTGACATATTCCGCCGAGAAGGTTTCCGTTTCCGATCCGGCTGTTACCAACGGTTCTCGAGTGATCGTCTATACCAGAATCTGGGATGAAGAAGATATGGAATACAAGTTCTATGCGATCGATTCTGACGGATCTCTGGTTCGGGTGTTTGAAAGCGGAAACTCGATTGAATGGATCAGCGGTCAGATCAATACGTTGCTTTGGAATTTCGTGGAATACTACTGGGAAGGAACGACGGATCCGAACTACTACTACGAACTCTATAATCAGTATTCGGACAGCTATATCGCTCCGCAGGTAACGGGAGATCAGACTCTTTCTTTCGATACGATCGGTATCAATATGAACGGAAGAAGAGACGGGCGTTATTCATCGACGATACTGGCCTGGGATTCCAGATACTATTCTTTTGTCGGTCTGAAGGCTGAAAACGGACGCGTTGTCGCCTGTCCGAAATCTGAAGCCATGGACTTCTATTTTGCGATCATGCAGGATCTCAATGTAGACGACGATCTAATTCTTCTGCCGACGGTTGATCACACCCAGTACGGCATTACGATGAAAATGGTCGATTTCAGCTCGAGAAAACAGATGAGCGATTTCCTTGGCAACGATAGCGGAGGCACGACGACGAATCTGGTACAAGGACTGTTGTCGACAAATCTGGGAGAAGACGGATATCCTGTGGCGGCGTCAGGATCTCTGGGGAACCTGTATGCAGGAGCGGAAGAAGTAAACCATCTCTTTATTCAAACCTCCTACAATGAATCAGGATATTTTGCCTATGACAGCACACAGAGCTTCGCCAGCCTTGACCGCACAACAAACAATTTCAAGGTCTACAAGGAACTTGGCACATACGATTCGGCCGGCGGCAGGCCGACGCTGAAACACGGACAGTTCTTCCCGTACAACGATCTGACACCGGGTGTTTTTGCTTCGGTCAACGGAAAGAATCTGTATTCTTTGACGGGTGATCTGTCAGACAGCGATCCGCGTAAATATGAACGCCTTTACTCGCTTGAACACGACAATGTCAAAGTCAACTGTCACTTCGGCGTGGAACTGGAAGCGAGCTTTACGCAGACACCTAACGGTCTGGATGCAATGGGCAACGATATCGTGTTTGAGTTTACCGGCGATGACGACTTCTGGCTGTATGTCGACGGCGAACTGGTTCTCGATCTGGGCGGTATCCACAGCGCAGTACCGGGCAGCGTCAACTTCCGTACAGGAGCGGTCAATGTCAACGGAACAACGAAGACATTAAGACAACTGTTTGAAAGCAACTACCGTACACGCAATCCTCAGGCTACAGATGAACAAGTAGCAGAATTCCTGAGCCAGTATTTCGATGAAGGAAAAACGGTCTTCAAGGACTACACAAGTCATACCATGCGCATCTTCTACATGGAGCGCGGAGGCGGCGCTTCCAATCTTCAGATGCACTTCAACCTGGCGGCGGCAAAACAGGGCACGGTTCAGCTGAACAAAAAACTTGCGAATGTCGATGCATCCGAATCGGTGCTTGCCGAATTCCTTTATCAGATCCGTTACAGGACGGAGGAAGATGAGGGAGATGCATATCATCTTTTAAGCAACCTTCATGCGGACAGCGGGGAAGAAGACGAGGACTATGTCTTCTATAAGGATTCCGTCAGCCCGGTCAGATACAGTCATGAAGGCATTACGATCGACGGCATCAACTATGAACAGGTATTCATTCTGAAACCGGACGAGACGGCAGATATCAGTTTCCCGGAAGATGCGATCTCTTATCAGATCGTTGAATGCGGTGTCAATACGGATGTATATGAAGAAGTTAAAGTCAACGATACTGCAATTACAGGAACAAGCGAAGAAGGCTATGCCGCAAACAGAAAAGACTTTGCCGTTCCTTACGAAAAGATCAACGACAGACCAAAGGTAAACTACGTCAACAAGGTCGACCCGGATGCGCTCCGTACATTGACCCTGACGAAGAATCTGCTTGCTGAAGACGGCGAAACGCCGATCCATTATCCTGACGACAAGAGCGAATTCAGTTTCCGTCTGTATCTGGCTTCCGAGTTCGATACGCTGGATCTTGCCAACATGCACACCTATCACGTCAAGGATCACGAGGGATACTACTGCAGATGGGATGCGGATCAGCAGAGTTTTGTGAAGATCGGAAACGGTATAAGCGATTATGACAGTTTAAGCGACGAACAGAAAAAACAGGCAAGCTTCCTGACTTCCGTTTACGGTTCCATCAGCAATATTCCGATCGATCATACGGTCGAAGTCAGAAACGTTCTGGCAGGAACGAAATTCAGGGTACAGGAACGTCCATCGGAGATCCCTGACGGATACTCGTTCCAGAAGTATCGTTACAAAGACGAGGACAGGACCGAAACGGCTGAAGAAGGAATCATGGATACCGTCGTATCCAATGCGGATCCTAGGATCGAAGTATTTAACCTGAAGGGATGGGGTATGCGCATGAACAAGACATGGACGGATACGGATTTCATGTCTGAACGTGAACCGACCTATTATGCGATATATGTCAATACCGGTTCCGATCTTGCTCTGGTTGAAGGAACCGTACGGCAGCTGAAATACGAGACGGATCCTCAGTCGATCTACTGGTATTTCGATCATCTGCCTGATGTGAGCCATAATTTTAAGGATTATGTCATCCGCGAACTCAGAATCACTGATCCGGTAGTGGATGAAGACGGGAAAGTGACTTCCTATGGAACGATAGATCCTATAAACAACGGAGAAGAGATCACCCTTTCAGGCAGACAGAAAGGCGAAGAACAGTCCCTGAACTTCACTTATACGGTTAGCTACGATCCGGAAACGGAAGAAGGTTCCAACGTTTACGTCGAGAATATTGAAAACAGCCGTCCGGGTATCAAACTGCAGAAAACGAAATGGGATTATCAGACGCCGCTGGCAGGTGCCGAGTTTGTTTTGACGGATTCTGAGGGGACCGAGGTCGGAAGTTTCACTTCTGATGAAAACGGATATATTACGACGATATTCATCGGAGAAGGTCAGAACTACTATCTGCAGGAAACAAAGACACCTGATCATTATCAGGGCATGAGTGATCCTCTTGTAGTCAGGAAAGACAACGATATTGTGACCGTCGAAGGAAATGATGAATACTATCAGACAGATGCGAAGATTACAACGGTTACGGTTAGGAACCGCCCTTATACCTTTACTGCGATCAAGGTCGATGCCGATTCGAATGCGCCTCTGGAAGGAGTCAAGTTCAACCTGCACCGTCAAGTAACGGTCGACGGCGTGACGACGATCGACCTGATTCCGATGATCGGTTATACCGGTCTGACGACAGACGAAGACGGCATTATTCCTAAGATCAACGAAACGCTGCCTGCGGGCACGTATGAACTGCGTGAAAATCAGGGT
>JAEEGL016089176.1_pt1 | contig 18331 bp, 13 predicted proteins | sample 9134231 | NCBI WGS metagenome assembly JAEEGL01 (sample SAMN16246548, study PRJNA631951) | gut metagenome | biome: gut microbiome; feature: rumen; material: fiber-attached | host: Bos | place: Iran: Karaj | collected 2018-10 | reverse complement strand
CGGAATTGTAAAGCGGCCGAGATCTATGCCGTCGAATCCGATCACGCTGATATCGTCAGGCACGTTTTTTCCGAGATCACGCAGGGCGCGGATTGCGCCGATCGCGACGGAATCGCTCATGGTAAATAAAGCTGTAGTATCCGGATGGGAAGAAAAGTAATCTTCTGCGGTGGCGTATCCTGCATCCAGCGAAAAGCGGCATTCCCTGTAATCCTCACTGCTGAAGGAAAGACCGCGGGCAGAAAAGGCATCACAGAATCCTTCAAAGCGCATGGCAAGAGAATCTCCGGCAATCGGATTGGAACCGAACACTGCTATTTTTCTGTGGCCGACAGACAATAACTGTTCCGCAACAAGGCGCCCCATACTGCGGTCATCCACCGCAACAGAGGAGGCATTCTGCATGGAAGCTGCTTCTGCGTTTACAGTTGTAAAAACGACAGGAATTTTAAGATGACGGATTGCCTTTACTCTGTCATCAAGCAGACTGCCGACAAAGATCATTCCTTTGATGTGGTTTTGCCGGGTCATACGGAGCGCTGTCTCAAATTCGTTTGCCTTTTCATCGATATATTCTGTAACGAAATAGTCCGGCAAGGACGCCGCCTGATCCAGAATGGACTCAGCCAGAGAGTTGAGAAAAGGATTGGAACGGCCGCGGATAATCAGTCCGATTACCTCACTGGTCTGCTTAAGGCCGCGGGCATTCTGATTTCCAATAAAGTTTTTTTCAGCGATGATGCGCTCCACTTTTTCCCGGGTAACGGGATTTACATCCGGACGATGGTTCAGCACCCGGCTGACAGTCGTCACTGAGACATTGGCCAATCTGGCAATATCCTTGATGGTAATGACTTCATCCACGGTACGAATCTCCTTTACTTTCAAGACCGGAAACGATATCGGAAACGTTTCCGGAGAAAGAATATCATAATCCAAATTTTTCGTCAATCACAAAGTTCTGAAAGAAGGAAAGGAAGGAAAGGACTTTATCCGTAATCAGGATGTACCGGTTGATTTTTTTTTCTTGTTCTTCTATAATAAACAGGATAGTGGAAAAGAAAAGGGGGTGACCGGGCAGATGAAACGGCTGTTTGCAGCAATTGCTGCGCTGTTGTTTTTGCTGTTCTGCGTGACCTCTTTTGCAGAAGACGATTTTGATGATTTTGATGATACCGAATTCGAAGACGATACGGAATGGGATGACGGTGAAGACCTGGAAGAGATGTCTGATGATGAATTCACCAACGCCAAGGAAGCGATGAACAAAGCTTCCGGCAATCATCAGGAATTTCTGAAGGACGGCGATTATTACTATGATCTTCTCCCTGAGGAGGAATCTGCATGCAAACTCATCCGCTATGACGGGATTGACTGGGACGTTGTTGTTCCGGATACCGTTGCAGGCCTGAAAGCAAAAGTTCTGGATTGTACTTTTTCCAACAATGCAATGGTTGAAACCGTTGAATTGCCCGAATCCGTTGAAATCATAGATAACATGTGTTTCTGGATGTGTTCCGGACTGACGAAGATAGTCATTCCAGAAGGCGTCACCACACTAGGCAGGTGCGCGTTCGGCGGATGCGGAGTTCTTGAAAACCCTGTCTTTCCTGAAAGTCTTGAAACTGTCGGGGAGATGGTGTTTATTGCGTGCAACTCCTTCACGGAAATCACATTCGGGAAAAATCTCAAATCGATCGGCAGTAACGCTTTCACGGGTTGTGAAAAACTGGAAAAAGTAACGGTTCCACGCGGGACGGAAATTGCTGAAGACGCATTTGAACAGTGTCCTATGATGAAGGAAGTTGTATATTATGATCCATAAGAATAATAACAAATGAAAAACCGCCGTTCTCCGGAACGGCGGTTTTTCATACAGAGGTTTTTTACTGAATAATCATGCGGCCGCAGGTTTCACACTCGACAAGACCTCCGTTTTTAATCTTGGAGAGGACTGCAGACGGAAGGGAAGTATTGCATCCGGAGCATTGCCCGTGTGTCAGTCTGGCAACCGGAGGAGTAATATGCTTTTTGATCGTGTTATATTCTTCCAGCAGCGCGGGGTCAACAGTATCCACCAGCGCTTTTGCTTTGGCCCGCTGCTCATCCAGTTCAGCTTTTTTGCTCTGGGATTCAGTTTCATATTCTGCTTTTAGCTGATCAAAAGCCTTTTTGGCATTGGCAGCCTCCACACGAACAACTTTCTGAAGTTTTTCATTTGCGGTGGATTCCTTGACGATCCGTGCGATTTCCGCTTCATACTGACGGATTGTATCTCTGCAGTGACTTACATCAGCCATCAGTGCTTTTACATCTTCCGGTGACTGCGGAGGATTCGTTTCAAAACGGTCTTTCAGGTTTTTAAGCTGTGCTTCAGAATGAGCAACTGCCTGCTCGATGATATCTTTCCGATCGGTCATGGCAGTTATTTCAACTTCGATTTGTTTGTACTGCTTCTGACGGTCAAGAATAAGATCACGTGTTTTTTCAAGTTTCTGACGGATAGGGGAACGGCGGATCGCATTTGCAATCGCATCAGCCTTCATATCTTCCGTCTGAAAAGCCCATAATGATTCAAAATTTGCCATAAAGGAGCCTCCTTCCAACAGGAAAAAACCGCCTGTCACGGGGTGCGGGGAAATGAATACGCAGAAACAGCGGATACATAAACCCGCACATTACATTCTACATGATTGAGTGAATTTTGTAAAGCCACGGCAAGAGCAGAGAGCCCGGGCTCCTCGGTTGCAAAATGGCCGCATTCAAACGCTGCAATACCTGAATCAGCCATCGCAAGCGCATGATGATGTTTGATTTCTCCGCTGACAAAGGCATCGCATCCGGCTTCGGCTGCGCGGACCCATTCATCGCTGCCGCCGCCGGAACAGAGGCCGACACGGCGGATCAGACGGTCTTCCGGAGCCATAATCCGGACTGTGGTTTCAAGGTTGATTTCCAGCAGGTCAGCAAATTCGCGGGCGGTCATGGATTGGGGAAGAAAACCTGTACGGAAAAAATCATCTCCGCTGACCTCCACCAGACCGCACAGAGCGGCAAGGGTATCGTTGATGCCGCCGGATGCTTTGTCCAGATTTGTATGGGCAGAGATCAGACTGATATTTTCACGTACAAGACGGCGGATCAAACGTCCTTCATAGGTTTCATCTGTCAGCGTATGGATCGCGGAAAACATCAGCGGATGATGGGTAACAATCAGTTCGGCTCCGATGGCAACCGCTTCATCAATAACCGGCTGCGTCACGTCAAGGGCAAAGAGGATGTTCTTAATTTCCTGGGAAGGGGAACCGACAAGCAACCCCGAGTTATCATATTCCATTTGGGTATCGAAAGGAGCGACGGTCTGGATCAGATCATAGATTGTCTGCACAGTCATGTTTCAGCACCTCCTGTTAAAAAGTTTGTTATTCAGCCGATGTAAGAAACCGGTCATAAAAAGCAAGATCTTCTTCAAGAATACTGATTTCTGACCCGTCGGGTTTTGCTGCGGAACGGATGCCGTTCAAGTGTTCCCGCAGAATATCCCTGCGACGTTGAACAAAGGCTGTCAGGACAGGGGAATCAGAATTGAAAAGCTGACAGCCGAGGCGGATTTCCTGATTCGTCAGCGTGCTCCTGCCGGGGCGGGCACGCAGAACGAGATAGTATCTTCCGGCAGAGAAACAGGGATCTTCGCGGTCGAGATGATAGCCGATTTCCTGCACAGCCATACGGATCAGATGCCAGTCAGTATGCGCTGAAAGCAGCAGGGAAGCGCCTTGCAGATGCTTCTCTCCTGAAAGAAGAATATCATGAATCGTACGTCCACCCATTCCCATGATGGAAATCATTCCGCATTTGCAGGAAATGGGCGAAAGTCCGTCGCCAAGGCGGAGAGTAACGCGATCTGTCAGCCGGCGGCGGATCATTTCGTTTTTCGCGTTTTCAAGCGCGCTTTTGCTGATATCCGTCAGGATCATATGCTGACAGCGGCCGCGCTCCAGGAGCGCGGCCGGTAAATGTGCGTGATCGGTGCCGATGTCAGCGGCCAGTTCGCATGAATCGTACAGATCAAAAGCAAGAGAAAGACGGGGATCCAATGTTATCTGCCGCATTTTTTTAATTAATCCAGATAATCGCGCAGTTTTTTGCTGCGGGAGGGATGGCGGAGTTTACGAAGGGCTTTTGCCTCGATCTGGCGGATACGTTCACGCGTAACGTTGAATTCCTTGCCGACTTCTTCCAGTGTCCGCTGATGACCGTCATCCAGACCGAAACGAAGGCGGAGCACTTTTTCCTCGCGGGGTGTAAGGGTATCCAGCACATCCATCAGCTGTTCTTTCATCAGGGTGAATGAGGCAGCTTCCGCAGGAGCCGGGGCATCATCATCAGGAATAAAGTCGCCCAGATGGGAATCTTCTTCTTCACCGATCGGGGTTTCCAGTGAAACCGGTTCCTGGGCAATCTTGATGATCTCGCGGACTTTTGCTTCTGAGATTCCCATTTCGCTGGCAATTTCCTCAGGCGTAGGTTCACGGCCATATTGCTGCAACAGCTGACGGGAAACGCGGATCAGTTTGTTGATTGTTTCAACCATGTGTACAGGAATACGGATTGTACGCGCCTGATCGGCTATGGCACGGGTAATCGCCTGGCGGATCCACCAGGTTGCATATGTGGAGAATTTGAAACCTTTGCGATAATCGAATTTTTCGACGGCTTTGATCAGGCCGAGGTTTCCCTCCTGAATCAAATCAAGGAAAAGCATGCCGCGCCCGACATACCGTTTCGCAATGGAAACAACAAGACGCAGATTTGCTTCTGCAAGCTTCTGCTTAGCAGATTCATCTCCGGCTTCAAGACGTTTGGCAATTTCAATTTCCTCTTCTGCGGTCAGGAGCGGAACCTTGCCGATTTCTTTCAGATACATGCGAACCGGATCATCAATACTGATCCCTTCCGGAATGGAAAGATCGATCGGTTCGTTAGCAGAAGCATCCAGGGAGGCGGTAGCGGCAGCAACATCGGCAGCCTGGTCATCCGAAATACGAACAGTATCAGATGCGTCATTGACGACGGTCACACCATAGGCATCCAATGTCTCCAGAACATGATCGAGCTGGTCTGAATCCATTTCCAGTTCCATCAGCCGGTCCATAATTTCCTTATAGGTCAGCGTTCCCTTGGATTTTCCGTATTCATACAGATCATCCAGACGCTTTTGCTTTGTATCGGGTGCAGGGGTAGACAAGGGAATCCTCTCCTTTTCTGTCAGTGGCGTAAACGCCGGCACAGTTCCGCAGCAGCGGAACGGTTCAGTTCATCCTGTCCAGCTTGCGCTGGATTTCCTGGGCATCACGAAGCAGGGAAGGAATAGAAGGATCTTTGGGATCCATCGACTGTATCTTCTGCATCAGGGAATCATACTGTTTCTGACAGGATGCTTTTCGAATTCTCCCGAGACACTGGGTAGCCATAGAAATCATCTGATCTGTGCTATCGGCTGCAGGAGACATCAAAATTCGGGAAAAACGGGAACGGGTTTCGTCATCCGGAGCCTGTTCCATCAGTGAAGCAGGTGAAGAACCGGACAATAAAGCCACATATAATGATTTCAACTCATCATCCTCAAAATCCTTTTCTTCAACCATATCTTTCGGAATTTGTCCTGTTGCGAGAAGCCCAAGCAGGGTCTCCTGCGCTGTTTCTTCAGGAGAAACAGCGGTTTCCGGCCTGCGAGGGGAAAAACGGGAAACACGTTTTTCCTGCGGAGCAGCAGCCGTTTCAGAAGAGAATGTATTTCCGGTGTCCTTGGATGCATTGTCAATCTGTTTCCGCAAGGCTTCATAAGAGAAACCGGTTTCCAGCATCAGTGACTTCAGATAGGTTTCCTGTCCGACCGGATCCAGCGGAGCCAGCACAAAAGCTGCTTTGCGCACATAATTCATCCTGCCTTCGTCCTGAGACAGATCAAAGGTTTCCTTCAGACGGCGGAGCCGATATGCTGCAGCGGGAATCGCAGGCAGTTTTGAAAAACCTTCTTTCCCATCCCGGCGGATAAATTCATCCGGATCCAGACCGTCCGGGAAATCAAGCACTTTTGCAGGAATCCCTTCCTGCTCCAGTATCTCCAGCCCACGCAGAATAGCATGCTGACCGGCGGAATCTCCGTCATATCCGAGATATACTTCGGGGGCGAAACGGCGCAGGAGACGGGCCTGCTCATTGGTCAGCGCGGTTCCCAGCGTAGCGCAGACACCGTTCACACCGAACTGTGTAAGGCTAACAACATCCATATAGCCTTCAACCAGAATGACATGATCAAGATTACGCTGCTGCCGGAGAAGATTTGCGGCAAAAACACCTTTTCGTTTGTTGAACACAGGTGTATCGGAAGTGTTCATGTACTTCGGCATTTCCTTCCCAAGGGAACGTCCTCCGAAAGCGATTACATTCTTGTACATATCAATGATCGGAAAAATGGCGCGGTTTCGGAACATGTCGAAGTATCTGTTTTTCCCGTTGTTGTCTTCAGATGGTTTTACAATGGTAAGACCTGCAGAGGAAAGCTCATCCAGCGTAAAGCCCGCGGCGAGCATATGGTCTGTCAGAACGGTCCACTCATCCGGAGATGCACCGAGGCCAAATTTACGGATCACGGAATCAGAAAGGCCGCGTTTGCGGAGATACGCAAGGGAAGCAGATCCTTCCGGTTTGAAAAGCATTTCATGGTAGAATCTGGCGGCTTCGCGGTTAGCAGCCAGGAGTCGTTCACGCCGGGTGCGCCGCCTTTCCCAGTCGTCATCGTTTACCATCTCCGGCATGGGTATATGCGCGCGGTCCGCCAGCAGTTCAACGGCTTCATGATAGCTGCAGCGTTCTATTTCCATAATAAAGGTAATGACGTTTCCGCCTGCTTTGCAGCCAAAGCAGTAATATAGCTGCTGCTCCGCATCCACGGAAAAGGAAGCTGTTTTTTCTCCGTGAAAGGGACAGAGTCCCCAGTATTTCCTGCCGGATTTTTTCAGTCCAACATAACCGGAAATAATCTGAACAATATCCGAACGGGAGCGCAATTCATCCAGCCAGGAAGCAGGAAAGCGGGATGCCATCAGAAAACACCTCAGCAATGAAATAGTTCAGAAAAAAACATGCAGAAAAGAAGGCTCAGAATGCAGGAAATGAGGACGGCGCAAAAAGTGCTGTGAATTTCCTGGTAGCATAGCGGTCTGTCATGCAGGAAAGGTAATCACATACACTGCGCTCAAGTCCGTCCTGGTAACCGATGACGACAAATTCTTCAGGCATCTCCCCGGGGTGCTTGCAGTAATATTCAAACAGATGTCGAAGGACATAGTCACACCGGGCTTCCTCAGGATCCCGCCAGCCGTTGCGGTATACACGCTCAAACATGAATTCCCGCAAGCCGTTCATTGCATTTTCAACTGCAGGGCTCATGGAAAGATGCGTATGTCCCTCACTGTGGGTTACAACATCAACAATCATCGTGTTAATTCGTTCACGATGGGTGGAACCGAGAATTTTCAGGCAATCCGGAGGAATTGCATCTGCACGGAGTATGCCGCTGCGAAGCGCATCATCCAGATCATGATTCAGATAGGCAATCCGGTCTGCCCGGCGCACACATTCTGCCTCGGGCGTTGCGGGCTGGATTGAGCCTGAATGAGACAGAATTCCCTGACGTACTTCCCGGGTCAGATTCAAACCGGCACCATTGTTTTCCAGCTTTTCAACCACACGCAGACTCTGTTCATTGTGGTGAAAACCTTCCGGAAGCAGAGCATCCAGCGTACGTTCACCAATATGTCCGTAGGGTGTATGACCCAGATCATGGCCCAGAGCAATGGCTTCTGTCAGGTCCTCATTCAGGCGAAGAGCGCGTGCCAGCGTCCGGGCTACCTGAGACACTTCAAGTGTGTGCGTCAGACGGGTCCGGTAATGGTCGCCTTCCGGGGAAAGAAAGACCTGCGTTTTGAATTTCAGACGGCGGAAAGCTTTGCAGTGAATAATCCGGTCCCGGTCCCGCTGGTAATCGGTTCGAAGGTCACAGGGAGATTCAGGACGGTCGCGTCCACTGCTCTCAGCAGAATGGGAAGCATACGGAGCCAGAAGGAGATATTCCTGCTGTTCAAGACGTTCACGGATATTCATGATGAATCCTCCTTCTGCCGTACAATGGAGAATACTTCTCAGAAATATATACAACAAAAAGCATATAATTCCTGCTTTATCACTTCTTGACAAGATATAGGATTCAGTTACAATGTGAAAGAAAACAAGAACGGACGGGAGCTTGCCATATTCATGATATTATCTGAAAACAAGATTGTAAACGGTTTTCGTGTAATCCGGACAGGTAACGAAGAATCATCCGGACACTCCGTATTAATGGAGCATATTAAGACCGGCGCGCATCTTTTCTGGCTTGACAACAATATGGAAAATATGGTTTTTTCCATATCTTTTCGTACACTTCCCGAAGATTCAACGGGGGTATTCCATATTCTTGAGCATAGCGTTCTTTGCGGCAGCAAAAAATATCCGATGAAAGAGCCTTTTGTTGAACTTCTGAAGAGCAGTATGAACACTTTTCTGAATGCAATGACTTTTCCGGATATGACAATGTTTCCTGTTTCCAGCCGTAATCCGCGGGATCTGATGAACCTTGCTTCCGTCTATCTGGATGCTGTGTTTATGCCGAAAGTTCTGACGGATAAAAAGCGTTTCGGACAGGAAGGATGGCATATTGATTATGATGAAAAAGGCAATCCTGAATATCGCGGCGTTGTTTTCAATGAAATGAAAGGATCGATGAGTGACACAGAAACACTGATTGAGCGTGAAGTCTGCGCGATGCTTTTTCGCGATACATATAACGGATTCAACAGCGGGGGAGACCCGGAAGAAATAACGAACCTGACATGGAACCAGTTCAAGGAACAGTACGAGCGGTGCTACCATCCTTCCAATGCGTGGGTTTACCTGGACGGGGCTGTGCCGATGGATGAAATGCTTCCGATGCTTGATTCGTATTTTTCAATTTTTACGAAACGTGAAAACAATCCGGAGTTTGTTTTCCAGAAACCGAAGGGTTCTGAAAAAACAATTTCCTATGAGCTCGGTGCGGAAGAAGAAAAAGAAAACAAAGGATATTTGACAATTGCGCGAATTACAGGAACCTGGAAAGACCGGTCGGAGAATATGGCGAGAGCGATTATCTGTGATGTTCTGACCGGCAGCAATGAATCTCCGCTTAAACGGGAAATCCTGAAACGGGGACTCGCGAGAGATCTGAATCTTTGCGTGGACGATACAGGCCTTCAAAGCTGGATTGCTGTATACGCAGATCATGTGACAGACGGAAAGGAACCTGAAATTCTGGATCTGCTCACGGAAACCGGAAAGCAGATTTGCAGGAACGGTCTTGACCGGGATGCAGTGGAAGCTTCCATGTACCGGGCAATTTATCATCTGCGTGACGAGGAAGAACCGCAGGGGATCAGCCGTTGTATCCGCTGTATGGGCACCTGGCTGTATGGTGGTGAACCGGAAGAAGCGCTGGAAACAGAGACAATCATACAGGATCTGAAAAAGTATCTTGAAGACGGAACCTTTAATCTGCTTGCTTCGGATATGTTGCTGAACCGTGAGAATAGTGTTTTTCTTCGCGCTTTTCCTTCGTATACTCTTGGCGAGGAAAGGCGGTCCCGGGAAGCAGAAAAACTGATGAAAACCCTGGGCAAAATGACTCCTGAAGAAAGAAAAGAAACAAAACACTTTGCACAGGAACTTGAAGTATGGCAAAGCACACCGGACCGGGACGAAGATCTGGCAACATTGCCGCTTCTTAAACGGGAAGACGCCGATGTTGAACCGATATGGATTGAGACCGAAACCACTTACCTGCAGGGCGTACCTGTAATGATTCATCGCTTTCCCTGCAATGGCGTCGTACATCTGAGGGTTTATTTCTCCCTGACAGATATGACACTTGAGGAGCTGACAGAAGTTGCATTGTTCACCGGTATGCTCGGACGACTTCCGACACGGAAATATGATGCCTTGCGCCTGCAGCAGGAAATAAAACGGTGCACCGGCAGCCTTGGCTTTTCGGTATCATGCCGTTCAAACGCCGGTGAGTCTGATACATGTACTCCTTATCTTGTTGCCTTTGCCAGCGCTCTGGAAGAAAATGAAGAAAAAGCACAGGAACTGCTTGCGGAAATACTTGGCAACACACTGATTGAAGGTCAGGAAGATCGGATCATTGATATGATGATGCAGAATGAAATCGGCGCCCGTCAAAGAGTTGTCAGCGCCGGACATCTGATCGCAATCAAACGCTGCCTGAGCGGATACAGTGCCGATGGTGCTGTCAAAAATGCACTTGACGGAGACAGAGCAATCCGATATATCCATGATTTTGCTGCCTGTCCGGAAAAGAGAATAGCGGGATTTATACAAACGGCGAGGAAACTGCTCTCCGGAAGCATATGCACTTCCCGTATGACGCTGAGCGTCACTTCCGGCAATCATTTTTTACCCGTTTTTTTGACTCACGCCTTCCCGGCCGGAACACCTGTTCCTGAAAAAAGGAAGTATCAGGAGTCAATATGTACTGGAATCGGTTACAAAATTCCTTCAGGAATCGGATATACTGCGGAAGGATTCCGGCTGGATCGCTGCGGCATTGAATTTTCCGGCTCCATGTGGCTTGCAGGCAGTCTTCTTTCTCTTGGATATCTGTGGAACAAGGTACGTGTTCAGGGCGGCGCATACGGTGCAGGATTCCAGATTGACCGAGCAGGGAATATCTGTTCCTATTCATTCCGGGATCCGACTCCTATGAAAACTCTTGCGGTCAACAATGGCGCTTCAGCTTTTCTCCGGGAATTTGCTGAAAGCGGAGAAAGCCTGGACAGATATATCATTTCTGCATTGAATGAAATGAATCCGCTGCTGTCACCGCGCGACAAAGGTGCTCTTGCGGATGCCAGAATGCTCAATGGATATACGAGAGAAGAATATGAACGAATCCGGAAAGAAGTTCTCAATGCAACGCCGGAACAACTGGCAGACTGCGGAGAATGGCTTGACCGTTTTGCTGCTGAAGGAAGCGTATGCGTTGTTGCGAATGAAGAAGCGCTCCGCCAGTGCGAACAACTGCAGATACAGGATCTGTAATTATCCGGTAAAGGAGGTATGAAAATGAAGAAATTTTTCTGTTTGTTTGCTGCCATCCTGCTGCTGACTGCAATGACTTCGTGCGCTAAACAGCCTGAGTCCGATAAAAAATCATCTGTTGTTGTCGGTTTCTCTCAATTGGGAGCAGAAAGCTCCTGGCGGATTGCCAATACGGAGAGCATGGAAAAAGCAGCCAAAGAAGCAGGATTCGGCCTTATGATGGAAAACGCCAATCAAAAACAGGAAAAACAAATTGATGCAATCCGCTCCTTCATAGCCTATCAGGTGGATGTAATCGTTTTTTCTCCCATTGTGGAAAGCGGATGGGAAAATATTCTGAAGGAAGCGCTCAATTCCGGTATTCCGGTCATTCTGATGGACAGAATGATCAGCAATCCTGAAGAGAATTTCTATACGACCTATATCGGAGCAGATTTTTATGCAGAAGGCCGGCGTGCCGGTGAATATCTGATTCGCAAAGCGAATGCAATAAACGCTGAGCGGATGAATATTGTTGAAATCAGCGGAACAATCGGATCCACGCCGATGCGGGACCGGCAGCGCGGTTTTATGGATGCGATCAAAGATGATCCGAGGTTTAATGTGATCGACAGTATCTGCGGTGATTTTCTCCGCTCCATGGGTGGAGAATGTATGGAATACATGCTGTATAAACATGGTGCAGATGCAATCGATGTGATTTATTCACACAATGATTCCATGACACTGGGCGTTCTGGATGTTCTTGAACAAAAGAATATTCAGCCGGGAAAAGATATTATTCTGATTACGGTGGACGGCGAAAAAGAAGCTGTGGATGCTTTGAAGGCCGGAAAAATAAACTGTGTTGTTCAGTGCACACCCGATCTGGGCCCTTCGGTGATGGAACTGGTCAGAAAACTGAAGGCTGGAGAACAGGTTCCCAGGATTAAACATCCTGAAGAAGGAATCTTCTGTGATTTTGATGATCTCAGTGACCCGGCTGTGGAGGGATTCTGATCATGCAGAGAAAAAAAGTTACCGGTATTTCATCAGAAGTCAGGCAATCTGTTTCAATGATTGCGGTTCTTCTGGCTTTGCCGGTGATCATTGGTTTACTCATCATGGTTCTGTATTCATCCAGATATCAGGCGATGATCCAGCGAATGGATACGGTTGCCGAACTGAAGCCTTCACTTGAAAACACGATTGCTGAAGATCTGTTTGCAGTTGTGGCGGGAAGAAAAACATATGAGGAAAGCGGCGTCAGGAATACGCTTTCGCATATTAACGGAACGCTCGATAAGCTTTCCGCGCAGACAAACGGAAGCGGACACCTGCAGCTGACAATCGCCAGACGGACCATGAATACACTGGAACAGTATGCGACGCTGGTCGATGAACAAATGAAACAAAAATATCCGATCATTGAAACCGAAGCAATTGTTGACGAAGTCCGGAATGTAGGCAGACTTGTGGCAGATATGCTTGATAATTTTATTGCTGAAGAGATTACGGATGCCACCATGACAAGTCACCGGCTTCACCAGTGGATGTGGGTCGCATCTGCGGCAGAAGTTCTGCTCCTGGTCGGGGCGCTCTGGTACAGCCGGTATTCAACAAACAAAATCACCGATTCCATCCGTTCCTCGCTTGGATCCATGGAAAACACAGTACGCCGGATTGCTGAAGGACAATTCGGTGACCGTGTGACGGACCTGAACGTGGAAGAATTACAGGAACTGGGCGACCAGATTAACGAAATGGCAAACCAGCTGGAAACACTGATTCAGGAAACCCAACAGAAATCAGAGCATCTGGCCAAGGCGGAACTGCGAACTATGCAGGCGCAGATTAATCCGCATTTCCTGTACAACACACTGGATACCATAGTATGGCAGGCGGAATCCGGGAAAGCGGATGAAGTAGTCCGTCTGACAAGAAGTCTGAGCGATTTTTTCCGGATTTCTCTTTCTTCCGGCGCAGACTGGATACCTGTCCCGCAGGAACTGAAGCATGTTTCGGCGTATTTAAGTATTCAAAAGACCCGTTATCGTGATATTCTGGATTATGAAGTGGATGAATGTGAGGAATTTCAGAATATATATATGCCGAAACTGCTGCTGCAACCCCTTGTGGAAAATGCCCTGTATCACGGAATCAAAACAAAACGGGGCGGCGGCCGCATTGAGGTTCGTGTTAATGTCGGACGCGGAACGCTGACATTTATTGTAAAGGATAACGGAAAAGGGATGACAGTTGAAAGACTGACTGCGGTGCAGAATTCACTGATGGAGGAAATTCCCATGACTGTTCAGCAGGCGATGGAACCCGGACATTCCGGTTTCGGACTTCGAAACGTTGATCTGAGAATCCGCCTGTTTTACCGGAAAGAAAAAGGTCTGGGTATACGATCGGATTGTAACGGAACGGAAGTTTCCTTTACAATCCCGATCAAAACAAGGGAGGAAATAGATCATGATGAAAGTTTTTCTCGTGGATGATGAAATCGCCATTCGCGAAAACCTGCGCAATTCTTTTCCCTGGGAAGAGAAGGGATATCAGCTTGTCGGAGAAGCTCCTGACGGCGAGATGGCGCTGCCCATGCTGCGGGATCTTAATGCAGATATTCTGCTGACAGACATTCGTATGCCGTTTATGGACGGAATCAGGCTGTGCGAAGAAGTTCAGCGTACCATGCCATGGGTGGAACGGATTATTCTTTCCGGATATGATGATTTTTCCTATGCCCAAAAAGCGATTTCACTTGGCGTCCGTGAATATCTGCTGAAGCCGATTACAGCAGAAGAACTGGAGGCTGCCCTTGAACGGGTCAGGAAACAGATTGAGGAGAAGAGAAAGGAACGGGAAAATCTGACGGCTCTGCGGGAACGCCTGACCTCCGGCAATCAGTTTCTGAGAGACAAACTGCTGGCAACGCTCTTTACAGATGAAGGGAATCCCGAGGATGATGATGCATTGCTGAGTCAGATGAGGGGACTTGGTATCAATCTTACAGCTCCATGCTATACCGTAATAGATGTTTCCTTTGATGCAGAAGGACAGGAACGTCTTTCGTGCCGGAATGCTCTCTTTTCGCTGGCGGAGATGAGTGGCGGAGGGGTCTTTGTCTGCAGTGCACCGAAAGGGGCAAGGGCGCTGGTTCTTGGAGACAATCCTGAGGATACAGAAGAACGTGCTTATTCGTTTGCGAATTCAGTAATGCATCAGCCGGAGCTCTCTGAAAAGAAAAGACTGGTTATTTCCGTTGGAGAAACCGTAACAGATTTTCATGAAATCCGCCAGTCTATGAAAGGTGCAAGACATGCCCGGCATATGCATAGTCCGGAAACAAAAGAAGAAAGAAAAATCATCAGTGTCAACGAAAGCTCCGGAGAGCAGCAGCTGCTTTCAGAAACAGACCTGAGTCCGCTTTTTGAAAGACTGCAATATGCGTCTGCCGGCAGTATCGAAAGTATTCTGACAGAATATTCGGAGAAAATGGATCCGGCGCTTGCGCTAGGTTATCTTCGCGTGGCAGCACTGATGGCGGCTCAGCGGATTATCCAGGACGCAGGCGGCAATCCCCGCGACGAACTTCCGGGCGCCCAGATTGATGAAGCACTGCACACAGAAGGAGAGGAAGGATTCCGGCAGCTCGCTGTTCTGCTGCGGACAGCGATCGCGTACAGGGATCAGAACCGGTCCGGATACGGCGATTCTTCCATCAGCAAAGTCCGGGCTTATCTGGCGCAGCACTTTTCTGATCCGAATCTGATGCTTCAGGATGCAGCAGATGAAGTGCATCTTTCCCAAAGTCATTTTTCCACTGTTTTTGCTCAGGAGACAGGACTTACCTTCACGCAATATCTTACAGCACTTCGAATCGGCAAAGCCAAGGAACTGCTTGAAGCGACCGAGATGAAATCTGCCCAGATTGCCACGGAAGTCGGATACAACGATTCCCACTATTTCAGCTATCTGTTCAAAAAGAACACAGGAATGACACCAGGTGAATACCGCAAATCCAGCCGGAACGAATAAAAATATACATGAACAAAATCAAAATGAACATTTTCATTCATCCGTTCATGTCATAAACGGAAAAATTTCAACCAAAATAAAAAACCTCTGTATTTATTCTGCAGAGGCTTTTTTCTATACTAAAACCAACATGGCAGGAATGCCAAAAAAAATTATGGAGGATAGAACCATGAAGAAAATCTTAGCTCTGGTACTTGCTCTGGTTATGGTGCTGTGCGCCGCATCCGCTCTGGCGGATGGAATCAAAGTCGGCATCATCAATCTCGATCCTGCTGAATCCGGATATCGTGAAGCCAATGTCGCCGACATGAAAAATACCTTCACGGCTGAAAACGGATACGATGCCACCTTCAAAACTTCCACCACTTCTGACAAGCAGGTTGATGACTTCCGCGGCTTTATTGCTGACGGCGTGAAGTACATCCTGATCTCCGCTGCGGATGCTGACGGATGGGATGAAGTTCTGCAGGAAGCGAAAGATGCCGGCATCGGAGTGTTCCTCTTCGATCGTATGGTAAACGCTGATCCTTCCCTCTATACCGCTGCTGTCGTTTCCGACATGGCAAAGGAAGGCGAAACGGCTGTTGCATGGCTGGAAAGCCTGGGTCTGGAAGAATACAAGATCCTGCATGTAAAAGGACAGCTGGGCAGCGCTGCGCAGCTTGGTCGTTCCGGCGCTCTGGAAGCCAAGTGTGAAGCGGAAGCGAACTGGACAATCGTTCGTGAAGGTACCGGCGGAGACAGCTGGGATCCCGAAGAAGCGCGGAAAATCGCTCAGGCTGCGATTGACGCTGGTGAAGATTTCAATGTAATCTATGCGGAAAATGACGGTATGGCTAATGGCTGCGTTGAGGCACTTGATGCCAAAGGAATCACCCATGGCGTGAACGGCGATGTAGTCGTGATGGGATTTGACTGCAACAAGTGGGCTCTGCGGAAGCTGCTGGCCGGTGAATGGAACTATGACGGACAGTGCAGTCCCTTCCAGGCCAAACTGATTGACGGCATGATCAAAACCCTGGAAGCAGGCGGCCAGATCGAAGGCCTGAACGAGCAGGGACAGATCATCAACGAAGAAGTTGGTTTCGATGCACGGACCATTACACAGGAAGATATCGACAATTACGGACTGGGTGAATAATTAACAGTTGTACACCACGGCGCGGTATGAACAAACGGTAAGGCGCGCGTTCATACCGCGCTTTCTTTAGAAAGCATCAGGAATTCAGCAATCTTGTCAGGGGAGGAGCAGCTACATGGAAAACCGGGTAGTTTCAGCAAAAGAACTACGCGCTGCGAAAGCTAAGCTGCAGCAGGATGTTGTCCTGTCTATGCGTGGCATCAGTAAATCGTTTCCTGGGACCAAAGCATTGAATGGTGTGGATTTTACGCTGCGAAAAGGAGAAATTCACGCGTTGATGGGTGAGAACGGCGCCGGGAAATCTACACTGATTAAAGTTCTGACAGGGGTTTATCCAAAGGATGATGGACAAATCTTTGTTGATGGTGTTGAAGGAGAAGCTCACATTCATTCTCCTCAGGACGCCCAGAATCTCGGTATCAGTACTGTTTATCAGGAAATCAATCTTTGCCCGAACCTGACTGTGGCTGAAAATATGTTTATCGGGCGGACAAAAAGTGTCAGAGTGCAATGGAAGGAAAACGAAAAGAAAGCAGAGAAAATTCTGAACAGTCTGGGTATTCCTGCACAGGCTAATCAGGAGCTTTCCCGTTGCTCTCTGGCAGTTCAGCAGATGGTTGCTATTGCCCGCGCGGTGGATATGCAATGCAAGGTCCTGATCCTTGATGAACCGACTTCTTCCCTGGATGACAAAGAAGTGCAGATGCTGTTCGGCCTGATGCGTGACTTGAAAAACCGTGGCGTTGGCATTATCTTTGTTACCCATTTTCTGGAACAGGTATATGAAGTCAGTGACAGGATTACTGTGCTTCGAAACGGAGAACTTGTCGGAGAATTCCCGATTTCCGATTTGCCTCAGGTTGAGCTTGTCGCCAGAATGATGGGAAAGAATCTGAATGATCTGGCAGATCTTGAAGTAATCGGCCAAAAAAAGACGGCCGGTGAAAAAGTTGTATATAAAGCCGGAAATCTTTCCAGCACAGATAGCAAACCTTTTGATTTCCAGATTCACGAAGGCGAAGTGAACGGTTTTACGGGCTTGCTGGGTTCCGGACGCAGTGAATGCGTTCGTGCCATATTCGGCGCAGACCGCGTCACCGGGGGAACTGTGGAAATGAACGGTAAAAAGATCAGCATTACGAAACCGCATGATGCAATGAAGGCCGGCATTGGATATCTTCCGGAGGACCGGAAACGTGACGGAATCATTTCAGATCTTTCTGTCCGCGAGAATATTATTCTTGCACTGCAGGTCATGAAGGGATTTTTCCATCCGATGAGCCGCAAGGAAGCTGAAAAATTTGCAGATGAGTACATTAAAGCACTGAAAATCAAAACAGCAAGCCAGGATACACCTGTTGGCAGTCTTTCGGGCGGTAACCAGCAAAAAGTTATTCTCGCACGGTGGCTGCTGAACCATCCGGATTATTTGATTCTTGATGAACCTACACGCGGTATTGATGTCGGGACAAAGCTGGAAATCCAGAAACTTGTTCTGAAACTTGCTGCGGAAGAAAATATGAGTGTTACTTTTATATCATCAGAAATAGAGGAAATGCTTCGCACCTGTTCAAGGCTGATTGTCATGCGTGACCGTAATATTGTGGGTGAACTGACAGGCGATGATCTGAATCAGTCTTCTGTCATGAAAACCATTGCGGGAGGAGGACAGTAACATGATTCAGAAAACAAACTCCCGGAAAAAGAATGATATTTCACAATTGATTATTCCTCTGGCGGCTCTCGGAATCCTGATTCTTTTCAATCTGATCCGGGGAATTGCCATTGGAAACCTCAGCTTTTTCAGTATTACGACCCGGATCAATAATGACGGAAACAGGGTTCTAGCCGGCAACCTGGTGAGGAGTAGCGATGACGCAAGCGCTCGGGCCATGATTGCGATGGGTATGACGCGGGTCACCGCGGCCGGCGGTGGGCAGTGCATGGCCGTTGGGTCTGTGGGGG
>JAEEGL015742301.1_pt1 | contig 18331 bp, 14 predicted proteins | sample 9134231 | NCBI WGS metagenome assembly JAEEGL01 (sample SAMN16246548, study PRJNA631951) | gut metagenome | biome: gut microbiome; feature: rumen; material: fiber-attached | host: Bos | place: Iran: Karaj | collected 2018-10 | reverse complement strand
ACCATAAAGGTTCCTAATTTTTTGTTATGCTTCAAAATCTGGTGGGGGAGCTTGTGGTAATTCTCCAGGACCTGCTCCCATATCAGGTGCTTCTGGTGCCATTTCTTCACCACCTTCTGGTCCAGGACCCATATCCATTCCTCCGCCAGGTTCCATTCCACCGCCGAAGCCCATGTCTCCGCCCATATCCATTCCTCCTTCAGGACCACCAGGAGCTCCGCCTTGTGCTTGTAATTTCTTTTGCTCTTCTTCTGCTTTCTTCTTTTCATCTTCAAGCATTTTTTCATTGAGAGCCCAGTCATCATCAGTAAAGCTTAAATATCTTTGCAATAAGAATTTCATGCTAAATACTGGAGTTTGGTCAGGATTCTGAAGACCTGCAAGTGTTTGGACTATACCTGCTCCTTGTTCTAGGATAGCTTTTTCCTTTGCTAAAGCAAATACATTCTCTTCAACAAATGTCAATCCTAAGGCATTTTTAAGGATATTGCTATTTGCAAATTTAGGATATTTCAAACAGAATTGGTTCCACATTGGCTTAATAAGAAGTTCTTTGATGAGGTCTCTAATTCTGTTGATAAACAAACTAAATTTATATTCTTCTCTTGTCATTGTACCAGCATCAGGAACTACTGAAACTTCTTGTCCATCAAATATCATATTGAATCTATCCTTAGGCAATCTGGTTTCAATCATAAATCTCTGCCAGAACCACTTAAGAGCTTCAACAGAATTAAGATCATGACCTTCTACTCCAAGTTCTGAAATTTCTGTTTGTGTTCCTTCTTTACTAGGGAAAATAAAAGTCTTAGCAAATGGGAATTTGGGTTGTCCGTTGATTGTTATTTCACCAGACATATTATCAATATTGATATCTTCCTTATACCTTGCTTCAAGTTCACGAAGTCTTGATTTAATCTTCTGTTCTGACTGTGTACCAACAGGAACAACTATTTTTACTCTTTTCTGTGCATTCTGAATATTCCATATAATTCTAGAATTTTCAAGAGTACGAAGCATATTGAAAGAGTGAATAAGACGTTCACAATATGATAAATGAGAAACAAAATTATTCTTTGCCCAAGAAATATAAATTACATTTGTATCTGGAAGAATTCGTTCCTTTTGTGAATCACCTTTATTCTGAACCCAAACTTTATATTCTCTTCCTAAAGAATCTGTTCTAATTTCAGGCTGTAATGTAATAGGGTCAAGTTCTTGGAATCCAACAATATCAGTTGCTGTTTTACCATCTTTTGAATTTGCATAAATTATTTCAAATGCCAAAAATCCATCAATCAAAAATTTCTTAACATATGACCAAGCATCATTACCTTCATTAAAATGGAATAAATGATATACTCTCTTATATGCAAGATTTAATGCATCTACAATTTCTTTACCGTTTTCTTTCTTGAGAATAGATTTCATTCTCTTCATATTCGGATAAGCAAAGAAATGCATATCATCATTGACAATAGTTTCATCTGCAATCGTTTCAAGAACATAATTTATCTCTCCTTGAAGAGCAAATTTTCTAAGGAAATCACGACGCATCTGATAAGATTGGTCATAGTAAGCAATGTAATCATTTTGTCCTGCAATATTACTATGCTTTCTAAATTCCTCATTATCATATATCATTTGACCGCTAAGATTATCATTCATAGCAGTCTCATCAGCTCCAATACCTCTAACTTGTTTGATTAAAGAGCTATTCCATTTAATGCCAATTGCAGACAAGTTAAGAAGATTAGACTCTAATCTACGTCTAGAATTCTCCGAATCATTCTTACTGTCTAATGATTTTAAAATATATTTAGGCATTATTGTATAATTTCATTTTTATATTTATTTGTTCTTTTCTATCATTGATTTCTGTATAACAGCAAGATTAGCGCCTCTAATTGAATCTGTAAATACAAGATAAGGAATGTAAGACCAAACATCATATTCAATTAAACGAGGATTTACAATATATGGAAATTTATATCTTCTATATGCTTTTGAAACAGGAACTCCACACAATCCATCAAAAACATCAAATAATTTTTTTCTAGAAGGTTCATCTACTAAATTCTTTATCAATGCATTACTAAGTTGAATTCCTTCATTATATACTCCATAAGAATAAAATTCAGGATTTGATTGTGCAATAACATCAAGCAATCTTCCTCTAACATCATTTGGAAGTAAATTGAAATTTATTCCATATAAATACTCATCATCATAATTGGTACAGAACACGACAGGAACATAATCTCTAAATTCATAATTTCCTTCTTTGTCAAGATGTTCTGATGTATACATAAATGTATAAATCAATGATGGATAAAATCTACGCAAAGAACTTTCCATGTCAAGACCTGTAACTTGTTTAGATTTATTTGGTCCAACAAGTACTTTATCAAGAGTATCAGTAACCAAATACTCAAAAGCAAGTTTTTCTAATGACCTTTTATCATTATTGTTTTTGTATTCTGTGTAAAATCCCATTATAATATTCCCATTTTTTGAAGAGTAACCTCAGTAAATACTCTAAATTCAATTCCTCTTTCTTCACACCATTTAATTGCAGCTTTCCACTTAGCATCATTTTGCAAATATGTTCTAGCTGCATCATTGAAACGTTTCTGTTCTTGCAATTTAGCGCCAACAGGTGGAGGAGTTGGACGTTCTGTTTGATGTTTAGGTTTTATTTCAATAAACATCTTTTTTGTTTTTGTTCCGTCCTCATCGTCATCTGCTCTAAGTTCAATATAAAAATCAGGATAATAATTTTGAATAGGCCAATTGTTAGGATCTAACGGAGAAGAATTATATTTTCTGCAAGCATCTAAATCAACTGCTGCAGGATTTCTATATTGTATAGCAGCAGTCTCACAACCCCACTCAATAACAGCAGGATTGTCATCGCACCAACGTGCAAATGCAGCTTCCCAAGCTGAACGATATATTATTTCTCCTCCTACAACTTTACTCGGATTTTTAGGAACATAAACTCCTTGATGAGGTTTTCCTGATTTTTCCTCATTTATAATATTAGGACGATGTGTTCTTTTATATAAATCTGTACTCATTATGTATTCTTGTTGTTATTTCCTTTATTAATTATATTCTCAAAATATTTGACAGTATTTTCAAATACTCTTATGCGTCCAATATCATCAGGATTGTTGCGCATTTTTAACAATTTTACTTTTGCTTTTGCTAGATCTAATTCAAAGTAATCATTGGTATTTAACCAATCCCCTTTATGAGATATTGAATTTTGATTTATTCTATAAATCAATAATTTATCTTTAAGTTTATAAGCATTTCCTCCACATGCAAAAAATTCTGTCCAAAACATAAAATCTCCATAACTATGATGCTTAAATTTTAATTTATGTTTAAGCATAAATTCTCTTCTTATACAAGAACATTGATTGCACCAAGATAGTGGATTAAAAACATGGTCTAATGCTGGGTCATTATTAAATCTATCAGTATCTTCATCACGAGGAAACACATCAAACCATCTTCTTTTCAAATCAGGCCAAACTTGGTCAGAATCTTCTGGTTTTTCTAATTGACCTGTTATTGTATTAGACCAATAAGGAACTACAGTGCTGCAGCATGCATCATATTCATAGTGAGAATCCATAAATTCTACATATTTTTCAATTAATGTTATATCAGGGATATCATCACCATCTAATCTAATAATATATTCAGAATCACAAACTTGATATGATAAATTGTGTGCATCTATATAAGGATTATTCTTATCAGTACAGTTAACATATAACTTAAATCTATCATCTTGCTTGCAAAACATATTATAAATTATTTGTACTGTATTGTCAGTCGACCAGTCATCAACAATATAGCATACAAAATCTTTATATGTTTGTTTCTGTATAGCACTTAATGTTGGTATTATAAACATTTCAACATTATGTACAGCCATTGCAATTCCTACTTTCTTCATCGTAAATCCATTATAAAATATGTTTCTCCTTTACCATTATTATATTTCAAATATGCTCTCCAAACTTCATCATGATTTCTTGCAAATACAACATGATTTCCTGTTTCCATTGCATATTCTAAAAATATAGCAAACAAAGAATCATCGATATGGTCATCAGTAAATACAAATGTATGACCAGTTGTTCCCTTCATAAGAGATATAACTTGTACTATCAATGCATAAATTTGCTTTGTTGAATTTGTAAATTGTATCACATTATAAGTATCAAGTATATCTTTCCATTTAGTTGCTATATTATGCATATCATTTGAATTGATAAAAAACGCATCAATATATTTTTCAATTGAATAATGAGATTCATTTTCACATAAAAAATAATTAGAAGCTGCTAAAGTAGGAGTTCCATCAGGCCAACCTCTACTTGCTTTCTTTATCCACTCATCAAAGGATTTTGTATAATAATGCTTAATATAACCACATTTATATCTTGGAGGAAAATGTGTATGAGATTGATATTCAACTACATGTGTTCCACCAATATTATATTTTACAGGATTTGTACACATTGGAATATGTGAACCATTAAACCAACAATTTTGAAATCTGTCATATCCTCCTCTCAATATTGATTTGATAAACACATTTTCTTTGAACATTATAAGAGGTCTTATTGTCTCTGGGAATCTTTCTTGAATTGTTCCTTCCTCTTTATTATTTTTGCCATTACTGCCGTAACAAATCCAATTAAATGACACTGCATCTTCTTCAACAGTATTCAAAAATTCTTTAATATTTGTATAAACCCCCAGTTCAAGAAATTCATCAGCATCAAAATATGCACACCATTTATAATTTCCTTCATGTGCAAACATTGAATAAAGCTGTACTTGAAATGAATTGAATCCTCTGCAATCAAATATTTCAACTGTATTGTTAGCAATATATTCTGCTAACAAAGTCTCAACAGAATTATCAGAATTATTGTCACATATAATTATTTTGTCAAATCCTAAATTAAGATAATGATTTACATACTCTATCAAATAATCATTTTCTCCACGAGCACACGTAAATACAAGATACTTTTCTGCATCTGCAGGATCTCTGTGATAATATCTATCTATTACATCTGTTTTGAAATGATATACTTGTTCTTCCATATATAGGTGATGATTTTAATATTTATAGGTTATTATCGCTTAATCTGATTTATAAGTTCTTCTATTCTAATACGATTGTTAATTGCATATATGATTGAATCGATAGTTTTAATAGTCTCAAGCATATATTTTGAGTGATTTTCAAGAAGTTCAATCTGAAACACTTGTTCTCTTAAATCAGATGCGATTTGTGCATTTATTGCAGCATCAGAAGAATATCTTATATTTGCAGTAGTTTTATAATAATTGTATCTCTTTGCATATTCTTCTTTATAAGTTTTTGACAATCCGGAAATTTTGCTTAGCAATGCATAATAATAATCAAGAGCATCTTGCCTCTTAGAATATACAATATTTTGCAGATCTGGAAGATCTGCAAAATTTTTCATTTTAGAATTCATCTCATTTATAATAGTTGACCACTTTTGCTGATGTAGAGCAATGTAATCTTCTAATGTAGCAGGTTGTTCTTGTATATTATCCATTATTGTGCATCATTTTCTATAAATTCATCTATATCATTAAATGCATCTTGTGAAGGAAGTTCAAACAAAGGTTTGATAACATTATCATCAAGATTGTGAAGTACTTCATCATTCAATACTCTTGCTGTCCAAAGTTCTGCAATTGGAAGTTCTTCACCAAGATGTTTTACGATAATCTTTCTACTCTTCTGAGTTGCTCCTATTTTAGGAAATGCATATTTCTTTTCTCCGTTAAAATCAAATATCTTAACAGTTTCCTTTTCTTTATCATTTAATTTGTTATAATCTTTTTCTGATAAAAGAATACCTTCCATAATACCTGAATTTTCCCATGTAAGATATGCTTCAAGACCAACATAAGGATTAGGAGCTTTGAAAAAAGGAATTTGGAATTTAACTTTTTGTGGAATTGTAAATCTTGATTTCTCGGGCTTTGCTGTAACAATAACTCCGGTCTTAGTAAAATCTCCTACTTTATTTTCTGCAATTTTATCTGACTCTTTGTCATCAAGTTTTGCAGTAGATAACATCAATGTAACAGATGAATTATATTGAATACCAGATCCACCAGAAACTACACTTTTTGAGAACAAATCCTGTGTTTGATAAATATGAGAACATACAATCATTGGAGCTTGAGCCCTTGCAAGAGCAGTAGCATTTGTTCTGAACAAAGCTTTAATCTCTTGCTGTTTTGTCATATCTCTCTTTTGATTAGCGTCAAGAGTATCAGTCAACTCCTTTGTAGATGTTAAATTTCCAAGAGAGTCAAGAACAAATATCAACTTTGGACGAGAGCCTTCAGGTTGTTCATTTACTTTCTTCAAAAGATTTGCCATAAATGTACTTACTTCTGAAATTGTAGTAACCTGTTTGATAACAAACTTTGTTGCATCACATCCAAGACGCTCAACAAAATCTCTATCAATTGCTCCTTCTGAATCCATATAAATTGGAGTGTATCCTTTCTTTTGTGCTTCACGACAAACTGATACAGCCAAAAATGATTTACCTGCACCCGGAGCTCCTGCAAGTGTTGTTACTCTTCCAGAAGGAACTCCTTTGAATAATGAGCCAGTCATACAAGCATTAAGGATATAACTTCCTGAATTGATATATTCTTTGATTACTGCAGTCTTACTTTCTGCAAGTATCTCTGCTGAATTATCAACAGAGTTAATTAAATCAAACACTGATAAATTCTTATCCTCTGTTCCTATTGATGATTTCTTTGCCATATAAATAAAATTACTTTAATATTTTATCTCTAAATAAATTTTAAGTTTTACCATTTTCTACTTCTTTATCTAATTCTGCAACAAATTCATCTAGTTGTTGCATCTCTTCTTCTGAAAAACATAAACTCAAGTAGTATCTTGAATTGATATAAAAATTATAATCACCTTCTAAGAAATATCTACCTGCCCAAGAGCCTTTTCTAAACTGCTCCATTGTCAACTCTGTCACCATTCCAGGAAACATCTCAGCATAAAACCTGTTTGTAAAATTTGGAATATGCTTTACTTCTGCTGCAATTGCAGGACAATTCAACCAATAAAAAGAGCCCGGATAATGCCAATTATATTTGTTAGAAACTGCAGCTCCTCTCATAACAGTATATCCATAAAACATAGACAAATCTTCCATCAAATGATATTTAACTTTGTCTATATTTGACAAATTAAAATAATACATAGCTGCTATCCAATACTTCAGCGAAGGAGACAGTATATTTGTAAATCCTTTACTGTGCCCAAAAAATACAAGTTCTTTTGAATTATACAGATTATCAATTATCTCATTCTTAAATCCCAGTGCTTCTCTAAAAATTGGGTCATTTTGATATATCTTAAAAGACAAATTTTTGCCTATATTCAAATCCAAGAACATTTTCTCTAATTTGTTAATATAAGCAATGTCATTTGTATCATCAACTGCAAGAATAATTAAGATATCATCAAATACATTGATATATCTTCTTAAACAAGCAAAATGATATTTATATATTATTGGAAACTCTCTGTTTGGAGCATAAAACCAATATACGAATTTCAATTTCATTATTTCCAGTAAGAATATACTCCTTTTGTTATTTCATATTCAGGCCACTTAAATCTGTCTCTCATTTTAAGAGTTTGTGCCCAAGCCCACATTCCTTTCAACCCTAAAAGTAATCCATGCCTATCTTGGTAATCAAGTATATCAATTGACTTTTGATAAGAAGGAACTGCATGCTTAACTTCATATCTTGCTTCCTTATAAACAACAGTAGCATTCCAATCAAACACTTCAAGCATAATATCTTTTGCTTCATTAATTGAATATGCTTTTGTACCTCCAACATTTATAATTTGTTTGCTTGCTTCTTTATAAGTAGCAGCAGCCCACAGACAAGGAGTTGTATCATCAATATGACTAAATGCTCTTGTCTGCTCACCAGATCCATATACCGTAAGTGGTTCACCATTAAGATGTTGATACATCCAAATACCAAGAACATTTCTGTATCTATCAAATATATTTTGTCCTATACCGTAAACATTATGAGGTCTGATGATACACCAATCAAGGCCGTGCTGCAACCCTGCTGACTGTATATCAAGTTCACAAGCATATTTTGAAATTGCATAGGGGTCAAGAGGATGAGGAGTCAAATCTTCAGTAAATAATTGTCCTTTAACACCATCACCGTAAACACTCATTGATGATGTATAAACTAATCGTTTTACTCCATATTCTATACAACAATTGATAACCCTTGCCGTTGATAATGAATTATTTTGCCAATTAAATCTTCTGACAAACGGAGACAATCCTTCTGCTGCATAGGCAGCAAAATGAAAAACATATTCAATATTAAATTGTTTGAATATATTTTCAAATACATCAGAATCAACATCAGCTTGATAAAAATAAAAACCTGTAGGATCTCCATTTATATCATTTTCTGGAGGAACATTTTCAGGCAAACCTCCAAACATATTATCTACTCCTATTACTGAATACTCAGGAAAATATTTAAGAATATAATATGCTAAATTTGAGCCAAGAAGACCGGCAACTCCTGTTATGATTACTGATTTTTGCATTCGTGTAAATCAATTATTCTTTGATTTGAACTTCCTCTAAACGGAAGACTTGTATCTCTAAGAGCATATTTGTAAGGACCATCTACAAGTATATCACATTTTGAAAGAACAAGATTCATAAGTTTATTACTTACAATTTCTTCATATGTATATCCTGAATAAATCCATATATCTTTATCAGGAAACTTTTTCTTAATCTCTGCAAGAAGAAGATATAATTCTAATAAACTAAGTTTATTTTGTGATAATGGATCTCCTCCAGAAAGAGTAAGTCCTTTAATGTAAGGTTCACTTAATTTTTCAAATAATTCTTTCTTTACTGCTTTAAGTTTCTTTCCTTGGTTATATGCCCAAGTTTCAGGATTATGACATCCTTTACAATGATGTCCACAACCTGCAACCCATAAAGTAACTCTAAATCCGAGCCCGTTGTTTACATCAGGTGATGTTATGTTTAATACTCTCATATAGTTTTTGTATAATCTTCAATATTGTTAACTTTTACTGGTTTATCAAAAAATAAAATATACTGTGGATAAGAAACAGGTGAATTATGATATGTTGATATTGTTCCATGATTGCATACTGCCATATAAGGCGAATATCTATATAATGTAGGGTGATGAAAATTTACTCTTAATTTATCAAAATGCTGATAAAGAGCAAAGGTAAACCATCCTTGGTCATTATTGTCTTCATTATTAACATAGAACACCATCATTGAATATAAATCATCTAAAAAATTATATATCTCTTTACAATTACGATATATTTGTACTGTTGTTTCAATAAGACCCGATACAGAATAATTGTAAGATGATTTGGATATTGCAAGTTGAAACATATTGTAATAAGCAGGATTCAAATTTCTTGCACTTATCCAAGTATTATATTCATCTATATAATTATCTCTCTTATAATGAGGAGCCACTGAAATATCATATTTCCAATTATTCATATATTCAACAATTGGTCGTAATGATTTATAAATTGCTATACTTCCATCTAGTCTAACAATGTAATCATATTTTTCAACATCAGGAATATATCTGTATATTTGATATTTCAAAGCTAACATTTTTTGAACTCCTGTTAACTTATCAGTATCCAATTCTTTAAGATATATTATCTTAAATGTACCGCTACTTGTTAATGAAGCGTCATCAGTAAAACATATATAATCACAATCCGGATCTATTTCAAGAGGATCTTTAAGAATCTCATAGTTATTAAAAATATATGTAACTACACAGTATTTCATATTAATTTTTTATATGTTTTACTCTATCGTCTGTTTCTGCAATTTTACCTTTATTGAATGCAGTTGTATAATTGCCAGTAAGATAACCAGTTACACGGCGAAGTCTTGTAATATTGTCACTTCCGCACTTAGGACATTTTTCTCCAATCTCATCTTGATAACCACAATTTTCACAGCAGTCAAGAGGAAGATTTACTGCAAAATAAGGAACATCATGGTCCATTGCATAATTGACAAGAGTCTCAAGAGCTTCTAGATTGTTCTTTGTAGTAGAAGGAAGTTCAACATAAGTTATAGTACCTGCATTTCCCTTATTTGCCCACTGAGATTCAATATCAATCTTTTGGAAAGGATCCATTTCTTTCCATACAGGAACATGAATAGAATTAGTAAAATACTCTCTATCAGAAACTCCTTCAATTATTCCATATTTCTTTCTGAAATTCTTAAGTGCAGTATAACATAAATTTTCTGCAGGAGTAAAATATACTCCAAAATTAAGTCTGTATGTCTCTTTATATTTCTTGCAGGTTTCTCCATACAAGTTAACAACATCATCTGTTAATTGTTTTCCTTCATCTACAAAATGGTCACAGCCGAAAATAATATGAGAAGTCTCATTCATTCCAAGAAGTCCAATTGTCAATGTACCGTGTTTGAGAGCAGATACAATACCCTCTTCTGGAACATAACCTGCCATTGTATTGTTTTCATACATAAATTTTGCAGACTCCATTGGTTGTTTGCAAATCCAATTGAAACGCTCAATTAGCATATCTTTAGCCTCCTCCAATTTCACTTTAAGAAGTTCCATAAAATATCGTTTAAGCATCTCATTTGTGTACCTTCCTGCTGTCTCTTGTTCACATTTTTCTTTTGCTTCCATTGCAATAGTAGGAAGAATAATTGTAACAGGACAAATATTGCCACGACCGTCCTTCTGCTGTCCAAGACCATTAATATCAAAACCATTATCAGTTCTACAACCCATTGTTGCATAATATGTTAAAGGATTATTTCTATCCCAACCTGCATTCATTGTAGTATCACAATTGCAATAATTAGGATAAATTCTTTGTGCAGTAGATTTCAATGCAAGCTTAAACAAATCATAATTGGGTTCACCTGGATATCTGTTGACACCCTTCATACATTGGAATATTCCACAAGGGAAAATAGAAGTTCTTCCAAATTTTCCGAGACCTTCAATTGAAACTTCAAGAAGAGCTTTAGTAATCATTCTTCCTTCTTCAAGAGTACAAGTTCCGTAATTGATACTTGTAAAAGGAAGCTGATTGCCTGAACGAGATTGAAGAGTATTCAAATTATGATACATTCCTTCAATTGCTTGATGAATTTCTCTATTCAACATATCCATTGCATAAGCATAGGTCTTCTCGTGCATTTTATATCTTTCATCAGTAATTGAGCATTCCTTTACTTTATCTTTTTCTATTCCATTGTAAACAAATCCTTCAATATATTTGTAACCATCTACAAAATGTTTATAAAAACTCATTCTGACATAAGGAACCATTGTCCAATCAATATGACTTGCTGATACTCCACCAAATTGTTGGAGTGATTGAAGTTGGAAAATAACAGCAACGAGCTGCATAGCAGTATTCACTGAATTTGCAGGACGGACATCAGTCTGACGAGTATTAAATCCTTTTGCTAGTAAGTCATCAAAAGGAATAGTTAAGCAGTTATGCATTCCTGCTGCATATGAGTCAAGGTCGTGAATATAAATTTCATTATTGAGATGATTGTTTCTTGACATCTCTGACATACAATTCCAAAGAGCAAAGTCTTTTGTTAAAATTCTTGTAGCTTCACCAACTCTTCCACCAAATGATTTTTCATCAACATTTGCATTTTGATTCTGAACATTTTTTGCTTCAAGCTTTTCTTTAATGCCTTTCATTATTTTAGATTTTTGTTCACGAATTCTGGTTCGTTTATCTCTATAAAGAATGAAAGCTTTTGCAACATCAAATTTATTTTTCTTGATTAAAAACTTTTCAATAATATCTTGAATATCTTCTATAGAAGCTGTTTCTTCAGATGATTCTTCAAATTTTAAGAGCTCTTCATCGAGCTGTTCAATAAATTTTGATGTACAATCTTGCTTACAAGATTTAAAGGCTTGTTCGACGGCTTTGTGTGCTTTTTCACGATTATAAACTTCCTGCTTACCGTCTCTTTTGATTACTTTTTCTAACATATATTTTAACTTATTTTTATTCTTCTTCTAAAAGCTGTAGTAAATTATTTATCTCGAAACAGCTCATTTTTGCATCTTAATGGATACCAATTATTCATATGAAAAGTGCCTCCTGCTATACTCTATTACAATATTATATCATCTATTTTGCTTGCCAATTTATATAAATCTTCTCCTGCTCCTGGATTATTATTAAGATGACATTCTACTGCATCATATATATACTTAAACATATCTTCGTTTCTTCTATACTCATTTTCTTTAAGGAAATTTGCCAAATTTGCAATAGAAAAATTAAAATATATTGGCCTCCAACCAGCAGATAATTCTGGTCGTCCTTGACATTTTTCTGTTAATATTTTTTCAGATTCTTTGATTATATCATTATAACTATTCCACCACTTTTCATCAAATACCAAATTACCGAAATTTGAATTTTCTTCATTAAAATTAGAATCTGCAAACAAATAATTTCTACCAATTACTGGTAAAACAGGACAATTGTTAACATTCAATATATTTAGAAGATGATTGTCCTCAGGAAATTTATGAACAATTTCTGCATTAAGATAATTATTGATATTCTTAAAAAATCCTGCTGTATATAACATTCCATATCCACAGAAAGGATATCCTCCTTGACAAAAACAATTTGAAAAACAAGTTATTGGATATTTTCTACCATACAAATTATAAGACTTTAACATTGTCTCAATATATGTAGGTTTATATATAACATCATCATCAATACTAAAAATTACATCATTTAATCTATTGTATGTTGTTAAATCTGCTATTACTCTTAAATGTTTCTTCCAAGATTTAAGTTCACTATCATCATACCAATTTATGTAAATTGGAACAGTAGAAGAGTCATTCATTGATGTTTCAATCAACTCAATCAACTCTATAGGAAATTCCGGAAAATAATGAAGAATTCCTCTGACAGTAGAACTATTTGCTGTTTTAATATCCATATTGAAATCAGCACAAGCAAGATTCAAATATATTACATCAGGAGAAATAGTATTATATATTATACTTTTAAGAACAGGAGCAACATTTTGTATTCTTTTATTCCAACTTGATAAAGTAACAATTACTCTGTTCCATTGTCCTATCAGTTCTTCCTTTGATAATCTTTTCAAAGATAATCTATTTTTTTCTCTGTCAATTTTGACGATTTCTGCTTTAAGAAATCTTTGATAAAAGGTGTCTATTGCAATTTTTGCTGCAGGATAAATATCTGCATAATGCTTGTTATTATCTACACACTTTCTAAGTATCTCCCAAAAGTGAGGGGTTATATTAAATTTATGATCCTTTTCAAAATAATGATTATCTATAGCATCTTCCATAGCAATCAATGTATTTGCCATCATATTCTGTACTCCTTCTCTGGAAGAACTTTTACTTATATCACTAAATGGGTCATTATCTCCTATAGTAAGTTCAGAAAAATTAGGAATATCAAACATCTGTGGAAGAATCAATACATCATTTATTGCAAATATTGTATTGATTATAATATCTTCATATGCATTGTGCAATACTTTATTTGTAAGATATTTTTTATAATCCTTTCCCCAGAATTTCTTTTGATACAGCATTCCTCCTCCACCAAAGGTCCACAAATTATGAAATAAAGAATTTGATGTAGAGGTTATAGGAAATTTTTTGTCATAATAACAATAAGATACATACAACTTCTCGATATAGTCCAAAGGATAATTTATGTCATCATCGACTGAAATGATAATATCATCATCTTTTGCTATATCAAGAGCATGCAAATGCTTTTTCCAAGCTTTATAATTTTCAATAAACCAATATATTTCAATTGACTCATTAGAATTAACAATATTTAGTAAATCAACAGGAAGGTCTTTTTCCATATTTGGAAAATCTTCTGTACACAAATTAAGAAGTATTTTATCTGGAACAAGAGATTGTGACAATATATTAGTCAATGCTCTTGATACATTACCTATTCTTTTGTGCCAACTTGTTAATGTAACTATAATAGTTTCAGGATGATTCATTATGAGATAATTACTTTTAAATTATATCATAAAAAAGAAAGGAGGTTCTTTTGGAACCTCCTCATCTTCAAAAATATTATTTAATCAGAAATTTCATACCTCATTCTAATGTACTCATCTGCAGTAGAGACGCATTCATTTTTTGAACCTAAAAATAATACTGTTTTCTTTCCTTCTATGAATAAATCTAATTCATATACAGAATTAACTCTTTCATTTATTTCAAGACTCAAATCTTTAAGTGCAACTTTATTGTTTGCAGATAAGAGCTTCATAGCCATTTTGTGTTGTTTACTTGTCATATCAAATTAAATTTATTTTTTATAGAAAGAAGTATCTTTGAAGTGATTTGCTCCCATAACTGCAGGATATACATTTCCACTTACAGTATCTTCAATTGCTACAGTAGGATAACCATCCTTGATTGCATAAACAGGTCTCAAATTATGGATAAGAGTATTACCGCCACCAGTATGTCTGTAAATTTCCATACTTATGAACTTGAATTTCTGTGCCATATATTCTGCACCGATATTAGCGCCGGGACCACCATATTCATTTTCTGCACCTGGAGCAAGAGCAAAACTATCAACATCATATTGTCCTGCTGATATACCGTAAGCAAACATAATTCTAAGAGGGAAGTTACAACTAGTAGAAATTTCATCAGTCCAAGCAGTATTTATGCTAAACATCTTGACACTTTCGTCATCCTTTGTTGTTTCTGTTATTTGCATCCATCCTTCTCTGCTAACAGTATCAATTGTTCTAACTGCATTAGGATAAGAATATGTGAATGCTCCTGATTCTGGATGTCCACCAGATACAGATGATGGAATCATTGCTCCTCTTAATGTACCATTATGATAAGGAAGTTGTCTTGTACCTACAGTTCTATTTTCAGCTATCAAACCATCTTCATTAACTATACCATATTGATACAAGTCATACAAGAATCCATCATGCTGAATGCTGTTAACATCAGTAGGATCTGTACCATATCCTGCACCAAACAATGGAGCATATTCATACCAGTCGGATGCTTGCTCATCTATATACTTGTAAACATATCTCCAAGTATTATCAGGATAAATGTCATTCATTTCAAAATATGCCAATGAGCTATTATGTCCGTTTCCGTTACCAAGCTTAGCATATCTAAGAGGAATAACATGTGAAGTATCTTGATATTCATAATGAGTTTCAATACCTCCCCAGCTAGGTGGAATATTATCTACATTAGATACTAAAGTACATCCAGCGAATGTATTTTGTCTGTTAGATGCAAGAACATTTATATCACAGAAGCTACATCCATAGAATGTCTTCCAGAATGCGGGTACTTCTGATACCAATGATGTACATCTAGCAAACATCTCTTTAAGTGATATCATTTCAACATTTTCATCCAAATCGAAGAACTGAACATCTTCTGCAGATGAAATATTAGAAAGAACTGAACATCCACGGAAAGTATAACTATAGTCTACTGCTTTCTTATTTGAAATAAAGAAGTTTGCAGGAAGAGTAGTAATATTAGTATTCTCAAATGTACTTCTAAATGACTTTATTTCAGGACAATTATCAAATAATCTAAGACTTGGTATCTGTTCAAGAGTTGTATTTGCAAACAATCCATCAGCACTTGTCATATCTGCACAAGCCTTATAAACATTACCTACTGTAATAAGTTTTGAGAAATTCTTATTTTCTGCAACAGAAGTTCCAAATATCATAGGAGTAGTAATATTTGCATTACCAATTGACTGATAAGCAACCAATCCTACATTATTAGCATTAGGGCTTGACAAGAATTGTGATGAACTGTTACCAGCTCCAAAGCAAATCTGTAAAGGATTTCTATCAGTAATTGAATTTACAAATAACCATAGAATATTATTTGTATCAGCTGCAACTCTAATATCATATTCCTTATTAGGAGTATCGTATGTATGATAAATTTGTGATTCATCACCATTTTGTACTGCAGGAACACTGCTAGTTCCATCTCCCCACTCAATAGTTACAGGACCTGTACACTTGTAATATAATCTCAGAGTTGTGTACTGCTCAGTTTCTCCTGTCTTAACAGTCATTCTGAGCTCAGTAGCATCATAAGTAAGATAATCTCCAAGGTAATCACGTGAAATTGGAATTGTGTAATTGAATTCATCTGTTCCAACTCCAGTAGTTATTCTACCAACAAATTGGCTATAACGACCACCGTTGAATATCTTATTACCTGCAGCATCAAGTTCTGTAATTGTAATTTCATGTGAAGTATTAGCAAGAAGCTTAATCTGAGCCGGATTATTTACTGTTGCAGGATCTACATCTTCTCCGCCATTAATAATAATCTTATTGTATGGAGGATTAACAAGTGATCTGATAGTATTATTTTCAAATGACTCTATCATAAGTTTTCTGTCTGTTACTCTGTTCTCTGAATTAAGAACTGTGATATTTGCAGTAACTGGCTCGTAGAAGCTTACAGTGTAAGTATCATCACTCTGTACAGTTTCAGGAAGTTCATCCATTACTATAGGAGCAGGTTTGTTATAGAATTTAATATCTTTATCTGTTGCTTCAACCTGTACTGTAAGTTTTCTAAATCCGAAGCATCCCTCTTCAGGAGCATACTTGTTAGTAGGAAGAGTAATTACACCTACATTGTTAGCAGGAGAATATACAATATATTCATTAGAATCACCATCTGCTTTAACTGTTGCAAATCCAGGAATTCTTGTATGTAAACCTCTAGTATCATCCTGTAAGTAAATTACACGTGATACGATGTTATTTACGTGAATAGGAATAGTCTTGTTAATTGCAGGAAGATTAGTAGAAGCAATTCTAATTGCAACTGACTCTGTTCTAGAAACTTCTGCTCCAATTATAGTAAGTGTTCTAGTATTAGTTGAATACTCGTAAGGAAGAGCTCCGAAAGGAACAAGATATTGAGGATTAGTAACAGTGATAGTCAAATCACTATCTTCAGTATCTTCAGGAGTAAGAACAACTGTAAACATTGCAGTTTCACCTTCAAAGAGTTCAATTCCATAGTCATAATCAACTTCATGTCCAGTAGAATCAAATATCTTAATTGACTCAAGAGTTGCTGTAGGACGTATTGAAAGTTCTGCCAATAAAGCACTGTCCTTTGATGATACAGCTTCAAGCTTATAATATGTAGTACCAGCAGTTGAACCATTGTATCTTATTTCAACTGATTCAGTAGTCATATTTCTTGACTCAAGACCTGCAGGAATTGTCCATACAACTCCCTTGTCTGCAGCAAGAACGTAGTCATCAGGAAGATAAGTAATATCATATTTGTACCAATTATTAGGAGCAATAACTGTATTACCAGTTATTTCAATTCCAGTAAGACCGGTAGTATTAGATACAATAACTTGTAAGTTACATCCATTGGTTCTGAACAATTCTTCAAGACCTGCAGCATAACCGTTTGATACAGTAATATTAGGTCCAATCGTTACAGTACCGCTGAGATAAGGAATATCCAAATTATACAATGCTGTATCACCTTCTACACTTAAACCTTTCTTCTTAAGAAGAGCTTTCCAAGTATTGAATTCTGATTGAGTTTGAATATTCCAATTAATACCAGTCAATCTTACATTAGTTAATACGTTTCCAGTAGTATTCATAATCTTTTGAACAAGTTCCCAAGTATTTACCTTAGGACAATTCTCGATCCAAAGAGTAGAAAGATTCTTGTAACTTACGAAGCTTATTCCTGTGTTAGCAATATAATTCATATTGACAAGTTTAACAGTAGCAATAGATGCAGGGTAAGCAACTGTTCTAAGATTTGCTCCAGTAGTTGAGAAGTCAATGTTAGTAATAGCTGTATCAGTAGCCTTCAAGCTCTCAATAGAATTAATCTGTTGGAGACCATTAAGCAAGCTAAGTTTCTTACAACCTCTAACATCAATATTCTTCAATGAAGTATTAGTTGCAGATACAGTCAAGTTGGTCAAGTTATCATTGTAATATGGTGAATCATAACCAAGCATCAAATCAGTAATCTTAGTTGCATTACCGATTGCAACTGAATCAGCATACTT
>JAEEGL015014127.1_pt1 | contig 18331 bp, 23 predicted proteins | sample 9134231 | NCBI WGS metagenome assembly JAEEGL01 (sample SAMN16246548, study PRJNA631951) | gut metagenome | biome: gut microbiome; feature: rumen; material: fiber-attached | host: Bos | place: Iran: Karaj | collected 2018-10 | reverse complement strand
TTCAGGGTTCGAGTCCCTGTGGGAGCACAAATGTTAGAATATCTTGTATATTGATAGGTTTCTATTTGACGTACCATTGGATAGCAGCTTGGGAGGTTCGATTCCTACATATCTCAGGAAATGGGGATAGCTGGTGCAGTACAAGATAAACAGACAATATTATAGCAACCCACATGGTACTATGGTGTAGCCATTGAGTCTATTCTAACATTTCAATTGCCCTATGGTGTAATGGCAGCACATCTGACTCTGACTCAGCAGATATAGGTTCGAATCCTGTTAGGGCAACACAGACATATACAAAACGTTAATCCCGAGAATGGTAGGTTACCACAAGGCTGTAGGTGTAAAAGAACAATTACTGTTTGACAAGTCAGCACAGGGATCCCATGGCATTACATTTCATGAGTGTTCAGCGAAATCTGAAAGTGCATAAAACTAATGGTGAAAATCCATGCAAACGTCCTATCTATATGTCTATATTATAATATGCTCTGGTAATTCAGTGGTTTAGAAAGTCATCCTTACAAGGTGAAAGTCGTTGGTTCGAATCCAACCCAGAGCACAAAATTATTTGAACTATTTTTTTATAATATGTAAATTTGCATTATTATTAATTAAATAGTTTATTTAGTTCGAATTTATGATTTGTGAAAATTGTGGTAAAGAACATGATGGCAGTTATGGTAGTGGAAGATTTTGTTGTAAAGAATGTGCAAGAAGTTTTTCAACAAAAAATGAATCACATACATTAAAAGAAGCAAAATGTATAGATTGTGGACAATATTTTATGGTTGGTAAACGAGCTTCTTTAAACAAATGCAGATGTGAAGATTGTCATAAAAAATATAAAAATTATCACAAACCATCATGTGTAAAGAAATGTAAAATTTGCGGTAAAACATATTATAAATATCAAGGTGGTTGTCAAAATGAATTTTGTAAACAACATAGTATACAAGGATTTGAATTACTTAAAATTTTTGGATTTGATAAATCAAAACTTGGTACTTTTGAAGTTGAAAATGAATTTGATAGAATAAGAAATATCATTTATAAACTTTATTGGGAAGATAATTTAAGTTCAAAAGAAATTTCTGAAAAATTTAATTTTAAAAGTAAACATTCAATAACACAGACAGTTTTTAAATTTTTAAATATTCCTTGTAGAAATGTTGGTCAATCTATTTCAAATGCGTTTTTAACAGGGAGAAAAAATACAAGCAATTCAAAAAATCAATATAAATCAGAATGGCATACAACATGGAATGGTAAAGAAGTTTATTTAAGAAGTTCATATGAAAGTGATTATGCTAAAGAGTTGGATGAACAGAAAATTGATTATGATGTTGAAGCGTTAAGAATAAAGTATTTTGATACCAAAGAAAATGAATATCGATGTGCAATACCTGACTTTTATATACCATCTGAAAATATGATAGTAGAGATAAAGTCAAGTTGGACATTAGATAAACAAGAAATGAAAGACAAAATGAAAACATATAAAGAACTTGGATATAATTTTAAACTTATATGTGATCATAAAGAAATAAATAATGCGGAGTTCATTTAGTGGTCCAAGATGCTGCTGTCACATAGCAGTCACGGCAGTTCGACTCTGCCACACCGCACAAAAAAATCTATATGCCGACGAGGATAACTTCTCATGGCTTAACATCTTCATAGTACGGAGTGAAAATCTCAGGTGGGCCCAAACTGGGTACATAGTTTATAACAGATGCATCAAATGGTGCAGTAAAACGGTTGATGGTAGATCTTACTGAGGGAGGACAGGGAGTATATATGAAGCTTTAAGCTTAGCTTCTTATGTCGAGGATGCATTTGATATATGATAGGCTAGCGTCAAGATGCATGTGTAAGTAAGTTATAGTGTGTTCATATAGTTTGCAAACAAACGGTTTGAACACCACATAGGGGGTTCATATAGTGGTTTAGTATGTCACCTTGACAGGGTGGTCGCGGCAGTTCGACTCTGCCACCTCCTACAAGTAGATGTTGTTGACGTTCAAAGGAAAGTCCGTAAGACGAGGGTTCGACTCCCTCCGACTCCACTGGGTGTTAGTCCATTCCTCATGCACCACGGAAAAATATTATGAGGAGTCAGTCGGTTAAGCACCGACATCATTTGGGGTCGTTTGGATTTGATTGCGTATGAATACAATGAAAAGAGACGTTTACGAGGCCAATAACTGGCGAAACTTTTGAATATGCAATGGCTGCTTAAGTTTAGGCACCCTAGCAAAACGTTTGTGGGACACGTAAAAGCTCCCACAACATGCTCGGTTCGGATAACAGGTTCAGTCCACCAGCCTCTCAAGCTGGAAATGCGAGTTCGAGTCTCGCACCGAGTACAACCCATGCAAGAAGATCACTCCGTTTAGATTCTACAATATTATACATTTTGTGTTTTTGTTCTTAGCAATAAGGACACCCAAAGCAGCTGTCAAAGCTGCTTTTTTCATTTTAAATTCTAACAATAGCATTCATTGATTTATTTTTATATATGGAGTTCATATCATTAGAAGACACTAAGAAGATAAAGTTAGACAAAAGGTATTGCACTAAATATGTTTTGAATAGAGACATATGCCAAAGGCTTTACAATTTTGTTTGTGAGAATTTCAAGATTGTGAAAGACAACAAAGGAAGTGTCTTATTTGCATACCATTCTGTATATTTTGACACTCCAGACTACCAAATGAAAAATGATTATGTTAAGCATAAACTTCATAGGCAAAAGATTAGAGTCAGAGAATATGAAAGTGGTGAGAAGTTCTTGGAGATAAAAGACAAAAACAATCATGTCACTAACAAAATCAGAGTCCCTGTAAGCTCTTATGAGTTAGATGGTGAGCAACAATGGATTGATGAGAACTTGATATATGACACAAAAGAATTGTCAAAGAAATTAGATGTGCATTATTACAGAATGACATTTGTTGACAAAGAAAACACATATAGGATAACTCTAGACTTCAACATAACATTCTTCAACTACATTACTAATAAGTTATACCATTTTGATGACACTATTGTAGAAGTCAAAAAGATGTCACTAGAAGACACTTGGTTTGAGACAGAAATGAAGACAAGGCTTATTGAAGAATGGCCAGAGTTCTCAAGCACAAAAATATCAAAATACAACATTGGGTTAGAAAAGACATTATGAGACTATTGACAGAATACTTAAGCACTAAAGTAAAGCCATCAAAGATCATTGCCGATGACTCAAACATTGCAAAGATAGTAAAAGATGAGATAGAAAGAGCTGGCAATGAAGTTGACTTGAATCATGTTGATGTGTCAAAATGCAAGAATTTGTCAAACATATTCTCTTCATATCCTGAATTTTGTGGTGATGTGTCAAAATGGAATGTTGAGAATGTTGTGAACATGCACCAAATGTTCTATGGATGCACAAAGTTCAATTGTGACTTAAGCAATTGGGACACACATAGTGTCACAAACACATCAAGAATGTTCTATGATTGCCATATGTTTGATTCTAATTTGTCTAAATTTAATGTAAGCAATGTATCTGACTTTAGTGGAATGTTCTTAAGATGTGAAAGGTTTAAGGGAAATGGACTTGAAAAATGGCAAACATCAAAAGGAAAATATTTCAATGGAATGTTTTGTGATTGCATAGAGTTTGAGGGAATGCTAAATGATTGGGATGTGCGCAATGCTATAAGCATGGCATCAATGTTCAGAAGATGCAAAAAGTTCAACTCTCCATTAGACAAATGGAAGACTTATGCATTGTCAGACATGGACAACATGTTCTTAGTATGCTTCTCATTCAACCAAGACATTAGTGGATGGTATACAAACAATGTAAGGACAATGAACTCAGCATTTGAGAATTGCGTTAAGTTTGATCAAGACTTAAGCAAATGGAATGTTGATAGAGTGACATCTCATATAAAAGTTTTCCGTGATTGCCCAATAAAAGCTAAATTTAAACCAAAATTTCCAAAATTTTGAATTTTGAATGTTTTTATTCTATCTAATTATGTAAAAACATTACAAAATGAATCACAAATATTCAATACACCAACTAAGCAATCCACTCAATCCTAAAATGTTTATGTGGCTTGACTATGTAAACGAAAAGCTCGGTGGAGTTGACTTCAATAAATACAATCAAACCTATGAAGGTGAAATTGAGGGTGATGACACCATCCAAATTCTTGAAAAGCTTTTCGAAATTTTCAACATCAATCATCCTAAAGACTTTAGAGGCCATAGCCTTTCCGTCAGTGACATAGTCATACTTGATGGTGTGAAATACTATTGTGACTCAATGGGTTGGGAAAAAATCTAAAACATACAATTATGGCAAACCATACTGATCATCACGCAGAAGATTACACCATTTGCAACGATTCCATTTGTAATGGAATGACATTTCCAGAGATTTTTAATAATTTCAAAAATCATGAATATGTTCAGCGTAAATGCTGGCACAAAGATGTGTTTATCCAATATCGTGATTATGTTGATTTGATTAGGCTTGTCCAGTTTGTTGAAGGTTCTCAAGCATATGCAGATGAACCGTTTGTCATTGATAATGACACAAGACTTACTGCGTCAGATTTGTTTGCCGATGACTGGGTTGTCAAAGAAGAACAAAAAAGAAAAGATTTGCCGAAAAGAAAAGATTTCTGGGACTATGTAAGGAATTTAGATCATAATTCTGATGAGTGGTGTATTGCAATGGAAATTGGACAAGAATATCATGACTCAGGAAAAGATCCAAATGAATATCTTGAAGAAATAAAAGAAATAGTAAATCGAAAACTAAGAAAATAGACTAATGGAAAAGAAAGAAAGACTATTATATTGCTATTCACAGGAAATGTTTGATGGCTTAATGAAAGAATTTGGTTGGAAAGAGCCTAATGAAAAGTCATCTACAGTGTCAATTTGCTCACCATGGAATGAGCACTTTGAACATTATTTCAAGCCTGGCACACCCAATAACATCAACATTGATTGTGATGACATTATCCATCCATTCTGGTGGAAGAAAGACAATTATGATGAAGCTTTGAAACTTTATCTTGATGGTGAAGTTGAAAAGTCAAATAAGTTCTTCAACTATTATGATACTGATAATGCAGGAAAGTCAATTGATCTTCGATTGCTCAATTATGAGCAAGCATTTTTGTTAGCTTCTTGGATTAACGTACAAATATTGAATGGACATGACAACTTTTATGTGCATTGTGCCGCAGGACTTTCTCGTTCTCAAGCTATTGTAAGATATATTCTTGACACATACATAGACATTCATTGGAAAACAAGAAAAAACAATCCTTGCACATATTATAACAACCATATGCTTTTAATGATGAAGCGTGCTGCACGCAACCTAAACATTCTATAAAATGGCAGAATTAGAAAAAAGACCAGAAAAGAAAACAAAAATTGAGCAACTTGTTGTTGAGCGATTTTTCAAAATCAACATTCCAGAATCATATAGTTTTTTGACTGATTGCAAAACCTTTGCAGAAGACAATTGGTTAGATAGTATTGACAAATATCGTACATATCGTATGAGAGATTTGTTGAAAGAAGGCTATAAGATCAAAAGCTTCACAAAAGTCTTTTGCACAGAAGAAAACAAAGGGCATTTTGGAATTGAGACTGCAATTTTAGAAAAGGAGACTACAATATAACTGCAATATAATGGAATTTGAGAAAAAAGACAAAACGCAAAAGTTAGTAATTGAACGTATAATTGAAATTACTGATGCAAACATCAATAATGAATTGAGACGTAACCAAATGTGGCATAATATTGCAAATTATGAAAACCATTATAATTTAGAGATGCTGCTTAATGATGGTTGGGAAATTGTTGATGTCAAAGTCTCAACTGCTATAGGATACTCAAATGGCTACATAAAAAAACAAGATCATACTATCATCATACTTGAGAAAAACCAGTGACGTTATTTCTATATTATAAAAAATAGCATAATCTATTATGAACATTTTAGTTACGGGTGGTGTTGGTTTTATTGGTTCGCATACATTAGTAGAACTTTATAAAGCCGGACATACTGCCGTAGTTTTTGACAATCTTTCAAATAGCAACATTAAAGCACTTGACAGAGTTGAAGAGCTTGTTGGTAAGAACATTCCATTCTATAATGGTGACATAAATGATGTTTCTGATTTGAATGATGTTTTTGAAAAACATAAGATTGATGCAGTAATACATTTTGCAGGACTTAAAGCTGTTGGAGAAAGTGTGAAGTTGCCATGGATGTATTACAACAACAATATTTCTGGCACTTTGAAGTTGCTTTATGTGATGGAATTGAATGGATGCAGAAACATCATATTTAGTTCATCTGCAACTGTTTATGGAGAGCCGGACAAAATGCCAATCACAGAAGAATTCCCAAAGGGGCAATGCACTAACCCTTATGGTTGGACTAAAAGTATGATTGAGCAAATATTGACAGATATCCAAAAAGCAAACAATAGTTGGAATGTCATTTTGCTTCGTTACTTCAACCCAATAGGTGCGCATCCAAGTGGAAAGATTGGTGAGAACCCAAATGGAATCCCAAACAATTTGATGCCATATATCACAGAAGTTGCAATAGGCAAACGTAAAGAGCTTAGCATATTTGGTGATGACTATCCAACACATGATGGTACTGGAGTTCGTGACTACATTCATGTTTGTGACTTAGCAGAAGCTCATGTATGTGCACTAAAGAAGTTTGAAGACAATCCAGGATTAGCAATATACAACATAGGCACTGGGCATGGCTATAGTGTTCTTGATGTTGTGAACACATTCATGGTTGAGAACAAAGTGTACATTCCATATTCAATAAAAGAACGTAGAGCTGGTGACATTGCAGAATGCTGGTGTGATCCATCTAAAGCTGAAAGAGAATTGGGTTGGAAAGCTAAGTATGGTTTGAAGGAAATGGTGAGAGACAGTTGGAATTGGCAACAACAAAACCCAAATGGTTACGAAACAAAAGAATGAAGAATATGCATAACATCATAATTACAGGAGGAGCTGGTTTCATTGGTTCACATGTTGTCAGGTTGTTTGTGAACAAATATCCAGACTACAAAATCATCAACCTTGACAAATTGACTTATGCAGGCAATTTAGCTAACCTGAAAGACATTGAAGACAAACCAAACTATAAGTTTGCCAAAATGGACATTTGTGATTTTGAAGGTGTGTTGAAGTTGATGCAAGATGAACAGATTGATGGCATCATACATTTAGCCGCCGAAAGCCATGTTGACCGCTCTATTAAAGATCCATTCACATTTGCACAAACAAATGTCATAGGCACACTATCAATGTTGCAAGCTGCTAAAACCTATTGGGAAAGTTTGCCAGAAAAATATGAAGGCAAACGTTTCTACCATATCTCAACTGATGAAGTGTATGGTTCTTTAGATTTCAACAAAGAGCATCTGTTCACAGAAACAAGAAAATATGATCCACATAGCCCATATTCAGCGTCTAAAGCAAGTTCAGACCATTTTGTCAGAGCTTTCCATGACACTTATGGAATGCCTACTATTGTGACGAATTGCTCAAACAACTATGGCCCTTACCAATTCCCAGAAAAGCTTATCCCATTGTTCATAAACAACATACGTAATAGGAAGCCATTACCAGTCTATGGTAAGGGTGAGAACATTCGTGACTGGTTGTATGTTGAAGACCATGCAAAAGCTATTGACATCATATTCCATAACGGAGTTGTTGCACAAACATACAACATTGGTGGATTTAATGAATGGAAGAACATTGACATCATAAAGCTGTTAGTAAAGACCGTTGACAAATTGCTTGGAAGGTCTGAAGGTGCTGACTTAGATTTGATTACTTATGTCACAGACAGAGCTGGCCATGACTTAAGGTATGCTATTGACTCAACTAAACTGAAAACTGAGTTGGGTTGGGAACCAAGCTTACAATTTGAAGAAGGGATTGAGAAGACAGTCAAATGGTATTTAGAAAACCAAGACTGGTTAGATAATGTGACATCAGGTGACTATCAAAACTATTACGAACAAATGTACAAAAACAGATAATATGAAAGGCATAATTTTAGCAGGAGGTTCAGGAACAAGACTTTACCCAATCACAAAGGGTGTTAGCAAACAGTTGCTCCCAATATACAACAAACCAATGGTTTACTATCCAATTGCTGTATTGATGATGGCAGAAATAAGAGACATTTTGATTATTACAACTCCACATGATGCAGAATCATTCAAAAGGTTGCTTGGTGATGGAAGCCAATTTGGTGTGTCGTTCAAATATGCAGTGCAAGAGCATCCTAATGGTTTAGCAGAAGCTTTCATCATTGGTGAAGAGTTCATTGGAAATGATGCAGCTTGTTTAGTGCTTGGTGACAACATCTTCTATGGCTCTAACTTCTCTGAAATGCTTAATGAAGCAAGAGAGAATGCAGAGACAAGAGGCATTCCATCAATATTTGGATATTATGTCAATGATCCGGAAAGATATGGTGTAGCAGAATTTGATGACCAAATGAACATTTTGTCAATTGAAGAGAAGCCAAAGGACCCAAAGAGCAATTATGCTGTGACTGGATTGTACTTCTATCCAAAGTGTGTTTCTGAAATGGCAAAACAAATCAAACCATCAAATAGGGGAGAGTTGGAGATAACAACATTGAACCAAATGTACCTTGACAAAAAGACGTTATTCCTTGAGATTTTGCCACGTGGCTTTGCATGGCTAGACACAGGAACATTTGATAGTTTGTCAGAAGCTTCAAACTATATTGAGACAATTGAGAAGCGTACTGGTTTGAAGATTGCATGCCTTGAAGAGATTGGCTACAAAAATGGTTGGGTTAGCAAAGAGCAAATATTGGAGATTGCAGAACCTATGTCTAAGAATGAGTATGGGCAATATTTGTTGAAGATGGTGAATGAAAAGGACAATTGAGAAGATATTGAAGTTTTTCAATCTTCAGTTAGACAGCAACCAAAAGTGGATTTTTTCTAGCATATTTGTTGCTGGCTTAATTGGGACTTACATATCTCCAATTATGCAAAAGACTATAATAACAGAACTTCCACCAGAATGGATTGCCTTTGAAGCTTTGTTTTCAGCTATCACTTCTTTAGTGATTGGTATGATCTGGAAGGGCAAGTTCAGAAAGTCAATAACACAACATTTCATAGTGTTTTGCATAAGTGAATGCTTTGCTGGATTTTGTTGTGGAATGTGGCTTTGTTTTGTAAGCTTTAACGTATGGGTGTTTGCTATTGTGACACTCATATATGTCAACCTCATAACAATGTTAGTGTCTAAATGCATTATGACATTCAAGACAAAACTTTGGAATGAGAGAGCTCGTGAAAATTATGACAACAACCTAAGCATCATAGGAAGCATTACATGCATCATAGGTTTTGGTACAGCTTTGTTTTTGATGCCATCAATCAAAGTTGCTATGTTCTTATGGGGCATATCATGCATATTTGATGACATTGGTTGGATTGTTGTATACATTAGGAACAAAAAACAATTGAAGAGTATTGAATAGCTTTATCTTGCAGTTGTCTAGAGTTCATCTAGTGCATTCAACTCATATAGATAAAGGACATTATAAACGAAAATAAAAATTCATTGAAGTGTATGGAAATAATTAAAACCGAATTAGAAGGTGTAGTAATCATTGAGCCTAAAGTATTCCAAGATGAAAGAGGCTATTTCTTTGAGTCATGGAACCAAAAAGAGTTCAATGAGAAAGTGCGTCCAATTGAGTTTGTGCAAGACAATGAAAGCAAAAGCTCATTTGGAGTGTTGAGAGGAATACATTTCCAAAAAGGAAAGTTCGCACAAAGCAAACTTGTAAGAGTAGTTTGTGGTGATGTGTATGATTATGCAGTTGACCTTAGAGTTGGATCACCAACTTTTGGAAAATATGTTGGTGTCTATTTGAGTGGGGACAACCATAAACAGTTTTTCATTCCAAGAGGCTTTGGGCATGCATTCGTAGCATTAACAGATGATGTCATTTTCCAATATAAATGTGACAACTTATATTGCAAAGAAGCAGAAGGTGCAGTTGCTTGGAATGACAAAACAATTGATATTGACTGGCCTCTTATTGGAAATGACATCAATTTGTCAGAAAAAGACAAAAATCATAAAATGCTTAACGAATTGGATAAGAATGACTTATTTGATTATAGCATAAATTATTACGAAAAAAATTGAAATTTTTGCAAAAATTGTTGAATTAACTTTCAAAATAAGTCTATTATATATTATTGTTGTTCAAACACAACAACAAAAATTGTTGTTCAAACACAATACAGACAAACAATTCTTTTTAATAACAAATTAAAACAGTAAACAACTATGGCAAAGTTTAGCAACAGAAATCAGAAGTTGACTGACACACTTAACAAGATGCCAGTATCACCAGAAGCAGCAAAGACATCATCAGCAATCCCAGAGTATAACGCTAAGAACCGTCAGGGTTATGCAGCTTATGCTATTGAGGATGAACTTCGTCTTGTCTCTATGTTGAACACCCTTAAGGTCGAGAATCAGTTCTATCGTTCAGCAAATGAGACAATGGATGAGATTCAGAACCTCATTGAAAAGATTGCTGTAAGTGATCCTTACTTTGTTGCTCAGGCCATTGTATGGTCACGTTGCCTTGGTGAGGGTATGCGTAGCATCAACCATGTTGCGGCAGCTGTCCTTGCTCCTTACATTTCAGGTAAGGAATGGACAAAGCGTTTCTACTCTTTGTTCAGCAAGAAGACTAAGAGCGGCGGATGCATCTATCGTCCAGATGACATGCTTGAGATCAAGGCTGTCTATGAGACACTTGGCAACTCAGTATTGTCAAACGGTATGAAGAAGGGATTCGCAAATGCAATTGAGCATTTGGACAACTACCAGTTGGCTAAGTACAAGAAGGCCATCATCGACCTTTCAAACCTTTGCCACCCATCACCAGAGCGTTCTAACGCTACCTTCGTTGATGAGAATGGTAAGATTGTAAAGACTCTTGATGCTATCATGAAGGGTCAGAGTGTAATCGCTGATACTTGGGAGGCTAATCAGTCTGAAGCTGGACAGATTGTCGCTGAGGCAGTCCGTTCAGGCAAGCTTAGCGCAGAGAAGGCTGAAGAGGTCTTAAGAGAGGCTAAGAATGACAACTGGGAGACTATGCTTAAGGACGGTAAGCTTGGTATTCTTGCTGCAATCCGTAACCTTAGCAACATGCTTAAGGGTGGAAAGCAGGAGGTTATTGATCAGGTCTGCAAGCTTATCTCTAACGATGAGCTTTTGAAGGCCGGTAAGATCATGCCTTACCAGATTGACCTTGCTTATGAAACCCTTATGACTACTAAGGGTGAGTACCGCAACAGCGCTCAGGTCCGTCAGGTCATTGGAGCTCTTGAGGACGGTATTGAGAAGTCAGTAAGCAACTTGAAGGAGCTTTTGACTGGACGTAACCTTGTGATTGTTGACTGCTCAGGCTCAATGAGCACCAGCATGCGTCAGTCAAATGGTGGTGGCTACACCTCATCTTCTTGCTCACAGAAGGCAGCCCTTATATCAGCAATGATACTTAAGGCAACTAACGCAGATTTGATCCAGTTTGGTTCAAGTGCAAGAGAGGTCAACTACAACCCACGTTCAAGTGTATTCGATATCGCTCGCGGTATTGAGAACACAAGTATGGGTGGAACCAACCTTGCAAGCGCATTCAGACTCATTGAGTCACAGAGAAAGAAGTATGACCGTATCTTCATCCTTTCTGACAATGAGTGCAACTGCGGTTATCAGCGTGATGCTTACAAGAGCTATGTAAGAACTGTTGCAAATCCTTATATCTATTCAATCGACTTGGCTGCTTATGGCAGTAAGCCAATTGACTCAGACAAGGTCCATTACTTCTTTGGTTATGGATATGCAATGTTCGATACAATTGCACAGTCTGAATTCAACCCATCAAAGGTTATTGATGAAATCCGCAAGATTGTCATCTAATCTTTGAACAAAAAGAAACATTGGGCAAAAAAGACTTGACGTAAGTCAAGTCTTTTTTTATTTTTAAATAATTAAAAAATATTACGTAATATATAAATGAGAAGTTTTAATGAATACATTAATGATCAACACCTTGATTCAATTAATGAGGCTTTGACAGCTAACAACCAAGACCGTAAGAAACAACTTGAAGATTGGTTGAAAGGCCAAAACTATAAGGATTATGTTGACACTCTTAATGAGATGTTGAAAGACCCTAAAGCTAAAGTTTTGTTGCAAGATGGTTTTGGTGGTGAACTTGGTGACTATAAACTTAAATTCAAAGTCAGAAAGATTTCCGTAAACACTCTTCGTCCAACACAAGCAGAAATTGACATCAACAAATCAGTTGACTATGCTCTTAAACTTGCTCCAAAAGCAAACCTTGACAAATATTTTGCTGATGAAGTAATTCTTAAGTTCCCTCTTGTAACATTCCGTCATAACTACATTATTGATGGACACCACAGATGGTCACAAGTATTTGCATTCAATCCAGAAGCTAAAATGGTATGTTTCGACTATGATGGTGACATTTCACCTATTGAAATGCTTAAAGCAACACAAGGTGCTATAGCAGCTGTTAAGGCAGATCCTGACAATGAGAACAATGGTGAAATCCCATCACAAACTGTTGATGGAACTAACTTGTTTGACAAGAAGTTCAATGAAAAGAGAATAAATAAGTACATTAAAGAAACTGGTACAGATGAATTCTTTAAAATCTTCCCTGAATATGTCAAAGCTAAGACAAAAGAGGAATTGAATGGTGTAGATGAGATTGCTGCTTATGTAACTGACAACTTAATGACATTGAAGTCAAACAACTATCCTGAACAGAATTCTCCAAAACGCGGTGATATGCCTCAAACAGATGAAGGTGGTAAGAACCAGAAAGATGCTAAGAGCTCATTACCTGATCAAGAAGGTTCAGCTCTTAACAAACTTAAAGATGGTGAATTCGTTAAGGGTGCTGTTAAGTAAAATATGCAATCTAAACAAAATCAAAAAGGAGGGTGCAAACTCTCCTTTTTTTATGTCGCATAAGAGTCATAATGTTAATCACATAAGAGTCATAATGTTAACTATTATGAACAAAATCTGCAGCTAATAGTCAATATATTGAACATTATGTTTTGATTGAATATATTAGTTTATTGTTTCTATTTTTTAAATATGGAAGAGAATTTCAAAAATATAAATGATAAAGATAAGCTAATTTTGATAGCTAACATTTGCATAAAGAACCAAACTAAACAAAAAGCAACATTATCAATAGCACAAATGAGAGAATATTTGAAAAGCACATTTGATGATAGCGTTAAGGTTTTAGTGATGCCGGTGTTAGTTGAAGAACTTCAAAAGATAGAAATATTCAATGCAGAAAAATGTGATGAAGAAATTTTGCAGAAATTAAATGAAAATTATGAAAAAATAATTGAATCGTTTTACAAATAGTTTCTATTATATTATTATAAATTACAAAATAGTTCTTTGAGTATTTGATAAAAATTAAATTAGTAGTAAGAGAGTGACTTACTTCGAAATTATGTCAGTTCGAATCTGACAATTTCCGTTTGGAAATTTGGCGAAATGGTATACGCGAAAGACTATAAATCTTTTAATGATAATACAGTCAATCTCAGTGTTCTCTAATTTTTAAGATAAATGGGGAGGTAGTAAAATAAAAGATTTCTTCTATTTGCTCTATCCTCTTGAAAAAGTAGTCATGTGAATAGTTACTTCGATGGTTATTACATTTGTATTATGGAACAAAAGTTTGTTGGTTCGAGTCCAACCCTCCCCGCAATATTCTAGCAGTAATTAATGAGTTACTTCGTAAATCCTTTCGCAGGGTTAGTAAACCCCGCACCATTACATGAATAATAATTAAAATGAAAATGTTATTAATTTATACTCATTAAGGCATTCTCTAGAAAAAATTTAAGCCAGTCAATTGACTGGCTTTTATTGTTTTAAATGTTTTGTTATGACATTTGATCAAACAAATATTTCAATATAATGTATGTATTGTCATATAGATCTATATCTGTATCAGTTTTCAATATCACAATAATCCTATCTTTATCTCCATCATTATATTTAATGCAATTTACAAATATTTCACGTCTTGATGGACTACTTATTGTTTCAATGCAATATGATGTGCATGGACTAGAATCAAGATGATGAAGTCTAAACTCTAACCTTTTATCTAAATTTGTATATTCATGCAATTCTTGGTTTAGTTTTGTGCTTCCTATATTGTTGTAATAGTCTCTAAACAAGTTAAACATATCATCTGAATATTCATACCAATATGTTGTTTCATTAAATTGAGTGTCATTTTTTTCTTTAACTAATTTAATGTCAAAAGTTTCATATAACAATCTATTAATGTCATCAATATCATATCTTGCTTTTGACACATTTACTTTAGTGCTTAAATATTCAATTAATGAAATTTGTTTGCAATATTCATTTATTGGCTTCATTGTTTAGTTAAGTCTTTCTATTTCTTCAGTATCAAATCTTCCATTATCCAAATCTTCTTCTAAATCATTCATATCTTCATATTCGTCTGGAATCTTATAAGCTTCAAAATCTTTATTGTCAAAATACTTTTCAACAGCACTCGTTGGTACAACAAAAACATCTGGTCCATTTTTATTGTGCATTAATGCATCTTCCCATTCTTTGCACATTTTACGAAACATTTCACTATATGCTGCAACTAAGCAAAAGTCGTATGGGAATCTATAATCGGCTTTAGTTGCATCAATTTTAGTGCTAAGATACTCATTTAATGATTTCATTTTTTAATTGTAGGTTTATAATTTCTTTTTATTGGACAATTTTCAAACATTTTAAGTTTAATTTTGATATTTTCTAATTTCCAATTTGATATGTCTTGATTAAAATTGCTATTTTCAAACATAAATGCAGCGTCTTCTACTTTTCTAACATCCCATTTAGACAAATCCTGATTGAAATTTTTGCATTCACTAAACATACCTCGCATATTTGTTACATTACTAACATTCCAATTTGATATGTTTTGATTGAATTTAGATTGTCTAAACATAAATGTCATATCTTTGACGTTTTTGACATCCCATCTTGATATATCATTATTGAATTCTGATTTTTGAAACATGCCAAACATTTCTTCAACATTTCCAACATTCCAATCACTTATGTCTCCATTAAATTTAGAATCCCAAAACATACTGTTCATGTCTATTGCATTAGATACATTCCATTTTGATATATCACCATTGAATTGTGAATTGTTAAATTTGACTGATTCATTTGTATTTGCAAACAAATGTTCAAAACTTGTAACTTTACTTACATCAATATGATTCAAATCAGCTTCATTGCCAATTCTTTCTATTTCTAAACTTACTATTTCTCTTATAGTAGTATCAGTAGCATGTATTATGCTATGCTTTACTTTTGTGCTAAGATATTCTAAAATGCTTTTCATTATTCTTCATCTGGTATTATTTCTTCCTCTTCTTCCTCTGGTTCTTTATAGCATTCAGGATGCTTACCCAAATATTTGTTAGTTGAAGCATCTGACCATGCTTTTGTCAAACCAGCACTTGCAAACAATGAAGCAACCGCTCCAATATATATTGCAGCACCATTCATGTCAATGGTTATAGTATGGTTGAATATCATATCAACAATAAATCCTGCAACAAGTACAACAAGCATAAAAACTCCAACTATAGTTGTGCATACTAAAAAGAAGTTTTTAGAACTTACACCACTGTTTGATCTTACCAATTTGTAAAAGAAGTTTCTCTTTTCGGTTTTCATAATTTCATTTATTAGATTTGGCAACATTAATTATTTAGATATTTTTAACGTTACCTCTATATATAATTTATTAATAATAATTCAATATATGTCCTTTCCATATGTATATAAGGCAAATGAATTGTCATTTTTGAATGGCATTTGGTTCATTTGAGTCATTTCAACCATTTGTCCAAACATACTGAACAAATCCATAGTCTTATTTTGGTTGTATTTGTTAGATTCATATTCTTCCATAAGTTCTTTGAAGCTTGGTGTCTCTCTAAGCACTGGAATTTGGACCATTGTCATAATCAAGTCATCATGTCCATAAGAAGCTCTATAGACTCCATTTCCATTGTGGTCTTCAAAGTTTTCAAGTTCACCACTTGTCACTAAGTCATTGATTTCAACAGTGTTCTTTTCAATCTCAATCCTAAGAAGAGCACATGCGGTCTTTTTGTTCTCACCGTTCCAACGAATTCCAGGAATAGTCTTTGGCTGGTTCTTCTTCATTCCACCTTGTGTTTGGTCTGTATTAGTGATTTCTTTCTTGTACATCACAATTCTTGACATGTCAAAGCCATCCATGTTGTTTGCATAATTGAATCTGTAAATGCAATCTGGACGCATTTCAACTTCATTCAAAATCATAATGTAGTTATAGAACAACCCACCATAAGTGTTCCATTCCAAAGATATCAAACATCTGTCATTATTGAACAATTGGACACAAAGCAACCAGAAGTCTAATGCTATGTTTTCAAGGTCAATGTTGTTTGCACGATAATATCCGACCTGCACAAGTTTCTTTCCTTCAACTTTCATGATTTGGAAAATTGTATAGTCAGAGTCACCTCCACCACCTTCAGCTAAGTCACTCAAAACAACAAACCAATCTGTACGTAATGTCTTTACATCAAAGTCGGGACTGAAATACAAATTTTCTGGATGTGTAAGATAGACGTCTGCTTCTGGCCTATTGACAAACAATTTAACTCTATCTCTAATTGTTGATATGCATTCACGACTTACTAAACAATTATCAGATGCCGCAAACTTAGTACCGTATTGATAATAGAATGCTTCTTCTGAACCGAGAACACCAATCATTTTGTTCTTCCATTCTTCTGTACGTTTCTCCCATTGTTTTGTCTCTGGATTGAATTGGGGCACCTGCCACCAATCTACTGTAAAGTCTTTATAGATGTTCCTATGTTCTTGTGCACCCTTGAACAACTTATAGAAAAGGTTGAATCCATTTTGAGTTGACATGATAGCAACATGAGCATTAGGTTGTGTTGTTACAGTAGGGATGACGTTTTGGTAGAACAACTCAACATCATTAGGTGGGCACCATGCAAACTCATCAAGGATAAGGAAGTTGATGGTCTTACCCAAACCAGCTGTTGGTGAGAATGCTTCTGTTGCAATAGCTGAGTTGTTGTCAAAACTGATTTCATGTTGGTTCCATTTCATTGTACCGCATTTCAAATGGTATGGAAGGTACAAATACATATCTTTAAGTTTTGCAAGCAAGTCTGCACCTGCTGGACCTGACTTAGATAGGATAAGGCCTGACATATCAGTGTTGAACAATATGTACCATAGACAGAAAATAGCTGTTGTAGTTGACTTACCTGACTGACGACAACTTCTAAAAATAGTGAAATTGTTGTCTCTGAGCAATTCAAGGTAAGCTATTTGATAGTCTCTTAATACACAAGGTTTAAGTCCCTCTGGTGTCATCAGGAAGCATTTAGATGCAAAATAGATAGGATCCTTCTTGCACTTTATGTAGTCTGCTATCTCTTCAGCAGTACGTTTGTATACTAAGTCCGGTTTCAACAACTGGACATTCTTTCCACAGAATGGGTTAGCTTTCAATGGCAAACCCTGTTTCATTGCATTAACTGCTATATTCAAAGCTTTCGTAGTCCAAATGACTTTCTCAGCTTCTACTCCATCTTTCGGTAGTTTGACGGGATTGTATTCCCAATTTTCTTCTCTAACTGCCATAATATAATTCTATATACAATTTAATAAAAATAATGAATTTCACTTAACTTATTACTATCTAATAAAAAGAGCAATAAAGACAATAATAAAGACATATTATGGAGTATAGAGGAAAACACATTGAAGACAGAATTTACATTACTAAGAATGAGTATTTTAGATTGTTCGACAGTAATGATTTTGATCTCACTATTGAAGATTTAGAGGAATATGCCAATGCATTAAAGAAGAAAGAAAAAGAACTCAAAGAAAAATGTTGGAATCTATCATTTCATGGATCATATCTTTGAAGGTTGCAAAACTTCTGAAGAGTGCACAAACAAGGTGAAGGAAATCCTTAATATGACAAACACTGAAATCATGGACATTATTGCCGACAGGTTGATGCATGAT
>JAEEGL011963245.1_pt1 | contig 18331 bp, 10 predicted proteins | sample 9134231 | NCBI WGS metagenome assembly JAEEGL01 (sample SAMN16246548, study PRJNA631951) | gut metagenome | biome: gut microbiome; feature: rumen; material: fiber-attached | host: Bos | place: Iran: Karaj | collected 2018-10 | reverse complement strand
TCCTCTGTCTCTGTCCATCTTGGAACCTTCTTGAAGGTAACTTCTACGTTGTGCTCTTCAAGCATTCCCTTTTTGATGTACTCTGTGTACATGTTGTTCTCAGGATCTGAACCACCGTCATTTCCTCTGTCGTAGATCTCTACTGTGATAGATCTTGTGTCAGCGAACTTACCATCTGTAAGCTCTGATGAGCCGGCAGGCTCAGCTGCAGGTGCTTCTGTTGCTGCTGCAGTGTCTGTTGAAGCAGGTGCTGTCTCTGTTGCTGCAGGTGCTTCTGTTGCTGCTCCTCCGTTTGACTCTCCGCAGGCAACTATTGAAAGTGCCATACCGGAAGCAAGGAGCAATGATAATACCTTTTTCTTCATAACTTTACCTCCATCTACTTGTGTGAAAAAGTTTATAATATGTGATCCCTCGTTGGGGATAGGATCCGTAACTTATCGCCGCCATGTAACAGGGATGCGGCAACCCTTTTTTACTCCTTAACAGCTCCAAGAGTAACTCCGCTTATGAAGTACTTCTGAAGGAACGGGTAAATGCACAGGATCGGAATAGTTGAGAACATTACAATCGCTGCCTTAAGTGACTCAGAAAGACCGGGAGCTGAGAAGCCCTCTTGTGTTGCAACTTCAACTGAGTTGATGTTGTTGATGATGTTGTACAAAAGAAGCTGTAATGGATAAAACTTTTCTTCTCTCATGTACATCAACGCATCTGAGTAACCATTCCATCTACCAACTGCATAGAACAGTGCCAGTGTAGCCATAACAGGCTTTGAAAGAGGAACATATATCTTTATCAGGATCTCAAAGAATGTTGCCCCGTCGATCTCTGCCGACTCACGAAGGCTGTCCGGAATTCCGTAAAAGAAACTCCTCATGATGATCATGTTGTAAACACTAAGTACTCCCGGAAGGATAAGTACCAGTGGGTTACTTAAAAGTCCAAGCTTTTGCATCAGCAGGTAGTTAGGAATTGTACCTGCATTGAAGAACATTGTAATTGTAATAAATACGTTGATGGCTTTTCTTCCTCTGAGCTTCTCAAAGATCAGCGGGAATGCACACAGTGTAGTCATGGAAAGAGACAAAAGTGTGCAGATAACTGTAAGTGCCACTGTCCATGCAAAAGCTCTAAGGTACTTAGGGTCTTTTAAAACTGTTGCATAAGCGTTGAAGTTAAGTCCCTTTGGAAGAAGGTAAACTTCATTTCTTACCAGGAAATCTGTTCCGCTAAGGGATTTGGCAAGAAGGTTGAGCATTGGGATGATGCAGATGGCGCTCACCAAAAGGCAGAGCACAACGAACACCCAGTCCCATATTCTTTCGCCTGTTGATTTGATCTTCATGTCTTTCTCCCTCCTTTACCAGATTCCTCTCTCGCCAAGCCTGCGAGAGATCCAGTTAGCCATCAGCAGGAAGAATACTCCTACTACGGACTGGAACAATCCAACTGCTGTTGTAAGGGAGAACTGCAGACCCTTAATACCAACTCTGTAAACGAATGTTGCGATAACGTCTGCCACACGCATTACCAGGTTGTTCTGGAATGCGAAAGGTCTGTCGAAACCACCGCCAAGGATGTTACCAAGGCTCATGATAAGAAGTACCACGATTGTAGGCTTGATTCCCGGAAGTGTAATGTGCCATATCTTCCTGAATCTTCCGGCTCCGTCAACGCTTGCTGCCTCGTAGAGCTCAGGGTTGATACCTGCAATGGCTGCCAGGTAAACAATTGATCCCCATCCGAAGTTCTGCCAGATACCAAATCCGATATAGCTTCCTATCCAGTGAGTTTCATCGTTAAGGAAAGGAATTGCCTCTCCTCCAAGATTCTGGATTACCATGTTTACAAGTCCTGCATTTGGTGCAAGAAGCTGCAGTGCCAAGCTGTAGATGATGACCCATGAAAGGAAGTGTGGCATGTATGCTATTGTCTGAACCACCTTCTTATAACGCACAAAGCACAGTTCGTTAAGTATCAGTGCGAATATGATAGGTGCAGGGAAACCAAATACCAGGTCCAAAAGATTAAGAGTAAGGGTGTTCTTTAAGGCATACTTGAAATCGTTGTTCTGGAATGCCTTGATGAAATACTCAAATCCATGATTCTTGGCAAGAGGCTGTGTCCAGATGCTGCCCATCAGGCTATATTTCTTGAAGGCGATCTGCACATACACCATCGGAATATACTTGAAAACTAAAAGATACAAAAGCGGCAGGAACAGCATTGCGTACAACTGCCAGTACTTCTTCATATAGACGCCGAATTTCTGTTTGCTCTGCGTCTGCGTAGATTTACTCATTTTTCTCCTCCTGAAATCCTTCCGGAAGATTGCCTTCCAGATTTATATAACTCTCCCTCGGGCCAAGGTACGACTGTGGAAGAACCACATCCTGTCTGACCAGAACCATCTTCTCCAGCACTATCCCCGGGCTCATTCCGTAAAATGTAAGTGTGTTTTCTCCCCTTACGCACTTTACGGTATCTGTGACTTTCTTGACGTTTTCTTTTGCCTCTGATGCCCACTGGACGCTTTGAAAAAATGGCCTATCTGGCTGCTTTACCGTATTAATGATCTTTACCTTGCTGCCATTTAAAGAATATCCCAGAAACTGTCCTTTATCGAAAGTCACCGGCGTTGTTGGCGCCAGCTCAAAAGTGAGTTCATACTGTCCATTTTCCCGAGCGCAGAACCTGTACTCAAGGCTTGGCCGGCTCTTTTTCCCGAAAAAATCAGTGCTTGAAGGGAATGCCTTGACAGCGCTTCCGCTTCTGCCATAGGGCCTTAATACTTTAAATGCCCCGGCTTTTGTATCCTTCCTGGTAAAAAAGTGTCTGGCCTCAATACAGATGTATCCGTCGCTCTCCAAAAACAAGCCTTCCGGAGCCAAAGGCGGCGCGGCCTCTACCGTAACATGTGCCGTTCCATAGCCGATATTTTCTACCTCAAAGGTTCCTGTGACCTTGTCATCCAAAAGAGCTTTATTCACCGAAAGAGTGATCCGCTCCCTTACGGAAACTTCCCCCTCTGTTTTGGAAAACTCAAGCCAGCTGCAGTCTGTTTTAATCCTGTACCTGAAAGGCTTGTCCGATCCGCTTATAAGATCAAATTCCACCTTATCAACATCAGGCCGTAGCATGTTGCTCCAGGTCTGTGGCCTGTCGCACCACTCAAGTCCTGTCATATAGTGCTCATCATCGGCTCTGGCAACAAGCATCCTTGGTGAATTGGCTCCATACACAAGGTGCCTTAAAGGATATCTGTCATCCTCTTCGTTCCAGTTCACAAATCCGATGTGCTCTGATCTTCCAAAGCCTTTATAGTATCCGCCGTCTACCGTTTCGTATTCATCTATAAGTTCGGCGTCGCACCTTACACAAACATCCAGCTCATCCGCAACACTGTTGGCCTCTATGCGATTCTGCCTCGCGTAGAGCTTATTTCTTCCTGCCAGGATCCACATCTTCATGAGGTTTGCTGTTCCGCAGGCAGGATAGTACAAAAGTGATATAAACGCTGACATATCCTCGGGCTCAATCTTCTTTTTAAGGGCTGCTGCCTCTTTCAGGATCTCGCCGCTGGTCCTAAGGACCATATCCGCCTCTCCAAAGTGGAGTGGATGATAGACATCAGCATTCATGATCTCGTGACGCCTCTTTTCAAGAAGAGAGGTGTAATCCCAGAGGATCTTCTTTATCCTGTTTCTGCCGGAGAGGGGAAGCATGGCTCCAAACTGCCTCTCCGTCCAGCTGTTCATATATTCTTCCGTGATGGCTGCATCCGTGCCGCCCCATCTGTCTATGTCGTAGGCAAGGTCCAGGAAATAGGAAAGCCCCAGCTCCTGAGTGCCTATATCACCAACATTTGTGACCCATATCTGCCTTACTCCAAATTCGTAGGCTGCTGTCATCTGCTCCCATACTCTTGGGAGATATGTGGAGCCTATCCATTTGAAAGAATAGGGTCCTCCGTGCATGTCCATGTGGTAGTACATGCCAAACCCGCCGGGATGATCCATCATTTCTTTTGACGGAAGGGTCCTTGTGTATCCCACGTTGTTGTCGGAAAACATAAGTGTAACTCCGTCAAGCTCCGGATCTCCCATAAGGCCCCTGGTCTTATCATTGCCATAGAAGAACTCTTCTACTTCTGAAAAGAGAACCATCTGCCTTGGAACCGATCCAAGATCCTGATCTATGGTCTCCCGGATGAGATTATTCTGGGTCTTTAGCACATCCCTTAAAAGATCTATGTTGTCCTTAAGGGTTGCCTCCTCTCCAAGGATCTTAGAGTCCCTCTCACCGCGCATTCCAAGAGTTATTACATTTTCAAAGGACTTATTTCTAAGGAGTCCGTCTCGCCAGAAACGAATGATGCCTTCTCTGTTACTTATAAAGCTCCAGTCATCACCGTAAAGGGAGTTCTCTCCCCGAAGCAGCCTGTACTCCTCGCCGCTTCTCATGCATGGCTCGTGATGGGAAGTGCTCATCACCACGCCGTATTCATCTGCAAGTCTTGCGCTCTCAAGCCCCGGTCCGTCCATGCTGAAATTTGAATTCCACATGGCTGGCCATAGGTAGTTGCCCTTAAGTCTAAGGAGCAGTTCAAAAATTCTCTCGTAGCACTCTGCGTTAATGCCTCCGAAGTGCTCCATGGCCCAGTTTCCAAAAGCAGGCCATTCATCATTTATAAAAAATCCTCTGTATCTGACCGAGGGCTCCTTGGATATAAAGCTCACCTCGTCTGTCAAAAAGACATTCTTTCTTTTCTTGGGAATAACATGGTTCCAGTTCACTAAAGGTGAAACACCTAAAAGTTCAGAGATATGGAAGAGTCCGTAAATGGTTCCCCGCTTGTCGCTTCCGGCAACCACCAGCGCATGGTCTACGCCATCCCAGGGATTGTCCAGCACCTGAAAGCTGTATACTTCCCATCTCCCCCTTACCTCATCCAAATCCAGAAGCCCTTTTTCTTCCAGGTCCTTAAGGTAATCGCTCTTATCTACCGTTCCGAAGATTATCAGATTCTTGCATCGCTCGCTCTTTTTGTACTCGCCTGCATGAAACCCTGTCACCAGGAAAATGTCCTGCCTGACCAGCGCTGCTACCTTATTGACTCCGGGAAAAGATTTAGACTCGTAAGTGAACATTAACCTGTTATCAAAACTAACCTTAGACACATTTACCCCCACCAGGCTTACATTTCACTTTTACTTGTTGATGTTTCCCCATTTCAATGATATAAATAATCATAAGATATAGGATTTTATAATAAATACACAAAAAGCAATATGTTTTTTGCATTTTCCGATATAAACTGCACAAGTACTTTCTGAGGGGATTTTTTCAATGAAAAAGAGTCTTAACTGCCCGTACAGCATGATAGACAATGAGATCATCTGCGAGCACAAAATGGCAAGAGTAACGCCGGAGGACATCAACACCGTTCACAACCACGATGGCTACGAGGTGGTTCTTTTCCTTAAAGGCGATGTTAATATAATGATAGAGCCGGAGCTCTTTAAGATGAAACGCGGGGATATGTTCTTCATAAGCCCCCTGGTTTTCCATGGTATTGACCTTGAGGACATCACAGGCTACGAGAGGATCGTCATCAACGTCCAGTACGAGTATTTAAAGAACCTGGGGGACGAAGAGACGGACTTTAGCACTCTCTTTAGGAACGCTGACTCCGCCAACATGAACCATCTTCGCATTCCAGAGGAGTCCATCTCCAAGTTTATCTCCATAGCGGGCAAGCTTGAGGAAGCCACCCACAGTACTGCCTACGGCCACAGCGTTCTTGCCAAGTCCTATCTTGCAGAGTTCCTTCTTATGACATGCAAGTACTCAGAGAACGTTCCTCCCCAGAAAAAGAGAAGCTCCATGCCCGTTGTGGTATCCAGGATCCTTGACTATATCGACACCCATCTTGCTGAAGACATCACCATAAATGCCATGTCAGCGGAGCTCCACTACAGCAGTGATCACTTAAGCCGCGCTTTTTCAGAGGCCACAGGCGATTCCCTGAAACATTACATTAATGCAAAGAAAATTGCCCTGGCGCAAAAATTATTGCTTCAGAACAATTCTCCTTACGATGTCTGCTTTATGGTTGGATATAATAACTATTCCAGCTTTTCAAGGCGCTTTTCCAAGCAGATAGGAATGTCTCCAAAACAGTTCCAGCTCTCATACCGCGCCAGCTGACATACACTTATCAATAAATGGTTCTGCCCTTTTGATCCGGAATGCCGCTCTTTCTATAGAAGTAGGAGTTCACCTGATCCCTCCACTCCCTGGCATTGTCAAGCTGAAGGAGGAACCTTTCTTTTACCCTGTCAAAGGACTCTTTGGGAATAACACCCTGAAGCTTATCCCAGTCCGTCGCAAGGCCTCTTGCCTCTTCTTCTCCCTCAAAGTGACTGTCATATATGTGCTGCAAAAGAGTCTTTCCGGTCTTCAGCATCCATGTATATGGGATGTGGTGGAAGAAAAGAAGCAGCTCCTCAGGACAGGTTAACGGATCGTTATACATCCTTGCATTCTCTTCATAGTACTGCTGCGCATAGCCTGTTCCCTTATCTGTCCTGTCAACCCCGATCCCCAGGTGGTCAGCTCTGTGGTAGGTTCCCCATCTTGAATACTCATATCCGTCAACGCTTGGGCCATAATGGCCATTTGGTGTTACCATCCAGCCAATGCCAAGAGGCGAAGTGTATTTCTCGTAGATCTCTCTGGAGCGAAGGAGCATGCTGCAAAGGATCTCTGTTTCTTTTTCAGGAAGGTTAAAGGTCTGGGCTATCCACTCTCTAGCTATCTCCTCAGATGTAAGCTCCGTGTTAAAAGAGAGTCTTCCAAAGCCATAGAGATTGGCTGCTGCCAGGTCATTTCCTGTCCAGTTTTTATCATTTCCCGTATTGATGACTGCTGCCATTCCCGCAAGCTCATTTCCCATGGTACGACCACTTACAACATCAGCCACAGTATCTTTTTCACTTCCGCAATGTGTGTGGAAATCCAAAACTTCCTTGTACATAGGGATCAGATAGCACAGATCGATCTGGTGACCTGTGTATTCCTGGGCAATCTGGACCTCCAGCATCTGATTGGTTTGCTTAAGGCCTCCAAGAAGAGGCGAAACGGGTTCGCGGATCTGGAAATCCATTGGTCCGTTCTTTATCTGAAGGATGACGTTATCGTGGTAGGTTCCGTCCTGCTCCATGAAGTAGTCATATCCGGCCCTGGCCCTGTCAGTCCTGGTATCACGCCAGTCCTGGGTACAGTTGTAGACAAAACATCTCCAGATTATTATTCCGCCGTAGGGCTTTATCACATCCCCAAGCATGTTTGCACCATCAGCCTGTGTCCTGCCATAGGTGAAGGGACCAGGTCTTCCCTCGGAGTCGGCCTTTACAAGGAATCCGCCAAAGGAATGGAGTCTGTCGTATACTTCCTTTACTTTTTCTTCCCACCAGGTGATCACTTTTTTGTCTAAAGGATCGCAGGTGTCAAGATCTCCGATCTCAATGGGAGATGCAAAGTTAAGGGACAGATAGAGCCTTATGCCATATTCGCCGAAGATATCAGATAGTTCTTTTACCTTATCAAAGTATCTGTCTGTGATCAGGTAGGAAGCAGCGCCTTTGACATTTACGTTGTTTATGACTACTCCGTTTATGCCAACGCTTGCCATAAAGCGGGCATAGTCACGTGTCCTGTCATCAATTATGATCTCTTCGTTTTCGAAAAAGAATGACTCTCCGGAATACCCTCTTTCAATGCTGCCATCCATGTTGTCCCAGTGGTTCATCATTCTTAAAGGGTTTGACGGCGCAGCTTTTTCTGATACCTGGTCAGCTTTCTTTCCGCAGGCGATCTGTCTTAGGATTGCAAAAACGCCATAGAGGACGCCGTTTTCATCCAGGGCTTCAAGCGTGATGCCATCTGCGCTTCCCTCAAAATGGTAGCTTTCTTTTGATAGTGCGCTGTTTTGGGAAATGATAAGTTTATGGGTGTCAGAGCCGGAAGCTGTCTCAAGAGTTTTTTCTCCGGTGAGAGCCTCCATTCCTCTTTTGAACTCTCTTATGGCACTTTTTATTACAGCACGGTCTTTATCAAAGCCTGCAAGTTCCAAAGCCCAGACACCGGATCCCTCGTACATCCTGTGATGATCAAGCCATAACTGTGTCCATTCATTTACTTTCATTTTCTTAAACCTTTCTGTATCTTGGTATTTAAAATTGTGGCATTTATGCTAGAATAACAGGGTATTAAGCAGTATTTTTTAGGAGTAAAAAATGATCTCTGATATCAACGCTCAGTCAAGAGAAGATATTTACTACGACACCCTTAAAGGGGTTCTTCTCTATCACAATACCCTGAATGAATATCCGCTCCACTGGCACAATGAGGTGGAGCTTATTCTGCCGCTTTCAGGATCATTTCAGGTCAAGTTCCACAATGACTCATCAGCGGTTGTGAACTGTGCCCCCGGTGATATCATGCTGATCGCTCCCGGTACCCTTCACGAGTATCTTGGCGTTGCTCCCGGCGGCGAAAAGATGATCATTTTATTTGATATAACACGCTATTCCCAGGTCTCCCAGCTTGTTCCTCTTCTTAAGACCCTTCCGCCCTACGTTCATGTAAAGCAGAGCGAATATCCGGTGGAAGCAGCCCGCCTCCAGAACTATTTCTGGGAAATTGAAAGGCTCTACGGAGAGAGCGATGAGTTTTTACAGATCTCTGTTTATTCTCTGGTGACTCTGATCCTTGCCCAGATAGGCAGCATGCACCTTGTGGATGCGGTGCTTCCCGCAGGGACTTCGGATTCACAGTCCAAAAATATTGAAAAGCTGGTTACTGTCACCAACTATATCGATTCCCACAGGAGCGAGGAGCTGACTGTGGAGCAGCTGGCTGAGCTGGCGGGCTTCTCCAAGTATCACTTTGAGAGGCTCTTTAAGTCCTGCATGGGAATAAGCTGCTACCAGTACATCACAAAGCGCAGGGTGCAGCTGTCACAGGAGCTCCTTGGTGATACAGATCTGTCGGTAATGGATATTGCCCTGCAGTCGGGATTCTTTAGCCTATCCACCTTTAACCGTGTCTTCAAGGATACCAACGGGTGCTCACCCACCGAGTTCCGCAAACTCTACCGCCGCGGAGCCGATGTCCCCTCATAGTGTATTGGTTCTGGCCCCATTTACTTCTCTACAGATATCTCGAAGGGGCCCATGGGCAGGTTCGCACTGTTGTAGAGCATTGCTCCGGAATATGTGTACTTTACTAAATATCTGACCTTGCTTATTTTGTCCGCCTTCATTCCAGTTTTTAATCTAATCTTATTGTCTGCAATCTCAGCATCAACTTTCTGAATCGCTCCCTTATCATCCACCACTTCGAAGTCTTTAATCTCACTGCCCTTTCCGATGTCGCGGGCGATGAGGCCGTCGGCATGTGACAGGCTGATTTCGATCACTGTGCCCTTGAGGCGGCTGGAGGTCACGACTTTGGCGGAGGATGGGGCTGGCCCGGTGTATTCTCCGCTGTAGCCATACTTTATGTGGGCTGCCCAGAAGGCAAGTCGCTTTCCAACCCGGCGTTTTCCTGTCGGATGAAGATCGTTGTCTTCCCCAAGGTCCATGTTGACTGTCATGCCAACCAGCGGATCATCAAGGAGCCTTGACTGGGTCAGACGGAAGGTTGGCCATGGATCGTTAACAGGCTCAACATCGATAACAAAGTTGGGGAGCTGTGCAAGGATGTAGGGAAGATTTTCTTCGCCCCACATTTTTCTGTAGCCCTTTATCATTCGCCTTGAGAGATCCTCGTAGTCCCAAGGTTCATGGGTGTTGGACTCTCCCTGATACCAGATAATTCCATCTATAGGGTAGTTGTGAAGTGGCGCTGTCATGGCATTATATAGGCCTGTCGGATGCCAGTTTATAAAGTCCGTCGGAGGTATCTCGCTGCACCTTGCAGCAACCTTGTAATACCACTTTCCGGAGAGGTCAACCTGCGCTTCATCGTTAAAGATCTTGTATTCCTTGCCGGGAGTGATCCTGCCAAGGCCGTACTCAACGCAGAGCCTTATAACTATGCTGTTGTCCTTTTCTTTGGTAAGCCCCTTGGGGATATCATATTTCCTTGGCGGATACTGGTATTCAATTCCGCCTACCTGCACTCCGTTTACAAAGACCTGATCCCTGTCAACCATTGTTCCAAGGAACAATCTTGCACTCTTTCCAGCAAGCTCCCCCGGCAGATCAAAGCTTTTTCTAAACCACACAGAGCCGCACATTCCGGAAAGTTCAGTATCAGTAAACATCACAGGGATGTCCATTTCCTTCCAGCTTCGCTCATCAAGCTCCGGCTTCATCCACTTTTCGGACAAGCCCCGATCCTGCTTATCAAGCTTCTCTCTCCAAAGACTTCCGTTTACAACGTTCTTATCTGCCTGGCTCTGTCTGAAGTCATCGTCAGCGTACTTTTTAGCTTCTGCCAGGAGTTCATCGTAGCCTGTAAGCATCTCTTTTGACATCCAGGATGAGATCCTTGAGCCGCCAAGAGAGGCATTTATAAAACCAACAGTCTGTCCTGTTATCTTCTGAAGGTAAGCCGCAAAGAAATAACCCGTTGCGGAAAAGTTCATTATAGTCTCGGTACTGACATGGCTCCATGTTCCGCTGCGCAGTTCTTCAAGAGGTCCGTGAAAGTCTGTATCCTCAATGATCTTGAAGGTCCTGATCCCGGGATTTTCCTCTATCTGAGCAAGGGCCGGATATCTGTCCTTAACCCTTGCGATAGGGAGCTCCACATTGGATTGACCTGTGCAGAGCCACACCAGGCCTATCATCACATCTTTTACAACAACTTCTTCGCTGCCATCTGAAACCGTGAGCTCGAATGGGCCTCCGCTTTCCTTGGCGGAGAGAAAGATATCAAACCTTCCCTTGTCATCCGCTATCCCTTTTGATGCCAGATTATCCAGCCTTACTTCGACTTCACGTCCGGGCTCATCCCAGCCCCATATATGTATTCTCTTTCTTCTCTGAAGGACCATTCCGTCTGAAATGATCTTTGGAAGTGTTAATTTTTCCATTACACATAACTCCATAACATCACAAAGTGTATCTCATGATAAATTATACAAAAACATGGCGTCATGCCTCTTCACATTTTCCGCCATGTTTTTATACATTTTCTGACTTTATCTTTAAGCAACTCCAAAACCCAGGATGGTAAATTTCTTATTCTCATGGCCTTCCTTCATGGTAATGACCACTTCTCTTTCACAGCTTTCTTCCTCATTCAGAATGACTACTGCATTGCAGTGAGTCCATCCGTTGATATGAGGATCCGCTTCTCTTATAAGTTTCCCATCCACAAAAACCTTAGCCGTTCCGTGGCTGGCATAAGCAGAATCCTTGAAAATAAGAAGTAGCTTTTTGCAGGTCAGTTTCATCTTAAATGGCTCGCCCTTTTCACCATCCTCCGGATGGCACCAGTTGTGTGGAAATTCAGGGATCATCTCGATCTCCTTATCCATTTCCACAGCCTGGAGGTCTTCGTCCTTCCTGTCAAAAGAGCCTTCGATGACCTCTGCAATGCTATACTTCTCCTTAAGTGCCGGAAGCTCTTTTCTGTCAAGAAGCTCTATATTCTCAAAGTCCGCGCCAATAGCCGGAACAACAGCCCCAATATCATAATCCTTAACCTCAGCATCAGCGCCGCTTCCATCCACCTCTTCCACAAGGTTAAGCAGGCAGTCTGCCATGATCTGATGCCCAAGGTTACTTGGATGGTAGACATCGTAAAAGAACTGGTTCTTGGATATCACTCTGCCCTGTCCCGGAAGCAGAGTAAACTGCGGGCTTACCGCGTTAAGAACGCTCACCATGGGAAGACCATACTTTCTTCCGACAGGAGATAATCTGTCCTGCAGATTCCAGTCATTAGAGAACACTGCAAACAAAAGAACTACTGCAGGCTTCCAGGGAAGCGCCAGAGCCTTTCTTACAAGGCTCTCGTAGCAGACACCCTGTGTTTCATCCCCTTCGTCGTTAACGGCAAATTCCACTACAACAACGTCAGGCTTTTCTTTGCCGTCCCTCAAGACATCTCTTTCAAACCTGATCATTCCAAGCTCAGATGGGGTTCCTCCGACACCTGCCTTTACAAAGTTGCACTTTCCGCCCTTCATATATTTTTTTGAAAAAGCCTCATAAAAGACTCTCGCATAGCATTTCTCGTTGATGGGGATTGAGCCTGCTCCCTGAGTTATGGATCCTCCTATAAAAGAGAGGGTCACATCCTCGCCTCTGCCTGCCTTATCAAGGACCGCCTTAAGTCTCCCGTCATTTCCGGTCTCCATAAGACTCTTCCCTATCATGACCCTGTAAGCCTCAGATCCAAAATCCACCGCATCATCCTGTGGCTGCTCCGGTGCCTCAAAGCCATCCTTTAGATAGAATTTAATTGTGGTGGTTGCCGCAATCCCTTCAGTATCAAACACAAATCTTATCTGGCCAAGCTCCCTGTCTCCGTCCTTCCAGTCTACTTTGGAAAGGTCGATGACCATCTCCATGTCATCCATAGGAATGTCAGCCTCAATATTTGTAGTCTCATCCCCGGGAGTTACCGGATACATCTCGGCAACAAATTTTACCAGGCTTGCTGCATCGGCACTTGAAACGCTGACCCCTATTGAGTGGATCATCTTCTGAATCCCGGTCCTGGTCTTTAAATTCTCGATCATGGCTTCATCCGTGACATTTCCAGAGAGCTTTGCTGCATCAATGAGCCTGCCCATATCCATATATAAGAAGTGGGTGTTGCTGCCATCGGGCTGAGGTGCGCCATATATCTCCTTGTCCTTCATAATATAGAAGAAGGGCCTCTTTTTAGTTGGATCCTTGGGGGCTACAGGCCCTCTGTTTATGCTATCTGACATATCCATTCTCCATCCTTTTCCAACGCACAACACTTATTGTCATCTCAAAAACTTCCAGGAATAAAACTCAAAGCCCTCTCCCTCAAAGACGAAGTACAGGTCATGAACTCCCGAAACCACTCTGTCCAGCCTTGATGAGAATTTCATAAATCCCTCATTTGTATCCTGGCCTTTTCTAGCACCCATGCTGATCTCTACTTCTTCAAGGGCTTCAGCTTCAGGTGAATCAACGCAGACGTGGATTTTTCCGCGGACAGCGTCTTTCTTAAAGCCGGCAGCTCTTTTCACATTGACCTCAACCTTTGTTGCAGGCTCAGCTCCAAAATCCACGCCACTTACCTGTATAAATCCTCCGGCCCTTATATCAGTTACGATCATGTCGCCGCTGCCGTGCTTCTCAGCTTCTGCCCCAAAAGGTCTTGTGGAGATGCCCGCAGCATTTGACATTGTTGCTGCCTTTGTTTCCTTATATGGGTCAAAGCTCTTTACCTGGGCTGCTCCAGCTCTGGTGGCTGTACTCTTGGATGGCTCTTTTCTCTCATTTATCACAAGCTCATCGATACAGGTAGAACGGTAGCCCTTAAGGAATCCCATTTTCTCTTCTAATATCCTTGCGTGATAAGTGATGTAGTACTTGCCCTCAAACTTAAACATGCAGTGGTGATTGTTTCCCCCAAGCCCAAAGAAATGCTCTGGGTTTTTGAGGACAGGATTGCACATCTCAAAAGGCCCCATTGGGTCACCTGAAACCATGGTCACGATCTCGCCCTGCTCAAAGCCCTGCTCCTTTTCAGCATCCTTTGTCATTGAGAAATTGGAGCAGTAGGAGTAGTAATACTTTCCATCTATCTTGTTAATTCCGGAATCCTCAAAGAGATAGGACACGTTTTCTATGGGCTTAGGATCCCCCTCTATGGAGATCATGTCTTTTCCCAGCTTTGCAACTCTTGCTGTTCCGGGATTTGAAGCCTTATCATCTGAAGGCACTCCACCTCCGAAGTAGATATAGCTCTCCCCGTCATCATCCATCAGAACCGCCGGGTCAAAGAGCCATGTGACTTCTGCGCAGGTTGGAGTATCCCTTGAGATAAGTGCCCTTTTTATCGGATCTGTAAATGGCCCCACAGGAGAATCCGCAGTAAGGACCGCAATGCCGTTTCCGCTGTTTGCAAAGTATAAAAAGAACTTATCCTTGCCATCAATGTTTTTCCAGGCAGCTGCGGGAGCCCAGGAATTCTTTCCCCAGCTTGCCGCTCCGTTATCCCCGGCAGCATAAACTGTTCCGTGGTCTGTCCAGTTCACCAGGTCATCCGATGAGATAACACTGATCTTATCTATCTTGCTGTAGGTGTTCTCCTGAATTTCCCCTTTCTCATTTCGCTCTGGAAAATCCTGGGTCATATAAATGTATATCCTTCCCTTGTACTCCATAGCGTAAGGGTCCGCCCCAAATCTCTGGACCATTACAGGGTTGTGATCACTAAGCGCCTTATAGCTTTCTAATACCTTCATGCTCTACCTCTCCATAAAAATACTCATTCTAAATCCAATATATTATTTCCCCCTTCCTTCACTCCACCAAGATAATGCGGTCTTATCTTCACATAATGCTAACGCCAAAAAATGAGCATCCTTTGGGAGGCCCATGTCATTATTTGAGTAGAACCATTTCTTTGCATGCTATACAGTAAAATAAGCATTAACTATATTGCGCAGGCAGATTATCACAATGCGCATGTACTAAGGGGTATAAGATATGCTGCGAGAAACTACTACAGAAAACGGTAAAGTAATGGGTCTTCCCGGCAACGACCCTAGGGTTACGGTCTACAAAGGGATCCCTTTTGCTGCTCCTCCAGTTGGGGAAAACAGATGGAAAGCGCCTTTACCCTGTCCGGACTATGAGGGCACGCTAAAGGCTTATGAGTTTGGTCCAATATCATACCAGGACACTCCGGGGATCGGAGACATTGTCTACAACAGAGAGTGGCACGTGGATCCTCAGATTCCCATGAACGAGGACTGTCTTTACCTTAATATATGGACACCGGCAAAAAATAAAAATGAGAAGCTCCCTGTCCTTGTGTGGATATTTGGCGGAGGATTCCAGTGGGGTTACACCGCTGAAATGGAGTTTAACGGAGAAGCTCTTGCCAAGAGAGGCATCGTTGTTGTAAGCATCGCTTACCGCCTTGGATGCTTTGGCTTTATGGCTCATCCCGAGATTACCGGCGAGTCTCCAAATGCTCCTTCAAACTTTGGCCTCCTTGACCAGAAGGCAGGTCTTAACTGGGTTAAAAGAAATATCGCCTCCTTTGGCGGAGACTCAGATAGGATAACTATCGCAGGCCAGTCAGCAGGCGGTGCCAGCGTCCAGCATCAGCTAAGCTGCCAGGACAATAAAGATATCATCAAAGCTGCTGCCATATTTAGCGGAATTATAAGATTAAACGATCCAAGCGTCGACATTTTCAATCCTCTTTCCCTTAGCCAGGCGGAGGATCTTGGAAAAGAGTTTTTTGAATGCCTTGGGGTTTCATCCCTAAAAGAGGCAAGAGAGCTCTCATCAAAGGAGCTCCTTGATGGATACAACAGATTTGCCCAGGATCACAGAAGAATGTTCCCTGTCATAGACGGATCATTCTGCACCTCTGATCCCACAGATAACCTGATGAAGGGAAAAAGCCTGGATGTGCCGGTCCTTTCAGGAAACACAACAGATGAATTTTCTGAAGCAGGAGTAAACAGGGTTGAGCTCTCAGTTAAGGAAGTCTTCCTTGAAGCATCAAAAAGCCGTCCCAATCAGAATTACTACTACTACAGATTTGATCCGGATATCCCGGGAGATGGTCATGCGGGTGATTCCTATCCCGGAACCTTCCATTCTTGCGACCTGTGGTTTTTCTTTAATTCACTTCACATGTGTCACAGGCCCTATGAAGGGCGCCACTACGATCTTGCCTGCCAGATGTGCGACTACTTCGCAAACTTTATAAAGACAGGGGATCCCAATGGCAAAGGCAAGGATGGCAATCCACTTCCCAAATGGGAAACCTATAAAAATGAAGCCCGCCACGAAATGGAATTTCTTGGCAGGGGTGCAAGCCCAAAGCTTGAGGGCGGCATAAGACAGAGCAGCAAAAAGCAGGCTGTAAATCCTTATCTTCCTTCCTGGGAGTACATCCCGGACGGAGAGCCCTACGTATTTGGTGACAGGGTTTTCGTCTATGGTTCCCACGATCTTTGTAAGGGGGAGACCTTCTGCCTTGGAGATTATGTATGCTGGTCTGCTCCTGTTAATGACCTTGGCAACTGGCACTACGAAGGCGTCATATATCCTAAGACTTCAGATCCGTTAAATCCTGACGGACACATGTGCCTGTATGCTCCTGACGTTACTGTTGGACCGGACGGCAGATATTATCTGTACTATGTTCTTGATAAGGTTAGCGTTGTATCCGTCGCAGTAGCAGATACTCCTGCAGGTCCTTTTGAGTTTTATGGCTACGTTCACTATGAGGATGGAACAAAACTCGGAGATAAAGAAGGTGATGAGCCACAGTTTGACCCAGGTGTCCTTACAGAAGGTGATAACACCTACCTCTACACAGGTTTCTGCGGACAGGGGGACACATCAAGGCATGGCGCCATGTTCACCACCCTTGATAAGGACATGCTGACCATCAAGACAGCTCCTGTATTTGTTGCCCCAGGCAACCAGTACAGCAAGGGGACAGGCTTTGAGGGTCACGCATTCTTTGAAGCCCCTTCCATAAGAAAGCATGACAATACCTACTACTTCATTTATTCGTCAGAAGTAATGCACGAACTGTGCTATGCAACATCCGATAAGCCTGAAGGACCCTTTACCTACGGTGGCGTTATCGTAAGTAATTGCGACCTTCATATAGGAAGTTACAAAGATCCCGAAGACCCTTCCTGCTACGGAGCCAACAACCACGGAAGTATAGTAGAGATTGGCGATGACTGGTATATCTTTTACCACAGGCACACCCACGGAACCTGGTTCTCAAGACAGGGCTGTGCAGAAAAGATCTCTTTTGAAAAAGACGGATCCATCCCCCAGGTGGAAATCACCTCCTGCGGACTTAATGGCGGCCCATTATCAGACAAAGGAGAATATCCTTCTTACATCGCCTGCAACATCTTCACTCCGGAGAAAAAGATGTACGTTGAGGAAAGTGCTCCAAGGATTGTCCAGGAAGGCTGCGACGGAGAGCAAGATCAGGGCTACATAAAGGGCATCACTGATGGAACCACCATTGGATTTAAGTACTTTGATGTAAAGGGCGCTACCGGACTTCGCATCAAAACAAGGGCTTATTACCATGGACAGTTTGAAGTAAAGACTGACCTTAGAAAGGCTCCCACCGGAGTTATTGATGGTGATGGTTCAAATATCTGGACCGCCCACAGCTGCTCTTTTGATAAGCCATTAACTGATGAAAGCTGCAGCCTCTACCTGACCTATAAGGGAACAGGAAATGCATCTTTTGCATCAATTGAATTTCTTCACTAAATATTGCTATACAATTTGACTACAAATTTGGCACTTGTGTCAAACAAGTGCCTATTTATTTGGATATATTGCACAATAAATAATAACAAATCATGAATTTTCTGTTAAAGAAGTAAAAAATGTGCTTACTAAGGTAAAAGAATTCCATTCTTTATATATTGCCAAAGCCATAAAATAATTCATGAAAAAGTGTTATCCAAATGGGAGAAAGGGGTTTAGTAAATGAGAAACAAAGCAATGAAAAAAGTTGTTGCTCTTTCCATGAGCACTATGCTCATGGCAGCTGCTCTTGCAGGCTGCGGTGAAGCACAGCAGGGTTCAGGAGATGGCACAAGCACAACAAGCGGCGGCAGTGATACAACTGCTACAACATCCACAGGCAGCGACACAACAGTAGCAAGCGGCGACATCGTTGACTTCACATTCTTCGCAGGAATGCCCGGAACAGAGATCAACAGCGGAAACAATGAGATCCAGGACATGATCGCCGAGAAGACAGGCGTTCGTCTTAAAGAGACATGGCTTACAGGACAGACTGTTGCTGAGGCTATCGGAAGTATCATCGCATCAGGAACATATCCTGACCTTATCGATGGCGGTGACGGATGCGCAGACCTTTACAATGAAGGCGTACTTGTTCCTTGGGATGAGTATCTTGAGAGCGGCAAGTATCCTAACCTTACAAACTACTACACACCTACTGAGTGGGATCAGTTCAGACAGGACGACGGACACATCTACTGGTGCAACGTATTCCAGAACACAAAGGGCGCTCCTACAGGAACAGCTCACAACGACGAGGCATTCTGGATCCAGGCTCGTGTTCTTGA
>JAEEGL011031190.1_pt1 | contig 18331 bp, 19 predicted proteins | sample 9134231 | NCBI WGS metagenome assembly JAEEGL01 (sample SAMN16246548, study PRJNA631951) | gut metagenome | biome: gut microbiome; feature: rumen; material: fiber-attached | host: Bos | place: Iran: Karaj | collected 2018-10 | reverse complement strand
GAAAATAGCACTTGCATTTTCGAAAATACTGTGCTATTATAATCAAGCTGTCCGAAAGATATGCGCCGTTAGCTCAGCTGGATAGAGCGTCTGGCTACGGACCAGAAGGCCGGGGGTTCGAATCCCTCACGGCGTGCCAAAGATCCCTGTACCATCGTTTTGGTACCGGGATTTTTGTTTATCATCGGACGGAAAAGAAATGCGGGCCCCGGAGATCCGGGACCCGCATTTGTCATATGGGGTTACAGATTGCTCATTACGGAGGGGTCACACTGAACGGCGAATTCCCGGACAGCATTGGGGTCAGCTGCCTTGGGAGCGGCTTTGGTTTCCGGAGCGGGGGTTTCAGCATATTTCTCCGGATGATCCCGGTGATCCAGGAATTTGGGAGCTACCTGGGGGAAGAGGGCCAGGCTCAGCACGTCCTCTTCACTCTTGGCGATATCCTTGAACTCCTCTTTGTATTTTTCCAGCTCAGGCTCCAGGAGATCCGCAGGGCGGCAGGTGATGACGTCTTCAGGAGCGATACCAGCCTTCGCCCTGACAGCGTCGCTGACCTCACCGGGAAGACTGCCGTATTCACCCTTCAGCATGGCCTTGGACTCTTTCGGGAACACCTTGTAGCGCTCACCCATGATGATGTTCATCACGGCCTGCGTTCCTACGATCTGTGAGGAAGGAGTCACCAGGGGAGGATAACCAAAGTCTTTGCGGACATTGGGGATCTCGGCAAGCACCTCATAGTACTTGTCCTCCTTGCCGGCCTGTTTCAACTGGGAGATCAGATTGGACAGCATACCGCCGGGAACCTGATAGCGCAGGGTATTGGTGTCGACGCGAAGGACCTTGGGATTCAGGATGCCGGCATCCTGCAGCCGCTGGGCGACTTTACGGAAATGGACGGCAGCGTCGGACATCTTGTCCAGATCAAGACCGGTATCGCGCACGGTACCCTTCAGAGTGGCTACGAGGGACTCGGTAGCGGGCTGAGAGGTGCCGTTTGCCAGGGGGGACAGCGCTGTATCCACGATATCCACGCCGGCGTAAGCGGCCATCAGGAGGACCATGTCGCCGGTTCCGGTGGTGTTGTGGGTGTGCAGGTGAATGGGGACACTGACAGTCTCCTTCAGGGCCTTTACCAGGGAGTAAGCGTCCATGGGAAGGAGAAGGTTTGCCATATCCTTGATGCAGATGGCATCAGCGCCCATCTGCTCCAGCTGTTTGGCGAGCTTTACAAAGTAAGCCTCGTTGTGGATGGGAGAGATGGTATAGCTCAGAGCGGCTTCCACCTGGCCGCCGTATTTCTTGGTGGCGCGGATAGCGGCTTCCAGGTTTCGGACATCGTTGAGGGCGTCGAAGATGCGGATGATGTCGATGCCGTTTTCAACACTTTTGCGGCAGAAGGCATCCACCACGTCGTCAGCGTAATGCTTGTAGCCCAGAATGTTCTGGCCGCGGAAGAGCATCTGGAGTTTAGTGTTCTTGACGTGGGCGCGGATGGTGCGCAGACGCTCCCAGGGATCCTCGTTGAGAAAACGCATGCAGGCGTCAAAGGTGGCACCACCCCAGCATTCCAGAGAATAGTAACCGATACTGTCAAGGACCTCCAGGGCAGGCAGCATGTCCTCGATGGTCATGCGGGTTGCTGCCTGGGACTGGTGAGCGTCACGAAGGATCGTGTCCGTCACCAGCAGAGGCTTGTTAGAGAGAAATTCCATCTTATCCATGAGATACCTCCATTAACCGAACAGGGAGATCAGGACGCCGGCTGCAATGGCGGAGCCGATAACGCCGGCCACATTGGGTCCCATGGCGTGCATCAGCAGGAAATTACCGGGGTTATACTGCTGACCGACAGACTGGCTGACGCGTGCTGCCATAGGGACGGCAGATACGCCGGCAGAGCCGATCAGCGGGTTGATCTTCTCTTTCAGGAACAGGTTCATGAACTTGGCCAGAAGCACACCGCCGGCAGTACCCAAAGCGAAGGCACAGACGCCGAGGAGCATGATGGCCAGGGTCTTGGTCGCCAGGAATGTGGCTGCGGTGGCGGTGGCGCCAACGGATACGCCCAGGAAGATGGTGACGATGTTCATCAGCTCATTCTGGACGGTCTTGCTGAGACGCTCGGTAACGCCGCATTCCTTGAACAGATTGCCCAGCATCAGGCAGGCGATCAGCGGACCGGCGGAAGGCACCAGCAGAGCCACAAAGATCGTGACAACGATGGGGAAGATGATCTTCTCGGTCTTGGAGACCTGGCGCAGGGGCTTCATGACGATCTGACGCTCCTTCTCGGTGGTCAGGAGCTTCATGATGGGCGGCTGGATCACGGGAACCAGAGCCATATAGGAGTAGGCTGCCACGGCGATGGGACCCAGAAGGGCTGGCGCCAACATAGCGGTGACGAACAGGGCGGTGGGCCCGTCAGCACCGCCGATGATACCAACGGAGGCTGCTTCCGCTCCGGTAAAGCCCAGCAGGCGGAAGATCACATAGGTGAGGAAGATGCCGATCTGGGCAGCGGCGCCCAGCAGAAGGCTCTTGGGATTGGCAATCAGAGGACCGAAGTCAGTCATGGCGCCGACACCCATGAAGATCAGGCAGGGATAGATGCCCAGCTTGATTCCCAGATACATGATATCTACCAGACCCACCGAAACAGTCTGACCTACAGTAACTGAGGACAGGACTGCATCTGTGACGCCGACGGCAGACATCTCCTGAAGGAACTGCGCGGTAATAGGAGCTCCTCCGAAGAGATCCCAGTGAATGTGCCCGCCGGCAAAGAGGATCTCATGGAACATCCCGGCACCGGGAAGGTTGGTGCACAGCATGCCAAAAGCTATTGGGACCAGCAGCAGGGGCTCGAACTTCTTTACGATGCCCAGGAACAGGAGCACACAGGCGATGCCGATCATGATCAGACATTTCCAGGTATCGCCGACAAAGAACCTCGCAAAACCCGTGCTGTTGATAAAATTCAGAATCGCTTCCATCTGTTCAACCCTCCAGTCCGATTACTGGATGGTGCACAGCAGAGTCCCGGATTCAACAGCGGTACCCTTGGAAACGGCAACGGACAGGACCTTGCCATCCCTGGGGCACATGATCTCATTTTCCATCTTCATGGCTTCCAGGACCATCAGCACCTGGCCTTTTTTTACAGCATCCCCGGCGGCGACATTCACTGCCAGAATGTTGCCCGGCATGGGGGAGGTGATGGGTTCACCGCCAGCAGGAGCAGCAGGGGCGGCGGGAGCGGCTGCGGCAGGAGCGGCTGCGGCAGGAGCAGCAGGGGCGGCACCGGTGATATCCTCGATCTCTACTTCGTAAACGGTACCGTTGACGTTAACCTTGTATTTCTTCATCGTGAATTCCTCCTAAGATCAAACTCGTCTGATAGATGTAATGCGGATCGCAGAAACGTCCGTTCCCAGCTCCTCGGCAATAGCAGCGGAGATGGCTGCAAGGACTTCACCGCCGTTGGAGATCTGACGCTGGGGCACAGCGGCAGGCACAGCGGGAGATGATGCAGGCTTCTGGAATTTTCGGCAGAGCCAGCCCATCAAGCTGACAAGCAGAATGATGCAGACCAGGCCGACAAAGACAGTTCCGACGCCCATCAATACCACGAATAGATTGCTTGGCATGTCCGATTCCCTCCCAATTATATTGTAATATCAATTATATCAATCAACGCGATGGAAAGCAACTGAAAAAATAGTAATGAGGGTAATTCAGCGTAACGGCGATCTTACGGGGGTGCTTTTCAATGAAAAACCTATATCAAAGGAAGAAAAACATGGTACAATACCTGTGAGAGAGGTGAGCGAAATGCAGTACAGCCGTATCCGTGAGGCGGTGTTCACAGACCGGCCCAACCGCTTTGTAGCGAACATCACGATTGGTGGAATACCGGGCGTCTGCCACGTAAAGAATACCGGCCGATGCCGGGAACTCCTGATACCCGGAGCGACGGTTTATCTGGAGGAGAGCAGCAGCAAAAAAAGAAAAACAGCGTATGACCTGATCGCGGTGAAGAAAGGGGATCGTCTGATCAACATGGATTCCCAGGCACCAAACCGGGTATTTGCCGAATGGGTTCCGGTATTTGAACCGGAGTGTACCGGAATCCGCCCGGAATACCGGACGGGACAGTCCCGCCTGGACTTTCTGCTGGAGACGCCGGCCGGACCGCACTTCGTGGAGGTCAAAGGCGTAACTCTGGAAGAAGACGGTCATACACGTTTTCCGGACGCTCCTACGGAACGGGGTGTGAAACACCTTATGGAGTTGATCAGGCTTGCGGAGGAAGGGTACCGGGCAACGGCCTTTTTTGTGATCCAGATGGACAACGTGACGGATTTCTCACCAAATGACAGGACCCATCCGGAGTTTGGTTCCGCTCTGCGAATGGCGTTGGCAAGAGGCGTTGAGATACTGGCGTACTCCTGCCAGGTCAGACCGGATTACATTGTCATAGATAAGCAAATACCCGTGATCCTATAATGGTTGAAAAGGGGAAAAGCATGACAGATAACTCTGCCTGCGGCAAAAAAGAGAAGGACAGCTGATCAGCTGTCCTTCTCCCCGTACAGGGCTTGGATCAGATGTGACGTGATACGGGCGGTCATGCCCCAGACAGGGTGACACAGTCCGCTGTAAACGGGAACCTCCATCTCCAGGGGAAGCCATGGATAATCGCGGGTTATGCCGAGCTCCTCGAAGGGGAACTCCTGAAAACTGGGCCGGCAGGACCAGTGATAGACTTTGGGGGGATGATCCTGAAACCAGGTGAGCGGGACGGTGAAGACGGAAGACACCTCATCCGGATTAGGACGCAGGATGCGCTCATAATCAGAAGGTACCAGAGCAAGGACAGGAAAGACAATGCTGCAGCCTCTGGTAAGAAAGTCAAGCGGACCTACAGGCTGCAGATCTGACGGCCGGAAACCCAGTTCTTCACAGGTTTCCCGCACGGCGCACTCTGCAGCAGTCTCACCCTTTTCCATGTGTCCACCGGGGAAACAGACCTCATTCGGCTGGCTGCGAAGAGAAGAAGCGCGTATTTCAAAAAGCAGATGGCATTCGCCGTCTTTCCTGACAAGCGGAACGAGAACGGCATATTGCCCGGATGCTCCCTGCAGGGTGGGCTGATGAGAGACGACTGTATCCAGAATATGCTGAAGATCCATGCAGCGGCCTCCTAGAAGTACAGAAAAGATCGGATCGGGCGGAGATGTGAGGAAAAGAAGGATACCCTCCGCAGGGGCAGAGGGTATCCGAAAATTCCGGGAAACAGAAGGAATTATTCCTGCGTGCGGGAGATGCGGTAGCTCAACGTGAGGAGCGTGTCAACGAAATGCATGTCTTCAAAGAAGACGCCGGGCACAGAAGTGGACAGTTCCACATTGGTGAAATTCCAGAACCCGCGGATCCCCATGTCGATCAGTTTATCAGCAAGAGGCTGGGCTTCATGCTGAGGCACCGTAAGGACCGCCACGTCAGGATGGAAGGCGGAAATGTAATCCTCCAGTTCTTCCATGGATCGGATATGGACGCCGCGGATCTCAGTCCCGATCAGGTCGGGAGAGATGTCGAAGGCCGTATCGACCTGAAAACCGGCCCTGGCAAAATCAAAGTTCTGGAGAAGTGCGTGTCCAAGATGGCCGGCACCGACGATGATGAGCCGATGGCCTTTGTCGATCCCCAGAATGTGCCCGATCTCCTTGCGGAGTTCTTCAACATTGTAACCGTATCCCTGCTGTCCGAATTCGCCGAAACAGCTAAGATCCTGGCGGATCTGTGAGGCGGTGATATCCATTTTGATGCCGAGGGAACTGGAGGAGATCCGCTCGACACCCTTGCTGTACAGATCGCTCAGATGGCGATAATAGCGCGGAAGACGGTGAATGACGGCATCAGAAACCTTTTGCTTTTTCATATCTTTCTCCGTTCTGCCACAGACCCCGGAAAGCTGCCAAAGCAGGAAACCCCGATAGAGGTTCCGGCTGAAATGACTGCACAACAGAATCAACGGCAGGTACAAATTTTTCCATATCATCTTACTGCAAAGAAGTCAACTTGTCAATCTTTTTAACAATCTTTTTAAAAAAGTTTTCCTTTACAAAACATAAGCAGGGTGTTAAAATAATTAAGTACGGAATCTTCAGGGTTACCGTATGCGGCTGTAGCTCAGCTGGATAGAGTGCCAGACTCCGACTCTGGAGGTCGTGGGTTCGAATCCCGTCAGCCGTACCAAAAGAAAACACCTCGTCCTTACGGGACGAGGTGTTTTTCCTTTACAAACGGTCAGATCAGAAATCTGCTTCCATTCCAAGACGGCGGTACATGGTCTTCTTGACCGCTCGGAAGATGTTCTCATAACCTGTGCAGCGGCATAGATGGCCGGAAAGGAGTTTTCTCAGTTCGTCATCGCTGTACAGCTTGCCGGAATCCAGGATCTCCGCAGCCGTCATGATGAATCCTGGTGTACAGAAGCCGCATTGGATGGCGGTTTCATCGATAAACGCCTGCTGGATATCAGAGAGTTCTCCGTCGGGACTCATGAGTCCTTCCAGTGTGCGGATCCGTTTTCCTTCCGCCCATACGGCCAGATAGATGCAGGAGTTGAAGGCTTCTCCGTTGATGAGGACGTTACATGCGCCGCATTCTCCAACCTCGCAGCCTTTTTTGACAGAGGTCAGATGGTACTCATTCCGAAGCATATCGGTAAGGGAGGCGCGGACGTCAACCATGCGCTCAACGTCCTGTCCGTTGATGTTGCAGTGCACCAGTTTGTACTGACTCATACCATCTCACCTCCCGCAAGCTCAACCGCTTTTGCCAGTGCCCGCCTGGCCATTTCCACTGCGATGTGCTGGCGGAAAGCTTTGCTTGCCCGCCAGGAGTCGCGTGGGTTGATGTCATCAATCACCGCCCTGGAAAACCGCTCTGCCAAATCGGCGGTGAGGGGAGCGCCGTTAGCAACGGCTTCCGCACTTGGACAACGCATGGGAACCGGTCCCGCTACGCCATAGGCGATGCGGCAGCGTTCGATCGTTTTTCTGTCGGGAGACAGGCGGACGTTGACGCTGCAGCCCAGAGTAGCGATCTCCATCGCATTGCGCATGCCGTACTTGATATAGTGGCCGAAAGTATTCTCATAACTGGCTTTTGGGATCAGAATCGCCGTCTGGATCTCATCAGGGCGAATGTCCACCTGACCGGCTTTGATGTAGAAGTCCTTGATGGGGAGACGGCGTACGCCGGAGCTGCCGGTCAGTTCCACGATGGCTTCATAGGCGTGCAGAGTAGAGGCGGAATCGGCGGAGGTGACACCGTTGCAGGTATTGCCTCCGATGGTGCCGATGTTCCGGATCTGGGGAGAGCCGACCTGATCCACAGCCTCTCCCAGGACATTGCAGTATTTTTGAATCAGGGGGTCCCGGGTGATGTGGGAAAAACTCGTGAGCGATCCGATACGGAGGTTTTCGTCCTCATCCAGACTGACGCCCCGGAGAGCGTCGATCATGTAGATGGAGATCAGTTCCTTGCCGGCCCGCCTGCCTTCCCGCATCTGTACGAGAACATCGGAACCGCCGGCGATGATCTGGGCTTCCGGGTGCTCCAGCCTCAGACGGACAGCCTCCTCAACGCTGAAGGCCTCGTAGAGAGCTTTCATATCATACATGACTTATTCCTCCTCTCGCCAGTCATCATGGATCAATCCCGCCTTGGTGAATTCGGCGAACAGAACATGGGGATTGATGGGGTTCTGGTCGATCGCCACACCGGTGGCGTTCAGGATCGCGTTGCGGATCGCCGGAGCGCCGGAGCAGGCAGGAGGCTCGCCCAGAGCTTTTGTGCCAAAGGGAGAGGTGGGCTCAGCGTTCTCAACGAACTGCGCCTCCAGATGGGGATGATCCATGAACGTTGAAAGCTTATAATCCAGCAGGTTGCCGTTCAGAGGCTTTCCGGTCTTCTCGTCGAAGATCAGCTGTTCGCTGAGACCATAGCCAATGGCCATCGACATGCCTCCGTGGACCTGGGCGGCAGCCAGAGCGGGATTGATGAGCTTGCCGCAGTCATGGACGTTTACGATGTTCTTGACTGTGACCTTGCACATGGGGATGTCCACTTCCACCTCGGCAAAAGTACAGCCGAAGGAGTAGGCATTGTTTCGGATCGTGTAGGTGGATTCGGCGGTGATGTGCTGGCTGTGTACCGGATCATACTGGGCGGTCATGGCCAGTTCCTTCAGGCTCATCAGCACAGATCCGTCCTCTTTCCGGATAATGTTGCCGTCCACGATATCCATGCAGGCAACGGCCTGACGAGTCTCGCTGGAGGCCCGCTCCAGGATCTTCTGACGCAGGATATCCGCTGTCTGACGGATGGAGAAGCCGGCCACATAGGTTTGCCGGGAAGCGTAGGCACCGAGACCGGTGGGGGTGATGTCAGTATCCTGACAGGACTTGACACGCACATCCCGGTAGCTCGCAAGACCGACAGCCTGGGCTACCATCTGGGCATAGGCGGTGTCAGCACCCTGACCGATTTCCGTTTCACCGCACTGGAAGGTGACGGTACCGTCCAGATTCAGAGACATCCTGTTGGAAGATGTTTCGAGAGAGATGGGATAAACGGCGGTGTTGTACCAGAACGTGGCTATGCCGATGCCCCGGCGAACAGGTCCGGTATCGTGGGAAAACTCTTCCTTCTTGCGCTCATAGTCGATATACGCGGCACCCTTGGCCATGCATTCGCGGTAACTGTCGTAGTAGTTGGTGTTGCCGGAAAAAGCATCATGGAAGCCCTGGGGCATGATGTTCTTTTTTCGGAATTCATAGGAGTCCATGCCGACAGCTCTGGCACAATCTTCGATATTGCTCTCGTCGGCAAAGCTGGCCTGGGGCATGCCATAACCCCGCATGGCGCCGGCGGCAGGACGGTTGGTAAAGACCGTCCAGGAGTCGCACTCCATATTTTCACAGGGGTAGTGCTGGGGGAAGGATCCCATGGCTTTGGCAACGATGGAATGGCCGTGGGAGGCATACGCACCCTGGTTGGAGAAACACTCCACTTTCCTCGCGGCGATCGTGCCGTCCTTCCGGACCCATGTGACGATGTGGAAGCGGATGGCATGGCGGACCCGGTTGGATACGAAAGTCTCCTCCCTGGAGCAGTCCAGACGGACACAGCGGCCGCCCACCTGAGTGGTGCACCAGGCACAGAGCGGCTCATAGAGCGCATCCTGTTTATTTCCGAATCCGCCGCCGATGTATGGCTTGATGATCTCAATATCGGCCCAGGGCCGGCCGAGAGCCTGCCCCACCACGCGGCGGATGATATGGGGGATCTGGGTGGAAGATACCACCACGATCCGGCCGTTTTCCTCGTAGGCGAAGCAGCCGTGATTCTCAATATGGCAGTGCTGGACCGTAGGAGTATTGTACCAGCCTTCCACCTTGATCAGGCCGGGTTCCTGTATGGCGGCTTGATAATCCCCCTTGCGCATCTCGGTGTGCTTGAGAACATTTCCCGGAAACCTGTCGTGGAGCTGAGGCGCATCCGGCTCCATGGCTTTCTGCACATCCAGAACGAAAGGAAGGGGATCATACTCCACTTTCAGAGCCCGGACGCCCTGATTGGCCGCGACCTCGTTTTCTGCAATGACAACGGCAACGTCATCACCCCAGTAACGGACGTGGCGGTTGAGAAGATGGCGGTCAGCCACATCCTGATGCCCCGGATCCAGGGACCAGGGGTGGCCGGCGGTCGGAAAGGGGAGATCCGGCACATCGAAGCAGGTCAGGACCTTCACCACACCGGGGATCGCCTCTGCCGCTGCGGTATCGACAGATCTGACCATGGCGTGTGCGATCTCAGCATGCTTGATGCGGACGTAAAGCGCACCTGCCGGAATACGGTCTTCATAGTATTTGGTCCGGCCGCTGGCCTTGTCAAAGCCGTCGACACGGACTTCGCTGACGCCTACCTTGTTCATAGCGGTTTACCCTCCTCAAATAAGGATTGACTTGCCCAGACGAAATCTGTAGAATCTGGAACAGGTGATAGTATGGATATAAAAACGGAAATGCCGATTGGCTGTGTCGTGATGGCGGCCGGTGATTCCCGGCGCTTTGGTAAAAACAAACTGATGATTCCGGTCGACGGAAAGACGATGATTCAGCACGCACTGGATGCAGTTCCGACTGACAGGCTGGCGTCGGTATGTGTTGTGACGCAGTATGAGGAAATCGCCGCCCTGGCGCGGGAATACGGTTTCCTGTGTGTTTGCAACCGTCATCCGGAGCGGGGGATCAGCTATACCGTCCGGCTCGGAACCGAGAAACTGCAGGACAGATGTGCCGCGATCCTGTTCATGGTTGCGGACCAGCCGCTGCTTCTGAGAAAAAGCGTCGAAACACTGCTGGACAGTTATATCGAACACCCCGGGAAGATCATAGCCGCTTCCCGCAACCGTGTCAGAGGCAACCCCTGCATCTTCCCGGAACGCTTCTTCCCGGAACTGTGTGAATTATCGGGGGACGTCGGCGGAAGTACAGTCATCAGGCGCCATGAAGAAGAGCTCCTGCTGGTGGAGGTCGGAGAAAAGGAACTGACTGACATGGATACGCCTGAGGCTCTGGAACGATTGAGAAAATAGCGCGGCAGCTGCCGGGCTATTTTTTTGTGCGCGAATAGGGTGTGTTTTCCAGCGGGAGAGTGAAACGCCGGATTCCGTCATACTGATAGTACGCTTCTGCAATGGCCGGCGCAGTGGGGATGGAAGTGATCTCACCGATGCCGATGGCGCCGCCGGCAAGCTCGAGTCCCGGTTTTTCGACGACGATAGCCTTGACCGGAGGAACGTCCGGCGCCCTGAGAAGACCAAGCGTGCCGTACTTGGCGACAGGCCTGCAATTCTCATCAATGGGGAACTGCTCGGTCAGCGCAAATCCCATGGACATAACCATGCCGCCTTCGATCTGGCCTTCACAGGAGAGAGGATTTACCGCCTTGCCCACGTCGTGGGCACCGATGAGCTGCTTGACACGACCGGTCTCCCGGTCCAGGATGCACATCTGGGTGGCATAACCGTAGGCAACATGACTTACCGGGTTGGGGACATTGGCGCCAAGCGGATTGGTCTTGGCCAGGTATTCACCGTAGAACTCCATGCCGACCAGCTGACGAAGCGTCTTGCCGTCGTCCAGCAGCGCTTTGAGCTTTTCGCATGCCCTGCGGCACGCCTCTCCGGTCACAAGCGTCTGGCGGGAACCGGAGGTGTCGCCGGAATCCGGAGCGATCCACGTGTTGCTCCGCTCATAGATCACATCATCCCGGGGAAGGCCTGTAAAGGTGATCACCATCTGAGTCAGGACTGTTCCCAGACCCTGGCCGATGCAGGAAGCGCCGGCGTTGATATGCAGTTTGGCGTCTCCGCCCACGATAAGCTTGCAGCGACCCCAGTCGGGCAGGCCGACGCCTACGCCGGAGTTCTTCATCGCGCAGGAGAGACCTACGGGGTCACCGTTTCTGACCGCTTCGTCATAGTAGGGCTTGACGGCTTCAAGAGTCTCTGCCAGTCCGGTTTCCGGACCGACGATCTGGCCGTTGGGAAGCACCTGACCCGGCCGGATGGCGTTGCGGTAGCGGATCTCCCAGGGGGAGATGCCGGCTTTCTCCGCCATCATATTCAGGAGCGTTTCGGTAGCAAAGCATGTCTGAGTCACACCAAAACCGCGGAATGCGCCGGCGGGAGGATTGTTGGTGTAGTAAGCGGTACCATCGATCTCAAAGTTCTCATATGCATAGGGCCCGGCAGCATGAGTGCAGGCGCGCTCCAGAACGGGACCGCCCAGAGAGGCGAATCCGCCTGTATCCGATACGACCGTTGCCTTTACGCCCTGGATGATGCCGTTTTCGTCACACCCCATGGTGAAATCCATCCACATGGGATGGCGTTTCGGATGGACCAGAATGGACTCCTGCCTGGACAGTTTTACCTTGACGGGGCGGCGCGTCTTATAGCAGAGAAGGGCCGCATGGTGCTGAACGGACATATCCTCCTTGCCGCCAAAGCCGCCGCCTACCAGCATGTTCTGCACGAGGCACTTATCATAGGTTACGCCCAGCATGGCGGCGCACTCATACCGGGTGGTATGAGCGCTCTGGTCAGTCGTCAGAAGCTTGACGCCGCCGTTTTCCAGGGGCAGGGCGACGCAGCATTCCGGTTCCAGAAAGGCGTGTTCTGTCCAGGGCGTTTCAAAATGCTCGGTAATGACATATTTGGAGTTGGCAATCGCCGTATCCGGGTCGCCCCGTTTAATGTGACGGTGGGCCTGGACATTGTCCCGGTCATGGACCATGACCCGGGGAGCGCCGCGCACAGCTGCCTCGGCGGGATTGTGGACGAGAGGCAAAGCCTCATACTCCACCTTTACCAGTGATTTGGCGGCTTCAAGGGTCTCGCGGTCTTCGGCACAGACAAGGGCTACCGCGTCCCCCAGATACTGGGTCACTTCGCCTTCGCCTACCAGCGTAGGCTGATCCTTCTTGATATGACCGACGTTGACCTGGCCGGGTATATCCTTCACGGTGAGGACTGCTACCACACCGGGCAACTTCTCGGCTTCCGAGGTGTCGATTCGGAGGATCTTTGCCCGGGCGTAAGGTGTGCGCACAGCGCTTCCGTAGCACATGCCCTCAACGTATACATCGTCGGGGTACAGCCCGTATCCCTGCACCTTTTCTTCAACGTCAATACGGTGGACCCGGGATCCGATCAGCCAGTCCTCGGAAGGCGTATCGGGAAGACCGCCATCCCGGAACAGTCTGGCAGCCAGAAGGATTCCGTCGATGATCTTGACATATCCGGTACAGCGGCAGATGTTGCCGCGGATGGCGGCTGCCGCTTCGGACCTGGAGGGATCCGGATTCTGATCAATCAGCGCTTTGGCGCACATCACCATGCCGGGGATGCAGAAACCGCACTGGACTGCTCCGGCTTCTCCGAACGCGAAAGTGAAGATATCCCGCTCCCGCTCCGACAATCCCTCGACAGTCAGGATGCTTTTGCCCTCCAGTTTATCAGTCTGAGCGATGCATGCCCGGGTGGGCTTTCCGTCGATCAGGACCGTGCAGGTACCGCAGGCACCTTCGCTGCAGCCGTCCTTTACGCTGGTCAGACGGAGAGTATCCCGTAAATAGCGGATCAGTTTTTGGTTTTTATCTACTGTGACGGTTTTTCCGTTCACTGTAAAAGTCGCCATTTTGCCGCTCCTTTTCGCATGTAAATAATCCACATAATAAGCCCATATTATCAATCATTTATTATAACATAACTACTAAAAAAAGCAAATGGAAATGCAAAGGCGCGTGATCCTATTCAGCAGATAACGAAAAAGGAACCGCACCTTGCGATGCGGTTCCTTCAATCAGATTACAGAGGATTATTTTTTCAGAGTCAGAGTGAATTCTCCGCGGTCTTCCGCCACGGCAACGGCATAGCCCTGGGAGGCGGCGTAGCGGGAGATGTTTTCCACACAGACCATGCTGTCTACCTGTACCTGGAGTTCGTCAGGATGGTTTTTCTTTACGGCGTTCTGCACCATTACAACCGGAATGGGGCAGCTTTGTCCTCTTGCGTCGATCATGATCACTTAGCCTCCTTTTTCAGAATGGGACTGTTCATCAGAGAGATGATCAGAAGAACGGCGAAGCCGATGAATACGGCGATCTTGCCGTTTGTGCCGATACCGCCCACCTTATAGACGTTATCCACGACGCTGTCGGCGGAACCGGCTAGCTTGAAGTTATGGGCGAAGGCGGCGCCGACCAGCATGCCCAGTACGGTTACAGCAGAGTCTCCGTTTCCTTCACCGGCAAGGATCAGCTGGCGCAGGGGGCATCCGCCCAGCAGAACGCTTCCCCAGCCGACGAGAACCATGCCAAGCAGGTTCCACAGCTGACTTGAATGGGAAATGGGCTGGGACAGAGCGGAGAATCCGGTGAACCTGTGGAGGATGACGTTGCCGAGAAGCACAGTCAGAAAGATTACGGCGAATCCGGAAATCAGATTGAAATCACGGAACATGACGGCGTCACGCATGCCGCCGACCATGCACAGCCGTGATTTTTGAGCCAGCGCGCCGACGACCAGAGCCACGATCAGAGAGACCGCTACGGCAGCATGCTTGGAGCCGGGACCGGATTCGGAAAAGACAAAGAGGGCGGGGACGGCAAGCACCAGAATAAACAGGACGACAAGGGCGGCAGGCAGGGAGAAGCCCTCGGACAGGGAAACCTCATAAGTCCTTTTCAGGGAAAAACCCTTTTTCAGGAAGAAGATTCCGATCAGGATCCCGATGAAGAAACCAGCCAGACCCACGAAGGCGTTCAGATCTCCGCCGCCCATACGGATGACCATGCGGAGAGGGCAGCCCAGGAAGACAAGAGCCCCGATCATCACGAACAACCCGAGGATAAAGCGGGTGGCAGGGGAGGAACCGGCTTTTGCCCTGAATTCACCGGTCGCCAGAGCCATGACAGTGGATCCCAGGACAAGTCCGACGATCTCAGGACGGAAATACTGGACGGGAGCCGCAGAGTGGAGCTGCACGGATCCGGCAATGTCACGGATAAAGCAGGCGATGCAGAACCCCATGTTGGCGGGGTTTCCGAGGGCTGTCAGCAGGACAGCGGCTATTCCGACTGCAGCGCCTGCAACCAGAACCCAGGGGTTGATGCGTTTGGACATAGAACCATCGCTTCCTTTCAAGAAATATGAGGAACAAACGCTTGCGTTGTTTATTTTAAAGAATAACGAATGCGATGTCAACCCGAAATAGGAAACTGCGGGATCAGTGCAGGAAGATGCGCTTTCCTCCCCGCCATGCTTCGGCCGTACCGATCCGCTGGGCGGACGGGACAGCAGACTGAAGATCGGACATAAGGGCATCTGCATCTTCGGGATCCACGGCGATGAGAAGGCCGCCGGAAGTCTGGGGATCATAGAGGACATCCTGCCTGCACAGTTCGACATCACCGGGATCTGCATAAGGCTCGGCAAATGAACGGTTGCGGTACATGCCTTCCGGAAGGATCCCGATGCGGGCGAGTTCAACGGCTTCTGGGATCAGATCCACATCGCGGACGTTGATGTGCAGTTCCACACCGCTGCCCTGGGCCATCTCAAGCCCGTGACCCATCAGCGAAAACCCCGTCACGTCAGTGCAGGCGTGGACCCGGTATTGGACCATGGCGTCTCTTGCGCCGCGGTTCAGGGTGGTCATAAGCCGGACAGCCAGTTCCATCGACTCGGGAGAGACCATGTCCACCTTGGCGGCAGTTGTAAGGATACCGATCCCGAGCGGTTTAGTCAGAAACAGGACATCACCTGGTTTTGCCCCGCTGTTCGTCAGTACCCGACCGGGGTGAACGAAACCGGTCACCGAAAGACCGTATTTTGGTTCGTCATCCAGTATGCTGTGTCCGCCGGTGATGATCGCGCCGGCCTCATAAGCTTTTTCATAGCCGCCCCGAAGCAGTTCATGAACCGTATCAGACGGCATGTCTTTCGGAACGGCCATAATGTTCAGGGCGAGTTTCGGCTCGCCGCCCATCGCATATACATCGGAAAGAGCGTTTGCAGCGGCGATCTGTCCGAAAGTATAGGGATCGTCATGGATAGGGGGGAAGAAATCCACCGTCTGTACGATGGCGAGATCGTCTGTCACTTTATAGACGCTGGCATCATCGCTCTTGTCGAAGCCGACAAGCAGATTCGGATCCCGGAGCACTTTCAGATCGCCCAGAAGCTGTGCAAGGACTCCGGCTCCGACCTTGGCCCCGCAGCCGGCACATTTTGCCAGCTTTGTGAGTTTTACTTCATTTTCCACAATCGATCACCTTTCCTTACTGAGATGCAGGATGGCTTCCAGGACGCCTCCGGCAACAGCCAGCGCTTTGTCTGAGACGCTTGTACAGTATTCCGGCTTTCCTCTGGGATCCACATCACCGGACTTCATGCCTTTCCGGACCGGAACTCCGTCGGAGAGAAGACCGCGCAGTACCCCTGAGATAGTGGCCGTCATCGCCACACCGTCCACAGAGCCGACAACTTCTCCGGCTGTGACGGAGTCACCGATCTGATGGAGACCTTTGAATATGCCGTCCGCCGGTGCCCGAAGGACTCTTTCGCCGGCAAAGCCGCCGATCAGGCCGGGAATATTGGTGTTCGGAATCGCCGATCCGGAATAATAAACGCGGCCCAGGGTGTGTCCCCGCATGGTTTCAACAGCAGCGTGGCAGTCGAGCCCCGCGGTAAAACCGGGACCTACTCCGATAACGACAGGCGCATCGGTGATGGAAGTCCCGAGATTGCGCTTTGCCAGGATGGCATCCACAAGAACATCCGGCTTCAAGGAGTCCCTGCAGGAGCAGCCGGGATCGATCAGGACCGGGATCTGCCGTTTCCGGAAAGCGGAGAAGACGTCGTCAACGGTCTGTGCCAGAACGGCGGACACGCCTTCGACCGTCTGGCAGCCGTGAACGACTGCGTCCGAGAAAGCAACGGTACGGCGGATGGTGGTAGGCTGCCGGATCTCCGTCATGACAACGGAAAAGCCGGAGCGGTACAGGCGCAGGGCGATACCGCTGGCGATATCACCGGCGCCACGAATCAATGTAACCAAAAGTACACCCCCTGATAAAGACTGCCGCCCAGTACCGGCTGAGGAACAAGTGCCGCCAGCTCTGCCGCGGCATCCCGGCGGAGGGCAGACTCGATCTGGTTGATGAAAACAATAGTCCCGAGGCCTTCGGCAAGAATGACGCTTGCCTCCCGGGCAGGCGTGACAGTATCATTGATCCCGCAGCGGGCCAGATCAGCCCATCGCTCCGGGCGGTGACAGGCCTGAAAAACGGGAAGCCCGAAACCCTGTGAGCCGACCATCAGGATCACGTCACCGGTGCGGGGCGGAATGACCGGCTCATGCGGGGCGTGGGCTTTCATCGGAAGCCCGCGGGAACCGTCTGCCTCCACAAGCACATAATCGGCAAGAACGGACAGCTCATCAAAAGACGGGAGCGGGGCAGTGAGCTTTCCGTTTTCGCAGGGCGTGCCAGCGCAGATGACCGGATGATTCCGCAGCGCGGACGATATGGACTCAGCGTTACCAGCAACCAGGGGAAATCGCGCAGGAATACGGATATGGGTGGAAGTGCAGACTATAACACGCCCGGTCCGGCTAAGCTCGTCAGCCAGCAGGTAAAGCAGAGAAGTCTTGCCCCCGCCGCCGATCAGAGAGGTAATGCCGCGGTCGATTTTCAGAAGATCCGTGATCAACATGCTACATCACCATCTCATAGACGCCAGAGACCTCAACGCCGGATTGTTCCAGGAGAGAGGTCAGTTCCTCCCGGGTATCTGCCGGGCTGCGCCATGCGATTCCGCAGTCTGCAGAAAGGGATCTGGGAGCTGAGATCAGTTTACCAGCAAGGTTTTTGGCTTTACAGATCTGTTCGGTTTTCATTGCTTCTGCCGTTGTGTGGAAAGTAATCACGACACAGGGAATCTTCATGCGCATAAATGACACCTCGAACGTTATTCCCGCAAAAGGATCAAGCTCATTATAGCATGACCGCTCGTACTTTACAAGTAGAGGGGAAAACGGTATAATCGATCATGTACAGAAAGGGGCGGATCACGATGTACAGGGACCTTCATGCTGTTATATCAGTCAGACTGTTCACGGACCAGAAGTCATTCGGCCCGGGTGTTGCCGAACTGCTCCACAGGGTGGATGAGCACCATTCTCTCCGCGCGGCTGCGAAATCCATGGAGCTGGCCTATTCAAAAGCCTGGACGATCATGAAACGTGCAGAAGAGAGCCTGGGGATCAAGCTGATCGAGTCCAGCACCGGAGGAAGAAACGGAGGAGGCGCGAGCCTGACAGGGGACGGGAAACGGTTCCTGGAGGCTTATGACAGCTACTGCATAAAGATCCGTGCGTACAGCGATGAGCTTTTGGAAAAGGAGTTTTCCTTTTACGGTGAAAAGAAATGATCTATCTGGATAACGCCGCGACTACGATAAGAAAACCGCCCGAGGTTGCCCGGGCGGTTCTGCAGGCGATGGAAACTATGGGGAACAGCGCCCGCGGCCTGAATGAGGGAGCGCTTGAAGCGGCGCACACCATCTATGGCGCAAGGGAGAAACTGGCGGCTTTCTTCGGGTGTCCCAGGAGCGACCATGTGGTATTCACCTGCAATGTGACGGAAGCCCTGAACATCGCCATCAGAGGCCTGCTGGACAGCG
>JAEEGL010196320.1_pt1 | contig 18331 bp, 14 predicted proteins | sample 9134231 | NCBI WGS metagenome assembly JAEEGL01 (sample SAMN16246548, study PRJNA631951) | gut metagenome | biome: gut microbiome; feature: rumen; material: fiber-attached | host: Bos | place: Iran: Karaj | collected 2018-10 | reverse complement strand
TACTCCAGCTCATGATCCTAATGACTTTGAAGTTGGTAATAGACATAATTTAGAACGTATTTGTATTTTAAATGATGATGCTACAATGAATGAAAATGTTCCTAAAAAGTATCAAGGTATGACAAGAGAAGAATGTCGAGAAGCAGTTCTTGAAGAGTTAAAAGAAAAGGGATTATTACTTGCAATTGAACCATTAGTTCATGAAGTAGGACATTCTGAAAGAACTGGTGTTATGGTAGAACCAATGATAAAAAAACAATGGTTTGTTAAGATGAGACCTTTAGCTGATAATGTTTTAAAAATGCAAAAGAATAAAGAAAAGAAAGTTAATTTTGTCCCAACTAGATATGAAAAGATTATGAATCACTGGATGGAAATAACATATGATTGGTGTATTTCAAGACAGCTTTGGTGGGGGCACCGTATTCCAGCTTGGTACAAGGATGATGAAATATATGTAGGAATGGAAGCTCCAAAAGAATCCGGCTGGATACAAGATGAAGATGTTCTTGATACATGGTTTTCTAGTGCACTATGGCCATTTAGTACTTTAGGATGGCCAGAGAAAACAGAAGATTTGAAAAGATTTTACCCTAATGATTGCTTAGTAACTGCTTATGATATTATTCCATTTTGGGTTAATCGTATGACTTTTCAATCTCTTGAACTTAATGGTGTTCGTCCATTTAAAGATTGTATTATTCATGGTTTAATACGTGATAAAGAAGGAAGAAAATTTTCAAAAAGTCTTGGTAATGGAATTGATCCATTTGATATGATTGAAAAATATGGAGCTGATTCTCTTCGATATTATCTAACAACTGATGTAGCTCTTGGTACTGATCTTCGTTTTGATGAAATAAAAGTATCTAGTACATGGAATTATATTAATAAAATATGGAATGCTTCACGTTTTGTATTAATGAATATTGAAGATTTGAAAGAAATCAAATTAGATAATTTAAAAAATGAAGACAAATGGATTTTGTCAAAATACGAAAAATTATTAAAAAGTGTTACAAAGCATATGGATAAATATGAATTTAATTTAGCTAGTAGTGAAATATATGATTTTACTTGGAATATTTTTTGTGATTATTATATTGAAATGGCTAAGTATTCAATTGATGCATCTAGTACAAAAAGTACACTGTGTGAGATTTTATCTGGTATTCTTAAAATGCTACATCCTTTTATGCCATTTGTTACTGAAGAAATATATAGTAAGTTACCTGTAAAAGATAATGAATCAATAATGATATCAAGTTATCCAAAATATAATAAGAAATATCTATTTTTGGAAGAAGAAAAAGCTGTTGATGATGCGGTTGAGTTTATTAAGAAATTTAGAAATATTAAAGCAGAAAATAATATTACTAAAGAAGCTAAAGTAATGTTTGATACAACTGATGATAATGAATTAATTGTTAAAATGCTAAAACTTAATGATGCAGTTGTTCATGAACCACTTGGTATGAAAGCTTATAAAGTATTTTCTAATCGAATTAAAGCAACTATTTTCTTTGAGAAAGTAGAAAGTGAAGCCGAAAAAATAGCTAAGAATACCCAAATTGAATTATTAAAAGCTTCTATTAAAAGAAGAGAAGGCTTATTAGCAAATGAAAATTATGTTAATAAAGCACCAGCTAATATTGTTGAACTAGATCGACAAAAATTAGCGGAAGAAAAGAAAAAATTAGAAGAGTTATTAAAATAATTAAAAAAAAATATGATAGATTCTTATCATATTTTTTATTTTATAAACTTTTCCCTGATTGTTGGATTCCATATTGTTTATAAATTGCACTAATATCGATAGCTCCATTAAAACATGCTTTTTAATTTAATTTTTCTTTGGCCTTCTTTAGAAATTAGATGAATAATTTGAATTTTAATCAGCATTATTTTGCTCATAATATTTATAATTTCTTTCTATTATTAATAGAGCTAAAATATGGTTGATTTTTTTCGAAAGCAATGTGATATAATTATGTATTGAAACGGGATGAAATATATGATTTTAGACAAAATTAATGAACCAAATGATTTAAAAAAATTAACTTTAAATGAAAAAAAAGAATTATCTTTAGAAATTAGGAATAAAATCATCGATGTTGTTAGTAAAAACGGTGGACACCTGGCTTCAAATTTAGGGGTAATTGATTTAACTATTGCCCTATATTCTACACTTAACATGCCTAAAGATAAAGTTATATGGGATGTTGGTCATCAATGCTATACTCATAAAATACTAACTGGAAGAAAGAACATATTTGATACATTAAGAAAATATAAAGGAATATCTGGTTTTCCAAAGATAAAAGAAAGTATTTATGATAGTTTTGATGTAGGTCATTCTAGTACTTCTATATCTATTGCCTTAGGAATGGCAAGAGCAAGAGATATCAAAAGAGAAAAAGAAAAGATAATTGCTATTATCGGTGATGGAGCAATGACTAGTGGAATTAGCTTAGAAGCAATTAATGATGCTGGTTGTAGCAAAACTAATTTAATTGTAATTTTAAATGATAATGAAATGAGTATATCAGAAAATAGTGGGGGATTTAATAAATTTTTAGCAAGACTTCGAACTAGAAAATTTTATATTAGATTTGATAAATCAATTAAAATAATTGTAAAGCATTTACCATTTGGAAAGCATATATATTATTTTTTAAGTTATATTAAAAGAAAAATTAAAGGATTATTTATTTCAAATATGTATTTTGAAAATATTGGGTTTACTTATTTAGGACCGGTTAATGGCCATTCAATTAAAGATATGGAAGATATATTTAAGGGACTTGATAATATAACTGGACCTGTCCTAGTTCATATAATTACTAAAAAGGGTAATGGTTATACACCAGCCGTTAAAAATCCAGATAAGTATCATGCTGTTGGCCCATTTGATATTAATACAGGTAAGCAACTTAAGGAAAAGCAACTAGATTATTCTCATATATTTGGAAGAAAAATAGTTGAACTTGCTAAGGAAAATAAGAATATTATTGCTATAACTGCTGCCATGGAAGATGGGACTGGTTTAACTGAATTTGCTAAGCTTTATCCTAAAAGATTTTTTAATGTTGAAATATGTGAAGAACATGCATTAACAATGGCTGCTGGAATGGCTAAAGAGGGAATGATACCAATTGTTGTTCTTTATTCATCATTTATGCAAAGAGGATATGATGAAATAGTTCATGATATTTGTTTAACTAAACAACATGTTATTCTCCTGCTTGATAGAGCGGGTAATACTGGGCAAGATGGTGAAACGCACCATGGTATTTATGACTTATCTTATTTAAATACTATTCCTAATTTAACCATTTTAGCACCTAAAAATTTTAATGAATTAGAGTTAATGTTAGAATTTGCTATAAAATTTGATGGACCAATTGCTATTCGTTATCCAAAAGGAAGAGAAGAAATTGATTTAAAATCAAAAAGAATTGTCTTAGGAAAAAGTGAGATATTAAGAAATGGAAAAGATATTACTATCGTGGCAATTGGAAAAATGGTGGCCAGAGCATATCAAATTGCTAACAAATTAAAAGATAATAATATAGATGCAGAAGTTATTAATGCAAGATTTTTAAAGCCTCTTGATAATAAAACAATTATAGATTCATTTAATAAAACTAAATTATTAGTTACATTAGAAGATAATGATTATGAATATGGATTTGGTGCAACAATAAAAAAATATATTAGAGAAGATAAAGTGTTATCATTAGGTTATCCTAATACTTATCTAGAACACGGTAGTATTGATGAATTAGAAAAAAAATATTATCTTGATGAAAACAGTATTTATGAGCAAATTATTGATTTTTATAATACGATTATTGACAAGAAAAAAAGTTAAGTATACAATTAATTTGGATAGAAGGGATATTATGATTAAAAAAAATATAATAGCAGTAATTATGATATTGTGTATATTTCCATTAATTGTAAATGCGGATGTTTTAGGTGATATCAATAATGATGGTAAAGTAAATACAAAAGATTATACTTTAGTGCGAAAATATTTATTAAATATTAATAAATTAACAGGTGAAAGTTTAAAAAAAGCTGATGTTGATGCAGATAGTAAAATATCAGTACTTGACTATGTTATGATAAAAAAATTGATTTTAAAAAAACTAATTTTTAATTTAAAAGAAGAAACTATTTCAATAAAAGTTGGAGAAGAAAAGAATATTACATATCAATTAATAAATAATGATCAAAGCACAAAAATATCGTATGCTGCTGATAATATAACTATTGCATCAGTAAATAGTGCCGGTAGTGTAAAAGGAATTAGTGTAGGAGAGACTAATGTAACAATCACTGTCATTAAAGGTAATGAAAAAATTATAAAAAAGTGTTTAATTAAAGTAAGTAGTAATAATACATCAGCTGTAAAAAATGACTTAATTAGTGATTTATATCCAACTCCAGTTAAAGCCGATGTGTCAACTTTATATAATGATTCTTTGGATGCATCTATAATAAACGTAAGTGGTGTTGATACAACATACCAAAGATATTTAAAGAAATTTGGCTTTAATATTGCAAATTCAGGGCTTACAATAAAAATTATTACTGACAAATCATATTCTAGTGAAAAATATAATTTAGTAATAGATAGAAATGGTATTGTAATAACAGCGGGGGATAAAAACGGTATATATAATGCTATATCCACAATGGGACAATTATTGAAAGATAATAGGCTTCCTAAAACTAATATTCTAGATTATCCGTCAGTACCATATCGTGGAGTTATTGAAGGATTTTATGGTTTGCCTTGGAACCACGAATATCGCCTTAATTTATTTAAAATGATGGGAAAATATAAGCTAAATACATATATTTATGCACCAAAAGATGATCCAAAACATCGAGCAAGCTGGCGTGAATTGTATTCTACATCGGAATTAGCTAAAATGAAAGAACTTGTTGAAACAGCTACAGAAAACAATGTTAAGTTTATATATGCTATTTCTCCAGGAATTAGTATTAATTTATCAGGTGGTTATGAAAATGAATTAAATGAATTATTTGCTAAATGTGAGTCTTTATATAAAATTGGCGTTCGTGACTTTGCTATTTTACTTGATGATATTAGTTCAAAAAATGTCAGTGGTCATGCTAGGTTATTAAATGATTTTCAAACAAAATTTATTGAAAAACATTCGGGAGTATCAAATTTGATTGCTATTTCTCCAGAATATTGTGATCCGATGTTAACAAGTTATACAACTACTTTTGCTTCTTCTTTAAATTCTAAGATAATGTTAATGTGGACTGGAAAAGCTGTTGTTCCTTCATCAATAACACAAGCTAATTTATCAAGCATTAATAGTAAGTTAGGAAGAAAAGTCTTTATATGGTGGAATTATCCTGTTAATGATTATGCCAAAAACAATTTGTTTATGGGACCATGTACAAGTTTAGAAAAAGGGTTATACAATTCTATATCAGGGTTAGTTTCAAATCCAATGAATCAAGGATATGCTTCATATATTCCACTTCTTACCACAGCTGATTATTTATGGAATCCCAATGCTTATGATGAAGAAAAATCCCTAAAAGATGCTATTAAACTTTTTGATCATAATAATATTGATGGTTTAACATATTTTGTTGATTTGCTTCGAGCTACAGGAATTAATGGAAATAAGTCGAGTTTCTTAATTCGAAATGATGTTCAAAAATATCTAAATGGTGATCGAAGCTTACAACATTTAAACATTTTAATTAGTAAATTTGATGCAATGTATACATCACTTCTTAAATTAAAAAATACTGGAGATAAGAATTTTATTAATGAAGTTAGTGCTTGGCTCGATAAAGCAATTAAATATTGTCAGATGAGCCTCGATATATTTAAAATAGAAAAGGCTAAATTAGAAAATGCAAGTGACAGTGTTATCTCAACATATGTTAATGATTACAATAATGCTAAAAATAGTATTAGAAATAATGCTAAAATTGTTAGTAAAGATGTCCTTGTTCCTTTAATTGAAAACGCTGAGACAAGAATTAGCAATATTAACAAACAAACAAGTAATTCTAAAATATCAACTAATATGCCAACTTATTTAACATATAAAATTGACTATGCTAGTGATAATAATGAATCAACATATTTTTGGTCAGCAAGTGCTGCTAAATATGGCTCATATGTTATGCTGGATTTACAGTCAGCCAAAAGAATAACAAATATAAAATTACATATGGGTTCTACAGAAAAGAAAGATGATTATTTTCACAATGCCAGAATTGAGTATTCAAGTGATGGTGTTAAATGGGTGAGTATAAAAAACATTAATTCTCGAACTAATGATCTTACAGTTAATATTAATGCTCGATATATAAGAGTAGTTTCCACTGCTAATCAATCTAGCTGGATTATTATAACTGAGTTTAGTGCAACATAAAAACCGATTAATCGGTTTTTTTTCTATTAATTCCTAGCATTGAACCAAAAGTAATACAAATTGTCATAATTAAATAATAAATAATTCTTGATATTTTAAAATTATTTACAATCATACTTATGATAATGAATATAAAAACAATAATCAAAGATAGCTTAAGTCCATTAATATATCCTTTACTATTAGCTTTTTTTCCAATATAAATACCACCAACAAATAAAGAAAAAATAGATAAAAACATTTTAAAATATTTTATTAAATTATTATTAATGATGTCATAATAATATAATATGTTAATAATAATAGCAGATATGAATAATAAGATAGTTATTAATAAAGTAGCTTTTAATAGGTTAATTATACTTTTACTCATTTTATCACCAATAAATAATATGAAATAAATTGCAAAATAGAATTATTTATAATAAAATTATATTTGGTGATAATAATGGTTTTATATGAAAATGGTTTAAGAATAGTTTCTCGTGCTATTACATTTATTAATGATAATATTTTATTAATTGAAAGATATCGAAAAGTTAATGATGAAATGATGCATTATTTTACAATACCTGGTGGCGGAGTAGAAGTAGGTGAATCATTTGAAGAAGCAGCAATTCGTGAAACAATGGAGGAAACTTGCTGTGAAATAAAGATATTAAAGACACTTGAAATAGAAGAATATCCGGGCGGAAAGTGCCATTGGTTTTATAGTAAATATATTTCTGGTACACCAACATTGGGTGGAGAAGAGAAAGAACATAATAACAAAAATAATAGTTTTAAAGTAGTTTTGATTAATATGAAAGATATTGATACTATAAATATCCTCGGAGCTGGTAAAAGACTTATTAAAGAGTGTTATAAAGAATACAAAAAAAAATAGCTAAAAACTATTTTTTTAATTTTTCTAAATTATCATAAACTGATTTTAAAGCTTTTTCATATTGACTAGTTTCTTTGGGGAGATAATACTTTTTATTCTTTAAATTATCTGGTAGATATTGCTGATTTACCCAATCATTTGGATAATCATGTGGATATTTATATCCATTAGCTGTTATTCTAATGTGTTCTGGAATATTACCACATTTACCTGTTTCAATATCTGAAAGTACTTTATCTATTGCAGTAATAGCACTATTAGATTTAGGTGATAGACTCATTTCAATAACTATTTCTGATAGTGGGATTCTTGCTTCGGGCATACCAACTCTTAAAGAAGCATTAATTGCTGCATCTAATTTTGGACCTATAGTTGGATTTGCAAGACCAATATCTTCATAAGCTATAACAGATAGTCTTCTAGTTAAGTTTTCTAAATCACCGGCAATTAATAGTCTTCCTAAATAGTGAAGGGAAGCATTAACATCACTTCCTCTAATCGATTTTTGTAAAGCACTTAAAGTATCATAGAAATTATCTTCACCTTTGTCAAACGCAAACACTGGTTTAACGTTTATTTCTTCTAAAACATCTTGTGATACAGAGTGATCTTGTTTTGCATAATAGGCAAGCTCTAAGAGGTTATAAGCATATCTTAAATCATTACCAGAATTATTTGCAATAAAGTCAATGGCCTTTTTATCTATTTTAATATCCTTTAAAAATTCTTTTTTACATGCTTTTTTAATGCCACTTATAATATCATCTTTATTAAGTGGTTTTAGTTCAAATATATGGCATCGACTTCTAATAGCTGCATTAATAGAATGATATGGATTAGTAGTTGTCAGTCCAATTAATGTAATTAGTCCACTTTCAACATAAGGAAGAAGCAGATCTTGTGCTGCTTTATTCATTCTATGAATTTCATCCATAATTAAGATAATACCATTATATAATTTAGCTTCTGATACTATTGTATCAAAGTCTTTTTTATTATTAACTGTTGCATTTAACATACGATATCTCATATCAAGTTCATTAACAATAACTCTAGCAAGAGATGTTTTACCAATTCCAGGGTTTCCATATAAAATCATGCTAAATATTTTTTTATTTTTAATTAAGTTATAGATTATTTTATCTTTTCCAATTAAATGTTCCTGGCCAACTAAATCAGCTAGTTTTTCCGGTGCCATTTTAATAGCTAGTGGAGTATTCATATTATCACCAAGAAAATTATATCAAATTTTGTCTTTTCTGATAAGACTCTTGTCATTTTTTATAAAAAATATAGATTTATTAAAAATAATTTGATAAAATTAATATGGTAGGGATTATGCAAAAAGAGATTAGTAACTATTTAAATTATATCTTACTTGAAAAAAGATTATCTGAGAATACTTACAGTAGTTATGCTTTCGATTTAGAATGTTTTAATAATTATTTTAATAATAAATCTATTGATAGTATTAATGAAACTGATTTAGTAAAGTATTTGGAATTTTTAAAAGATGAAAAAAGTCTTTCAGCAAGAAGTATTGAGAGGCATTTAACAACAATTCGTGGCTTATTTAAGTATCTTGTTAAGATGGATATCATAAAAAAGGATATCACTAAAAATATTGATAATTTAAAAATTGGCAAACATCTTCCATCAACGTTATCAATGATGGAAGTTGATAATCTTTTAAATATTAAATTAGATAATCCTTTTAATTATCGTACAAAAGCTATGCTGGAAATGATGTATGGTTGTGGCTTACGTGTATCAGAACTTGTTAATCTAACATTAAATGATATTGATTTATATAATGATACTATTTTAATTCATGGTAAAGGTAATAAGGAAAGAATAGTGCCTTTAGGTGATTATGCTAAAAAATATTTAAGTGAATATCTTAATGTTCGAAGTCACTTAATTATTAAAAAAAATGGTAACTCAGATAAACTTTTTTTAAATAATCATGGCAAACCTATTACAAGAAATGGCTTTAATTTTCTTTTAAATAAATTATTAAAGGAAAAAGGGATAGAAAAGAATGTAACTCCTCACACGTTACGTCATTCTTTTGCAACCCATATGTTAGATAATGGGGCAGATTTGCGGACGATTCAAGAACTTTTAGGGCATTCTGATATTGTGACAACAAGAATATATACACATGTATCAAAAAAACAAATTCATGATAATTATGATAAATATGAAATACGAGGTGATAACAATGAAATATAAAAGAATTTTTTTAATAGTATTAGATTCTCTTGGCGTTGGAGAAGCACTTGATGCCGATGATTTTCATGATAAAGGTTGTAATACATTAGGACATTTGCAAGATAAAACAAATTTATTTATTCCTAATTTGAAGAAAATGGGCTTATTAAATACCTTAATTATGAATAATAATTTGGCTGAGGCTTATTATACTATTGCAAGACCACGTAATAAAGCTAAAGATTGCCTAACAATGCATTATGAATTAATGGGGATAGCCCCAACAGTTGGTTTGGATGTTTTCGACTATGGACCATTTCCAAGAGAATTATTAGAACGTATTGCTAGTACTATTCAAAAACCTATAATTGGAAATATTGTATCAGATGCTAATACAGCTATTGGTAAATTATTTAAAAGACAGCTTGAAACAAAATCTCTAATAATTTATACAACAGGAGACTCGAATTTAGAAGTAGCTGCAGAAGAGACAATAATACCTTTAAATGAATTATATGATTGTTGTGAAAAGATAAGACAAATAACTACTCAAGATGGATGGCGTGTATCAAGCGTTACAGCTCGTCCTTATATAGTTAAAAATAACACTGTAATATTTTCAGATGATCAAAGAAGATTTACTCTTGCACCAACTAATAAATCCGTATTGGAATCACTTAAAGAATCAGGATACCAAACTATTTCAATTGGAAAAATAAGTGATTTGTTTAATGGAATAGGGGTAGGAAAAACGATTAAGTCAATGTCTAATGTTGAAGGAATTAATAAATTGCTAGATATTATGGATAAAAAATTTGAGGGATTATGTTTTGTTAATTTATCAGATTTTGATACTCTTTATGGTCATGCTAGAGATGTTGAAGGATACAAGAATTCACTTGAAGAATTTGATGTCCAAGTACCACTTATATTAAATAAACTTGAAATTGATGATTTATTAATTATTACATCAGATCATGGCTGTGATCCAACAGTGGAACACTATAATCATACAAGAGAAAATGTACCAGTATTAGTTTATTCAAGAAGTATGCTTGAATCCGGTCAATTAAATATATTAGATACTTTAGGTGATATAGGAGCAACCATAGCAGATAATTTTAATGTTGAAAAGCCTTGGCTAGGAACAAGTTTTTTAGATAAATTAAAATAGGTGAATTATGCTAAAGAAAACAGAAGTATCACTTGATAATATATGAATGGAAGAGAAGAGGAGGGGGGTTCCCCTTCTTTCATAATAAAAGTTATTTATTAATTTATTTACATATAAATTAATAAAAAAATTAATTAAATTTTCTAGAATAAATTATTAAATTTTATTCGTTTAAAATGAGATTATCTTAATAAAGAAAGACTTGTATTTTTTTAATACAAGTCCCCTCTTATAAATTATAATTTTTTTATAAGTAATCTCTAAAACAATTCGAGATATTAAAATACGCATAATTATTAACCTTAAAGAAAAATAATGATTTCGTAAAACAATTCGAAAATGATAAAGATGGATAATCTATCATCTCAAGGAAGAAAATACATATCTCTAAAACGAATCGAAATATCAAAAGATGATGGAATATTCGTATCGAAGAAAAATAATAATATATGTAAATAAGATATTTGCATAAATAAGTAATAAATATTAGATAAGAATTATTTTTATTTAATTCATTAATAATACCAACTATATATTATATGTTAAGTTAAAAATCTTATTATGAATATATTATATATAATATGATATTTAATCAGTTATTTTATGATCTTTTAAGCGTATTTTTATTAAAATATGCTAATTCCTATAATATATATTATGTTAAGTTCTATTTATAGAATAAAACCCATTACATGGGCTTATCACTACTCTCTTCAATATTACTACGTTTTTCACGACGAGATTTTAAATCTTGTTTTTTTATATTTCTAATTGCAAGGAATGTTCCAATACATAATGATATTAATGCAACAACTATAAAAGTATAATTCCACGTATCAATATATTCATCTAATATTAACATAGTATACCCCTTTTCCTATTTATACTTTTCGTGATTGTATTTCAGCTATCTTTTCAAATACTTCTTTTGCGTTTTCTTCGGTTATTGAACTATAACCAAGTTCTCTTAAAGCTTGTAATTTGACAGTATTAAGCTCTTGTGTACGAGATAATTTTTCTTCGTGTTTGTGTTCAACATCTTTAACAAATTTTTCATGTTGATCTTGAACCTTTCTTGTTGAAGCTCCACCGTTATTATATAATGTAAATCCACTATACATAATACTTTCAAATAATATTTGATTATCCTGATTATATAAAAATTCTCTTGGCTTTGTAAAACCAGTTAATTTAGAAACAAAAGCTAAGAAATACTTAAATTCGTTATTTGTTTCCATACTTTGTAAAAAATGATATAAATATATAAATGTATTATAAGTATCTTTGGTTTTATCATCTTTTAAACGGTCTTTAAGAAGCGTTGTTAAGTCCGTAAGGATTTCTACTTCTTTACGATTAAAGCCTTTTAAATCACCTAAATTATTGTTTGATAGAGCTATTTTAACACCTTCATTAAGCTTAGTATCAACTTTAATAATGTAATCTCCATCAACAGCAATATCGTCTAGTTCACTTTCACTCTTTATTTCTAATAATTGCATTAGTCTGGTGGCTTTTTCATTTGGCCAATCATCTAATTTATCACATGCTAAATAATTGTATAACATTTGTCGAGATACCCCTAAATATTTAGCTAGACGAACTTTTGAAACCCCTAATTCTGATAAAATATCGTTTATTTTGCTCATAAAGACCTCCTACATTTATTTATTTTATCATTTCTCTAATTTTTGTCAATAAAAATGACTAATTTTGTAAAGTATTTTATAGTAAATACCATAATTTTTCGTTATTGTAACGAACTTCTTTTATTATTCCTCCACCAAGGCAAATATCACCATCGTAAAGTACGCAGGCTTGCCCAGGAGTAACAGCTTTAACATCATTATAACAAACTAATATTTCACCATTTTCAAGATAATTTAGTGTAACATCATAATCCATTTGACGATATCTAAATTTAGCCGTACATTTCTTTGGTCGTAGTTCACAGTTAAAATTAACATCTTCGATAATACAACTGTTAGAAATTAAATAATGGTTGTCATCTCCAAAGGAAACATATAGAATATTTTTCTTTAAATCTTTTCCAACTACGAACATTTTTTCTTTATTTCCACCAATATTTAGTCCTTTTCTTTGACCAATTGTATAATACATTAATCCAGTATGTTCCCCTACTTTCTTCCCAGTATCAATATCAATTACATCACCAGGCTGATTAGGTAAATAATTCTCTAAAAACTTTTTAAAGTTTCTCTCTCCAATGAAGCAAATTCCCGTTGAATCTTTCTTTTTGGCTGTTACTAAATCATAATCAAGAGCTATTTTACGTACTTCATCTTTTACTAAATCTCCAACAGGAAACAAGACATTTGCAAGTTGTTCTTTAGTTAATTGACTTAGAAAGTAAGTTTGATCTTTATTAGAATCAATTCCACGTAATAAGTAACCATCTTTCATTCTTGCATAATGTCCAGTTGCAATATAATCAGCTCCAAGCTTTTTAGCTTCCTTAATAAAACAGTCAAATTTAATATATTTATTACACATAATATCTGGATTTGGTGTTCTACCCTTTTTAAGTTCATCTAAAAAATAAGTAAAAACATAATCCCAATACTCTTTAACAAAATCTACACGATGAAGAGGTATATCAATTTTTTTACATACCGCTAATGCATCATTATAGTCTTCCTCTTGTGGGCAAATATCATTATTTAAATTAGGATTACCCAAATAATCATTGTTTATTGTACTATCCCAATTACGCATAAATAAGCCTATCACTTCATATCCCTGCTGTTTTAAAAGAATTGCAGCAACCGAAGAATCAACTCCTCCACTCATTCCAATTACAACTTTTTTCATACAATTCCCCTTTCAATCCATTATTATAGCATAATAAAGAAAAAAAGTCTTAAAAGACTTATTATTTAATCAAAAAACTAAATAATTTAATAGCAAACGGAGTAATAAATGTTTCAATTAAGCTACTAATAATTAAAACAATTGTAAGAGTTAGCAAAATCTTGCTGTATCTTTTAATCAATATTGGAAAGTGAGCATTATCCTTTCGAAAAATAAGATTAAATAATTTCAAAGAAAAGTCATTGGCATAATATGTCATAATTAAAAAAACAATAATATTTAATAAAAGTGCAGGAAATATATAAACAAAACTTAACACTAATCCACTATATAAATAGATATTTATAATACTTCCAATGCTAAAACCTAAGATAAAACTCTTAAAAAAAAGAATAAAATTATTAAATAATAGTCCAATCACTGATAATCCAAGAAGCCATATAATTATAAGACATAAAACATTATTTTTTAAGCTATAACAAAGATTTTTAAAATAATTAATTGGAATATCTCCTTTTAGATTATTAAAGTAACTTGTGATTTTATTAGTAACTAGTTTATTATCCTCATTACTTAGAATATTAGAAAATAAAACTCCAATTATAATACCAATTATTACAATAATTATTAAAAACAAGTATTTTTTCTTTAATTTCTCCATTTTATCACCAGTTAATTATATTAAAAAAAATACTAACTATGAAAAAAATAATATGATATTCATACTATTTTTCAATTTCTTTTAAATACTCATTAATTTTCTTTTTAGCATGTGTTGTTACGACATAATCAAGCCAAGGGCGTCTATCGACAAAGACACTTCTATCAGTAATTATTCTCACTCGATCATTATTTTGTAATTTGTAATTAAATGGCACAATTTCATCATTTACAACGGCAGCTATCATAGTATTACCAAGTTCTGAATGTATTTTATAGGCAAAATCAATAGGTGTTGAATCAATTGGTAATTCTATTATCTCCCCCCTGCTCGTACGTACATAGACATTATCTGAAAATAATTCACGTTTTATTAGTTTAACAAATTCAATATTATCGGCAATGTTACTATCAAGTTCTTCAATTGATTTAAAAAATTGGAAATTTTTTTCTAAATCTTTTTGCATATCTTCTTTAGCAAGTCTTCTATTAGTAAACCAATATGACGTTAATCCAAATGTAGCAATTCTTTCCATTTCTTTTGTTCTAATTTGAAATTGAACTAACCTTTCACCCGGTCCAAAAACAGTAGTATGTAAGGCTTGATACATATTTGTTTTAGGCTTAACAATAAAGTCTTTAAATTTAAAACTAAGGGGCACATATAGTTCATGAATGTACATTAATGATAAATAACAATCACGTTTATTCTTAACCGTTACAGTGATTCCTAATAAATCATGGATATTATCAATTGTTGATTTATTTAACATTTTCTTATAAACACTATAAATATCTTTATAACGTATTTCTAAATTACATTTAATACCTTCAGAATTAAGTTTCTTTTTAGTATCAGAAAGCATTTTATGAAGCATCTTTTTATTTGAATTATATAGTGTATTTAACTTTTTAGATAAATCTCCATATATTTCTGGTTTTAAATACATTAAGCAATAGTTTTCAAGTTCACTTTTAATTTTATAAGCTCCAATATAATAAGCAAGTGGTACATATATTTCTAGTGTTTGTAATGCAATTTCTTTTCTTCGATCAACTTTTTTATATTCAATTGTTTTCATATTGTGAAGACGATCAACTAATTTAATAATAACTATTCTAGCATCTTCAGTAATACTAACAATAATTCTTCGAATATTAGTAGCTAAAAATTCATCTTTATTACTAAAATTCAAATGAGTTAATTTAGTAACTCCATCAACTAAAAAAGCAATTTCATCACCAAATATATCTTTTATTTCTTCGTAAGTTGCTATAGTATCCTCAATGGTATCATGTAATAAAGCGGCACAAATTGTTTGAGCATCAGCATGCATTGTTGAGAGAATATAAGCAACATAAAGCGGATGAATAATATAATCTTCTCCACTTTCTCTTTTTTGACCTTTATGATGATTTAATGCATAAGAATAAGCTTTATTAATCATTGGCCAATCTTTTTTCATATAGGTATTTACTTTGTTTTTCAGTAAATCAATAGTTACTGTCACTTCCATCTCTTTTTTCATAATACACCTACTACTCTATATATAAATTATAGTAAACATACTTAATTAAATCAACAAAAAATAAAGAAAAAAAGAAAACATTGACATTTTCTTTTTAATTATTTACATAAGACAAAACACTTTCTTTAAGACCTTTAATATATCCCTCCTGATTATTAATAACATTTTTTAAATCAGTATTACTAGAAATATAGCCTAATTCACATAAATAAGACTCCACAGCTTGATTATAATTACGATAGATATTTTCCTTATATTTAGGATTTCTGCCGTCAGAAAAAGCTTTAGTCATGATTCCGCCAGCTTCACGAATAAAGTAATAGTATGTTACATCATCACCAACAACATATGGTTCATATCCATATTTCTTAGCTTCAGTTTTAATAGAATCTTTATCTGCTTTAGAATATACTCTCATATATACACCATTAATTACTTTATTCATTGGGTTAACAGAATAAGTTGTACTTGCTTGAGTTACAATATTATCAGCAAGTACTTTAGCAAAATCATTATTATCTTGATAAGCTTTATATATTTCTACACCATTTTGATTTTTATAATTGGAACTATTCAAGTGAATCGATAACATCAGTTTAGCTTTTACCTCATATGGAATACCAGTACGAGTTCCTTGGCCATAAAAGTCTATTTTCTCATCTTTTTCTCTAGTTAATTTAACTTTAAGTCCCTCCTCTTCTAATACTTCTTTCAATTTTAAAGCATAAGAAAGGGTAAAATTTGATTCATGATACTTTCCATTACTAGCCCCAGTATCAATTCCTCCATGACCAGGATCAATTACTATATCATAAATATCATCTGGTAGTTTTTCTTCTTTAATACTTATCTCCCAATAATTATGGTCATTGTATTCTTTCTCAGTAAAGGTAATTAAATTATTTTTTTTATCCTTCGTCATTGTATAATATTTATTATCATGATATTCTGTTTTATTGTCTAAATGGTAACATGTTTTTTGTTCATTATCATCACATAGTAATAGTAAATAATTACCTAGCTTTAGTTTATCTAAATTAATTCCACTATTAATATATTTACTAGTATAAAAGTTATTACCTTCATTTTCAGTAGAAATAGTTATTTCTTCTTCATTATTTTTTAAAGTAATATTATACTTATTATCAGTATTGGGAAGTGTTCCTTTCAAATTAAGATATTTACCATAAATAGTAAATGTATTAATTGAAACTCTTTTATCTCCTATTACATTTAATAAATCTTCATAAATAAATTTAGGAGCTTCTTCTTTTTTATTGTTCTTATAATAATTATAGCCAAAGTATATTCCAGCTGCTATTATTAATAAAAATAATATTTTTTTCATTCACATGTCACCTCTTCCATTATTTCATAAAATCTTTTTGGCGCATCTACTTCTAATTTAATATGTTTATTATCACGTGGATTATCAAATTCTATTTTTTTTGAATGTAATAGTTGACCAAATATGCCATCTATTTTTTCTTTTCCATATACAAAATCATTTACTATAGGATAGCCTATATAAGCCATATGAACGCGTATTTGATGAGTTCTACCTGTTTCTAGATAGCATTCAATTAAAGTATGCTTATTAAAACGTTTAAGGACTTTAAAATGCGTTATAGCATCTTTACTATTAATATCAGTAACTTTCATTTTCTCCCTATATTTGTCATCTCTTCCAATCGGTGCATCAATAGTTCCTGTTTCATGATTAATAACTCCACTTACTAAGGCTAAATAAGTTCTTTGAACTTTCTTTTCTTTAATCATTTTGGATAATATTTCATGTGTTTTATCGTTTTTAGCTACTACCATTAAACCGCTAGTATCTTTATCAAGCCGATGTACAATTCCAGGTCTTAAATCATTATTTGATAACTCAAATTTACCTAAAAGCGCATTAACTAGAGTATTATCATAATTACCGGGAGCCGGATGTACTACCATCCCACTTGGTTTATTAATAACTAATAAATCTTCATTTTCATAAACAATATCAAGTGGAATATCTTGAGCTTTTAAGTGTATTTCAAAATCTAGTTCATCATTAACTTTAATAATATCTCCTATATTTACAATATAACTACTACTTTCTAGTTTATTATTTACTAATACTTTATCTTGTTTAATTAATTTTTGAACTTTACTTCGTGAGATATCTAATTTATTAGCTAAATAACTATCTAATCTATTGGTATTATCTTCTACTACTATTTCCTTCATGATTTTCCTTTCTAATACTAATTATCACCATAATAATAATTCCTATTACAATAAATGAATCAGCTAAATTAAAAACGGGATAATTATAACCAAATATTTTAAAATCTAAAAAATCGATAACATATCCACGAAATATTCGATCTACTAAATTACCTAGTATTCCACCAATAATTATTCCATAAGATAAGCATTCAGATTTATTTAATTCTTCTTTATTCATATACTTATTAATTAAAAACAAGACAATAACTGTAATGATTAATAAAAGAATTCTTTGATCTTCTAAAATTCTCCAAGCTGCTCCCTTATTATGAACATAAGTAAGATAAAAGAAATTATTAATTACTTTAACACTTTCACCTAG